>Ga0207648_10000851_pt1 | contig 34467 bp, 26 predicted proteins | sample KBSMisM32_FD_184310 | JGI IMG/M metagenome (GOLD analysis project Ga0207648, IMG submission 184310) | Miscanthus rhizosphere microbial communities from Kellogg Biological Station, Michigan, USA - KBS Miscanthus M3-2 (SPAdes) (version 2) | ecosystem: Host-associated > Plants > Roots >... | reverse complement strand
CGAGCATCCTTATGTGCAGGAAAAGCCGTTTGACTGGATACGGGGATACCAGGTGGGTGGCAAATCCATTATGTGGGCAAGGCAGACACAACGATGGAGCGATTATGATTTTGAAGGGCCGGCACGGGATGGCTTTGCCGTTGATTGGCCCATCCGGTACAAAGACATTGCTCCCTGGTATAGCTATGTTGAAAAGTTTGTAGGCATTTCAGGTAATAAAGATGGACTTGATTCATTACCCGACGGAGAATTTCTGCCTCCATGGGAACTTACCTGTGTAGAAAATTATTTCAAAGATTTTATTTCTAAAAATTATAAAGACCGCCACGTAATTTATGCACGCTGTGCTCATTTATCAAAGCCCGAACCGATCCATCTTGAACAAGGCAGAGGTCAATGCCAGGGAAGAGTGCTTTGTCAGCGCGGTTGTCCCTTTGGCGGATACTTTAATGCAAACTCAACGACGATACCGTGGGCACAGAAAACAGGTAACCTTACATTGCGTCCTTTCTCGGTAGTGCATTCCATTATTTATGATGAAAAAAAAGGAAAGGCAACTGGTGTCCGGGTGATCGATACCAACACAAAAGAGGCTATTGAATATTTTGCACCGGTAATATTTGTAAATGCTGCTGCACTGAATACGAATCTTATTTTACTGAATTCGACCTCCAATCGTTTTCCCAATGGACTGGGTAACGACAATGGATTGTTGGGAAAATATTTTGCCTTTCACAACTACCGGGCAAGGATATCTGCAAAATATGACGCCTTTAAAGAGTTTACGACGGATGGCCGCCGTCCGACAAGCGCCTATATACCGCGTTTCAGAAATGTAGTGAAACAGGAAACGGATTTTTTACGTGGTTATGCGGCAGGCTTTAATTCATTTCGCAGTTCGGTGAATCAAAGTACGGATGGATTGTTTGGTGAAGAGTTGAAAAATGCATTGCTTGCTAAGCCCGAACCCGGACCCTGGAATGTTGGTTCGCATATGATGGGTGAAACAATTCCGAAAGAAAAAAATAACGTTTCTCTCGATAAAGAGAAGAAAGACGCCTGGGGGATACCGCTGTTGAGAATGTCTGTTGAATATGACGATAACGATGAAAAAATGACAAAGGATTTTATCGAACAAATGACCGAGATGTATACAAAAGCAGGCTTTACGGATATTAAAACAACGGACAGTAAAAGCGCCCCGGGACTTGATATACACGAAATGGGTGGCGTACGCATGGGGCATGATCCGAAAACCTCTCTATTGAATAAATGGCATCAATTACATGCCTGTCCCAATGTGTTTGTAACGGACGGTGCGTGCATGACTTCCACTTCTACACAAAATCCTTCCCTCACGTATATGGCGTTTACAGCCCGTGCTGCTAACTATGCGGTTGAACAGATGAAGAAAGGAGAATTGTAAACATTCTGTTTGTCTTTTACTCCGTGCTGTATAATGATGTGGCAATGATGTGTGAAATGGGTTTAGATTAGCTGTATTTTCAGGTATGAAGTAGTGTTGATGTAGTGTAAAATAAACTGTGTGCATAATTCCATTTTAAATTTGAAACCGGCTCTTAATCTTCAATAATAATTATTACAGTTTCCACACACAAAATCAAAACAAATTTTATGAAATTGATTTCTGCTTGCTTCCTTTTATTTACTACATCTCTATGCCTCGGACAAAACGGTTCACTCGGCATTTTTGAAACCAATGCTGATATCGGGAAACCAAAAATGACCGGTAGCTCACAGTATGATGCAGCCTCACAAACATACACGCTGAAAGGTGCAGGGTATAATATTTGGTTTGGCCGTGATGAATTTCAGTACCTGTATAAAAAAATAAGCGGTGATTTTATTCTTACCGCCAATTTCGAATTTGACGGTAAAGGTGCCGAAGGCCACCGGAAGATTGGATGGATGATACGGGAGTCAGCGCAGGATGATGCAGCACATATCAGCGCGACATTGCACGGCGATGGATTAACCGTAATGCAATGGAGAACATTGCGTGGTGCACATATGCGCGACCCGCAGGATGAAATATTTTTTCCCAAAAAAAGTTTGCAGATAATGCAGATGGAACGGGTGGGCAAAAAAGTGATTATGCGTGTGGCCAACCCTGGCGAACCGTTGCAGGAAATAGGTGCACACGAAATGCCGGATATGCGTGATTCGGTATTGGCGGGTTTATTTATCTGTTCGCATGATTCTGCAATAGTAGAAACGGCGCATATTTGGAATGTACGTATTGATCGACCTGTGCCGGCCGATTATTCACCTGACAAGCAGGGCTGGATCGGTTGCCGTTTGGAAACAATGAATGTGTTTGATGGTAAACGAAAAGTAATTCGTGAATCAAAGACAAGATTTGAAGCTCCCAACTGGATGCCCGACGGACAACATTTGTTATTCAATGAAAATGGGTCGCTGTATAAAATACCCATTGAAGGAGGAGAGCCCGAAAAGCTGAATACGGATACGGTTGCCCGTAATAATAATGATCATGGAATTTCATTTGACGGAAAGATGCTTGCTATCAGCAGTCATCGTGCAGGATTACCAGGTGGTGGGTCCACCGTGTATGTACTTCCGTTAACCGGCGGCTCGCCAAAACTTATTACACAGAACACACCATCTTACTGGCATGGATGGAACCCGAATGGAAAAGATGTAGTGGTTATCGGTCAACGGAATGGCAGTAAAATTTATAACATTTACAAAGTATCTGTCGCCGATGGTAAAGAAACGGCATTGACCACAAATACAAGCGGCCATGTGGATGGCTCGGAATATTCACCCGATGGAAAATATATTTATTATAACGGGAATCAAACCGGTACTATGCAGATTTGGAGAATGAAGCCCGATGGTACCGGGAAAGAACAATTGACCTTTGATGAATGCAACAACTGGTTCCCGCATATTTCACCGGATAATAAATGGATGACAATAATTTCATTTCCTCCAACGATTGAACCGGCTGAGCATCCTTCTTACAAAAGAGTAATGCTTCGTTTGTTATCATTAACTGCACCCGGCGCACCGCGTGTCATAGCATATTTATATGGAGGACAGGGCACGATCAACGTTCCTTCATGGTCACCGGACAGTAAGCATATAGCATTCGTGAGTAACTCGGAAAAATTTCCGCAACCGTAACGGATTGGCAATATATTTTAATAAAAAAGTCTGCCGGATAAGGACAGACTTTTTTATTTATGCCAACGGACTAATTTACTGCTGTTAATTTCACTGAAGTCATCGTCAATGAGCCACCCAGTGCTTTATCATTGAACAATGACACTTCATCTTTTTTAGTTTGTAAACCCAATGAGTAAAGCAAAGGCAAATAATGTTCCGGTGTAGGTATTGCCAGCTGTGCATCCTTACCCAGTTGAACGTAGTTGATCAATGGGCTATGATCACCATTTAATATAAGCGATTTGAATTTTTCATTTATGTTCAATGCCCAGTCATAGCCACCGGCTTTATCATCCATCATACCCCAGTTTACCAAACGCAGGTTATGCACCATGTTGCCACTGCCAATTATCAGCACACCTTTTTTCCGCAAGGCGGACAACTCTTTTGCCAATTCATAGTGATATTGCGGCCCCTTTGTATAATCAATGCTCAATTGCAATACGGGAATGTTTGCATCAGGATACATTCGTCTCACGACTGTCCACGCACCGTGATCCAGTCCCCAATCATGATTCAACTCTACTCCGGTTGCGGTTATCAAAGATTTTGTTTCTTCTGCCAGTTGCGGGTTGCCCGGTGCCGGATATTGCACATCAAACAATTCCTGTGGAAAACCACCGAAATCATGAATCGTTGGCGGGAAATCCATGCTGGTAATCTTAGTGCCATCCGTAAACCAGTGAGCCGATATTACCAGCACGGCTTTAGGCGTTGGTATTTCTTTGCCCAAAGTTCCCCACCGCTTGCTGAACTCATTGTCTTCAATGCCATTCATAGGTGAGCCATGGCCGACAAACAATACAGGCATAAGCTGATCTTCTTCATTCAAATTATCATTGAACTTTCTGAATTCCGCCAAACTATTTATACCTGTTGTCATTAACACTCCACCTGTTATTGCCTGTAAAAAGTTGCTTCGTTTCATTGGTAAGAATTATTGGCTTATGAATGATCTTTAAACCTCACTAACCATAACGATCAATCATTAAGCTGCCTGTTTTGCAAGTTGTATCTCGCCGATAATCTTTACATCATCACTTACCAGTACGCCACCGGTTTCCAACGCTGCATTCCAGTTCAGGTTCCACTCTTTGCGGTTAATTTTTCCGGATAAAGAAAAACCGGCTTTTTCATTTCCCCAGGGATCTTTATGCACACCGTGAAAATCAACATCAAGTGTTACGGGTTTGCTTACGCCTTTAATAGTAAGGGCACCTTTTATCTTTCCTGCTGTTGCACTGAAATCCTGTGATTCAAATTTTATTTCCGGATATTTTTCAGTTTCAAAGAAATCGGCTGTTCTCAGGTGTCCATCTCTTTGTTCATTGTTTGTTGTTATTGACGTCGGATCTGCAGTAAAAGAAACTTTTGCATGTGAAAACTTTTCATCGTCAGTTTCAACAGCCCCGCTCACTATTGAAAAAGTACCTGTTACGTTTGTAATCATCAGGTGCTTTACTTTAAATTGTAATTCGCTGTGCGCTGTGTCTAAAGTCCATTTTGTTGTTGCCATAAATAAATGTTTATTGTTTAAAAGAATTTGTTTTAAAAGGTTTCGCTTAATATGGATTGCATTTTGTTGATGCATTCCAGGTCGGATTCATTTATACGGACCACTTTTGAATGTGGTAACAATTCATTCAGCTCATCTTCTTTACCGCATGAAAAAACAATTACTGTTTTTCCCGTCAGATAAGGTTTCATCAGGGTAAAAGCTTCTTTATCTTTTGTTGTCTGTAATGCCAGCACGATAGCATCGGCTTCCCAACCTGTGTCCTGGAAACATTCCATGATATCAACTTCTGCATTTTTAACTTCGATCAAAACATTCTCTTTCACATTCAGAAGTCCTTCCCTGTTTTCATCTACCAGCAGCAGCCGGTTATGTACGGCCAGCTTTTTTGCTGCCATTGTTCCGTTTTTGCTGCAGGCTCCTAGTATCGCTATCGTTCTGGGTGTTGCCATTTTTTATTTTGATGACACAAAGATACCCTGCGGAAGAGGGGTTATCCAATGATGCAGGGTAAGAAAAAGAGTTGACGTAGGTTAAGGGAATTTGGAAACAATTGATTGAGTGCCAGCTTTACTATTTAGAACCGGCGATTTTGTCGGGATTGACGATACTTTGTACGGCAAATTATAAGGACTGAAGCCCGGATGGTAAAAAGGAATAAATGCAGCTCACCTCTCCGCCATCTGCTTTCTTATTCTGCTCAATGATTCCGGCGTAATACCAAGATAGGAGGCAATACTATGTTGCGGCACTCTTTGTGCTATATTGGGGTATAGTGTAATAAAGTTTTTATACTTTTCTTCTGCAGTTTGAATAATGTTTCCTTTCAACCTTTTTTGCAGTGCAATAAAACTATTCTGCAACAGCAAACGAAAAAACCGTTCAAATATCGGCGCCTGCCGGAGTAGTTCCTCCCTCGCTTCATTTGTCAATAGCAGCAATTCGCTGTCTTCAAGTGCATCAATATTCGATTCGGAAGGTTCGCCGGTAACGCTGCTGTACATGTCACCAATCCACCAATCCTCTGGCGCAAACTGCAAAATCAATTCAGAACCTTTATCGTCAATCGTGTAGGCACGCAACAAACCTTTCTCCACAAATGCTGTGTATTTACTGATATCTCCCTGCTGCAACAGGTATTGTCTTTTGCGTAGTTTTTTTGGTATAAATAAAGAACGGCAAATTTCTTCTTCTTTTTCTGTGATCTGTATTTTTTGCCTTATGTTATTAAACAACACTTCAAACATAGGCTGTAAAGATAACAATAAAGGAAACCCCACTCAGCCAGGATGATTCTTCACGAAGAGAAATGAAAGTGATACTTGCGTGCAAAATACAATCGCTTAAGTCAGAATTTAATAATAAAAAAACCTCCCGGAAAGGAGGTTCACTTATTTGCAAGTCGTTCAGTCATTATTGACTATTCACCCATTCACAACTAAAAGGCTTTCTTCCAGCTATTATTATCCCTGTTATAATCAGGTAACTTCTTATCAGGATCCAGGATGACTTCTTTCACTTCACTGGTGGTCGGCACACCGAATGTCCATTCCGCACCACGCTGCCATATTTCTACCGGAAGGTTTAGCCTATGTTCTTTGCCGTTAGCTTCTTTTACGAGCACGGTAACCGGCATTGGCATTTTTTGAAGGTTTACGATCGTCACTTCCGAACCATTTTCCGGTTTGTCCTTTATATAGGTTACACCTTTTACTGTTTGATCAAGTTTCCATGTATTAAGTACCCAGCTTCTCCAGAACCAGGAAAGATCTTCACCGCTTGCATTTTCCATGGTATGAAAAAAGTCCCAGGGCGTTGGATGTTTGAATGCCCAGCGATTGATGTATTCCCGGAATGCAGCGTCGAAGCGATCGGGACCCAGCACAACATCACGCAGCTCATCAAGCATAAAACCCGGTTTGCTATAGGCAGCATTACCCAAATTTCCCTGCTGAATAACTTCGGGAATATTGTAAAGCCCGTCTGCGGCTTCATTAAACATGTATTTGACCAGGAAAGATGAAGTGGGATCCATCATGGCACTCTGCTGATTAAACTCACCTTTATTAAACGCCTTTGTCGAAAGTCCATTAATAAATGTATTGAAACCTTCATCCATCCATGCATATTTACGTTCATTGCTCCCTACGATCATCGGGAACCAGGTATGGCCAAATTCGTGATCGGTAACGCCCCACAAACCACTGCCCGATGCCATGGCACTGCAGAAAACAATACCCGGATATTCCATACCACCAACCGTTCCGGCTACATTCGTTGCAACCGGATATGGAAACTCATACCATTGCTTTGAATTGAATTCAATAGAACCTTTTACCATTTCTGTGCTGCGCTGCCATCCGTTTTTCTTTATGCTTTCAACCGGGTACACACTCGCAGCAAGACATTTTTTTCCACTGGGTAAATTAATTTTTGCAGCATCCCATACAAAGGCTCTTGACGCCGCCCAGGCAATATCTCTCGCATTCTGTATTTTAAAATGCCAGGTTGTCGATGGTGTTTTTGACTTTGCGTTCTTATCATTCACTTCTTTGTCACTTTTTATCACCACGGTTTTATCACTGGTTTGTGCTTCATTATATCTTTTCAACTGATCTTCGGTCAGGCATTCCTGTGGGTTTTGCAATTCGCCGGAACCGGCAACTACAAGACCGGAAGGCGCTGTAATACTGTAATCAAAATCGCCATATTCAAGGTAAAATTCGCCGGCGCCAAGATAAGGTAAGGTGTTCCATCCCTGTATATCATCATACACGCACATACGCGGAAACCATTGCGCTATTTCATAGATCCATCCGTTTTTTGTTTTCAGGCGGCCCATCCTATCTGTGCCTCTTTCGGGGATGTCAAAACCAAACGCAATCGTCACTTTTATTTTATCAGAAGATTTTAAGGCGTCCTGTAACCATAATTGTAAGCGCGTATCCGTCACCGTTGAAGTAGGTGTAAACGTTTTTCCGTTATAATTAATAGAAACAGATTTTATAACATCACCTTCTGTGAATTTAGGATTTGCCCACCGTCCGCCTAATTCTGTCGTTGTGGCAGTGGCTCTTGAATCTTTTTTGTAAATATTCTGATCAAGTTGTAACCATAAGAATTTGAGATTGTCCGGACTGTTATTAGTGTAAGTTATTTCTACGTTCCCGCTAAGGTTATGTTTCAGTGTATCAAGCGTACAATTGATTACATAATCAGCCCGGTTTTGCCAGTATTTTGGCCCCGGTTCCCCGGAAGCGCTGCGAAAATCATTACCGGGATAAGGATAAAACTGCGGATTGAATGCTTCGCGGTGATCATAGACGGATGCTTCCTGTGCAAACAAACTCACTGAAATAAAAAACGCACAAAAACTAAACAGAAACTTATTCATGTGTGGAAATTTTTGGTAAAAACGAGACGTAAGATAGTATAAATGATTGCAGGCAGGTAACCGTTCACCCGCTATTTATGATTATTTATGGAAATAATGATTCAGCTAAAGCGATACTTTCAGGTTTACCCACGTCGACCAATTTATCACCACTATGGTCATATCCGTAAATCGGGTGATCAGCAGCGAGAGAAAGATAAGCATCTATCAATGAAAATTTACCCGTAAATGGCATGAGCCTGAAGATATCGTATTCGAAAACAACAACGCAGCTATATGCCTTTTCGACCAATTCTTTTCCGGCGATAGAAATTCTGTCTTGTCCTGTTTTTACATTCCGCCATCCACACAGCCTGTCATTCTCATCAAATAAAAGATAACGTGACGTTTTACGATTCGTAACAGCAAAACTAATCAGCGCTTTTTTTTGTTCATGAAAGGCAATCAGTTTATTTATATCAAGATTGGTAAGGAAATCTGCATTGCAGGTGATGAAACGTTTTCCTTTATCGAAAAGATCTTTTGCTTTTAATAAGCCACCACCGGTTTCCAGCACTTCATCCGTTTCATCGCTGATAATAATATTACTTCCCCATCCATTATTTTTCTTAATTGTATCAATGATCTGGTCAGCAAAATGATGCACATTTACAATTACATCGTTGATTCCATTATGTTGCAGGTATTCTACCTGGCGCTGAAGAAGGGATTTGCCATTTACCGGGGCTAACGCTTTCGGGTGCTTGTCCGTCCAGGGTTTAAACCGGGTGCCTAATCCTGCAGCAAAGATCATTGCATTCCCATAGTCTGATATATCTTTCGATTCCTTACTTTCCATTCGTACTATATATTTTCATTCGTGGCTAATGATTATTTATTGTGCCGGCTTAATTACTACTATTCAACTTCGGTTGCGACGCTCCGTTTATCATTCTGTTCTTTATTCAGCAATGTGGAAGATCCTTCAATGGTCAGACCAGGGTTGCTTACATCGGCGTATTCACCCAATTTTTTTCATCTTGTATTAAATGGCGTACATCAACTTTGACTTTGAATTTGTTTCTTAAATGCCTTGCCAAAGCATCTGCAGCATATACACTTCTATGCTGACCACCGGTGCAACCAAAGCTGATCATCAAATTGCTGAATTCACGTTGTATATAATCCTCCACCGTTATATCCACGATGTCAAATGCACTATTCAGGAAGTCTGTCATTTTCGTTTGTTGCTCGAGGTAATCTTTTACTTCTTTATCGCGACCGGTTTGCGTTTTGAATTTTTCGATACGCCCGGGATTTAAAATTCCTCGGCAATCGAAAACAAATCCACCACCATTGCCGCTCACATCTTCCGGTATTCCTTTTTTATAGGAGAAGCTGTTGATGCGAACGATCAACGGAGTATCGGTTGTAGCCTGAACGGGTGTAAATTGTTCAATCACCTCGTCTGAAACACAGAGATCAAGTACTTTCCTGAATTCAGGTACTGAAATTCCCAAACTGTTTTTTTGAAAAAATTCTTTCAGGTTACTTAAGGCAAGAGGTATGCTGGTTAAGAATTGTGCTTTTCTTTCAAACAATCCACGGAAACCATAAGCGCCAAGCACCTGCAACAATCGGATCAACACATATCCATTGTACTGACTTCTGAAAACCGCCCTGTCAATAAATTCACCGATGATCTTTTCAAAGGCATCCATATAATCTGTCAACAGGTTATCTTTCCATTCCTCGGTAAGATTGGCCCTTGCCTGCCACAGCATACTGGCAACATCATATTGCGGCGCCCCCTTCATGCCGCCCTGGTAATCGATAAAATGAACAGCATTATCATTTGTTACCAAAATATTCCTGCTTTGAAAATCGCGGAACATAAAATATTTATACTCGGTATACGTGAGATACGAACTCAATGCCTCGAAATCGGTAATGAGTTTTTGTTTATCGTACGGTTTGCGCAGCGCATCGAGAAAATAGTATTTGAAATAAAGCAAGTCTGCCATGATCGCCTCTTTGCCGAATACTTTATTGGTAAGACATTTGTCATAATCCAATCCTTCATCCCCTTTTACCTGCAGCGTTGCTAAAGCGACTAAACTTTTTTTAAAAAGATCATACACATTATCAGCAAAACCATCCTTTTCCAAATGATGCAATAAAGAAACGTCGCCAAAATCTTCCTGTAAATAAAACTGCATATCATCGCTTACTGCAAAAATTTCAGGGACAGCAAGGTTTTTAGATTTGAATTGCCGGGAGAAATAAATAAACGCATCATTCTCGGGCACATTTGCGCCGTATGTACCGATAACTGTTTTATCATTTTCATGAAGACGGAAATACCGGCGTTCACTACCGCTTTGTTGTAAAACATCAATTGAATCAGGTTCAACACCTTTCCACTCTTTATACAGGTTTTTTATAGAATCAATGATCTGCTGCATCCGGCAAAAGTAATATTGAAAATGGGAAATTAATAGACAAAGAAGGTAAAAGCATTAAGTGATAAGACTTTGTGTAACGATCAGGACGTAAAAGATTGCGATCCCGAATAATACAGGCTGCAAAGATGAAGGTAGTAGCAATGCAGCAGGGTACAGAATAAATTTACAATTCTACATCTTCAATCGTCCTGCTTCTCCGGCTTTTCTCTGCAGCAAAGGCCATTATATGACTCTCAACAGATAGATCAATTGAAGAACTCAGCAGCGCAGGATTTTGCTGACCGATGGCCTGTACCCAATCTTTCATCAACCGATGGTCACCACCTCCATGACTATCTGTTTTCATTGACCATGTTGTTTTTTTACCCGTAATAAATTCTGTCATCACAAATGTTTCCATATCGCCGACGATATCACCTTTCGATCCCATGATTCTTGTTCTTCTTCCTTCGTATGATACATGCGCTTCCATAGAGAAAGCAGCAGTTACACCATTCTTGAAAAGAATATTCGCTGTTAAATGATCAGGCTGATCGTTGTCCATTCTATATACACAACGACCATAATCGGTTGTTTTCAATCCTTCAAGGATCACTTCGTCCCATTTGTTTTTGTTTTCGGGTAAATCAAAAACGTAAAGACGTTTTCTATCCCTGAAATAAATCTGCAATGCAGAGTATGGACAACTGTTTTCAACCAGACAACCATCCATGCAACGTTCCGTACTGCCTTCAGGCGCATTGGCATTGGTAAACCATTTTAAATTGCCAAAGCAATGCACATTGTCGGCCTCATTACCTACCAGCCATCGTATTATATCTGTATCGTGACATGATTTTGCTAAAATGATCGGCGTTGCAAACGCACTGTTTCTCCATTTGCCTCTTACATATGAATGGCTCATATGTACGTGTTCGATCGGTTCAAGATGCTGCACACTGATGATTTCACCGATTGTTTTTGCATCGATGATCTCTTTCAGTTCGCGGAAATAAGGCGTATATCGCAAAACATGGCATACGCCGACGATCTTCCCTGTTTCTTTTGCCTTTTGTAAGATCTTTCTGCATTCTTCTTCTGTCGGCGCAATCGGTTTTTCAAGCAATACATCATATCCCATTTCCAACGCCTTTAGACAGGGAGCAGTATGCAGCTTATCCGGCGTCGCAATGATCACTGCGTCAGCAAATTTTTCTTTTTTAAAAACATCTTCCCAGCTATGAAAACAGTTGTGCAGTTTAATGTTGTGTTGCTTCGCTGTTTTGCTCACACGCAAATGATTCGTATCCGCAACGCCGACAATAGTTAATTCATCCGGGCTTTTAGTCGCATAATCTGCATAGATAGATCCCCGGTGACCGGCGCCAATTAATATTGCAGTCACCGGCTTGTCGAGTTTTTTATGAAGCGGGTTGGCAAACAGATCTTCGTGAAGACCAAACATGCGGGCCACTTCCTTCCAGCCACCGGTTACGGAATCAGTGACAGTGTCTATTGCATCATCTACCAGTTTGAATGTTCGCAACAAGTATCTCGCGGAAATAAATTGTCTTAATGACATGGGTTCGTGATTAATTGACTCGTAAAAGAATTTTCATTAACAAAACGCAGTTGAATTTGAAGGTAATAAAGTTAGGGAAACAATAGTTTACAAAATACTAACGATTGTTAACATCTGGTTTATTCTGTTAACTTTGCTGATTCCTAAATTGAAAAGATGGCGTACGAATCGAAGAATAAGATAAGAATTGTAACGGCTGCTTCGCTTTTCGATGGTCATGATGCGGCTATTAATATCATGCGGCGCATCATGCAAAGCAAAGGTGTGGAAGTGATACATCTCGGTCATAACCGGAGTGTAAAAGAAATTGTTGAGGCCGCCATCGAAGAAGATGTACAAGGTATAGCGGTGACAAGTTACCAGGGCGGGCACATGGAATTTTTCCGGTACATGAAGGATCTGCTGGATGAGAATGGTTGCGGGCATATAAAAATATTTGGCGGAGGAGGCGGTACCATTTTACCTAATGAAATAAGAGAATTGCAGCGATACGGCATTACAAGGATCTATTCTCCCGATGACGGAAGAAAAATGGGATTGGAAGGTATGATTGAAGACGTAGTGCGTTCCTGTGATTTTTCTTTGAATGGTAATGGGATATATAAAAAGGCAATGATGCTGGGGGAAGTGAGGGACATAAGAAAAATTGCAAGAGAAATTACAAATGCTGAGGCAGGAAATCCAAAATCTGAAATCAAAGATCAAAACGCGATGGCTATCGGGTCTTCGCAACGGCTTTCCGTTCTCGGTATTACCGGTACCGGCGGCGCCGGTAAATCTTCTGTTACGGATGAAATAGTTCGGCGTTATCTCCATTCATTTTCAGATAAAACCATTGCTGTTATTTCTGTTGATCCTTCAAAGAAAAAAACAGGCGGTGCATTATTGGGTGACAGGATCCGGATGAATTCCATTCATCATCCAAGGGCTTATATGAGAAGCCTCGCAACAAGAGAAAGCGATAGGGCACTGAGCGAGCATGTACAGGAAGCGATTGATATATGCAAAGAAGCCGCTTATGATTTTATCATTCTTGAATCTGCGGGTACAGGTCAGAGTGATGCATCGATTCTTGACTACTGCGATATAAGTCTTTATGTAATGACACCGGAATACGGTGCCGCATCGCAGCTGGAAAAGATCAATATGCTTGACTATGCAGATATAATTGCGATCAATAAGTTTGATAAGGCCGGCGCATTGGATGCATTAAGTGAAGTGCGAAAACAATATAAGCGCAATCATCAGTTATTTACAGCGAAAGATGATGAAGTGCCGGTGATCGGTACAATGGCGAGTAAGTTCAATGATGAAGGAATAAATCGTTTATTCAGTTTATTGTTACAATCAATTGAAAAGAAAACAGGAATAATATTTGGTGAATTTGTATCCGGGCAATCCGCAAATATTTCCCAGGCCATTATTCCATCCGGGCGGGTTCGGTATTTAAGTGAAATCTCCGCGGGTATTAGAGAGTATAACCAATTGGTAACAGAACAGGCAGCCAACGCCTCCAAAATTTATCAATTAAAAGGTGCAGCGGATACGTTGAAAGCAGCCAATGCCGATTCATCAATTATAAGTGCGATTGAAAAAAATATTGTTGCGTTTACCGATAAGCTGACGCCCGTGTCGAGAAAGTTATTGCAGAAATGGCCGGAAAAACTGAAAGCATACGAAGCTGATTTTTATGAATACAAGGTCCGCGATAATGTTATTAAACAGGAAATGTTTACGACCAGTTTATCGGGAACAAGAATCCCGAAAGTTGTTTTACCAAGATTTAAGGACTGGGGTGATATATTAAGATGGCAGGCACAGGAAAATGCACCGGGATTATTTCCTTTTACCGCAGGCGTATTTCCGTTAAAAAGAGAAGGCGAGGATCCCACGAGAATGTTTGCCGGTGAAGGCGGACCGGAACGAACGAATAAACGTTTTCATTATGTAAGTGCAGGCCAGCCGGCAAAAAGATTGAGTACTGCATTTGACAGCGTAACATTATATGGAGAAGATCCCGATCACCGCCCGGATATCTATGGTAAGGTGGGCAACAGCGGTGTCAGCATTGCGACGGTTGATGATGCGAAAAAATTATACAGTGGTTTCGATCTCTGCGATCCGAAAACATCTGTGAGCATGACGATAAATGGCCCGGCGCCGATAATCCTTGCATTCTTTCTGAATGCAGCGATTGATCAGCAATGTGAAAAACGCCTTGGGGTGAATGGTGAATTGTCTGCCGATAGCTCCGGGGAAGTAAATAAAAAGATACAGGAGAAATTCAGGAGATTGTCAAGGCCCGGATACTATAATCCTTCTTCGCCGGAAAGATTACCGGAAGGAAATGATGGACTCGGTTTGAAATTGTTAGGATTAAGTGGTGATGAAGTTTTGCCAAACGATGCATATCAACAATGTAAACGATTTGCTTTGCAGCAGGTGCGCGGCACTGTACAGGCAGATATTTTAAAAGAGGACCAGGCACAGAATACATGCATATTTTCAACGGAATTCGCATTGAAACTGATGGGTGATGTGCAGGAATATTTTATACAAAACAAAGTAAGAAACTTTTATAGCGTCAGTATCAGTGGTTATCATATTGCCGAAGCAGGTGCTAACCCGATCACACAACTTGCATTTACCTTATCTAACGGCTTCACCTACGTGGAATATTACTTAAGCCGCGGCATGCAGATTGACGATTTCGCTCCCAACTTATCATTTTTCTTCAGCAATGGAATGGACGCTGAGTATAGCGTGATTGGAAGAGTGGCGAGAAGAATATGGGCAAAGGCAATGAAATATAAATACAAAGCGAATAAACGGAGCCAGATGTTAAAATATCATATTCAGACATCCGGCAGAAGCCTGCATGCACAGGAAATTGATTTTAATGATATCCGCACAACCCTGCAGGCATTATATGCCATTTATGATAACTGTAGCTCACTTCATACAAATGCTTATGACGAAGCGATAACGACACCGACCGAAGAAAGTGTTCGTCGTGCGATGGCTATACAATTAATTATAAACCGGGAATTAGGTAGTGCCAAAACTGAAAATTTTATCCAGGGTTCATTTATTATTGAAGAATTAACCGACCTGGTGGAAGAAGCCGTGATGAAAGAGTTTGACCGTATTACGGAGAGAGGTGGCGTATTGGGAGCGATGGAAAGAATGTATCAGCGGAATAAAATACAGGAGGAAAGTCTCTACTACGAACACATGAAACATACAGGTGAACTGCCTGTTGTTGGTGTAAATACATTTTTGAATAAGAAAGGTTCGCCGACAACGATACCCAATGAAGTAATACGCAGTACAAATGAAGAAAAAGAGCAGCAGATTCAAAACCTGCAGGAATTCTGGAAGCGCAATGAAGCCAATAGCGAAAATGAACTAAAGAAATTAAAAGAAGTTGCAGTTAATAATGGAAACCTGTTTGCACAATTGATGGAAACCGTTAAGTATTGTTCACTTGGACAAATAACGCACGCATTGTATGAAGTGGGTGGACAATACAGGAGGAATATGTAAACATCCTATCTTAAAGCAGGTATCTTAAACCGTAATATTTCCATCGATTCCTTTAATCTCGAAACAATAACATACATATATCCATTACGAATCATCGTATGCGGATAGCCATACTGGCCATCTTTCCATAATCCTTCTTTTTTCAGTGTATACACCTGGTCGGCTATTATATATTGTTTGTTGAAAAATTTTCCATCATCCGATATAGCAAGAACAAGCGGGTTTCTTTCGTGATGATGTAATGTATCGGGAATACCGACATAATAATACCGTTTATCCGGTAATCTTCCAAAATGGAATTTGCTGTCATTATCGGTAAAACCTGTTTCTACAGGTATGGACCAATTTTCACCATTGTCTTTACTTTCAGTAAGCCACAAACGACCTTTCCATCCGTCATCTGTTACCCGCAGCAACATATGAATTATACCATCATCCGTTTGAAAAAAAGATCCTTCACAGAGCGGGGGCAAACCAACTTTCTTCGACGGAGGTTCATAGGTATCCGGGTTGTCTTCAATGTATAATGAATCAGGATAAAAACTTGTCATCTTCCAACCGCTTAAGCCTTTCCTGTCATCCGTATACGGAAAAGTAAAATTTCCTGAAATGATCAACCTTCCGTTTTTAATTGCCTGTGGTCCATGATTGGGATTTACAGCCACATGCATATCTATCGGTTCACTCCAATGTTCGCCATCAGTCGTTGTCTTTGCCCATAAATGAGTTTGTCGCCGTCCGTTGGTATACTCTCCGTAATAAGCAATTAAAGTATCATGATATTGATGAAAGCCGGCGGCGGTCAACACGTTTTGCGTATCCTTTGTAAACGACGGAACGGCCAATGGCCTGATTTTGGACCAATGAAAGAAATCTTTCGAGATGGAAAAGACAACACGCTGTCCCGGGTTATCTTCATCTTTATAACCATTTGACCATATCGCGATGAATTTATTCTTGAAAAAAGTGACCGAAGGGTGGTGGCAATAGAGCCAGTTCGTATCCGGTACATAGATCATAGCTCTTTCAATCGTAAGCTTCGGCAATCCTTTTTCGCTCGTATAATTATTCTTTATTTCCTGGGCCTGCACTATACCAGCCATCAGTATAAGCGCTATAATATTATATATAAATTTGCTTTTCGTCATTTACATTTGTTTTTACGTACATTCAATTGTTCAGTGAAACTCCTTAACCTTTTGTTTCGTTTATCTTACTGCTGTAATTTACAGCCATCATTTGGGTATAACCAAAGAAAATACAGTACGAATGAAAAAAGTGAGCTATAAAGTAATCGTTACCGCCTATTTTTTAATTACAACTCTTTTCGCAGCAGCGCAGAATATAGATTCTACACTTGCCACGTATAGTGACAAGTATGGCCAGGAGCGTATGTACCTGCATTTTGATAAATCGGCTTACACTGCCGGCGAAACAATATGGTTCAAGGTGTATACGATGGAAGCTATTTACCCGGCAATGGTAAGTAAATCTGTTTATCTCGACTGGACAGATAATACGGGAAAGACGTTATTGCATAGTGTGTTTCCGCTTATAAACGGGATTACAAACGGGCAGTTTGAAGTTCCGGCAGACTACGCTGGCAAAGCATTGCATGTTCGCGGCTATACAAGATGGATGTTGAATTTTGATTCTGCTTTTCTTTATAATAAAGACATAAAGATCATATCGAGAACTCCCTCAACAACGAAAGGAGAAGTTATTACGCCGACGATAACTTTTTTTCCTGAGGGCGGTGATGCGGTCGCGGGTATCAATAATAAAATTGCCTTTAAAGCAAACGATCAATGGGGACGACCGGTGAAAGTAAAAGGAAATATTATTGATAAAACCGGGAAAGTTGTATCTGCATTTGGGCCATTGCATGACGGGATGGGTTTCTTTTTTCTGACTCCGGCAGCGGGGGCATCTTATACTGCAAAATGGAAGGACGAGAAAAATGCAGAACATTCCACTCCGCTACCGGAGATAAAATCAAGCGGCGTGACAATGCAGGTGGGCCTGCAGGGTGATAAACGAATCTTAAGCGTTTATGCCTCACCGAATGTTGCAAAAAGTGCCGGTACGCTGCATATTATCGGTACAATGTATCAAAACATTGTATTTAAGATAAACGAAAGCATTGATAAAGGACTGTTACAGAAAACCATCCCCACGCAGAGCCTTCCCAGCGGTATACTAACCGTTACTGTATTCGATGAACAATGGAACCCGCTGGCAGAAAGAATTACTTATGTGAATAACAGGGAATACCTGTTCCATTCAGAGTTTGAGGTAAAACAGTGGGGTTTGAGCCACCGGGCAAAAGACCAGATACAAATTTCAATACCAGACACTTTACAGGCCAGTCTTTCCATTTCCATAACTGACCAGGGTATTGATACCGACAGCAGTGATAATATCATTTCACATTTACTCTTGGCCAGTGAAATTAAAGGACAGGTATTTAATCCTGCCTATTATTTTTCAAGCGAGGAAGATTCCGTTGCACGTCATCTTGACCTGGTAATGCTCACACATGGCTGGCGAAGGTTTAAATGGGAAGATGTGGTGAAAGGAAAGTTTCCTAAAATCAGTTTCCCGAGAGATACGGCATACCTTTCATTATCGGGCAAGGTATTGGGCGTTATTCCATCGCAGCTCAGGGGGGCGGGTGATATTTTTATGTTTGTGAAAGAAAGAGACGAAAAAATGAAAATGGTGAGTATACCGATCAAACCCGATGGATCTTTCAATGATCCAACCCAGGTTTTTTTTGATACTATCCGGGTTTATTATTCATTTCCAAAAAAATCACCACTGGCAGATGCGGCCGTCCAGTTTATGGACGATCGTGTTCCCGCATCGGCAAATACAAAAACCAGTGTTCATAATCCTTTTTGGGACACAATAGGTAACTACCGGCATGCACTACTCGCAGAAGAGGCTCTTAGTGCTTTGAAGAGGGCGGAAGGAAAAGTGCTGGAGGAAGTGATCGTAAAATCGAAAACAAAATCACCTGTGCAGATACTGGACGAAAAATATGCAAGCGGTTTGTTTTCTGGCGGAGATGGTTACCAGTTTGATCTCGTGCATGATCCGTTTGCGTCGAGTGCACAAAGTATTTTCACCTATCTGCAGGGAAAAGTGCCGGGCCTGCAGATCACAGTTGGCGGCGGTCCGGGAGGCGCTGCTTCTCTGAATTGGAGAGGTGGTGCACCACAGTTATACTTAGACGAAATGCAGTCTGATCCGAGTTTTCTCTCCGGCCTGAATGTAAATGATGTGGCATACGTAAAGGTGTTTCGTCCACCGTTCTTTGGAGGCGCCGGCGGCGGCGCAAATGGTGCCATAGCGATTTATACAAGACGCGGCAACGATGTAAAAATGGATCCCGGTAAAGGTTTGGCGAATAACACCGTTTATGGGTATACGCCGATCCGCCAGTTCTATTCACCCAATTATGGCACATTCGACAAACGGAACGAAGAAAAGGATTTCCGCACTACTTTGTACTGGAATCCGAATGTAAACATTGTACCAAATAAACGACAGGTAACACTTACATTTTATAATAATGATGTGAGTGATTTCTTCCGGGTAGTCATCGAGGGTATGTCGACTGATGGACGACTATTGCATTTTGAACAGATAATGGAATAAATTATTTGTTTGGCGGCTTTGGTTTTTCATGGCATCCTCCGTTCAACTGTAAACCTTTTATCACCACTTTATATAAGCACTTGTTTAATAGTAGATATGCTTGTTCCGATTGCTTTTAAAAATTATAAACCTGGTAAGAGAGAAATTGTTCTTGCGGGTGATCTTGGCGGTACTAAAATCAATATTGCTTTATATCAACCCGGCGAAAATAGTTTTAGTGTATTAAGACAGCAGAGTTTTCATTCCAAAGATTATACATCACTTACTGATGTGATCAAACAATTTGCCGGTAATGATAAAATTCCGGGTACAATATGTATTGCTGTGGCCGGACCTGTTATAGACGGTAAAGTGAAAATCACTAACCTTCCGTGGGAATTGGACAGTAGTAAAATTAGCAACGAGCTAAACACACAGGTTGTTTTTATAAATGATCTTGAAGCAAATGCGTTTGGTCTTGCTGCTTTAAAAAAAGATGAATTGTTTAATCTCTGCGAAGGGAGCGAAGAGCAAAAAGGGAATATTGGAATTATTGCGCCGGGCACAGGTCTTGGTGAGGCGGGTTTGTACTGGGACGGAAGATATTATCATCCGTTTGCTACGGAAGGTGGTCATAGTGCATTTGCAAGTCGAACTGCATTGGATGTTGAATTGTATAATTGGTTGAGCAAACAATACAAGTATATCTGCTGGGAGCATGTTGTCAGCGGTATGGGTATTCATAATATTTTTCGGTTTTTAACAGAAGAAAAGAAAAATGAAATTCCCGGCTGGCTCGAAAAAGAATTGGAAACAGAAGATCCCTCCGCAGTGATCAGTGAAAATGCCATCGCAGGTAAATCAGAAGTTTGTGTGCAGGCAATGGAATTGTTTGTTCGCTATCTGGCAACGGAATCGTCGAGCCTTGTACTAAAGTATAAGGCAACAGGCGGATTGTTTCTTAGCGGCGGCATTCCTCCAAAGATTTTGCCTTTATTACAAAAAGAAAAATGGCAGCAACTATTTTTTGAAAGCGACAGGATGGAAAAACTTTTACAGCAAACGCCTGTTAACGTTATCCTGAATGAAAAAACACCATTGCTGGGAGCGGCGTATTATGGAGCGTATAATGTATAAATAATACAAACGGGCTTATCCAGGCAGGCGAATAAGTTTTGCCTGATTAATATCCCGGCTGTGCGTAATTTCATTGTATAACTGGTACATGTATGATACGAAGAAAATTGCTTACATGGGTTACGATTTTATTTATAATTTATTCCTGTGCACATAATCCATACAAGGCGACAAATAAAACGTATAAGAAGCAATTGAAGTCGTATGAAGAATTCGTCAGAAAATATCCATTGCATGACTCTGTAATAAATTCTCCTTATTTCGTCGGTACGACAAATTTCGATATGCGCAAACCGAATTTTGTTATTATACATCATACGGCGCAAAACAGTTGCGATCAAACCCTGAAGACATTTACCCTCGAAAGAACGAAAGTAAGTGCGCATTATGTCATTTGTAAAGATGGCACCGTATATCATATGCTGAATGATTATCTCCGTGCATGGCAGGCCGGTATCAGCAAGTGGGGAAATACAACCGATATCAATAGCAGCAGCATAGGCATCGAGTTAGACAACAACGGATTTGAATATTTCACCGAACCGCAGATCAATAGTTTGATACAATTATTGGGAAGATTGAAACGTGCTTATAATATTCCTGCTGCAAATTTTATCGGTCATGGTGATATAGCTCCCGGGCGCAAAGTAGATCCCAATTGGCGTTTTCCATGGAAGCAGCTCGCAGACAGCAGCTTTGGTTATTGGTATCCTGATACAACCAATATAATAGTCCCGACAACTTTCGATCATTTACAAGCATTGCGTATTATTGGTTACGATATAAAAGATACATCTGCAGCTATTGGATCATTCAAAAGACATTGGCTGCAGGACACAACAATTGGTATGAATGAAAGTCAGTATAAAGTTTTGTACCAGGTAAGCAGGCAATATTAGGAAGCTTACTGATTATTGTGGAAAATCTTTACCGGTTTACTTCAGCACTTTTTTTACTCTTCAATTGAACAACTCTGTTAAATCCGGTTAACAAATTGGTATTGAGCCGATCATTTTTAATTTGATACCTGCCATTTGTCTACAAATTTTTCCGTTTCGTCTACTCGCCATACCGGCAACAGCAAGGAATTCAACAAAGGGCCGTCTAAAAATTTATAGACAACAAAGAACTTGTGATGGAGGTTGGCTTTAAAATTTTGTTTTATGAAGACGGGCAAATTGTTTCGCATTCTTTTTATTCAGTTGATATTTGTTTGCAGTATACAGGCACAGGACACGACATTGCGTATTCTACCGGATAAATGGACACTTGAAAATTGTATTCAGTACGCAAAGACAAATAATATTTCCGTTAACTCTTTGCGGTTAACAGAGCATTCTACTGAGCAGGATCTTTTGCAGGCAAAGGCATCGCGGTTACCATCTGTTTCCGGCGCCGTTTCACAAAATCTTGTGAATTCCAAAAACGCGAATCCAGTCGTCGGTGGTTTTCAGACGCAGGCAAATTTTTCCAGTAACTATTCCGTGAATTCATCAATGATCTTATACAATGGCGGCTATATTACCAATGATATAAAATCAAAAAATCTTTCGGTTCAATCGGCCAATCTATCAGTCAATGAAGCAGAGAACGAGATCACGTTAAGTATTACGCAGGCGTTTCTCAATATTCTATTGGCAAAAGAAAATATTGTTTATCTCCAGGATTTATTGAACACATCGCAATCGCAATTGAAGCAGGGGCAACAACTCTTTAATGCCGGAAGCATGTCCCGCAAAGATTTTGTACAGTTGGAAGCACAAACGGCAAACGATCAATACAATCTCATTTCAGCACAGAATAATTATCGCCTCAATGTTGTTACGCTGAAACAAGTGTTGCAATTGCCTGCTTCGTACGATTTCAACGTAAATGAACCGGATAGCATAACCGTAGAAACCGCGGTGCCTTCATTGGCGGAAGCGCAAAACGCGGCGCAACAGGTGAGACCGGAAGTGAAGAACGGCCAGGTAGGATTGCAAATAGCACAGGTAGAATTGGATAAAACGAGAGCGGCGACAAGACCCACCGTTAGTCTTGGCGCAGGTTTGTCAACAGGTTATTCTGATAATCAAACGTCAAAATATTTTTCACAGATCGATAATAATTTTTATCAGACGGTGGGCGTATCTATTGGTATACCGATTTTCAGCCGGCGGGTGAATAAGACGAATATTGAGAAATCGAAAATACAGGTAGACCAGGCGAAGCTTTCTTTACTCAATACAAAAACTGTATTGAATCAACAGGTCGAGCAGGCGTACATCAATCTTCAGAATGCGCAGGCACAATATGACGCTGCTGGTGTGCAGGCAAAAACCAGTGAAGAGAGCTATAAAATAACGAGTGAACAACTGAGATTAGGTTCCATCAATCTTGTGGAACTGCAGCAACAAAAGAGCTTATATGTACAGGCGATGCAGGCTTATCTGCAGGCGAAGTATACAGCGGTCTTAAATTATAAGATATATGAGTTTTATACCGGTAACCCGGTTACATTATAATTGATTTATTAAAACTAAGGCGATGAAAAAAATAAAATGGTTAATCTGGATATTGGTGCTGGCGTTGATTGGAGTTGGCATATGGTTTTGGAAATTCAGGGAGGAAAAACCGCAAATTGTATTGGAAACCGTACATCCTGAGAAAGGTGAGATATCCACGTCAATTACAGCCACCGGTACCGTGCAACCCGTCGATACAGTTGCTGTAGGTACGCAGGTATCCGGTACTATAAAAAAAATATACGTTGACTTTAATTCTACGGTAAAGAAAGGTCAATTGCTTGCGCAATTGGATAAATCATTATTGCTGGCACAGGTACAACAGTTTAATGCAGCCTTACAACAGGCAAAGAGCAACCTTGTTTACCAGGAAAGTACTTACAGCCGGCAAAAGCAATTGTTTGATGTTGGTGCAATAAGTAAAGCCGACCTGGAAACAGCGACAAATCAATATAATGTTGCCAGGGACAATGTAAATGGAACCACAGCGCAGTTGCAATCTGCACAAAAAAATCTTTCCTATGCAGATATTTATTCGCCGATTGATGGAACTGTATTATCCCGTAATATAAGTGAGGGACAAACGGTGGCGTCGAGTTTTAATACACCTACTTTATTTACCATAGCAAAAGATCTTACGAAGATGCAGGTGAGGGCCTCGATAGACGAAGCGGATATAGGGAACGTGGAGAATGGTCAAAGGGCAACATTTACGGTGGATGCTTTTCCCGACAAAACTTTTGATGGAACGGTGGAAGAAATTCGCCTCCAATCGGCTGTATCCGCGAACGTGGTCACATACGTTACGATTATAGATGCGCCGAATGGAGATATGAAATTAAAGCCGGGCATGACGGCTAATATAACCGTCTATACCAAAGATATACCCGATGCTCTGATCATTCCGTCAAAAGCAATCAGCTTTCGCCCGGATTCTATCGTTGCAAAAATTTACGAAATCGATAGACCGGCTATGCATGACCGTCAGGATGCCGGCAAATCAAAACGTGAAAAAAGGGATTCAACCGGCCGCAAACAAAATCAACAGGCGGGGGATGACTCTGTTAAGCATGCTTTTGTTTGGGTTAAAAACGATAGTATAATTACCGGCAAACGAATAACAACCGGGTTAAACAATGAGACGGATGTGCAGGTTATAGCAGGTCTCACACCAAATGATGTAGTTGTAACCGGTTACCAGGCATTGAAAAAAGGTTCATCAAAAAAGACGACCGAAAAAAGTCCATTCCTTCCGCAACGGCCGGGCAACAACAGAAGAACAGCGGCAGCACCACCGCGATAAAAATTTATAAATAAAAAAATATGGCAAATAAAATTTTAGATATACAGGATTTAAAAAGAGAATTCCGGATGGGCAGTGAAATAGTGCGGGCGTTAAAAGGCGTTTCATTTACTGTTGAGCAGGGAGAATTCGTTACAATAATGGGCAGCAGCGGATCGGGAAAAACGACATTGCTCAATATACTTGGATGCCTGGATAAACCAACCAGTGGCGATTATATTCTTGATGACGTAAGTATAAAAAAACTATCAAGGAATGAATTAGCCCGTCTGCGAAACAAAAAAATCGGTTTTGTATTCCAGGCGTATAACTTACTGGCAAGAACAACCGCAAGAGAAAATGTTGAATTACCACTGCTGTATAATTCTTCCATTACATTAAAGGAGAGACATGAACGTTCCATGAAGGCCCTGGCATCTGTGAAGCTGGAAGACCGTGTCGGTCATCTGCCCAATCAACTATCCGGTGGTCAGCAACAGCGTGTTGCTATTGCACGGGCATTGGTAAATGAACCCGTAATGATACTGGCCGATGAAGCAACGGGTAATCTTGATTCAAGAACATCGTATGAGATCATGTCGTTGATGCAGGAACTGAATCAACAGCAGGGAAAAACAATTGTATTCGTAACACATGAGCCCGATATCGCGGCATTCAGCAATCGCACGATCACATTGAAAGACGGGAAGGTGATCAAAGACACAAAGAACGAAAACGTAAGATCAGCAAAAGATATGTTGATGAGCTTACCCACGAATGATGATTATTAAATTTTTGGTATGAATGTATTTAACCTTTTACGGATTGCGTGGAGAGCGTTGTTAAGAAATAAACTTCGCGCTTTTTTAACCATGCTTGGTATTATTATCGGCGTCGGTGCCGTAATAGCCATGGTTGCTATTGGCGAAGGATCAAAGAAAAGTATAAGAGATCAGTTGTCGGGTATGGGATCCAATATGATCACGATACGTCCAAGCAGTAATGTTACAGTTGGTGGCGGCGCCCGCCTGGGTTCAACGGGTTTGCAAACCCTAAAAGTGGAAGACGCAGACGCTATAAAGAAACAGGCCAGTTATGTAACGTCTGTATCTCCGGCTGTTAATGCAAACGGACAAGCTATCAACGGATCTCTTAACTGGCCAACAACTATGCAGGGTGTAAGCCCGGAATATTTAGGTATACGCGACTGGAAGTTAAAAGACGGTATTTCATTTACACAAGCTGATGTGAACAGTGCCGCTAAAGTTTGTCTTATCGGTCAAACAGTAGTTGAAAACATTTTTACCAACGGGGAGGATCCTGTCGGAAAAATTATACGTTTCAATAAAATACCTATAAAAATAATTGGCGTGCTGGAAGAAAAAGGAGAGAACACATTTGGACAGGACCAGGATGATATCGTTCTTGCACCATACACCACAGTACAGAAAAGAATGTTGGCTATACCCTATGTCCAAACCATATATGCGTCTGCAATGGATGAACAGAGTTCAACGCTGGCTACCGACCAGGTTTCTTCTATTCTTCGCAAACAACATCGATTGAAAGCTGCCGATGATGATGATTTTACAGTTCGTACACAGGCCGAGTTGATCAATACGATCAGCTCGACCAGTCAATTACTGACCGTGCTGCTTGCCGCGATTGCCAGTATCTCATTGGTGGTGGGTGGTATCGGCATCATGAACATAATGTATGTTTCCGTTACCGAACGGACCAAAGAGATCGGTCTTCGCATGTCCATTGGCGCGAGAGGTCTTGATATTTTGCTTCAGTTTCTTATCGAAGCGATCCTTATCAGCATTACCGGCGGATTGATTGGTGTGGCGTTGGGAATTACTGCTTCGAAGCTTGTAACCGCTTTTTTATCATGGCCCACCTACATTACTGAATCATCCATTGTTTTATCATTCCTCGTTTGTGCAGTCACCGGCGTGTTTTTTGGATACTACCCGGCACTAAAGGCATCGCGGCTTGATCCTATTGAAGCGTTGCGCTATGAGTAGAAAAATAGCGCATCGTTTTTGAAATTGATGAGCCGGGCAGTACTGAAATGACAAGTTTGTACACCGGGAGCAACATCTTCAACCCAATTGCTTTCAATTTGTTAATTTCACAAGCCAAGAGGCTGTATATACATAGTTGGCAGCCGCCGCGATTGCTTACATACGTTTTTTTGAATTGCATGGTTAAATTAAAAGCATGACTGCAGAACATCAACGGCTGGCGGTAAACTCTACCAAAGAAATACCATTGGTACAATGGGGACCTTATCTCAGTGAAAGGCAATGGGGAACTGTTCGGGAAGATTATAGTGCAAACGGCGACGCGTGGCATTACCTGCCTTTCGATCAGTCACATTACCGCGTTTATCGCTGGGGAGAGGATGGAATTGCCGGTATCTCGGATTATTTTCAGAATTTATGTTTCGCCGTAGCATTCTGGAACGGCAAAGATCCAATACTCAAAGAGCGTTTATTCGGTTTGGGAAATAGCCAGGGTAATCATGGCGAAGATGTAAAGGAATTGTATTATTATCTCGATAACATTCCGACACACTATTACATGGAATACCTGTATAAATATCCGCAGCAGGAATTTCCATACGAACTTTTGCGAAACGAAAACAAAAAAAGAAACCGCAATGACCCGGAGTATGAATTACTGGACACCGGGGTTTTTGATAAGGACCAGTATTTTGATGTGCTCATTTCCTATGCTAAACAATCTGCGCAGGATATTTTTATTCGGATCGAAATAAAGAACCGGTATACCAGAAGCGCCCCGATTTACGTATTACCGACATTATGGTTTTACAATCGCTGGGAGTATATGACGGATCAGCAGAAGCCTTCGATCACTTCATTAAATAAAACATCGGTTCGTATAAATCATGATCGGCTTGGCGATTACTATTTTTATTTTCAGCCGGCAAACGACACGTTGTTTACAGAAAACGAAAATAACACAGAAAAAATAACAGGTGAAGCCAACAAAACTCCTTTTGTAAAAGATGCATTTCACGATGCCATCATATCTGGTAAAAACATAGCGCAACTTCGTACAAAAAAAACGGGGACGAAGTTTTCACCTGTCTACAAAATGAATGTTGCTGCCGGTGAAACAAAGACTATTTATTGCCGTCTCAGCAGCAAATCGATGGATAATCCATTTATCAAAGGTTTCCAGGATGTTTTTAAAAAAAGAAAAGAAGAAGCGAACGAATATTATGCGGCCATCTTACCGCAGGGTATGAACGAAGATATGGCACGATTGCAGCGGCAGGCATTGGCTGGATTGTTATGGAGTAAGCAATACTATCATTTTGATGTTGAAACATGGCTCTCTACCTCTGACGGTATCAGTCCTGTAAGCAACAGCAAAATGACCGGCCGCAACAGTGATTGGAAACATTTAAAAAACCAGGATATTATTTCCATGCCGGATAAGTGGGAATATCCCTGGTATGCAGCGTGGGATCTTGCTTTTCAATGTATTTCCATGGCGGTTGCCGATCCCACTTTTGCAAAGCACCAGCTTATGCTGATTATGCGGGAATGGTATATGAAACCGGATGGTCAGTTGCCTGCGTATGAATGGAATTTCAGTGACGTGAATCCGCCTGTACAAGCCTGGGCAACGCTACAGGTTTATGCAATTGAAAAAAAACAAACCGGGAAAGGCGATATAAGTTTTCTGAAAAAAGTTTTTCAAAAATTGTTGATCAATTTTACATGGTGGATCAACAGGAAAGATCGAAACGGAAACAACATATTTGAAGGTGGATTTTTGGGACTGGATAATATCGGTGTATTCAACAGGAGTTATCATTTTCCCGGGGAAATGCAGTTGGAGCAGGCCGATGGTACAAGCTGGATGGGCATGTATGCGTTGAATATGCTGGATATGGCTATTGAAATTGCGATGGTAGACGCTTCATTTGAAGATACAGCTACAAAATTTTTTGAACATTTTGTATTAGTTGCCGAAGCATTGAACGAACATGGCTTATGGAACGAGGAAGATAAATTTTTCTACGACGTTTTATGTGTGGATGGTTCTGCACCGTTGCCGTTACGGATTCAATCTATTGTAGGACTGACTTCTTTATTTGCTGTTTCAACAATAGAGAGGAAAGCACTGAGCAAACTGACCGATTTTAATAAACGCATGCTTTGGTTTGAAAACTACCGGAAGAAAAATAAAAAATTCTGGCCCAATGAGGAGAGAAGTGATTCTGATGAAATTTTATTATCGCTTGTGCCGAAGGAACGATTAATTTATTTACTGCAACGATTACTCAACGAGGATGAATTTTTATCGGAAGGAGGAATCCGGGCTTTATCAAAGTACCATGAAGAAAATCCATATTCTGTAAAGGTGGATGGAAACATGTACACGATACGGTATGACCCGGGCGATTCTACATCGGACATGTTTGGCGGTAACAGCAACTGGCGCGGGCCGGTGTGGATGCCACTCAATTTTTTAATTATTCAGTCTATCCGCAACTTTGGGGATTTTTATAAAGACAACTTATTGATAGAATACCCGACCGGTTCAGGTATAAAAAAGAATCTTGAACAGGTAGCAATGGAGCTTACAAAACGGGTTATAAGTTTATTTGAAAAAGATGCGGATGGAAATCGCCGGTTAAATGGCGAGTACAACTGGTTTTATAAAAAACCTGGTAACGAACATCTCGTTTTATTCTATGAATATTTTCATGGTGATAATGGAAAAGGACTGGGTGCAAGTCATCAAACGGGATGGACAGCACTTGTAGCTGAGTTGATCAGTGAATATGGAAAAAAAGGAAAGTTGCCGGATATCGATATGCCCAACCCGATTGTGACAGAGCAACAACCGAACTTTGGCGAAAAAAAAGTGAAGGTGTAATAGAATGACGGAACATCTTTTCTTAATCGCCACACAGGGTTTCCATATAACTTTGATTTCAAAATTTGCCTATGGAATTTGGTCGCGTACCGGAAAGTGAATTGGACACTATTGACTTTAGTTTACCTGCTGAACCTGCGGACAATAAGAAAATATTAAGTGGAAAGAAGAATAAAAACGCCAAAGTATATATCGGTTGTGCAAAATGGGGACGACTTGAATGGGTAGGAAAAATATATCCGCCGAAAACAAAAGAAAAGAATTTTTTACAGCATTATGTAGAGCATTATAATTGTATTGAGCTGAATGCAACACACTACAAAATATATGGAGAAAATGGAATTCGCCGATGGGCGGAAAAAGCAGATGGAAAAGATTTTTTGTTTTGCCCGAAAATGTACCAGGGCATAACGCACAAAAGAAGTCTGAAAGGAAAAGAATTTCTTACAAATGAATTTTTCAGGGGGATAGCTGGTTTTGGACATCATCTCGGTCCAATCTTCGTGCAAGTGAGTGATACGTTTTCACCAAACAGAAAAGAAGAATTATTTAATTATCTCGCTTCGCTGCCAAAAGATTTGCAATTTTTTCTCGAAGTGCGGCATCCTGGTTGGTTTGCAAAAGAAAAAGAATTGAACGATATGCTTACATTTTTGCGGAGACATAATATGGGTGCCGTAATAACTGATACTGCCGGCAGAAGGGATTGTGCACACATGAATCTTACCATTCCAAAAACATTTATAAGATTTGTAGGCAATAGCTTGCATCCAACCGATTATCCGCGTATAGACAGATGGGTAAAGCAAATGAAATACTGGCTGGATAAAGGTATTGATGAGCTTTTCTTTTTTATGCATATGCATGACGAAGCGAAATCGCCCGAGTTGACGGTTTATCTTATTGATAAAATGAATAAAGAATGTGGATTGAATTTGATTAAACCGACGTTTATTGAAAATGGTGAGCCTTCGAAGCCAAAAAAGAGAAGTTTGTTTGACAGGTAGTCTGTTTATTGATAAGATTTATAACAGGCTTTATCATGAGCGCTTTTTCTGTTTTATAAGTAACTATTTCCCCTTTATTTTCCATAACCATCCAATTACCAATTTTACTTTACCTCATACAATTCATCCCATCTTGTTGTGTATCGCGGGCTTCTCAATTCCTGTCTCATCTTCCAGTCACGGGTAGTACCGGAAGCAGCAAATTTCAATACATCATCGCGCTGGCTGAAGTTGACGTTGTCAATCGTATCCATTAATCGCCGTTCACAATTTTTTGTTTCTGACAAAAACATGTTCCCTTGAATTGACTCATCAGTAACCAGTCCGCTTAACATGACACCGGCTTTTTTATACTCTTGCCCACGCCTGTACAATTTATCTACAAGTGCTATTGCCGGTTTTATCAATTCCTGCGTGATAGAAGTGGCCGCAGGCAAAGTAGTACGCTCACTCAAAGTAGAACCCTGGAAACTCATATTGTGGTCTTCTTCTTTTTTTACAATAAAGACACTAATCACTTTGGCGGCGCTATGCTGTCTTCTCAATTTTTCTGCTGCCCTTGAAGTATAAGTTGCCACCGCTTCTTTTATATCATTAATATCACTCACAGGGTTGCCAAACATTCTCGTTGTAGCGATCATTTTTTTTTCAATGAGTTCGTCTCTCATATCCACTGCGTGTTCGCCCCGTAATTCTTTAATTAATCGCACGCCGACGACACCTCCAAGAAAGCGATGGGCCCATGCCTCCGACATGGTTGCCAGTTCCCACCCATTGGTGATACCCATATTATAGAGTTTCTGTGAATAGGCACCCCCTACGCCCCATAAACTATGTACTCTTGCCTGCTGCAGGGCTTCGCGTTGTTTTTCGGGCGTATTAAGAACGGTAATACAACCGGAAGTTTTCTTATTTTGTTTAGCGATGTGATTGGCCAGCTTGGCCAGCGTTTTCGTTGGGGCCACACCGATAGATACTGAAATACCCGTCCACATTTCTACAGTGTCTTTAATGAACTTCGCCGTTTCATACAATTCTTCATCACGAATAATACTTAAATCAACAAAAGCCTCATCGACAGAGTAGACTTCCACGTTATCCCGGCCGGCCAATTCGCGCAATGTATCCATTACACGCATACTTAGATCACCGTATAAATTGTAGTTGGATGAAAAAACCGCAATGTCATTTTTCTCAATCAGGTGCTTTGCCATGAAGTATGGGCCCGCCATCTGCACGCCTAAGTCTTTTGCCTCATCACTGCGGCTGACAATGCAACCATCGTTGTTGCTTAAAACAACAACGGGTCGCCGCGCGAGTTGCGGCTTAAATAATCTTTCACACGAACAATAGAAGCTGTTGCAATCTACAATTGCTTTCATATATCTTAGTTTATTAACCGATAGATTTATCTCTTTTGCGATTGTCGAGAAAAGACTGCAAAACAGGATCAATAACATGAATCACGCAGGTTACGACGCCCCAGGGATCGAAACGAACAAATTCATCAATTTCAACAGGACGGAATTTTCTGTTTTCCGGGGAAAGGAAAGCTTTGTTAAACGTTTTTTGAAAACGGCGGACCAACAACTCTCCATTTATAGAACCGACGATAATTTTTCCGCTTTCAGCTTTAATACTGCGATCAACGATCAGCACATCACCTTCATGAATGCCTGCATCTGTCATTGCATCTCCTTTCATGCGAAAGAAAAAAGTGGCCGGTTTATTTATTATTAATTGCTCGTTCAGGTCAATGCCCCGCTCTGCATAATCGTCTGCTGCAGCGCCGAATCCCGTCGCATTTGCAGTGCGTATCTGTTCCTGCGAAAATTGTTTTGATCCTTTGTACGCCGCACCATAAAAATCTTCGTCCATAAAAAATATTTAAAAAAGGGAAAATAAATTTTTATAAAGCTAAATAATTTAGTAAATTTATGCTAACAAATATGGTAAAAAATTTTATTATCTGGCTTTGCCGGTAATGACTGGCGGGACTTTAAACGATGGGTTATTATGAAAACAATTATTGACGCTATTCCGGGCTACCGGGTGTATGAGTATCAAGTGGTACTTAATCCTCACAAAGAATTGTGGGAGAAGATCATGAAAGTAAAAGAGGAGTTTGCTGATATGTATAAAACCGATCATGCACGTTGGGGCAAGCCGCATGTCGCACTGGTAAACTTTGTGCAATACGGTATGATGGAGGATCGCATCGTACATCGCCTGAATGCAATCGCAATGGCTCAGTATCCTTTTAAGATAGAATTAAAAGATTTTGGAAGTTTTCCGGCGCATACAATATATATAAATGTAACGACTAAAGTGCCCGTTCAGAATCTTACAAAGACGATCCGTGCAGAAACGCAACGGCTGATGAAACTGAACGACGATAATAAGCCTTATTTTATTATGGAGCCGCATCTGACAATAGCAAGAAAACTGCAGCCCTGGCAATACGAAAAGGGATGGCTCGAATACAGTACTAAAAATTTTACCGGGCGGTTTATAGCTGATGGAATGTTGTTGTTGAAACGGCCTGTTGGTGAAGTGAAGTACCAGATAGTAAAACGTTTTGAGTTTCAGAATTTACCGGTGGTGACGAAACAAGGAGAATTGTTTGTGTAGCCGGTTGATGAATTAGTATCAGCTTTAGTTGCGTCATCCCGCCGATTGCGGGATCCTGTAGCAGTTCTATTGAACTGTTTAAGCAACATCATGCTGCTTACCTCGTGATAGCGATATGTAATACATAGATTAACCTTAAACCTTTATCGCTAAGAAAAGTATAGCCGGGAAATGTGTGGATGGCAAGGAGAATAAAGAACAATGAATAAGTGCAGTGGATATGAAGAGGAGTTCTTTATTCTCCTTTTGCATTTATAATATGCCCGTTTTTATCTGTAACGAAAACTAAATTCTATGTCAGGCAAATTAAAGCAAGACCATTATAAAGCAGCTCCGAAGAGGCATGATTTAAATAATGAATCGACACCTGCTGATGAAGGGCAAAAACCGGATAATTATTTTGTTGGCAGAGGCGCTCAATTCAATACAAAGAACCGTTTTCTGAAAGATGAACGGACAAGAGAACATATAGAGGGTATTGATGACTGGTCTGATGAGAATGTCGCTACACAATACATGGAGCAGGAATCAAAAAGTATTGTCAATAAAGTAGATAGCCCGGATGTCGGCATGATGTACAGCATGAATCCATATGCCGGATGTGAGCATGGATGTATTTATTGCTATGCACGCAATGTTCACGAATATTGGGGTTATAGTGCGGGACTTGATTTTGAACGAAAGATAATCGTAAAGAAGAATGCGCCACAACTGCTTCGCAAATTCCTGATGAATCCAAAATGGGTTTGTGCCCCGCTCATGCTGAGTGGCAATACAGATTGTTATCAGCCTGCTGAACAGATCTATCGCCTTACAAGAGGCATGCTCGAAGTATGTAATGAATTTAATCAACCGGTGGGGATACTTACGAAAAACTCCTGGATATTGAAAGATAAAGATGTGCTGCAGGAAATGGCAAAGAAAAGATTAGTGTCTGCAATGGTTTCGATTACGTCATTCAATGAAGATCTGCGCAGGGTAATGGAGCCAAGAACAACCACAGCAAAGCAAAAATTAAAAGTGATCAATGAACTCAGCAGCGCCGGTGTGCGCATGGGCGTTATGATGGGACCGATGATACCTGGCTTGAATGAACACGAAATGCAGCGGATCATGAAAGAAGCAAAAGATAATGGCGCCACGTTTACCGCATATACATTTATCCGGTTGAATGGGGCTATTAAATTTTTATTTCACGATTGGCTGTATAAAAATTTCCCGGATCGGGCAGATAGGGTATGGCATATGGTAGAGCAAAGTCACGACGGACAAGTAAATGATACGCGATGGGGTGTGCGTATGCGTGGTGAAGGACCGATTGCGCAAATGGTAGCTCAACAGTATAAAAAATATGGAAAGTTGTATGGAATGAATGCGGAGGAATGGAGTTTGGACACAACGATATTCAGGAGGCCGGGGGAGCAGGGCAGGTTGTTTTGAAAGCATTTCTAAATCTGTACATACATGAAGAGGTGCCGCAAAATGGAAATAAAAAGATTTGTGATCAAGTTCCCGTAATCATTCCGGGATTGTCTGAATACTTTACGAAAGAAATGCTGTTGTTGTTTTGATGAAAAAAATATTTTAAAAAATTTCTTCTTAATTCTTGGCAACATCAAAAAATTATTTTCATCTTTGCATCGCAAAACAAATTTTAAAACAGTTACATG
>Ga0207648_10000850_pt1 | contig 34468 bp, 37 predicted proteins | sample KBSMisM32_FD_184310 | JGI IMG/M metagenome (GOLD analysis project Ga0207648, IMG submission 184310) | Miscanthus rhizosphere microbial communities from Kellogg Biological Station, Michigan, USA - KBS Miscanthus M3-2 (SPAdes) (version 2) | ecosystem: Host-associated > Plants > Roots >... | reverse complement strand
GGGGTACCATTCTCTCAAAATGGCCGCGTTCATCCTGCGCCGCATCGCCCAGGCGGTCCTGGTCATGCTGACCGTCGGCCTGATCGCGTTCTCGCTGTTTCGCTTCGTCGGCGACCCGGTGGCGTTCATGCTCGGGCAGGACGCGACGCCCGAGCAGCGCGTCGAGGTGACGGCGGTGCTCGGGCTCGACCGGCCGTTCTACATCCAGTACCTGCGCTTCCTCGGCAACGCCGTGCAGGGCGAATTCGGACTGAGCCTGCGGCAGGTGCAGCCGGTCTCGAAGCTGATCGTCGAGCGCCTGCCGGCGACGCTCGAGCTCTCGATCTGCGCGGCGCTGTTCGCGCTGGTGCTCGGGATCCCGATGGGCGTGTACACCGCGTTGCGCCGGGACTCGTGGCTGTCGCACATCCTGCTCGCCGTGTCGCTCGCCGGCGTGTCGCTGCCCACGTTCCTCATCGGCATCCTGCTGATCCTGGTGTTCTCGGTGCAGCTCGGCTGGATGCCGTCGTTCGGCCGCGGCGACACCGTGGCGCTCGGCTGGTGGACCACCGGCCTGCTGACCGCGTCGGGGCTGAAAGCGCTGGTCCTGCCCGCGATCACGCTCGGCCTGTTCCAGATGACGCTGATCCAGCGCCTGGTGCGTTCGGAAATGCTGGAAGTGCTGCGCACCGACTACATCCGTTTCGCGCGCGCGCGGGGGCTCACCGACCGTGCGGTGCATTTCGGCCACGCGCTCAAGAACACGCTGGTGCCGGTGATCACCATCACCGGGCTGCAGCTCGGCGCGATCATCGCCTTCGCCATCATCACCGAGACCGTGTTCCAGTGGCCCGGCATGGGGCTGCTCTTCATCCAGGCGGTGAACTTCGCCGACGTGCCGGTGATGGCTGCTTATCTCTGCCTGATTGCATTGTTTTTCGTGGTGATCAACCTGGTGGTCGATCTCCTTTACTATGCGGTGGATCCCCGCCTGCGCTTACAGCCTCGATAACTGCGGCCCCTATGACCAGCCCCGTCGACAGCATCCGCCGCTTCCATTCCGAGCTCACCGGGATCCGGCGCGACCTGCACGCGCATCCGGAGCTGTCGTTCACGGAGGAAAGAACCTCGAAGGTGGTGGCGGAGTATCTGCGCAAGCTCGGAATCGAGACGCACGTCGGGCTGGCGAAGACCGGCGTGGTCGGCGTGATCCCCGGCAAGACCAAGAGCGGAAAAGCCATCGGCCTGCGCGCGGACATGGATTGCCTGCCGATGCACGAGCAGAATAGTTTTCCTCACAAGTCCAAACATGAAGGGCGCATGCACGCTTGTGGGCATGACGGCCACACCACGATGCTGCTCGGCACTGCGCGCTACCTCGCGGAGACGCGCAACTTCGCGGGCACCGCCTACGTCATCTTCCAGCCGGCGGAGGAAGGCGGCGGCGGCGGCCAGGTCATGGTGCGCGAAGGTTTGTTCGAGCGCTTCCCCGCCGATCAGGTCTATGCGCTGCACAACTGGCCCGGCCTGCCCGCCGGCCAGATGGCGGTGAAGCCCGGCCCGGTGATGGCCGCCACCGACGAAGTGCAGGTCACCCTGCGCGGACGCGGCGGCCACGGCGCGATGCCGCATCTCGTGGTCGACCCGGTGGTGGCCGCGGCGCAGGTGATCAGCGCGCTGCAGACCATCGCCAGCCGCAACGTCGCCCCGGTGGATTCGGTGGTGGTGAGCATCTGCTCGATGCAGACCAGCCAGGTCGGCGCGTTCAACGTGGTGCCGGACTCGGTGCAGCTGGTCGGCACGGTGCGCAGCTTCCGGCCCGAGACCCGCGATCTCGCGGAGAAGCGTTTCCGCGAGATCGTCGGCAAGGTGGCCGACGCCATGGGCTGCACCACGGAAATCCAGTACACCCGCGGTTATCCGCCGACCATCAACAGCGCGCACGAGGCGCAGTTCGCGGCGCGCGTCGGCGAGCGGCTGTTCGGCAAGGGCAACGTGATCACCGAGCACGAGCCCACCATGGGCGGCGAGGATTTCTCGTACATGCTGCAGGCGCGGCCGGGCGCTTACGTGTTTCTCGGCCAGGGGGGTACCCCCGGCGGTTGCTTTCTGCACAATCCGAACTACGATTTCAACGATGAAGTGATTCCCCTCGGCGCGGGTTACCTGGCCGCGCTGGTGGAGGAGTCGCTACCGATCAAATAAGGAGGGGTCATGAGAAAACTACTGCTGGTACTGGCATTGGCTGCGTTGCCCGCCTATGCCGTGAACCTGAAATGGGCGGCGCAGAACGACGTGATCACGCTCGACCCGCATTCGCAGAACCACGCCACCACCAACGGCGTGATGCAGCACACCTATGAAGGACTGACGCGCTACAACAAGCAGTATCAGCCCGAGCCGTGCCTCGCGACGGGCTGGAAGCAGATCTCCGACACGCAGTGGCGCTTCAACCTGCGCAAGGGCGTCAAGTTCCACGACGGCAGCCCGTTCACCGCCGACGACGTGGTGTTCTCCTTCGGCCGCATCCAGCAGAAGCAGGGCACGATGCAGATCTACGTCACCGGCGTGAAGGAAGTGGTGAAGGTCGACGACTACACCGTCGACTTCATCCTGTCCGGCCCGGTGCCGATCCTGCTGCGCAACATCGTCGACTTCCGCATCATGAGCAAGTCCTGGTCGGAGAAGAACCGCTCGCAGAACGTGCAGGACTACGCCAAGAAGGAAGAGACCTACGCCTCGCGCAACACCAACGGCACCGGCCCCTACATGATCAAGGGCTGGGAGCCCGACAAGCAGATCACCTTCATCTACAACAAGGACTGGTGGGGCAAGCTCGACGGCAACGTCACCGACGTGGTCTACAACCCGATCAAGTCGGACGCGACCCGGGTCTCCGCGCTGCTCGCCGGCGACGTCGATCTGGTCACCGACCTGCCGGTGCAGGACGTCGACCGCCTGCGCAAGGAAGGCAAGCTGAAGGTGCTCGACGGCCACGAGGTGCGCACCATCTTCATCGGCATGGACCAGCACAACCCGGAGCTCAAGTACTCGAACGTCAAGGGCAAGAACCCGTTCACGGACATCCGCGTGCGGCGCGCGATGAACCTGGCGGTCGATCGCGAGGCGATCAAGCGCGTGGTGATGCGCGGCCTGTCGATCCCGGCGGGCATCATGGTGGCGCCGGGCGTGCACGGCCACTCGAAGGACATCGACGTCGTGCTCAAGCCCGATCCTGCCCTGGCGAAGAAGCTGCTCGCCGAAGCGGGCTATCCCGACGGCTTCGAGTTCACCCTCGACTGCCCGAACAACCGCTACGTGAACGACGAGAAGATCTGCCAGGCGCTGATCGGCATGTGGACCAAGGGCGGCTTCAAGCCGAAGCTGAACTCGATGCCGTTCGCCAACTTCATCGCCAAGATCCAGAACTTCGACTCGAGCGCGTACCTGCTCGGCTGGGGCGTGGCCACCTTCGACGCGCAGTACTCGCTGCAGTCGCTGGTGCGCACCAAGACCGGGGGCGCGGAAGGCAACTTCAACCTCGGCCGGGTGAGCGACGCCAAGCTCGACACCACGATCGACGCGATCAAGATCGCCACCGACACCAAGGCGCGCGACGCGCTGCTGCGCGAAGGCCTGATCGCGACGCGCGACAACTACTACTACGTGCCGATCCACCACCAGCTGCGGCCGTGGGCGATGAAGAAAAGCGTCACCACGGTGCACAAGGCCGACGACCGGCCGGAGTCGCGCTTCGCCAAGGTAGATGGAGGCAGCTGATTTTCAGGAGCGTGTGGGACCACGACCTTGCGTGGAGCTTCCGCAGGTCGCCGGTCACGATGATGGCGGCGGCACTGACGCTGATCTGCGTCGGTGCCGCGCTGTTCTCGCCCTGGCTCGCGCCGCAGAACCCGTTCGACGCCGCCGCGCTTGACCTGAACGCGGCGTTCAAGCCGCCGGCCTGGGTGGACGGCGGCGAAGGCGGCTTCCTCCTCGGCACCGACAACCAGGGCCGGGACATCCTCTCGACCATCATGCACGGCGCGCGCATCTCGCTCGGCGTCGGGCTCGCCTCGGTTGCGCTCGCGCTGGTGCTCGGCGTTTCCCTCGGCCTGCTCTCGGGCTACCTCGGCGGACGGCTCGACGCCTTCCTCATGCGCGTGGCCGACGTGCAGCTCTCCTTTCCCGCGATCCTGATCGCGCTGCTGATCGACGGCGTGGCGCGCGTCGCGCTGCCGGCCAATCGGCACGACGAGATCGCCATTCCGGTGCTGATCCTCTCCATCGGCCTCGCCGGCTGGGTGCACTACGCGCGCACCGTGCGCGGCTCGACCATGGTCGAGCGCGAGAAGGAATATGTGCAGGCGGCGCGCGTCATCGGCCGGCGGCCGCTCGCGATCATGCTGGCGCACGTGCTGCCGAACGTGATGGGGCCGGTGCTGGTGCTGGCCACCATCAACATCGGCACCGCCATCATTACCGAGGCCACGCTATCGTTCCTCGGCGTCGGCGTGCCGGCGACGCAGCCCTCGCTCGGCACGCTGATCCGCGTCGGCAACGAGTTCCTCTACTCGGGCGAATGGTGGATCACCGTGTTCCCTGGCGCGGCGCTGGTGGTCCTGGTGCTGTCGGTCAACCTGCTCGGCGACTGGCTGCGCGACGCGCTCAATCCCCGCCTGCGATGATTCTCGAGGTTGAGCACCTGAAAGTGCAGTTCCCGACGCGGCGCGGAACGCTCACCGCCGTCGACGACATCTCGTTCGCCATCGCGCCGGGCGAGGTGCTCGGCGTGGTCGGCGAGTCCGGCGCCGGCAAGTCGATCACCGGCATGGCGGTGATCGGGCTGCTCGACCCGCCGGGGCGCATCGCCGGGGGCGAAGTGCGCCTCGAGGGCAAGCGCATCGACAACCTGCCGCACGAGGCGCTGCGCCGCATCCGCGGGCGGCGCATCGGCGTCATCTTCCAGGATCCGCTCACCTCGCTGAACCCGCTCTACACCATCGGCCAGCAGCTCGAAGAAACAATATTGACTCACTTGGATCTTTCGCCCCGGGCAGCCCGGGAAAGAGCCCTGTCCCTGCTGCGCGAAGTCGGCATCCCGGCGCCCGAAGCGCGCTACGGCAACTATCCGCACCATTTCTCCGGCGGGATGCGCCAGCGCGTGGTGATCGCGCTCGCGCTCGCCGCCGAGCCGCGCCTGCTGATCGCCGACGAGCCGACCACGGCGCTCGACGTCTCGATCCAGGCGCAGATCATCGCGCTGCTCAAGCGTCTCGCCGCCGAGCGCGGCGCGGCGGTGATGCTGATCACGCACGACATGGGCGTGATCGCCGAGACCGCGCACCGCGTCGCCGTGATGTACGCCGGGCGCATCGCCGAGATCGGCCCGGTGCGCGACGTGATCCACGCCCCGCGCCATCCCTACACCGTCGGCCTGATGGGCTCGATTCCGAAGGTCGGCAGCCATCAAAGCCGCCTGATGCAAATCGAAGGCGCGATGCCGCGCCTCAATGCCATCCCGCCCGGCTGCGCCTTCAACCCGCGCTGCCCGAAGCGCTTCGAGCGCTGCGTGCTCGAGCGCCCGGCGCTGCTCGACGCCGGCACCAGCCGAGCCGCCTGCTGGCTGCATGCACTCAGTTAACCCTCTACTTAAGCTCGAATCCGTCAGCCGCGACTTCGACGTATCGCGGCCCTGGCTCAACCGCGTGATCGAGCGCGAGCCGCGCCGGCTGTTGCGCGCCGTGGACGGCGTCTCTTTTGAAATCACCAAAGGAGAAACCCTGGCGCTGGTGGGCGAGTCCGGCTGCGGCAAGTCGACCGTGGCGCGCCTGATCGTCGGCCTGCACGCGCCGACCGAGGGCCGCCTCGAATTCCACGGCCGGCGCATGCAGATGATCTTCCAGGACCCGTACGCCAGCCTCAATCCGCGCTGGCGCGTGCGCAAGATCATCGCCGAGCCGATGATGGTCCTCGACACGAAGAAGGACGTGGGCGAGCTGCTGCGCCAGGTGGGCCTCTCGCCCGACGATGCCGAGCGCTATCCGCACGAGTTCTCCGGCGGCCAGCGCCAGCGCATCTCGATCGCGCGCGCGCTCGCCGGCGAGCCCGACCTGCTGATCTGCGACGAGCCGACCTCGGCGCTCGACGTCTCGGTGCAGGCGCAGATCCTGAACCTGATGGCCGAGCTGCAGGAGCGCCTCGGCCTGACCTACGTCTTCATCTCGCACAACCTGGCGGTCGTCTCGCTGATCGCCGACCGTGTCGGCGTCATGTATCTCGGACGCCTGGTAGAGATTGCTTCCGCAAAGGATCTTTTCTCGCGGCCGCGCCACCCCTACACCCGCATGCTGATCGATGCGCTGCCCGATCTGGACATGAGCGGCAGGTCGCGCACCCCGGTGGCGGGCGAAGTGCCCAACCCGCTCGCCCCGCCGCCCGGCTGCGCCTTCCACCCGCGCTGCCCGCACGCCAACGAGCGTTGCCGCGTCGAGAGACCGGAGTTCCTGAACGGCGTGGCGTGCCACGCGGTGGACGAGGGCCGTATCTAGCCGGCTGCTGCCGGTAGCAGAGGAACGTTTCTTGCGGCACGCTGTTGTCATGACCAGGCGCAATCTGGAAAGGGCGCTCTGGCCCGGATTGGCGCTCATCCTGGCCTCCGGGATCGCCCTCTTGGGCCTTCAGGCCTACGAGGCGCTGGTCGAGCGTACGCAAGCGACCGCGCTGGCAAGGAGCGCATTCGGGTTGCTGCTTCTCTCCGTCGCACTCGGGCTCGTGGTCTACGCTTTGCGCGACGCGCGACGCGCGGGCGCGGCGCATCGCGCAACCGAAGAGCACTTCAGGTTCTTCATCGAGGCCGTCACCGACTACGCGATCTATACCCTCGATCTGGATGGCCGGGTCACGAGCTGGAACGCAGGCGCTGCGCGCATCAAGGGCTACCGCGCGAAAGAGATCATCGGCCAGCATTTCTCCCGCTTCTACACCGAGGAGGACCGGCAGGCGGGCCTGCCGCAAAAGGCGCTCGAGCAGGCGGCTCAGGCCGGCAAGCACGAAGCCGAGGCGTGGCGCATCCGGAAGGACGGCAGCCGCTTCCTGGCCAGCGTGGTGATCGACCCGGTGCGCAATGCGTCGGGACAGCTGATCGGCTTCGCGAAGGTCACCCGGGACGTCACCGAGCGGGTCGAGCGCCAGCGCGCCCTGGACCAGACGCGGGCGGAGCTCGCGCAATCGCAGAAGATGGAAGCGGTCGGCCAGCTGAGCGGAGGGATCGCGCACGACTTCAACAATCTTCTGCACGTGATCCGGGGTGCGGCCCAGCTGCTGGCGCAGCGGCTCGAGGCGGCGGACCCCGAAGTGCAGCGCTACATCGAGATGGTGAAGCGCAACGTGGACCGCGCGGCGACGCTGACGCAGCGGCTGCTGGCGTTCGCGCGTCGCCAGCCGCTGGAGCCCAAGCGCATCGACACCAACAGGACCGTGCGCGAGGCGACCGAGCTGCTCCGCCAGACGCTCGGCGAAAGCGTTGCGGTCGAGACCGTGCTCGGCGGCGGCGTGTGGCCGGTCTTCGCCGACCCGAGCCAGCTCGAGACGGCGCTGCTGAATCTCGCGATCAACGCGCGCGACGCCATGCGCGGCGGCGGCAAGCTCACGATCGAGACCGGCAATGCCTTCCTGGACGAGGCCTACGCCGCGGCCCACCGGGAAGTCACACCCGGACAGTACGCGCTGGTCGCGGTCAGCGACACGGGCAGCGGCATGACGAAAGAGATCGCCGAGAAGGCGCTGGAGCCGTTCTTCACCACCAAAGGCCCGGGAGAGGGAACCGGGCTCGGCCTGTCGCAAGTGTATGGATTCATCAAACAGTCCGGCGGGCACGTCAAGATCTACAGCGAGCCCGGTGAAGGCACGACCATCAAGCTCTACCTGCCGCGCCTCGCGCAGAGCGGTGCCGGCGAGGTGCCCGCGCCAGCCTCGTCCGGCGGCGTCGAAACCAGCCGCGGAACGATCCTGACCGTCGAGGATAACGAGGACGCGCGAACCTTTGTCGCGGAGATGCTGAGCGACCTCGGCTATCGCGTGCTCGTGGCAGCCGACGCGGCCGGCGCGCTCGCCTTGCTGGAGCGCGAGCCGAACATCGATCTGCTGTTTACCGACGTCGGGTTGCCGAACGGCACCAACGGCCGCCAGCTCGCCGACCAGGCACAGCGGCGCTGGCCGCGGCTCAAAGTCCTGTTCACCACCGGCTACGCACGCAACGCCATCGTCCACCATGACCGGCTCGATCCGGGCGTCGCGTTGATCGTGAAGCCCTTCACCCAGTCCGATCTGGCGGCAAAGATCCGGCAGGTGCTTGCCAGTGACCCAAGTGCCGCATTGCAAGAGAACCGCTAGCGGATGTTCGCGACCCCTGCTTTCTCAGCGGATGTTCGCGACCCCAAAGGGCACATGGCCGGCCGCGACGTACGCGCGCGCCGAGTCGATGTGCCCGCGCTGGTCGTCGAAGTAGAAGTCAGGCTCGAACGATCGCAGGAACTCGCCCTTGTCGAGGCCGCCAAGAAACATGGCCTCGTCGACCGCGATGTTCCATTCCATCAGCGTGCGCACCGCGCGCTCGTGCGCCGGGGCACTGCGGGCGGTGACAAGTGCCGTCCTGATTCTGACCGAAGCATTCTTCTCGCTTTGCAACCGGTGCAGCGCCTCGAGCAGTGGCTTGAACGGGCCCGGCGGCAGCGGCCGTAGCGCATTCGTGGTCTCGTGCCTGGTGAAGGCATCGAGCCCGTCGCGCTGGTAGACCATCTCGGCTTCGTCGGAAAACAGCACCGCGTCGCCGTCGAACGCGATGCGCACTTCGTCCGCGTGCCGGCTCGCGGCCTGCGCCGACTCCGGATACACGCGCGCCGCAGGCACCTTGGCCTGCAGCGCGCCCATGACGTCGCCCTCGTTCGCTGAAAGGAACAGGTTTGCCTTGAGCGGCTCGAGGTACTGGTACGGACTCCTGCCGCGAGTGAACACGCCGCGCTCGATGGCCAACCCGGCCTGCTTGGCCGAGCGGAATACGCGCAACCCCGAAACCGGGTCGTTCTTCGACAGCACCACGACCTCGACCCGGCTCGGGCCGAACGCGAGCAGCTTTTTCACCAGCGGAAAGGCCACGCCCTGGCGCGCCGGCACGTCGAGGCGCGCGTACTGCAGCGCGATGTAGGCGGGCTCGCCGTCTTTCTCGAACACGCGGTTCTCCTCCTCGAAGTCGAACAACGCCCGCGAGGAGATCGCGACCACCAGCTTGCCTTCCACCGAGTACGGCATGCGCCGCTATTATGCGCCTGATACTCAGAACATCAGTTATGATCTATATTACGTACTAACTAACGCTTTGAATATGATTACGTCCGGACAATTGCGCGCCGCCCGCGCGCTCGTGGGCATCGACCAGCGCACCCTCGCCAAGGCGGCGCGCCTGTCCCTGCCCACCATCCAGCGCATGGAAGCGAGCGACGGCGTGGTGCGCGGCAACGTCGAGTCGCTGATGAAGCTGATCGCGGCGCTCGAGCGCCTGGGCATCGAGCTGATCAACGAGGGCACGGCCAGCGAGGGCGGCGGCCGCGGCATCCGCCTGAAGAAAAGGGGCTGACGGGGACATCGTGGTGCTGGAAGGGCTGTTGTGGTGCATCGCGACGCTGCTCGCCACTGGCGTGGCGGCGCTCGCCCTGGCGCGGCGCCGCGTCGCGAGCGCGCTGGTCTATGGCATTTCGCTCGGCGCGACGAGCGTCGCCTTCTCCGCCGCGCTGGCGTCGCTGCTCGCGCCGGCTGCCCTCGGCGGCAGCCTGACGCTGCCGGTCGGCCTGCCATGGCTGGGCGCGCATTTTCGCCTCGATGCGCTGGCGTCGTTCTTTCTGCTGGTGGTCAACCTCGGCGGCGCCGCGGCCAGCCTGTTCGGCCTGGGCTACGGACGCCACGAGGAGTCACCGGGACGCGTGCTGCCGTTCTTCCCGGCCTTCCTCGCCGGCATGAATCTCGTAGTGCTGGCCGCCGACGCGTTCACCTTCCTCTTCGCCTGGGAGTTCATGTCGCTGTCGTCGTGGGCGCTGGTCATGGCGCACCATCGCCGGCCCGGCAACGCCGCAGCGGGCTATCTCTATCTCCTGATGGCGAGCTTCGGCACGCTCGCCCTGATCCTCGCGTTCGGCCTGCTCGCCGGCCCGACGGGCGGCTACAGCTTCGAGGCCATCCGCCTTGCGCCGCCCGCGGCCACGATCTCCGGCGTGGTGCTGGTGCTGGTGCTGATCGGCGCCGGCTCCAAGGCGGGCCTGGTGCCGCTGCACGTCTGGCTGCCGCTCGCCCACCCGGCCGCGCCGACCCACGTCTCCGCGCTGATGAGCGGCGTGATGACCAAGGTCGCGGTGTACGGCTTCGTGCGCATCGTCTTCGACCTGCTCGGCCCGCCGGCCTGGTGGTGGGGCGCGCTGGTCCCGCTGCTCGGCGGCATCACTGCGGTGCTGGGGGTGCTGTACGCGCTGATGCAGGACGATCTCAAGCGCCTGCTCGCCTACAGCACGGTGGAGAACGTCGGCATCATCTTCATCGGTCTCGGCCTCGCGCTCGCGTTTGAAGCGAATGGCATGACCGGCGCAGCGGCGCTCGCGCTGACCGCGGCTCTGCTGCACGTCTTCAACCACGCGCTGTTCAAGAGCCTGCTGTTCTTCGGCGCCGGCGCGGTGCTCGGCGCCACCGGCGAGCGCAACATGGAGCGGCTCGGCGGCCTGATCCATCGCATGCCGCGCACCGCGTTCGCCTTCCTCATCGGCTCGGCCGCGATCTCGGCGCTGCCGCCATTCAACGGCTTCGTCTCCGAGTGGCTCACGTTCCAGGCGATCCTGCTCAGCCCGGCGCTGCCGCAATGGCTGCTGAAGTTCCTGGTGCCGGCGGTCGGCGCCCTGCTCGCGCTTTCGGCCGCGCTCGCCGCGGCGTGCTTCGTCAAGGCCTTCGGCATCACGTTCCTCGGCCGGCCGCGCAGCCCCGTCGCCGCGGAAGCCGGAGAGACCGACCGCTGGTCGCAGGCGGCGATGCTCGGGCTCGCCGCGCTGTGCCTGCTGGCGGGCATCCTGCCCGGCTATTTCATCGACGCGCTCGCGCCGGTGATCCAGACGCTGACCGGCACCAGCCTGCCGCGCCAGGAGCAGCTCGACTGGCTGACGATCGTGCCGATCGCGCAGAGCCGCAGCTCCTACAACGGCCTGCTGCTCTTCTTCTTCATTGCCCTCGCCGCTGGGCTCGGCGCGGAGGTCATCCACCGCCTCGCATCGGCTGCGGTGCGGCGCTCGCCGGCCTGGGACTGCGGCTTTCCCGATGCGAGCCCGGCGACGCAGTACACCGCCGGCAGCATTTCGCAGCCGATCCGCCGCGTGTTCGGCAGCGTCCTGTTCCGCGCCCGAGAAGAGGTCGATCTCCCCCCGCCGGGCGATACCCGCGCCGCCCGGCTGCGCGTGCGCCTGCGCGACGTCCCGTGGGACGTGCTGTACGCGCCGATCGCGGGAATGGTCGGCTTCGTTGCCGACCGTCTCAACAAGCTGCAATTCCTGACGATCCGCGGCTACCTGACGCTGGTCTTCGGCGCGCTGGTGGCGCTGCTGATGGTGCTCACCGTATGGCAATGATCCTCGACGCGCTGGTCCAGCTCTGCCAGATGATGGTGGTGCTCGCGCTGGCGCCGCTGCTCGCGGGCTACGTGCGCAAGGTGAAGGCGCTGCTCGTCGGACGCCGGGGACCGCCGATGGTGCAGCCGTACCGCGACCTGCTGCGGCTGCTGCGCAAGGAGGTGGTGCTGGCGGATTCCGCCTCGTGGGTGTTTCGCGCCACGCCCTACCTGGTGTTCGCGGCGACCTGGGTCGGCGCGGCGCTGGTGCCGACCTTCGCCACCGGGCTGCTGTTCAGCTACGCCGCGGACATGATCGCCATCGTCGCGCTGCTCGGCAGCGCGCGCTTCATGCTCGCGCTCGCGGGGCTCGACGTCGGCACCAGCTTCGGCGGCATCGGCTCGAGCCGCGAGATGATGATCGCCTCGCTTGCCGAGCCGGCGATGCTGATGGTGGTGTTCACGCTCTCGCTGCTTGCGGGCTCCACGCAGCTGTCGTCGATCGCCGCGTTCATGCAGGGTCCGGACGTCGGCCTGCGCGTATCGCTCGCGCTCGCGCTGGTCGCGCTCGTGATGGTGGCAATCGCCGAGAACGCGCGCATCCCGGTCGACAACCCCGCCACGCATCTCGAGCTGACGATGGTGCACGAAGCCATGATCCTCGAATACTCCGGCCGCTACCTGGCGCTGATCGAGCTGGCGTCGTTCGTCAAGCTGCTGCTCTACATCTCGGTGATCGGCTGCGTGTTCGCGCCCTGGGGAATCGCCGCCGCCGGCGATGGCTTCACCGCCACGCTCACCGGCCTTGCCGCCTACGTCGGCAAACTGGCGCTCGCCGGCTTCCTGCTCGCCGCGTTCGAGACCGCGATCGCCAAGATGCGCGTGTTCCGCGTGTCCGACTTCCTCGGCGCCGCGCTGATGCTCGGCGTGCTGGCGGCGCTGCTGCGCTTCGTGTCGCGCCTCACATGATCGGCCCGCTCGCCCTCGACGTCGCTCACCTGTTCGCCGGCGGGCTGGTGCTGGTCAGCGTCATGCTGCTCTACCAGGACCGCATGACCGGCCTGATCAACACGTTCGCGCTGCACGCGCTGGTGGTGTCGATGTCGGTCGCCTGGCAGGCATTCATCCAGAACGCGCCGCACCTCTACATCACGGCGGCGATCGCGCTCGTGATCAAGGCGGTGGTGATTCCGGTCGCGCTGCGCCGCATGGTGGTGCGCCTCGGCATCCACCGCACCATCGAGCCGGTGGTCAGCATCGGCCTGACCATGCTCGCCGCCATCGGCCTGATCGCGCTGTCGATCATGGTGATGCTGCCGATCACGGCGCAGGCCGGCACGCTGGCGCGCGAAGACCTGTCGTTCGCCCTGTCGGTGATCCTGCTCGGCCTGCTGATGATGATCTCGCGGCGCAACGCCGTGAGCCAGGTGATCGGCTTCATGTCGATCGAGAACGGGCTGATCCTCGCCGCTACCGGCGCCAAGGGGATGCCGCTGGTGGTGGAGATCAGCGTGGCGTTTTCCATCCTGGTCGCGCTGATCGTGATCGGCATTTTTCTGTTTCGCATCCGCGAGCGCTTCGAGACCGTCGACATCCACCTGCTGCATGAGCACCGCGGAGAGCAGCCGTGAACCCTCCCGGCGTCCTGGTCGTCGCCGCGATCCTCGTGCTGCCAGCGCTCGGCGCGGCGGTGCTCGCCCTGATCTCCGACGACCGCAAGGGCGCGTGGCTCAACGCCTTCGTCTCTTTCCTCACTTTCGTCTGCGCGCTGCTGCTGCTGATCGAGCGCCCCGCGCCCGGCCCCTACCTCATCGTCGACGACCTGAACGCGGTGTTCATCATCCTCAGCACCCTGGTCGGGTTCACCACCGCCGTGTTCAGCGCGAGCTACATCGCGCACGAGCTGGAGACCGGCCACCTGACGCACGCCCACCTGCGCTTCTACCACGCGATGTACCAGATGCTGATGTTCGGCATGAACCTGGCGCTGCTGTCGAACAACGTCGGCCTGATGTGGGTAGCGGTGGAGCTGGCGACCCTTACTACCGTCGTCATGGTCGGCATCTACCGCACGCCGGCGGCGCTCGAGGCGGCCTGGAAATACTTCCTCCTCGGCAGCGTCGGCATCGCGCTCGCGCTGTTCGGCACCATCCTGGTCTATCTTGCGGCGCGCTCCACGGTCGGCGAGGGGCTCGACGCCATGGCCTGGAGCGTGCTCGTGCAAAACGCGGCCGGCTTCGATCCGGCGTTCCTCAACCTGGCGTTCGTGTTCCTGCTGCTCGGCTACGGCACCAAGGTCGGGCTGGTGCCGCTGCATGCCTGGCTGCCCGACGCGCACGCGGAAGGCCCGACGCCGATCTCCGCCGTGCTGTCCGGGCTGCTGCTCAACGTCGCGCTGTTCGCGGTGCTGCGCTTCAAGAGCATCATGTCGGCGAATCCGGCCGCCCTCGCGCCCGGGCCGCTGATGGTGTCGCTCGGCCTGCTCTCGGTCGTGTTCGCCTCGTTCATGCTCTACCGGCGCCAGGACATCAAGCGGCTGTTTGCCTACTCGTCGATCGAGCACATGGGCATCATCACCTTCGCCTTCGGCATGGGCGGCACCCTCGCCAACTTCGCCGGGCTGCTGCACATGGCGCTGCACAGCCTGACCAAGTCGGCGATCTTCTTCTGCGTCGGCCACGTCGCGCAGGTGAAAGGCACGCAGCGCATGGCCGACATCCGCGGCCTCACCGTGTCGCACCCGGCGCTCGGCTGGAGCCTCGGCCTGGGCGTGGTGGCGATCGCCGGCCTGCCGCCGATGGGGCTGTTCATGACCGAGTTCCTGATCGTCACCTCGACCTTCGCGCGCGCACCGGTGCTCGCCATCGTCCTCGGACTCGCCTTGCTGGTAGCGCTCGGCGCGCTGCTGCTGCGCCTGAACGCTCTGGCGTTCGGCGATCCGGACGGGCGCAACGATCCGGTCAAGGCTTCGTTCCTGCCGGTCGCCCTGCACCTCGCGCTGGTGCTGGTGGCCGGAATCTGGCTGCCGCCGCCGCTGGTGGCGTGGTTCCAGCACGTGGCAACCCTGCTGAACTGACATGGACTGGACGCCTTCCATCGTGAACCGCCAGGGCTGGGAACAGGCGGCCGCGAGCCTACAACGCGGAGAGCAATCGCTCCTCAGCCTGTGGGGCGAGCCTGGCGTTGCGCACCTGGCGCTTATCGAATCAAACAAGATCAGCTTGTTCCGCTTCGACTGCGCAGCAGGTGTTTTTCCATCGGTCGGCCGGTTGCATCCGCCGGCGATCCGCCTCGAGCGCGCGATGCAGGATCTCGCCGGCCTGCAGGCCGAGGGCGCGCCGGACTCGCGGCCGTGGCTAAGGCACGCCGGCCCGTATCCGTTCCTGCCCGCGGAAGGCGAGAGCCTGCACCAGATCCCGGTCGGTCCGGTGCACGCCGGCATCATCGAGCCCGGCCACTTCCGCTTCACCGCCAACGGCGAGACCGTGGTGCGCCTGGAGGCTCGGCTCGGCTATGCGCACAAAGGGATCGACGCGCTCATGGCCGGTGCGTCTCTCGAGCGCGCGGCGTCGCTCGCCGGGCGGGTTTCGGGCGACAGCACGGTCGCGTACGCGATCGCGTTCGCGCAGGCCGTCGAGAACGCGCTCGGCGCGCCGGTGCCGGCGCGCGCGCTGTGGCTGCGCGCGCTCGCCGCCGAGCTCGAGCGTCTCGCCAACCACTTGGGCGACATCGGCGCCGTCTGCAACGACGCCTCGTTCAGCATCATGCATGCGAGCTGCGGCCTGCTGCGCGAGCATGTCCTGCGTGCCGCCAACGCCTGCTTCGGCCATCGACTGATGATGGACGTGGTGGTTCCCGGCGGACTGCGCAGCGACCTGGCGCCGGAGGGCGCGCGCGAGCTCAACGCGCTGCTCGCCTTCATCCGCCGCCGCTTTCCCGAGCTGGTCGATCTGTACGACAACACCGCTTCGCTCAAGGACCGCACCGTCGGCACCGGAATCCTTTCGCACGCGCTGGCGCAGCAATTCGCCGCCGGCGGCTACGTCGGGCGCGCGTCGGGCCGCCACTTCGATGCGCGGCGCACGCCAGGCTACGCGCCGTACGGCACGCTGCAGTTCGAGGTGCCCTCGGTGCAGGCAGGCGACGTCAACGCGCGCGTGTGGATCCGCATCCGCGAAGTCGAGCAGAGCCTGGCGCTGGTCGAGCAGATCCTCGCCGGGCTGCCGTCCGGCGCGAGCCACAGTGCGCTTCCCACCGCTCGAAGCACGAGCGAAGGCGTGGCGCTGGTCGAAGGCTTTCGCGGCGACATCTTCGCGTGGGTGCGCATCGGCTCGGACGGCCGAGTCGAGCGCTGCCACCTGCGCGATCCGTCCTGGTTCCAGTGGCCGCTGCTCGAGGCGGCGATCGAGGGCAACATCGTCGCCGACTTCCCCCTGTGCAACAAATCCTTCAACTGCTCGTACTCAGGCCATGACCTTTAAATTGATGCTCAGGAATTTCGTCGGCGGGCCGCTCACCGAGGCGGCGCCGCCGGTGGACGACGCGGCGCTGGCCGAGCTCGCTGCGCAAGTGAACCAGGCCTCTCGTGCGCGACTCGGCCGCACGCTGTCGATCCGGGAGGTCGACGCCGGCTCCTGCAACGGCTGCGAGCTCGAGATCCACGCGCTCAACAACGTGCTCTACGACCTCGAGCGCTTCGGCCTGCGCTTCGTCGCCTCGCCGCGCCACGCCGACGTGCTGCTGGTGACCGGGCCGGTGACGAAAAACATGCGCGAAGCGCTCGAGCGCACCTACAAAGCCACACCGGATCCGAAGTGGGTTGTCGCGGTCGGCGATTGCGCGCGCAACGGCGGCGTGTTCGCCGGCAGCGCCGCCTGCGTCGGCGGCGTCTCGGCGGTGCTCGCGGTCGACCTGCACATCCCCGGCTGCCCGCCGTCGCCCACGGCCCTGCTCAGCGGACTGCTCGCGCTCGTGGAGAGCGTTTCGACCTAGACCGGCGCGGAGGCGGAGGGATTTGCGGGGAGTGTGAAGCCGATCTTGCTGCCTGCCCCCGGCTGGCTCTCCGCCCAGATCCGTCCCCCATGGGCTTCCACGATGCATCGGGATATGTACAGGCCCAGACCCAAGCCTCGGCGATCCTTCTTCCCGACCTGAGAGAATCGCTCGAATATGCGCTCGAGCGCATGGTCGGGTATGCCGCAACCGCTATCCTCGACGGAAACGCGCACGCTGCCCTGCTCCTGCTCGCCGCCGATCTTGATGTTCCCGCCTCGCGGCGTGAATTTCAGCGAATTCGAGATCAGATTGGCGAGCACCTGGAGAATGCGCTGATGATCGAACGCCGCGAGAAGCGGCGCGGCATCGATCCGGGTCTCCAGCGATACCCCTTTCGCTGAGGCCGTTGCTCGGAACGTATCCACCGCTTCGGCGATCAGAATGGCCAGATCCCGTGTTGCCGGTGTGACGGCGAGCTTGCCGGCGTCGATGCTCGCGACATCCATCAGGTCGCCGATCAGCCGGTTCATGCGGGCGGCGTAGCGCTCGATGCGCTTGGTCTCCGCGACAATGTTGTTGCCGTCCTCATTCTGAGGCGCTCGCTTCGAGAGCAGCGCCGCGCTCATGACGACGCCGCCGATCAGGTCGCGCAAGTCGTGCGCGACAATCGCGAGGAAATCGTCGCGGTTCGCCAGCGCGTCGTCGGAGCGATTGCGCTCCGTCAGCAGGTAGCGGTCGGTGGACTCCCGCTCCAGCGGAAGGAATCGCACCAGAGTGCGCGCATATTCCTCGCGTTCCAGGCGCAAGGTCTCGTCGGCGTTGTCGCGCTCATCGCGGAGCGCCTCGTCGGCGAGGGCCCTTTCTTCAACGATGGCGGCTTTCGGCTCGGCGCCGCGCGCATCCGGAGCGAGTATTTCATCCGCCTTCTCGCGAGCGACCTCGAGCACGGTATCGGCGTTCTCCCGTGCCAGGCTGAGGACCTCATCCGCATTGTCGCGCGCGCGGTCGACCACTGCATCGGCGTGCTTCGCGACATCTTCCTGCTTCGCCCGCACCGCCTGGTCGGTCTTCTCACGTTCCGTGCGCAGACTTTCGTTGGTTCTCTCGCGTTCCGGAGCCAGCTTGTCGCCATGGAGAACCCCGGAACTGCTACGCGCAAGCTCGCCCAGCGCCTGTTTCGTGGTGCCGGAAACTCTCTTCCAACTCTCTTGGACTCTGTCCCACCGCATGGTGCGCCTCGTGTAGACCTTTCGAGACGCCATTGTCCACGCTCTGCGTTTGGCGGCACCACGATAGTGGTGTAGTCGATTGAATCACGAGTGGAAATGAAGGGGATTGGAGCGGCCTACCGGAATCGAACCGGTCGCTTCAGCTTGGGAAGCTGAGGTATTGCCACTATACGAAGGCCGCTTTCTGCGGCTGATTATAAACTTGCGCCATGCACATCGTCTCCGACGAGATCATCGCCGCGCGCGCCGGCTGGAGCCGCGAGATCAAGCGCGGCCAGGTGCTGCGCCTGGTCGACCTCGAAGGCAAGCAGGCGGTCGATTTTCTCTGCTACAACGCGCGCGACCACGAGGACCGCTACGCCGCCGCGGACACCATGAAGATCAACGGCAACATCTTCATCCGCAAGGGCACGGTGATCTACTCGGTGAACTGCAACCCGATGTTCACCGTGATCGAGGACACCTGCGGCTCGCACGACACCATCGGCGGCTGCTGCTCCTCGGCGCTCAACCGCAAGCGCTATGGCCGGCCGCAGGACCCGAACTGCCGGCAGAACTTCCTCGACCAGCTCGCGCGCTACGGCATGGGGCCACGCGACATGGCGGCAAACCTGAACTTCTTCATGTACGTCCCGGTCGGCGCCGACGGCGCCATGGACATGGGGCCGAGCATCTCCAAGCCGGGCGACTACCTCGACCTGCGCGCCGAGATGGACGTGCTCGCGGTGGTTTCCAACTGCCCGCAGATGAACAACCCGGTGAACGACTTCAACCCCACTCCGGTCCGGGCTATCGTGTACCAGCCCGGGGCATAATTGCAGTCATGATCGCTCGCATTCTTTCGGCTTTGGTCGGACTCGCCTTCGTCGTGCTGACCTTCATCTTCGCTTCGCTGATCGTGGCCATCGCGGTGGCTGCCGGCCTGCTGTTGTGGGCCTGGGCGTGGTGGCGCGGCCATCTCAGGGTGAAGCGCGGGGTGAGAACCGAGGTGAAAGTCGGCGTGCGCCGCGGACGCGGCCGCGGCGAAGTGGTGGAAGGCGAATACCGTATCATCGACCAGAAATGATCCAGGTGACGGTCAACGGCAAAGCGCACCGCTTCGACCAGCCGGTCGAGGTCTCGGCGCTGCTCTCCACGCTCAATCTGATCGGCAAGAAGGTGGCGGTGGAGCGTAACGGCGAGATCGTGCCGCGCAGCGCGCATGCCAACACGCTGCTGGCCGATGGCGACCAGCTCGAGATCGTCGTTGCCGTGGGAGGCGGATAGTGCAAGACGCACTCATCATCGCCGGCAAGTCGTACCGCTCGCGCCTGCTGGTCGGCACCGGCAAGTACCGCGACTTCGCGCAGACGCGTGCCGCGGTCGACGCCTCGGGCGCCGAGATCGTCACGGTGGCGATCCGCCGCACCAACATCGGCCAGAACGCCAACGAGCCGAGCCTGCTCGACGCGCTGCCGCCGTCCAAGTACACCTATCTTCCGAACACCGCCGGCTGCTACAGCGCGGCCGACGCGGTGCGCACGCTGCGCCTCGCGCGCGAGCTGCTCGACGGGCACGACCTGGTGAAGCTCGAGGTGCTCGGCGACCCGCATTCGCTCTACCCGAACATGCCGGAGACCCTGAAGGCCGCCGACGAGCTGGTGAAGGACGGCTTCAAGGTGATGGTGTACTGCTCCGACGACCCGATCCAGGCGCAGATGCTGGAAGCCGCCGGCTGCGTCGCCATCATGCCGCTCGCGTCGCTCATCGGCTCGGGCATGGGCATCCTCAATCCCTGGAACCTGCAGCTGGTGATCGAGAAGGTGAAGCTGCCGGTGCTGGTGGATGCCGGCGTCGGCACCGCGTCCGACGCGGCGATCGCCATGGAGCTCGGCTGCGACGGCGTGCTGATGAACACCGCCATCGCTGCCGCCAAGGACCCGATCATGATGGCGCGCGCGATGAAGAAAGGCGTCGAGGCCGGACGCGAGGCGTACCTCGCCGGCCGCATGCCGAAGAAGCTCTACAGCGCGGCGCCGAGCTCGCCCACCGAAGGAAAGATCGCGCCGAAGGCCGCCTGAGCCATCCGTGGCGACCTCCATCGTCCGGCCGATCCGCAGCTATGTCCTGAGGCAAGGCAGGACCACCCCGGCCCAGAAGCGGGCGCTCGAAGCGCTGTATCCGAAGTACGGCATCTCCTTTTCCGGCGTGAAAATTTCTTCCGCGCGCAAGCTGGTGCTGGAGATCGGCTCGGGCATGGGCGAAACGACGCTCGAGATCGCCAGGGCGCACCCGGAAACCGATTTCGTTGCGGTCGAGGTGCACGCACCGGGCGTCGGCAGCCTGCTGAATGCGATCGAGCGCGAACAGCTCACCAACCTGCGCGTGATCCGCCACGACGCGCTCGACGTCCTCGAGCACATGGTCGGCGACGGCACGCTCGCCGCGATCCATCTTTTCTTTCCAGATCCGTGGCCGAAGAAGCGCCATCACAAGCGGCGCATGGTGCAGCCCGCGTTCGCCGCGCTCGCGGCGCGCAAGCTCGCGCCCGGCGGCATCCTGCACGCGGCCACCGACTGGCCCGACTACGCCGAGCACATGCAGGAAGTGTTCTCGAAAGAGCCGCTGCTCGAGCCGGCGGCGGCGGGCTACGCCACCAGGCCGGTCACGAAATTCGAATCGCGCGGACAGCGCCTCGGTCACCCGATCCGGGAGCTGTTGTTTCGCCGGACAGGAACAGGCCCAGCAGCTCGTTGAGGAAACGCTGGCCGCGCTCGGTCGGCCGCACCCGCTTCAGGTCACGTTGCAGCAGGCCTTGCTCTTCACCCCGCTGCAGTCCGCGCTGGATCGCCGTGAACGGGAGCCCCGTGCGCTCGGTGAACAGCTCGAGCGGGAAGCCTTCGACCAGGCGCAGCGTGTTCAGCATGAACTCGAACGGCAGCTCCGCTGGCGGAATGATTCGATTTTCAATTGAAGAATCATTTTGTAGATAAGCCGCAGGCTGCTTGGCACGCTCGTGCCGCGTGATGCGGTCGGGAAAGCTGATTTTGCCGTGGGCGCCGGCGCCGATTCCGAGGTAATCGCCGAACTCCCAGTAGTTCAGGTTGTGGCGACAGCGCTTTCCCGGCTTCGCAAAGGCAGACGTTTCGTAATGCTCGAACCCCTTTTCTCCGAGGGTAGCTTCCACGGTTAACTGCATATCGGCGCTCGCATCGTGATCGGGCAGCGTCGGCGGCTTGCTCCAGAACACCGTGTTCGGCTCGATGGTGAGCTGGTAGGCCGAAATGTGCGGCACGCCGGCGCGCGACGCCTCGGTGATGTCGGCACGCGCCATCGCGTCGCCCTGGTCAGGCAGGCCGTACATGAGGTCGATGTTGACGTTGTCGAAAGCCGCGAGCGCGGCCTCGATCGCGCGTCGCGCTTCTTCGGCGCCGTGAATGCGGCCGAGCGCCTTCAGCATCGCGTCGTCGAAGCTCTGTACGCCGATGGAGATGCGGTTGACGCCCGCCTGGCGGAAGCCGCGGAAGCGCGCCGCCTCGACCGTACCGGGATTCGCCTCGAGCGTGATCTCGGCGCCCGGCTCGAGCGGCAGGCGGGCGCGTACGCCGGAGAGCAGCGTGTCGATCGACTCGGGTGAGAACAGGCTCGGCGTGCCGCCGCCGATGAACACGCTGGTCAGGCGCCGGCCCCAAACCGAAGGCAGATGGCTCTCGAGGTCGAGCAGCAGCTTGTCGACGTACGCCTTCTCCGGCAGCTCGCCCGCGCGCTCGTGCGAGTTGAAATCGCAATACGGGCACTTGCGCACGCACCACGGGATGTGCACGTAAAGCGCGAGCGGCGGCAGCGCCGAGAGACGCACCGCGCCGGGCCGCTCAACCGAGACCGGATTCACGCAGCAATCCTAGAAGCTTTTGCAGGGCGATTCCCCGGTGGCTCACGCGGTTTTTGTGGTCGGGGTCCAGCTCGGCAGCTGTTTTATTGAATTCCTTCAGAAAAAAAAGCGGGTCGTAGCCGAATCCGTTCGACCCTCTTGGCGCGCGAGCGATCTCGCCGCGCCACACGCCTTCGGCGACCAGCGGCTCCGGGTCGTCAGGCTCGCGCACAAAGACCATCACGCAGCGATAGTGGGCAGCCCGCGCGCTCGTCAGCGCCGAAAGAAGCTTTTCGTTGTTCCGTGCATCCCGCTGTTCCCGGTTTCCTCCGCGCCCCGCGTAGTAGGCGGAATCCACGCCGGGCGCGCCGCCGAGCGCGTCCACGCACAAGCCCGAATCGTCGGCGAGCGCAGGAAGCTTCGCGGCGCGGCTCGCATGGCGCGCCTTGGCGAGCGCGTTCTCGAGAAAAGTGACATGCGGCTCCTCGGCTTCCGTGATGCCGAGGGTGGACTGCGCGACGACATCGATTGACAGCGGCGCGAGGATGGCGCCGATCTCCCGCAGCTTGCCGGGATTGGCCGATGCCAACACCAGCTTCACGTTCCGAGGGCTTGCTTCTGACGCTGGATGAGCTGCGAGATTCCCGATTGCGCGAGGCCGAGCAGCGCGTCGAGCTCGTTGCGCGAGAACGCCTCGCCCTCGGCGGTGCCCTGCACTTCGACGAAGCGTCCCGCGCCGGTCATGACGATGTTCATGTCGCAACCGCACGCCGAGTCCTCGGCGTAGTCGAGGTCGAGCAGCGGTGCGCCGCCCGACATGCCGACCGAGACCGCGGCGACGTGATCTCTGATCGGGTTTTGGGTCAGCAGGTTTTTCCGGGTCAGCCAGTTCACTGCATCATGAAGTGCAACGAATGCTCCAGTGATCGCCGCGGTGCGCGTGCCGCCGTCGGCCTGCAGCACGTCGCAGTCGATCTGGATGCTGCGCGGCCCGAGGGCGCGCAGGTCGACCACTGCACGCAGCGCGCGGCCGATCAGCCGCTGGATTTCCTGCGTGCGGCCGGACTGCTTGCCGCGGGCCGCCTCGCGCTCGCTGCGCGTGTTGGTGGCGCGCGGCAGCATGCCGTATTCGGCGGTCACCCAGCCGCGGCCGGTGTCCTTGAGGAACGGCGGCACGCGCTCCTCGGCGCTCGCGGTGCACAGCACCTTGGTGTCGCCGAACTCGACCAGCACCGCACCCTCCGCGTGCTTGGTGTAGCCGCGCTGGATGCGCACCGGGCGCAGCTCGTCGGCGCGTCGGCCGTTTGCGCGGCTCATTCTCCGTCTCCTTCGCGCCAGGCCATCGCCACGGCGGAGACGTTATCGCAGTCCGGGCCGGCGCACTTCTCGGCCAGGTCGGCCAGCTCCGGGATCGCCTCGGTGAGCGGCTTGGAGATCAGCGCGTGCAGCATCTGGCGCGGAGTGAGCGGTCCCCAGAAGCCGTCGGAGCACAGCAACACGATGTCGTCGCGTGCCAGGCGCACGCCATCCTGCCACTCGGCCTGCGGCTGCTGGATGCCGCCGAGGCATTGCAGCAGGCGGTTGCGGTGCGGATGCGTACCCATCGCTTCCTCGCGGATGCGGCCCTCGTCGAGCAGGCGCTGCACCACGGTGTGGTCGCGCGAGCGCACCAGGATGCGGCCCTTGCGGATCAGATAGAAGCGGCAGTCGCCGATGTGCGTCCAGTAGGCGTGGCCGTCCTGCACCACGGCAGCGGCGATCACGGTGCGCGGCGAGTCCACGTAATCGCGCTTGTGGGCTTCGAGCAGGATGGTCGCGTGCGCGGTGTCGATGACGCGCGCCAGGAAGTCCGCCGGATCATCGAGCCGGGGCTGCGCCTCGGCTTCGAACGCGGTGCCGGCGATGTTGATCGCGATCTGCGCGGCGACGTCGCCGTGCGCGTGCCCGCCGAGGCCGTCGGCCACCGCGAGCAGGGTCGCCTCCGCGGCCGACCAGTGGCCGACGCGATCCTCGTTGCGCTCGCGCTGACCGACGCGGCTAGCCTGTACGACGGCCGGGGGCTTCACCGAGGAGAGCTTTCTGCAAGGCCAGCACGCTCTGCGGGCGCTTCAGGTGATCCAGCTGCATGGTCCAGTCGATGATCTCCAGCAGGTCGGCCGCGTACTTGCCGGCCCAGGCCTGTTTCGCCGGCGCCACGGCGTCGCCTTGCCGGCGCGCGTTCGCCGGCTGCGGCGCGACGCGCGCCAGGCACGCATACATGGTGGCGCCGATCGAATAGATGTCGCTCCAGGGCCCGAGCTGCTCGCGCTGGTCGCGCTGGTCGTGCATCTCCGGCGCGGCGTAGCCCGGCGTGTAGAGCGGCGTCAGCTTCATGCCCTCGGCCGACAGCACCCGGCGCGCGGCGCCGAAATCGATCAGCAGCGGCGTGCCGTCGTTGCGCAGGTAAATGTTGGCCGGCTTGATGTCCAGGTGCAGCAGCTTGGCGGTATGCACTTCGCGCAGCCCGTCGAGCAGCTGGGCGAAGGTATTGCGCATCCACAGCTCGCTCACCGGCTCGGTCAGCGCGCGGATGTGCTCGTTGAGCGCGCGGCCGCGCTCGTAGCGCATCACCAGGTACACCGTCTCGTTGGCGCGAAAGATATCGAGCACGCGGATCACGTTGGGATGCGACAGGCGCGCGAGCACGCCCGCTTCCTCGAAGAAGCATTTCATGCCGGCGCGGAACAGCGCGAGGTGCTCGTTCGCAACGTGAGCCGCTCCCTGCGGCTGCCCGACGCCATCCCCGCGCAGCGCGAGCCCCTGGGGCAGATACTCCTTGATCGCCACCGGCTGCTCGTTCGCGTCGTGCGCGAGGTAGACGAACGAGAAGCCGCCGGAGGCCAGCACGCGGAGGACGCGGTATTTCTGGAGCTGCGTGCCGGCCGGAAGCGGCTGGTTGGCGTGACCGGGCATCTATCCACACTTTGTCATCTACCCTATGATAACCGCCCGCTTGTCCCTTCCCGTTCAAAGCATGACCGGCTACGCGCAGGCGTCCGCCGGTTCTCCCCGCGGCACGCTCAGCCTCGAGCTGCGTTCGGTCAACGCTCGTTTTCTCGACGTGCAGTTTCGCATCGCGGACGAGCTGCGCGCGCTCGAGCCGGTGCTGCGCGAGCAGCTCGTCGCGCGCATTGCGCGCGGCAAGGTTGACTGCCGCGTCTCACTCGCCGAAGGCGACGGCGTGACGCCGCGCCTGAACGAGGAAGCGCTGCGCCGCCTGCGCGCGGTGGCCGAGGCGGCGCGCCGCGCCTTCCCCGATGCGGCGCCGCCGAGCCTCGCCGAGGTGCTGCGCTGGCCGGGCGTGCTGGCGACGGAAACCGACGCCGATGCATTGCGCAGCGTGGCGGCCGCGCTTTGCCGCCGCGCGCTGGATGAGCTGAGCGCCACGCGCACGCGCGAGGGCGCCAAGCTCGCCGCCGGCATCGTCGAGCGCGTACGCGAGATGCGCGCGCAGGTCGAAAAGGTGATGCCGCTGGTGCCGGAAGCGGTCGCCGCCTACCAGCACAAGATCACGGAGCGGCTGCGCGAAGCGCTCGGCAGTGCCGACGATGAACGCGTGCGTACCGAGATCGCGCTCTTCGCCTCGAAAGCGGACGTCGCCGAGGAGCTCGACCGCCTGCGTGCCCATCTCAGCGAGGTGGAACGGGTGCTGGGCGCCGGCGGGGCGGTCGGCAAGCGCCTGGATTTCCTCGCCCAGGAGCTCAATCGCGAGGCGAATACCCTCGCCTCGAAGGCGGCAAGCGCGGCGGTCGCCGACTGCGCGCTGGAGCTCAAGCTGCTGATCGAGCAAATCCGCGAGCAAGTGCAGAACCTTGAATAGGAAAGGACGTCTTTTCGTCATCACGGCGCCCTCCGGCGCCGGCAAGACCTCGCTCATCGAGGCGCTGATGAAGGCCGACCCGAGCCTGCAGCTTTCGATCTCCTACACCACGCGCAAGCCGCGCCCGGGCGAACAGGACGGGGTGGATTACCACTTCGTCGACGACGCGGAGTTCCTCGCGATGAAGGCTCGCGCCGAGTTCCTCGAGAGCGCCGAGGTACATGGCTACCGCTATGGCACCTCCAAAAAGGTGATCACGGACGCCCTGGCGCGGGGCGAGGACCTGATCCTCGAGATCGACTGGCAGGGGGCGCAGCAGGTGCGCGCGGTCTATCCCGACTGCGTGGGCATCTTCATCCTGCCGCCCTCGATCGAGGAGCTGGAGCGGCGCATGCGCTCGCGCGGCCAGGATGCCGACGCCGTCATCCGCCGCCGGCTGGATAACGCACGCGGCGAGATGGATCACGCCGGGGAGTTCGATTACGCTATAATTAACAAAGACTTCCAAACCGCCCTGCGCAAGCTGGCGGAAATCATCCAGAAAGAACGAGCGTAGACCCATGGCGCGCATCACCGTCGACGATTGCCTGAAGAGAATTCCCAACCGTTTTCAGCTCACGCTGGCCGCAACCTATCGCGCGCGCCAACTCGGCGCCGGTGCGAGCCCGCTGGTCGAGCCGAACCGCGACAAGTCCACGGTGATTGCGCTGCGCGAGATTGCCTCCGGCAAGATCGGCACCGAAGTTCTCAAGCGCAGCGCCATGACGCCCAGCGTTCCGACCTTGTAAGAACCTCGGGGTCGGGTAATCTGACCCCATGGCGGCGACCGCGCCCCTCCTCGAAGACGTCCGCTTCGGCTACCTGAAGCCGAAGGACGTCGCCCGCCTCGCCGAGGCCTACCGCTTCTCCGAAGCCGCCCACGCCGGCCAGACGCGCCAGTCGGGCGACCCGTACATCTCGCACCCGCTCGCGGTGGCGGAGATCCTCGCCGACTGGCACCTCGACGGCCAGACGCTGATGGCCGCGCTGCTGCACGACGTGACCGAGGACACCTCGGTCACCAAGGCCGAGATCTCGGACACCTTCGGCAAGCCGGTCGCCGAGCTGGTGGACGGCGTGTCGAAGCTCGACAAGATCGAGTTCCAGTCGGCCGAGGACGCGCAGGCCGAGAACTTTCGCAAGATGCTGCTCGCCATGGCGCGCGACGTGCGCGTCATGCTGATCAAGCTCGCCGACCGGCTGCACAACATGCGCACCCTCGGCGCGGTCGGCGCGGCCAAGCGCCGCCGCGTGGCGCGCGAGACCATGGAGATCTACGCGCCGATCGCCAACCGGCTCGGCCTGAACACGCTCTACCACGAGCTGCAGGAGCTCGCGTTCTCGCATCTTTTTCCGACGCGCTACAAGGTGCTCGCCAAGGCGACCAAGGCGGCGCGCGGTAACCGGCGCGAGATGATCGGGCGCACGCTCGAGGCGGTGAAGAAGAAGCTCGCCGACGGCAAGATCCAGGCCACCGTGTTCGGCCGCGAGAAGCATGTCTATTCCACCTACCGCAAGATGATCGAGAAGCACCTCTCGTTCTCGGAAGTGCACGACATCTTCGGCCTGCGCGTGATCGTCGCCGACGTGCCCGCGTGCTATCTCGCGCTGGGCGCGCTGCACGCGCTCTACAAGCCGATCCCCGGCAAGTTCAAGGACTACATCGCCATCCCGAAGGCGAACGGCTACCAGTCGATCCACACCGACCTGATCGGCCCCTACGGCGTGCCGGTCGAGGTGCAGATCCGCACCGACCAGATGCACCGCCTCGCCGAGTCCGGCGTCGCCTCGCACTGGATGTACAAGGACGACGCCGACAAGCTGTCCGAGCTGCAGAAGCAGACCCACCGCTGGCTGCAGTCGCTGCTCGAGATCCAGCACCAGTCTGGCGACCCGCAGGAATTCCTCGAGCACGTGAAGGTCGACCTCTTCCCCGACGAGGTCTACGTGTTCACGCCGAAGGGCAAGATCCTGTCGCTGCCGCGCGGCGCCACCGCCGTCGACTTCGCCTACGCGGTGCACACCGACATCGGCAACCGCTGCGTCGCGGCCAAGGTGAACGGCGAGCTGGTGCCGCTGCGCACCGAGCTGCGCAACGGTGACCGCGTCGAGATCATCACCGCGAGCCACGCCAAGCCGAGCCCCGGCTGGCTGCAGTACGTGCGCACCGGCAAGGCGCGCTCCAACATCCGCCACTTCCTGAAGACCATGCAGTACGAGGAATCGGCCGGGCTGGGCGAGCGCCTGATCGACCAGGCGCTGCGCGTCCTGAAGAGCTCGCTCGCCGAGGTCGAGGAGGCCGCGTGGGAGCGCGTGGTGCGCGACGGCGGCGCGCGCTCGCGCGAGGAGCTGCTCGCCGACATCGGCCTGGGCAAGCGCCTGCCCGCGGTGGTCGCGCGCCGGCTGGTGAAGAGCGCCGACGTCAACGAAACCAAGGCCGGCAGCGTCACCATCCGCGGCACCGAGGGCATGGCGGTGCAGCTCGCCACCTGCTGCCGGCCGATCCCGGGCGACGCCATCGTCGGCTCGATCAAGAAAGGCCAGGGGCTGGTGGTGCACGTCTCCGACTGCGGCCATATCGTGCGCTCGCGCAAGAACGAGCCCGACCAGTGGATCGACGTGGAATGGGACGCGCGCATCACGCGCCTGTTCCAGGCCGCGATCAACGTCATCGTCGAGAATCAGCGCGGCGTGCTGGCCAAGGTGGCCTCCGAGATCGCCGACGCCGGCTCGAACATCGACTCGATCACCATGGAGGACGACCGCACGGTGTTCACCACCATGCACTTCGTCCTCGAGGTGAAGAACCGCCAGCACCTCGCGCGCGTCATGCGCTCGCTGCGGCGGCTGTCCGACGTGAAGAAGATCGCGCGAGTCAGGGAATAGCAGCGATCGTGCGCCGCTACCAGAGGTGGCGCACGCTGAGCGTCGCGCCGGTGCGCCTGGAATACAGCTCGGTCACCGGCAGCTCGGCAAATCCCGGAAAGTTCGGCAGCGAGCGCTTGCCGCTGGTCGATTCCATGTACCAGTAGCGCCAGCCCAGCGCCAGCACCGTGCGGCGCGCGACCTCGTAGCCGACTTCCGCGTCGAACTGCACGCCGCGCCCGTCGCCCTCCAGCACGATGTTCGGCGCCGGGCCGAGGTCGCCCGGATCCTGACGCAGCAGGTGGCTGTCCTCGTTGCGATAGGTGGCGTAGGGAATCAGCGCCGCGTCCACCCCGAGCCGGGTACGGCCGAACGTGAACTGGCCGGCGAAGCCTATGCGCAGCGCCTTCCAGGTGAGATTGTTGATGATGACCTTGGTGCCGCGATCGATATCGCCGCCGATGAAGCCCAGGTGATCGGTCGCGCCGGAGGCTTCGACCTCCTCGGTCCATTGGGAGTAGCCGGCGAAGACGCCGAGATTGATCGTGCCCTGGCGCAGCAGCCAGTGGTGCCCCACGTCGAGCGCGCCGTACGCCAGCCAGCCCGCGCTCACCGAGGACGTAGTGTCGGAAAACTTCACCTGCCCGCGGCTGAAATCCTCGTCGTCGAACGAGCCGGTGTTGATGCGGCCCACGCCGAGGAATCCCTTCAGGAACCAGTCGCGCTCGAACGTCGTGCGCCCGAACAGCTCGAGCGCGTTGGCGTCGAGGTTCTCGTAGAGCAGCACCGAGGTCGGGTTGCCGAGCGACGGCACCGCACCCTGTGCGTTGTGCGCGTGCTTGGTCTCGCCGGTGGACAGCCAGTAGCGCAAGCCCAGCTCGCCGCGGTTGAACGCGGGCGGCGCGTCCTGCGGCGGCGGCGCATCCTGCGGCGGTGGCGTGTCCTGCGCCAGCGCGCCGGACGATAATGCCAACGCGATGATCAGAGCCCTGACTCGCATGACCCTCCTCCGTTTCCAGAACGCCGGAGTATGCATGTTTCTCGCCGCGTTTTTCACCGCGCCGGCGCTTGCCGACCAGGTGTCAGGGGCGGAGAAAGTGCCGCTCGGCGGCGTCTTCGGCTGGTGGCTGCCGGCGCCGGGGGGCGAGCCGCGCCCGGCAGTGATCGGCCTGCATGGCTGCAACGGCCTCTATGCGCGCGGCGAGCTCAACGCGCGCGAGCGCGGGCTGGCGGAGCTTCTGCGCGGGCGTGGCTTCCACGTCCTGCTGCCCGACAGCTTCACGCCGCGCGGCTTGCGCGAGCTCTGCACGATACCCATGGCGCAGCGCACCCTGCGGGCGGCCGACCGCCGCACCGACATCCAGGGCGCGCTCGACTGGCTGGCGGCGCGTCCCGACGTCGACCGCTCGCGCATCGTGGTCATCGGCTGGTCGCACGGCGGCAGCGCCGTGCTCGCCGCGCTCAACCATCGCATCGGCGTGCAACCGTTGCAGGCGCGCGCCGCAGTCGCCTTCTATCCGGGCTGTAGCGCCTATGCGCGCACCGAAGGCAGCTACCTGCCGGTGGCGCCGCTCCTCATCCTGATCGGCGCGCTCGACGACTGGACCCCGCCCGCGCCGTGCGTGGAGCTCGGCAAATGGACGCCGAAAGTGAAGGTCGAGGTGTTCCCCGGCAGCTATCACGGCTTCGACCATCCGTCGACGCGCGTGCGCGTGCGCACCGACGTGCCCAACGGCGTGAAGCGCGGCGAGGGCGTAACCGTTGGCTCCAATCCGAAAGCGCGTGAACAAGCTTATTCCACGCTGCTCGAATTTCTGGAACGCGAATTGCGGTAGTTGTCGTCCCATCCCGACAGAGTGCAAAGCACAAAATCGTTTGCTACCCTGCCCCGCGCAGTCAAAAAACGGAGCAGCCATGCAAACAGAAGAGTTGCTTTCCAAGCTGGACCAGATTGAAGAGCATGCAAAGCACACCCTCGCGGACTTTCCGCAGCACCTGACGAAAGAACGCCAGCAGATGATCATCGCGCTGGTGAAACAGGTCCGCTGGCTGGTCGCCGAGGACGTTCTCAGCCGCACCGATCCGGAAGCGACGGTGCGCATGAATGAAGGATGAAATCCCTGTCATGAAGCACAAAGCCATTCTCATCGCGAGCCTCGCGCTCGCCGGCTGCGCAGCGGACCAGCCGATGGGCAGCATGGGGCACCGCGAGCAGGGCGCGATCATCGGCGCCGTCGGCGGCGCCGTGATCGGCGCGGTCGCCTACGACAAGAACCGCACCAAGGGCGCGGTGGTCGGCGCGGTCGGCGGCGGGCTCGCCGGCGGCGCGGTCGGCCGCTACATGGACGACCAGAAGCGCGACCTGGAGAAGAACCTCTCCTCCGAGATCAAGACCGGTCAGGCGCGCGTCGAGAAACTGCCGAACGACGTGGTGCGCATCACCATGACCAGCCAGACCGCGTTCGACACCAACTCGGCGGACATCAAGTCCGGCTTCCACAGCACCATGGACAAGATCGCCGACGTGGTCGTGCGTTACGGCAAGACCACCCTCACGGTGGTCGGCCATACCGACGACGTCGGCTCCAACGCGTACAACCAGTCGCTTTCCGAGCGTCGCGCGCTATCGGTCGCCGAGTACCTCGAAAAGAAGCGCGTCGACTCGATGCGCCTGGCCACCGCCGGCAAGGGCGAAACCCAGCCGCGCTCCTCGAACAGCACCGAAGCCGGCAGGCAGGAGAACCGGCGGGTGGAGATCTACCTGGAGCCGGTCACCCACGGATAGGCCGTTCGACGGAGGCGGCCGGCGCAATGGCGAGACGCGGTGGTGAACTAGCATGGCGCACTAGGAGACCTACGCCTATGGTCATCAAAGGCCAGTCGGACATCGAAATCCACATCTCGGACATCGGCTACATCACGTTGAAGCAGAACGACGCCGATGGCGAGCACATCATCAGCTTCGCTCCCGCGTACGCCTCCAAGGTGGCCGGCGCCATCAGCCAGCTGCAGGAGTTCGCGCAGGCGAAGTTCGAGAAGAGCGAGCTGATCGAAGACTGACTTGCAGTCCGGACTCATGCCGCGCGAAGGCCTGGTCACGCTCGCGCACGTCATCTACGGCCTGCACGCCTTCAGCGTGCTGACGGGAATGCTCAGCCCGGCGATGATCCTCACCGCTTTCCTCACCGGCTGGCCTTCGATCATCGCGGTGATCCTGAACTACGTGAAGCGCGGCGAGGTGCGCGGCACCTGGCTCGACTCGCATTTTTCCTGGCAGATCCGCACCTTCTGGTTCGCGCTGCTCTGGCTCGCGATCGGCGCGGTGCTGTTCGCCACCGTGATCGGCATCCCCTTCGCCGTCGTGCTCTGGTTCGCGACCGGTATCTGGGTGCTCTACCGGATCATCCGCGGCTGGCTGGCGCTTCCATCCCAGAAAGCGCTGCCGCAGTAGGAAGGACCAGAGCCCAGGCGGCGCGAGGCTTGACCCTCAGCGGCGAGCTTGCGCGAACGCTTTCTCCAGGTCGGTGAGCTCCTCACACGGCAGCAGGCAGATCGCACGCAGCGCCGCGAGGTGTTTCTCGGCGTTCGGGACATCGCCCACCATGAGGTACGCCTCGCCGATGTATTCGTGGGCGCCGCGGTGGCGGGGCTCCAGCTCGATCGCGCGCTTGTAGTGCCTGAAGGCGGCGTCGAACTGCTTCAGGTTGCGGTGCGCGTAGCCGAGATAATTCTGCAGGTCGGCGTGATCGGGGTGGCGCACCTCGGCTTTTCGCAGCCGCGCGATCGCCTCTTCCCATTGCTTGGCGTCGATGGCTCGCCTCGCGGCGGCGTAATCCTGGTCGTTGGCGGCGAGGTCGGGATCGGTCTCCGCGGGATCGGCGTGGGCGGGGAACGGCACCCCGCCCAGCGCGCATGCGGCCAGCAAGACCGCGGCGAGCCTCATCGCTGCGCGACGTAGGCCTTCGCGCGCGTGAGCTCCGGCCGGCTGGCATTGCCCTTCTTCGAAAGATCGAGCAGCTTCGCGTAGTACTCGGCTGCTTTCTTCCGGTCACCCGCGGCCTCGGCCGCCATCGCGGCGCCGGCGTAGCTGCGGAAGCGGTTGGGCTCGCGCACCTGCGACGCCTCGAATTCCTTGAGCGCCACGGCAGGCTGCTTCTGCTCGAGGAGCATTTCGCCCAGCAGCTCACGCGCGGGCGCGATGCGTCCCGGCGTCACGATGTGCTTCTCGTTGCGATCCTCGAGGTCGGCAGAGGCGCGCATCAATTTCGCACCCTCCTCCGCGTTCCCCTTTGCCTGCGCGATCCACCCCGCCACGGCGAGGCGCTGCACTTCCACTTCCGTCGCCCAGTACGCGTTCTTCGCGCTCTCGAGGCGCTTGTGGATCTCGGCAAGCTGCTCGGCATCCTTTTCGGCCGCGGCCACATCGCCGCTGCGCGCCGCACCGATCGCCCGGGCGAAGTAGGTGAGGGCTTCCGTGAAGGGCATCTTGCTCGCAGTGGGCTTGAGCTGTGCTGCCGCCTTCCAGTCGCCGCGCTCCATGGCAAGGCGCGCGGGCATCGCGGCCGCGGCATAGGGGTATGCCGGTGATGGACTGTTGCCGCCCGAGAAGTGGAAGGCCTCCTCGGCCGTGGCCCGCGCCTCATCGTCGCGCCCGAGCTGCAGGTACGCGTAAACCGCATAGTCGCTCGCGTGGTAGGCCTCGGGCCAGTCGCCGACGGTCCTTGCTACCGTGGCCGAACGCAGGTTGGTGGCGATCGATTCCTCCCACGATCCGACGCGCGTGAAGATATGCGAAGGCATGTGCAGCGCGTGCGGCGCGTCCGGAGCGATGGCGGCATAGCGGCGCGCGGCAACCAGCCCCTTCTGCGCGATGGGCGGCGCATCGTAGCTGTGAATCAGGTAATGCGCGACGCCGGGATGGTCCGGATGCTTCTTGAACTGCGGCTCCAGAATCGCGACCGCCCTCATGTACGCAGCGTAGGTCTGGTCCGCTTGCGATTGGGTGCCCGCAAGGTAGAGCGCGGAGAAGATCTGCGCCTCGTCATCGTCCGGGTATTTCGCCGCGAGCGCCTCGAAGGCTTTCGACCGGGCCAGCTGCCGGGCCCTCTCCGGGCGATTGGCCCAGTCCTCGTAGTACGCGGCGACCGCTTCCACGTAGTCGCGCTCGCGCTGGGTCTTGGGCGGCGTGCGCCGCGCATTGTCGATCGCCGCCTGGGCCTTTTTCGCGCCGTCGGCCGACGCGCCCGCACCCGCAAGCGGATTCGACATCAGGATCGACGCGTAGCCCCAGGCGGTCACGGTGCAGCCGGGGTCCTGCGCGAGGATGTCGGCGAACGTCTTCTCGGCGAGCGTGTACCAGAAGGAGTGCAGCATGGCGACGCCGCGCTCGAAAGTAGGCTGGACCGCGGCGGCGCACGAGGTGGGGAAGGAGACCTTTCCGAGCTTGCCGCCTGGCGCGTCACCCTCGTGGGCGCGGGCAGCAAAGGGTGAGGCCAGTAGAAGGGACGCGGAGACGGCGAAAGCGAAGCGTTTGGCGCTCATGGGGAAGCCTTCTGTCGAGACGGACGGTTTACGGTTCATGAATTATGGAGCCCCTTTAGATCGGCGTTCGGTGTGTTGCCGCGCATACCGCACATGGAAACGATGACGGAAGTCACAGACATAAAAAGGCACGAAGCACCAGCGTAGTCCATCGCTTCGCGAATACCTCGCAGGCGACGGCTACGGAACAGAACTGGCCATAGCCCTGCTTTCATGGTTGGGAGCCTAGGTTAGTGGCGACCTCTCTGCTAGTTCATTTTCTGTACTAGCGTTCCGGCTGCCTCGTTGGCACCCTGTCAGGAACCAGAGAGTTTCTTGCCAGGAACTGAGTGTTTGGTAGGCCGTGGCGGATTCGAACCGCCGACCAACGGATTAAAAGTCCGCTGCTCTACCAGCTGAGCTAACGGCCCACTGTTTTCGGAGCGATTTGCTGCGGAAAGGGGCGAATTTTATCAGCCCTGACGCTCGATTCGCCACAC
>Ga0207648_10000848_pt1 | contig 34516 bp, 39 predicted proteins | sample KBSMisM32_FD_184310 | JGI IMG/M metagenome (GOLD analysis project Ga0207648, IMG submission 184310) | Miscanthus rhizosphere microbial communities from Kellogg Biological Station, Michigan, USA - KBS Miscanthus M3-2 (SPAdes) (version 2) | ecosystem: Host-associated > Plants > Roots >... | reverse complement strand
GCCGCTGCGTCAAGTCCCACCCACCCGCGTTTCTAGCGGGGCTTGATCAGCGAAAGCATCGGAATCACGACAGGAGACGTTTTGAGCGTCATCGCGCGCACCCCCTTCCATTGCCCTAAAACTTCTTGATTAAAGGAAAAGAATTAAAGCAATAAAGGCACCCCGATTGATTAGCGATTAGTTTCTGTGCATCAGCCCCGAAACCGATCTAGGTATTTCTGAGTACCTAGTCGCGACAGAGAGGAGAAGGGACGCGATGCCGAGGAAGAAAGCTCGACCCAAGACGGCTAAGAGGCAGCGAGAGGCGGGGAGCCGATCCGTAGATCAGCGCATCATCAAAGCCTTGGCGCACCCTCTCCGGGTGGACATCCTGGTCATCCTCAATGAACGCATGGCCAGCCCCAATCAACTCTCGAAAGAACTAGACGAGGGCCTTAGCCAAATCAGCTACCACGTCAAAGTCCTCAAGGACTACGACATGATCGAGCTAGTCAAGACTGAGCCGCGCCGTGGAGCGGTCGAGCACTACTACAGGGCCAACCTACGGGTTCTGATTCCCGCATGGATGGCGAAGCTGTGGCCCAAGTCGGCACAGCGCAGCGTCTTCGGAACCGTTCTGGAAGACATCGCAGAAGACGTAAGCACCTCCCTTCATGCGGGCACGTTCGACAAGCGCTCCGACTACGTCGTGGGTCGCGACCCACGAATCCTTGACGGCAAGGGATGCGAAGACGCCGAGGACTTGGCCGCCGAATTTTTCGAGAAATTCGAGGGCATCGCGAAAGAATCGAAGCGGCGAATTGAAGACGGCGAAGGCGAAAAAATCCAAGTAACCGCCGCCCTTTTGATCTTCGGCTCGGCATTCGGAAAGAAACTGAGGTCAGACAGAAAACGGGGGGCGCCCTAGGGGCGCGCCCGGCTGCGTCACAGACGCGACCAGCGCTGCGTCACAGTTGCATCACAGATTCCGCGAACCGCTCCACGTCGCCGCACCGTGCCTGATAGCCAGGCGGTTTACGGGGCGTTGCGGATCCTTTGCGTGGTCGACAGGACCCGCCGCGCCTACGGGTTCGGGTGCGAGGCGTCCTCGAACTCCCTGAACAACCCGGTGACGACGAAGGCGACCTGCTCGCCGATGTCGACGGCGTTGTCGGCCGTGCGCTCGATCGCCCGCGCGGCGAGGAGCATCGTCATCGCCCACTCGCGCCGGTCGGCGTCGTCGCCGATCTCCAGGGCGAGCCGGAAGCACTCGCGGTTGAGGTCGTCGACGACGTCGTCCTCCCGAACCAGGTTCTGCGCCAGTTCGACGTCGCGGTCGGCGAAGGCGCGCTTGGCCTGGCCGATCAGCGCCTTGGTCTGAGCCCCCATCCGCAGGATCAGCTCGACCATCGTCTGGTCCGAAGGCGGTTCGTTGCCCGAGAGCGGGATCAGCTTGCAGACGTTGACGCACTGGTCGCCCATCCGCTCGACGTTCTTCAGCACGTGCAGCATCGCCGAGATCAGTCGCAGGTCGGTGGCGACCGGCGACTGCGTGGCGAGCAGGGTGATCAGCGCCTGATGGACCTCGAGGTAGCGACCGTCGATGCGGTCGTCGTCGGCGACGACGAGCTGCGCCAGCTCGACGTCCTGGTGCTCGACTGCTTCCAGGGTACGGCCCAACGCGGCGCTGACCAGATCGAGCCCGCCGAGCGCGCTCGCCTCGAGCTGGTCCAGTTCGTCCTGGTACTGACTCCGGGTTTCCGGCATCAACCGAACTTCCCGGTCACGTACTGCTCGGTGCGCTCGTCGTCGGGATTGGTGAACAGCTTCTCTGTCGGGCCCACCTCGACCAGCTGCCCGTCGAGCATGAAGACCGTCGTATCGGCGACCCGCGCCGCCTGCTGCATGTTGTGGGTGACGATCACGATCGTGACCCGCTCCTTGAGCTCGCCGATCAGCTCCTCGATGCGCAGCGTCGCGACCGGGTCGAGAGCCGAGCAGGGCTCGTCCATCAGCAGCACCTCGGGCTCCACGGCAAGGGCGCGAGCGATGCAGAGGCGCTGCTGCTGGCCGCCGGAGAGGCCGGTGCCGGGCGAGCTGAGCCGGTCCTTGACCTCGTCCCAGAGACCGGCGCCAACCAGAGCTTCGCGGCCCCGATCCTCGATCTCGCCGCGATCCGCGCCGGCAAGGCGAAGGCCCGCGGTGACGTTGTCGATCACCGACATCGTCGGAAACGGGTTCGGCTTCTGGAAGACCATGCCGATCGAGCGGCGCACGGCGACGATGTCGATGCGCGGGTCGTAGAGGTCGACGCCGTCGAGCGTCACCTTGCCCGCGGCGCGCGCTCCCGGCACCTCCTCGTGCATGCGGTTGATGCAGCGCACCAGAGTCGACTTGCCGCAACCGGAGGGGCCGATGATCGCCGTGGCGCGTCCCGAGACGAAGCCGAGGCTGACGCCCTGGAGCACCCGACTGGCGCCGTAATAGGCGTCGAGGCCCTCAAGCGCGACGTTGCCGACCTCGCGCCGCAGGAGCTGCGGACGCGGGCTGGCGGCAAAGACGGCGGGGGACGGCTGTTGCGTGCGCTTCGTGATCAGACTCATCCTTCCATCCTTCTGCGAGATCGGGTGTAAAAAGCTCGTGCGACGAGGTTGAGGCCGAGCACGAGCGCGATCAGGACCAGCGCCGCGGCCCAGGCTTCCGTATGGGCGCTGGGACTTGGCGCCTCGGAGGAGCGGAAGATGAAGAAGGGGATCGTCGCCAGGCCCTGGCTGGGGTCGGTGAGGTTGCCCTGGCCGAAGATCGAGCAGAGGATGATCACGGGGGCGGTCTCGCCGGCGACGCGGGCGATGGCTAGCAGGGCGCCGGTGATCAGACCGCCGGCCGCGGTCGGGATCGTCACCCGCACGGTGGTGCGCCAGCGGGCGATGCCGAGCGCGTGGGCCGCCTCCTTCAGCGTCGAAGGAACCAGCGCGAGGACCTCCTGGGCGGTGCGCGAGACGATTGGCAGCATCACGATCGCGAGCGCCACGGAGAGGGCGAAGCCGCTCTGATGGCCCTGCGGGATGACGATCAGGCCGGCGACGAAGATCGCGGTGACGATCGTCGGCACGCCGTTGAGCACGTCGAGGACGAAACGGACCGGGTGGGCGATCCGCGACGGCGCGAACTCGGTCGTGTAGATCGCGACCAGCAGGCCGACGGGGATCGCCATCGCAGCGGCGCTCGCGACGACGATCGCGGTGCCGACGATCGCGTTGGAGATGCCGCCCCCCTCTTCGCCGAAGAGCGCCGTCGGCGTGGTGAGGAAGTGGATGCTGAGCGCATCGACCCCCTTCGTCAGCACCGAGCCGACCACGATCAGCAGGACGGCGACGGCGAAGAGCGCGGCGATTGTCGAGGAGATTTCGACGACGCGGTTGACGCGATTGCGGCGGCGAAGGCCTTCGCTGCGCCGGAGCAAAGCGCTCTCAGAGCTCAAAGTGCCTCCACCTCCGTCGGCGTCACGTCGGTGTCCTTCAGCTGGCCGCGCTGGACGATCAGGCGAGCAATCACGTTGACCGCGACGGCGAAGACGAGCAGGATCGCAGCGAGGTAGGCGAGCGAGGCCTTCTGCATCTGCCCGGTCGCCCCCTCCCACTGAGCGGCGATCTGGGCGGCGAGCGTGCCTCCGGTGTGGAAGAGCGAGGTGTGGATTTCGTAGGCGCCGCCGATCACCTGGGCGACGGCGATCGCCTCGCCGATCGCACGCCCGAGACCGAGGATCGAGGCGCCGACGATCCCGGCCCGCGAGTAGGGCAGGACGACCTGGCGAACCATCTCCCAGCGCGTCGCGCCCAGCGCGTAGGAGGCCTCCTTGAGGTCGGCCGGCACCGTCTCGAAGACCTCGCGCGTGACGCTGGTGATGATCGGCGTGATCATGATCGTCAGGATCAGCGCCGCGGTCAGGTAGCCGAAGGCGGAGGGGTCGCCGCTGAAGATCGGCAGGAAGCCGAACACGCTCTGCAGGGCGGGCTCGACCGTGTCCCGCATGAAGGGGCCGAGGACGAGGATGCCCCAGAGGCCGAGGATGACGGTGGGGATCGCGGCCAGCATGTCGACCAGCGTCGCCACCGGCCGTCGCAGCCGTTGCGGCGCCAGCTCGGTCAGGTAGATCGAGATCGCGATCGAGAGCGGCGCCGCGAGCAGCAGGGCGATGCCGGAGGTGACGGCGGTGCCGTAGAGGAAGGGAGCTGCACCGAAGCGTTCGGAGACCGGGTTCCAGTCGTTGGTGGTGAGAAAGCCGAGGCCGTACTTCGAGATCGCCGGCGAGGCCTGATCGAAGACCTCGTAGGCGATGCCGGCGATCGCCGCGACGGCGACGACCGCTGCGAGGCCGGAGAGGCCTCGCAGCAGTGGGTCGCCGATGCGGTCCTTGCGGCTGCGGCGAGCCCGCAGAACGGGGTGTCTGAGGGCTCCCGCCTCCAACTAACCGCCGATCTTGGCGATCGCCTTCTTGCCGGCGGCGACGACCTGCTTCGGCAGCGGCGCGAAGTCGAGGTCGGGGCCGAATTCCTGGCCCGGGCCGATCGCATAGGTGATGAACTTTCTCAGCGCGTCGGCCTTCGAGCTTTCGAGCGGCACGATCACGTAGGTGTAGGTGGAGATCGGGTATGCCCCCTTGGCACTCGCCGGCAGATCGGCCAGCGAGATTTCGTTGTTGGGACCGATCTTGCCGACCGCGTCGGCGGCAGCTTCGACGCTTTTCACCCCAGGTTCCGGGAATTCCCCGGCCGAGTTTTCGACCATCGGCATGCTGAGTTCGTTCTGCAGCGCGTAGGCGAGACCGACATAGCCGATCGCCCCGTCGGTCTGCGAGATCGCGGCCGAGACGCCGTCGTTCTTTTCGGCGCCCACTCCGGTCGGGAACTTGACCTGGGTCGAGGTGCCGATCTTCGACTGGAATTCGGGGTCGACGGTCGAGAGGTAGTTGGTGAACGCGTAGGTGTCGCCGCTGCCGTCGCTGCGGTAGACGGGCGTGATCTTCGTGCTCGGCAGACTGGCGCCCGGGTTGAGCTTGGCGATCGCCGGGTCGTCCCAGCTGGTGATCTTGCCGAGGTAGATGTCGGCGAGGACTTCGCCGTTCAGCTTCAGTTCCGCCGGCGCGCCGCTGACGTTGTAGGCGGGCACGGTGCCGCTCAGCGCCCAGGGGATCTGCTCGACGTCGCCCTGCGCGTCGGCTTCTTCGAACTGTTCTTCGGTCAGCGGAGCGTCGGAGGCGCCGAAGTCGACCGTGCGGTTGGTGATCTGGTCGATGCCGCCGCCGCTTCCGATCGCCCCGTAGGTAACCGTTTCTTCGGCTTTGCTCGCGTAGTCGGACTGCCACTTGGACATCAGCGGGGCGACGAGGGTGCTGCCCGCGCCGACGAGCGGAGAGCCGGAGCTGCCGCTCGAATCGCTGCCCGACGACGAGCTGCCGCATGCGGCGATCCCGATCGCGAGGGACAGCGCCAGGCCAACGCTGAGAAGTCTCTTGGTCACGCGTATCTCCTTGTGTCGATGACGGTCCAGCCGTCTCGGCGCAGAGAGGCGGGCGCCGGAGGCAGGCTCTTGCCGCCACGTTCCCAGCGGCCCTCCGGGAGCTTGTTACCTGGCTGTAGCGGGGATGTAAAAAAAATGTAAAAGGCCGATCGAGCCCGCAAATTGGGCAAACTCAGTCGTCGGGCGAGAAGCGATAGCCGATGCCGCTGTGCGTGTAGATGAGCCGCTTGCCGGGCAGGGCGGCGCTCAGCTTCGAGCGCAGGCGGCTGACGTAGACGTCGACGGAGCGGTCGGCGTGGCGCGGCTCCCTGCCCCAGACCTCGGCGTAGAGCTCCTCGCGGGTGAGGATGCGCTGCGGGTTCGCCGCCAGGGCCTTGAGCAGCTGCAGCTCGCGCATGGTCAGGCTCAGTGGCCTGCCGTCGACCAGGGCGGCGTGCTCCTCGGGCCGAATTTCGAGCATGGACCGCGAGGATCCACGCCCGGCTCGTCCGCTCGGTTACGCGACGGTAAAGCTGCTGTGAACTAGTTGTGAATCCGCGGGCGCGACGGGCTCGGCCGCTTCGACGGGAACATCCTGCCTGGCAGCGCCCACCTGCTCCGGGTCGAAGCGGTAGCCGACCCCGAAATGGGTGTGGATGTAGCGCCAGCCCGGACTGCGCTTCTCGAGCTTCTGGCGCAGCTTGCGGACGAAGACGTCGACCGAGCGATCGCCGTGGGCCATTGCGTAGCCCCAGACCCGTTGATAGATCGCCTCGCGCTCGAGCACCTGACCCTTGGCGTCGGCAAGCAGCTGCAGCAGCTCGAACTCGCGGCGTGTCAGATCGAGGCTGCCGCCATCGACGAAGGCCTGGAACTGATCGGTGCGAATCTCCAACTCGCCGGCGATCAGCGGTCCGACGTCGGCGCCGGCGCGCACGCGGCGGCGGCGGCGGGAGACGGCTTCGATCCGCGCAATCACCTCCTCGGGATGGCACGGCTTGCCGATCCAGTCATCGACCCCGAGCCGCAGCGCGCGGACGCGCTGGGCGACGGTCGAGCGACCCGTGCAGACCACCACGCCGAGGTCGGGGAGCATCTCGCAGACGCGCTCGAGATAGCCCCAGGCATCGTCGCCGAGCACGGCGAGGTCGACGAGCAGGGCATTCAGCTTCATCGCCACGAGCTCCTCCGGCGGGATCGCGCTGCTCAGCACTCGTTGCTGCCAGCCTGCCATCGACGTGCGCTTCGATAGCACGGTGACGAAACCGCTGTCGTCGTCGATCACCGCGAGCCGGATGGTCTGCTGGACGTTCACGGGAGGCGGGCAGGATTGTATGCATCCACGCCGACGGGGTGCGGCAAAACCCCTGCGTTCACAGGATTTTCACAATTCAATGCGCCTAATTTCCGGGAATCTCGCCGGCGGGCCTTCTCGGGATCTTCACCGCGTGCCGTCGGACGAGGGGCAGACTGAAGGTCACGAGACTCCTCTCTCGTCACCGCGAACGGCCCACTGCCCCGGGCCGTTCGCTTTTTTTGGGAGACGCTTGCGCTAGATTGCCGGGCGTGAGGCTTCCCTCCCGTAGAACGCAGGTCGTCGCGGCCCTGCTGGCGGCCATGACCTCGCTGCTGCTGGCGGTGCCGATGGCGCTTGCCGAGAACGGCGTCGGGCTGGCCGGGCCGACCACCGACAAGACGATCACCTTCTTCTGCTTCGGCGTGATCGCCTTCTTCGCGATCCTGGTGACGGTTCTGACGATCGTCCAGGAACGGCTCGAGCGCCGCAAGGAAGCTCGCAAATACGACCTGCAGCGCTACAGCTGAGGGTCGCAGACGTCGCCAGGCGTCTGCGCCTCCTCAGTCGAGCCTGAAACCGCTTAGCAGCCTCTTCTCGGTCTCACCCTCGATCTGGGCGACGACTTCGACCTTTCCCTCCAGCGGGGTGTCGCGGATCTTCGTCGCCAGCAGATCGTCGACCTGGAAGATCCCGGCCGAGTTGTTCAGGTCGATCTCGATCCGCACCGGCCGGGTCTCCCCCGCCTCGATCCGCACCTCGTCGACGGCCGCGGCCGAGATCGAGTGGATGCCCTCCTGACCGGTTTCGATCGGCAGGCGCGTCCGCCCCTGCGCCATGTCGAGGGCGTCGGCGACGCGTACCACCCCCGCCTCCAACGTGTAAGGGGCACCGCGGCGCCGGTGGCCGATGATCGCGTGCAGGATCTCCGAGGCGACGACCGTCCGCTCCGGCTCCCGGTAAGCACCCGCGAGCAGGTCTTCCAGCGCCGCGCCGGCGAGAAAGAGGCTGTAGGCCTCGTGATCGGCGCGGTGGATCGACATGCCGACGTCGTGCAGCAGGGCGCCGCCGGCGACGACCACCTCGGCGTCGCGCGGCGTCATGCCGTGGTCGGCGACGACGGCCGGCTCGACCCCCACCTTGACCAGCAGCCGCAACAGGCGCAGAGCGATGTTGAGCACGATCTGCATGTGGACCCACGAGTGGTCCGACATGCCGAGCCGTTCGGCGTGGACCTGCGTCATGTACCACCAGGCGCGCACCTGCTCGTCGCCGTTGACGGCGTCGAGGAAGCTCTCGAGCTTTCGGTTGCCTCGTGTCGGCGCCCTGACCGCCGCCTCGGCAATCGCCTCCTTGGGGGGCTTGCGCTGCGGTCCCTTGGCGTCGGGTGTGGGGACCGCCTCGCCGCTCATCGAGCTGATCGTAGGGGAAACCCCGGAGCGTCCTCGCGGGTGATTGCGGATGCCTGGCGTCGATCGGTGTGAGTAGATGCCGCCGTCTCGTCAAATTCGAACCGAGGTGAAAGATGCGGCTCTCATTGATTGGCACCGTTGCGATCGTCCTCCTGGGGGCGATTCTCGCCACCGGTTGCGGTAGCAGCGACGATGGAGAAACCAAGACAGCGGCCACAACCGAGAACGAGGCCGCGTCCGGCGGTGGTAGCGCGGGCGGTGGTCAGCAGCTGACGATCAAGATGGGCGACTACTTCTTTGCACCCGCCAATGGCTCGGCGAAAGCCGGCAGGACGGTGATCGAAGCGCCAAACGAAGGAGCGGTCGAGCACGAGCTCGTCGTCTTCAAGACCAAACTGGACCCGGCCAAGCTGCCCACCGACACCAGCGGTGGCGTCGACGAGGAGAAGCTCGACGAAGTGGCGGAAGGGGCGGGCGAGGTTCCAGACGTGGAGGCGGGAGAGACCAAGTCAGGCGACTTCGAGCTGACGCCCGGCAAGTACGTGATCTTCTGCAACCTGCCGGGCCACTACGCCCAGGGCATGTACGGAACGCTGACCGTCACCAAGTAGGCGGTCTGCCGACAGTCGGAAGCCGGTCGGGATCAGCCGCAAATGGGCCAGGGGCTGGAGCCGGCCTGCGAGTAGAGCAGCGCGGCGCGGTAGTCCTGCTCGGCTTCGGGAGCCGCGGCCGGATCGCCGGAGCCGCCGACCGATTCCCAGGTGCCGAAGTCGAACTGGTATTTGCCGCGGTAGGCGCCGTCCGAGGAGATCGCGGTGGGATCGCCGCCGGACTCGCACGACGCGATCGATTCGAGCGTCGCCATCGAGACCCCGCTCGGAAGGGCCGCGTAGAGGCGCTGGCGCTCGCGGCGGGCTTGGGCCCGGCGAGCGGCTTCCATCCGTTCCACCGTGACGTGAATCGCATGGCGGAAGTGCCGGGCCGGCGCATCGAGCACGCTGGCCTTGGCCGGAGCCGTCATCGCGAGGGCGATCAATACGGGAATGAAATATGTGCGTTTTGTGAGCAAGCGCGAGACCGTGCCGGTATTTGCGGCAACGGAACGTGATCGCGCTCACACTCCTCATACTTCTCGTGACGATCGGCACGCGCTCAGGCATGGGGCGGGACAGTGGCGGGAGACTTGAATCCCTGCTTGCAGCGCCTAGATTGCCTGAGCGCTGATCATCGCCAGGCTCGGCAACGTTCGGAACGTGTGCCTGCTGGGGTGCGCGAAGCCGGATTCCTCGAGCCAGCGGGAGACCTGCTCGACGGTGTAGGTATCGGCGCCCGACGTGAGGTGGAAGAAGAGGCCGAGGATCGAGCCGGAGTCGGGCTTCTGCCCCTCGGGGCGGTCGTAGAGATCGAGCACGCACAGCGGTGAGCCGGGCCGCAGGGCCGCCCGGATGCGCGCGAACAGCTCGCGGGCGCGCTCCGGGGTGAGGTGGTGGACGATGTTGAAGCAGAGGGCGCCGTCGTGATGACCCTCGAAGTCGACCTCGAACATGTCGCCCTCGAGATGGCGCACGCGGTCGTCCATGCCCGCGCCGGAGACGATCTCCCGACCGATCCGGGCGCTGCCGGGCAGATCGACGATCGTCGCCCTCAGGCCAGGATGGCGGCGGCAGAGCGCCATCGAGAACTCGCCGTGGGCGCCGGCGACATCGAGCAGCGAGTGCGCCGCGCGCGGCAGCGGCACCGCCCTCGCGACCTCGGCCGACGAGAGGCGGGCGACCTGATACTGACCCTGGATATAGGAGCGCCAGTAGGGATCGTCGGCAGCGCGGTTGTGCAGCTCGACGTGGCGGCCGTCGCGCACCAGGTCCTCGAGGCCCTGCCACCAGGCCCAGTACTCGGCCGTATCGGCGAGGAAGTCGCCCAGATAATGCTCGGAGCCGGGGTCGAGCCAGCGTCGTGCGCGATCGCTCATCGCGTAGCGGCCATCGGCGCGGATCTCGACGTGCCCGAGCGAAGCGATCACGTCGAGCACCAGCTCGGTTGCTTTTGCCTGCAGCCCCAGATGCTCGGCCAGCTCGCCCGGGTCGCGGGCGTCCTCGGCGAGAGCGGCGAGCATCCCGGTGCGCTGGGCGACCTGCAGCGCCCGCGCAACCGGCATCGCGAACATCGCCTCGCCGATCGGCGTCGGCAGCCGGTTGAGCATCAGTCCGATGCGCTCCGCGATCCCATCCGGCGCTGCCGTGATTCGCATCGGCCGCAGCCTAGGGGATGATTCGGCCGTGACCGAGAGGCCGACCTCGCGCCTGCTGCTCGCCTGCCCGGACCGCCCGGGCTTGATCGCCGCCGTCAGCGGCTTCCTCGCCGAGGCCGGGCTCAACATCGTCGACGCCGACCAGCACTCGAGCGACGAGGGTCGCTTCTTCATGCGGATGGTGTTCGAGGCGCCGCGGGAGGCCGAAAGCGCCGAGCTGCACCGCCGCTTCGAGCAGGAGGTCGCCTCCACCTTCCAGATGGAGCACCGCTTCTCCGAGTCGAGCGAGCGCAGGCGCGTCGCGATCATGGTCTCGCGCGAAGACCACTGCCTCTCCGATCTGCTCTGGCGCTGGCGCAGCGGCGAGCTGGGGGCCGAGGTCACGGCGGTCGTCTCCAACCATCCCGAGCACGCCGGGCAGGTCGAGCAACTGGGACTTCCCTTTCACCACGTTCCGGTCGAGCCGGCGAAGAGAGCGGAGGCGGAAGAGCGTGCGCTGGAGCTGATCGGGGCGGTCGATCTGCTCGTCCTCGCCCGCTACATGCAGATCCTCTCGGCCGCATTCCTCGAGCGGCTCGACGCGCCGGCGATCAACATCCATCACAGCTTCCTGCCCGCCTTCGTGGGCGCGGACCCCTACGGCCGCGCACACGAGCGCGGCGTGAAGCTGATCGGCGCCACCGCCCACTACGTGACCGAGGAGCTCGACGCAGGCCCGATCATCGACCAGGACGTGACCAGGGTCAGCCACCGCGACGAGGTCGGCGACCTCGAGCGGATCGGCCGCGACATCGAGCGCCTCGTCCTCTCCCGCGCGGTCAAGGCCCACCTCGAGGACCGCGTCCTCCTCGACGGCGCCCGCACCATCGTCTTCTGACCGCCTCATTTGGCTGGACAGCCAGTCGATGGCGTATCGTGCGACCGAATGGAGCAGGCGACCATCGCACGCACCCCTGTGTCGGTCCCATCCCATGAGGGCCCGCCGCCCGGCTCGGCTATGCCGGCCGCCCTGCAGGCACTGCGCTACGTGCGTGATCCGCTCGGCTTCCTGATCCGCCTGCAGCGCCGTTACGGCGACGTCTTCACGCTGCGCTTCCCCTACTTCGGCCGACTCGTCTACGTCGCCGAGCCGAGCCTCGTCAAGCAGCTCTTCACCGGCTCGCCTCGTCAATTTCACGCTGGCGAGGCGAACGCGACCGTGCTCGAGCCGGCGCTCGGGCCCAACTCGGTGCTCACCCTCGACGAGGACGCCCACATGCGCCAGCGCAAGCTGCTGCTGCCGCCCTTTCACGGCGAGCAGATCCGCCGCTACGGCGAGCTGATCCGCGAGATCGCCGTCAAGGAGATGGAGAGCTGGCCAGTCGGCGAGGCCTTCGCCCTGCGCCCCCACACGCAGCGAATCACGCTGGCGGTGATCATGCGCGCGGTCTTCGGCGTCGACGACGAGGAGCGGCTGGTCCGCTTCGAGCGGCTGATCGAGCGCTTCAGCGACCGGGTGAGCGCCGTGCTCGCCTTTCCGATGCTGCGTCGCAATCTCGGCCCCTGGAGCCCCTGGTCCCGCTTTCAGCGCGCCCGCGCCGAGCTAGACGCCTTCATCTACGAGGAGATCGCGCTGCGGCGGGCAGAGCTCGAGGCAGGTCGCGAGGGCCACGACGACGTGCTTTCGCTGCTGCTCGCGGCCAGGCACGACGACGGCAGCCCGATGAGCGACGAAGAGCTGCGCGACGAGCTCGTCACCGTGCTCGGCGCCGGCCACGAGACGACCGCGACCGGGCTCGCCTGGGCGATGGAGCGCCTGCTGCGCGCGCCCCGGGCGATGGCTCGACTGCGCGAGTCGCTCGCCGCGGGCGAGGACGAGTACCTCGACGCGACGATCAGAGAGACGTTGCGGGCGCGGCCGGTGATCGTCGACGTCGCCCGCCGGCTGACCGAATCGCTTGAGATCGGCGGCTACAGGCTGCGGGCCGGGACCTACGTGATGGCGGCGATCGCCCCGATGCACTACCGCGAGGACCTCTTCCCGCGGCCGGAGGAGTTCCGACCCGAGCGCTTCATCGAGGAAAAAGCCGACAACTACGCCTGGATCCCGTTCGGCGGCGGCGTGCGCCGCTGCGTCGGCGCCGCCTTCGCCGAATACGAGATGCGCATCGTCCTGCGCGAGTTCGTCGCTCGCGCCGAGCTGAGCGCGCCGGACCCCAAGCCCGAACGGGTCAAGGTCCGCAACATCACTCTCGCGCCGGCGCGAGGCGCCCGGGTCAGGCTGGATCGGCCGCTGCGCTGACCGCCCGTTCGGCCTCCTCCCAGCGCTCGTAGAGCTCCGCCAGCTTGCGCTTCGCCGCCTCGTGGCGCTCGCCCGCCTGCTCGGCCTTGGCGGGGGTCGCCCAGGCGGCGGGATCTGCCAGCTCGTCCTCGATCGCCGCCAGCTCCGCTTCCACCGCCTCGACCTCGCCGGCGAGGCGCGAAGCCTTGCGTTCGGCGCTCTTGCGGACAGCCCCGGGCTTGCGTCGCCTCGGCCCCTTCGCCGAGCGCTTCTCCGCCGCCTCGGCGGCGGCCTCGGCTTCGCGCTGCTCGTCGCGTCGTCGCTGGTGCTCGGCCCAGCCACGGGGATGGCTCGCGAGCCGGCCGTCCTCGAACACGACGGTGCGCGTACCGACCGCCTCGAGCAGGGCGCGGTCGTGGGATACGAGGATCACCGCCCCCTCGTACTCCGAGAGCGCGTCCTCGAGTGCCTCGCGGCTCTCGAGGTCGAGGTGGTTGGTCGGCTCGTCGAGGATCAGGACGTTGGCGCCGGAGGCGACGAGGATCGCCAGCGAGAGGCGCCGCTGCTCGCCGCCGGAGATGTCGTCCAGCGATTTCTCGGCCTCGGCGCCGGAGAAGAGGAAGCCGCCGAGCAGGTCGCGGGCCTTCTGGCTCGTCAGGCCGGTCTCACGCTGAGCCGCGTCGAGGACGGTCCCCTCGCCCGAGGCGCTCTCGGCGTGCTGGGAGAGGTAGCCGATCTTGACGTTGTGGCCGGTTCGCACCGAGCCCGCGGCAGGCTTGCGGGCACCGGCAAGCGTCTCGATCAGAGTCGTCTTGCCAGCGCCGTTGGGGCCGACGAGAACAACGTGCTCGCCGCGTTCGAGCTCGAAATCGGCACCGTCGAGCAGGGTGCGGCCGGGGACCTCGATCGTCGCGTTGACGAGTTTCAGGGTGACCCGGCCGGGGCGTTCGGGCGGAGTGAAGGAGAAGCGCAGCCGGCGGTTGTCGCGCGCTTCGGCCCTCGCCCCCTCGCGCTTGATCTTCTCGATTTGCTTGAGGCGCGACTGAGCCTGGCGCGCCTTGGTCGCCTTGTAGCGGAAGCGCTCGACGAAGCGCTCCATGCGCTCGATCTCGGCCTGCTGGCGCTCGACCGCCTTGCCGAGGGCGATCTGCCGCGCCGCCTGCTCCTTGCGCCAGGCGTGCCACGGCCCGGCGAAGAAACGGCCCCGCTTCGCCTCGATCTCGAGGACCGAGGTGCCGACCGCCTCGAGGAACCAGCGGTCGTGGGCGACGAGGACGACGGCCGCGTCGAGGTCGCAGAGATAGCGCTCGAGCCATTCCAGCGAGGGGATGTCGAGATGGTTCGTCGGCTCGTCGAGCAGCAGCAGGTCGGGACGTGCGGCGAGCGCGCGGGCCAGCGAGGCGCGGGTCAACTCGCCGCCGGAGAAGGTGGAGAGCCGGCGGCCGGCCGCGGCCTCGTCGAAGCCCAGTCCGGATAGCACGGAGAGCACGTCGTCCCGCCAGCGGTAGCCGCCACCGGCCTCGAGCCGCTGCTGAGCCGCGGCATAGGCGCGGAGCGTCTCCTCGGCGGGCTCACCGGCCCCCATCTCGGCCTCGAGGCGAGCGAGCTCGGCCTCCGCCGCCTGCATGTCGGCGCGTCCGGAGAAGGCATAGTCCCCGAGCGAGATCGCGCTGTCGCGAGGCGGCCGCTGGTCGTGGAGCGCGACGCGTGCTCCCTTCTGCAGGGTGACCGTTCCCGCGTCGGGCGGTCGCTCCCCCGCCAGCACGCGCAGCAGGGTCGACTTGCCGGCCCCGTTGCGACCGGAAAGCGTCATCCGCTCCCGTGGCTCGAGCTTGAACGAGACGTCGGCGAAGAGCAGCTCGCCGCCCGCGTAGAGGTCGATTGTCGTCGCCGTCGCGATCGCCATCGCCCCGACACTATGCGGGTCCCGCGGGTGCGGCGTAACCTGCGTCGCCAATGGAACGGGAAGAGCTACGCAAGGTCCAGGCTCCGCTCAAGGAGCGCTATCGCGAGGACCCGGCCGCGGCCTCGGTCACGCTCAGCGCCAGCGGCGAGCTCGGCGAAGGCGTGTCCTGCTCGGTGCAGACCGGCAAGGCGGTCGCCGAGGCCGGGCTCCACCCCGCCTCCGGCGGCGATGGCACGCAGCTCTGCTCGGGCGACATGCTGCTCGAGGCGCTGGTCGCCTGCGCCGGTGTGACCCTGCGCGCCGTCGCAACTTCACTCGGCATCGAGGTCCGCTCCGGCACCGTGCGGGCCGAGGGCGATCTCGACTTCCGCGGCACGCTGGCCGTCGATCGCGAGGCCCCGGTCGGCTTCGGCGCGATCCGCCTCGCCTTCGAGCTCGACTGCGATGCGAGCGAGGAAGAATTGGCGACACTGCTGAAGCTGGCCGAGCGCTACTGCGTCGTCTTCCAGACGCTCTCGACGCCGCCCGCGCTCTCGGCCAAGATCGAGACCGCCTAGCCACAGGTGGCGGGCCCGCTGCGACACCTGGGCGAACTGGCCAGGGAAGGCGTGAGACCTCATTGGAACTCCTCCAGACAGAGGCAATGCCTCTGTCTGGAGGAACCGAATCCATTCGGATGTTCGTATCACGCGTTAAACGATTCGCTTATGTGCTCGCGTAGGCTGCCACTAACGAGGTGGCCGTGCCATCCTCTTTTTGGGTTTTCGGGCAGAGGAAGCCGCCAGTCTCCTTGTTCGACGTCTGTTCGGAGACCATGACTTCGCCGTTCGGCTGGGTCGATAATAAGGGACCCTTGATCAGGCCTTTCAGACCCGTACCGTTGTAGCTGCAATCGATGAACCCGCCACAGACGACGTGGATTAAGCCTTCGCCGACTACCGACCCGATTTCATGACCTTCCTTTAACGCTTTGGTTTCGACTGGGCCGTTTTCTTCGGCCACGGTACAGTTAGTGTCGCCCAGCATGCAGTTCGTGAAGGTGCCGGTGCCGCTGAGGACAAGTGGGGGACCTTCTTCGATTACATCGCCTAAGGCTAAGGCGTCGCATTCAAGGGTGCCGACACTCGTTAATAACCTTGCCTTGCCGACCGATATCCCGTGGAGGTGGGTGATCACATTGCCTTCCGCACAGGGACTTTCATCCGCACTGCACAGCACGGTCGATTCCGCCATCGCCGATGTGACTCCGACGAATGCGGTGGCTGTCAGCACCGCCAGCGCGGCGAGGCCGATCATCTTGATCGCTTTCATTTGGGACCTCCCTCTCGGCGAAACGCCGAGATCGGTGTTGATCGAGACCCGGTTCCGGGTATCGCTCTTTATATGGCGAGCTGAAGAGAACGCAAGCCCTGCGAGGGCGATGGGTCCTAGCGCGTGGCCCGAGGCCAGCTATCGCAGTCATTTCGCCTGCACATCCCAAGAAGGCCAAAGCATGCGTGCGCAGGATTGTGCCTTTTTCGGTTTCGCGCATACAAGCAGCAGTGCAAGGGTTCAGGTACCGAGGCGCACTGCGGGCGATGCTGGTCAGAAACCCTCATTGAGCCACTCCTCCCCTGACCACGACCGGCCGTTGATGAGCAAGAGACTCACGGAGAAGCTTGCTACAAACCAAACGTGATAGTTGACCCGCTGCGACACCTCGGCGAGCTGGCCAGCGGCCGGCTCAAGCGGGCGCAGTCCGAGCGCGAAGACGGACAGGCGCTCGGCGACCTGGAGGCCTCGGTGCTGGAGCTACCGGCCGGGTTGGAGGTCGAATGGCTCGGCGTGTCCGGTTACCGGATGACCTACGAGGGCGAGACGCTCTTCGTCGACCCCTATCTCTCGCGCGTGCCGTTCTCCGCCTTGCTGCGGCGCCGGCTCACGCTGCCCGATCCCGAAGCGCTCGACCGTTTCGTCTTCGCGCCCGGCGAGGTGGTCGGCGTGCTGGTCGGGCACACCCACTTCGACCACGCCGTCGACACGCCGGCGATCGCCCGCCGCTTCGGCTGCATGGCCTACGGCTCCGACTCGCTGGTCACGCTGATGGGCCTGCACGGACTCGCCGACCAAGCCGTCTCGGTCGAGCCCTACCGGAGCTACGAGCTCGGGCCGTTCGAGGTCCGCTTCACTCCGAGCGTTCACTCGAAGCTACTGCTGGGCCTCGCCGTCCCCTATGACGGCGACCTCACCTGCGAGCATCTCGACGCCCTCTCCCCCGCCGCCTACCGCTGCGGTCAAGTCTGGGGCATCTCCATCGAGGTCGCCGGCCTCCGCTTCTACCACCAGGGCAGCGCCAACCTGATCGACGATGCGGTGCGCGAGCGCGGCATCGACGTCTTCCTGGCCGGGATCGCCGGCCGCAACTTCACCGACGACTACTGGCAGCGGATCCTTCCCCTGCTCGATCCCGAGGTCGTCGTCCCGACCCACTACGACAACTTCTTCCGCCCGCTCGGCCAGCGCATGGAGTTCGTCTCCAACGTCCAGCTCTCGGCGCTGCCGGACGAGATCGGCGCCGTCAGCCGCGACGCCCGGATCGCCGCCCTGCCGCGCGCGGATCTCAGCGGCGCCGCTCCTGGCGGAACATCCGCAGCGCATGGGCGCCCGCCGGGTGGGAGCGGAGCTCGCTGACCTTCGCCGCCATCCCGGCCGGCAAGACCTCGGGCTGGGGCAGCGGCACGCCGTACTCAGGCGGCATCAGGACGGCCGCCGCGAGGGCCGCGAAGGTGAGGTCGGCGGCGGTGAAGCTCGCTCCGCAGAGGTAGGGGCGGCCGTCGGCGAGCCGCTCGGCCACTTCGTCGAAGGTCTCTCGCACGACCTCTTCCGCCCGCGCCGCCGTTTCCGGCGTCACATCGAGGACCCGGTCGATGATCCGCGCCGCGACTGGATAGACCAGCGGCAGCGCCCGCCGCTGCCAGCCGGGAATGCCGGTGCAGCCGTAGTCGCGGGCGAGGTCGCCGCGGCCGCGCAGTTCGTAGTACATCCAGCGGCGCCCCTCCGGCCCCAGCCGCTCGTCGAAGTCGCGCTCGAGGGCGCGCGCTTCGGCGGCGAGATCGGAATCCTCGGGGAAGAGCCGCAGCTCGGGCGGACCGTGGGCGCTCGTCGCCTCGAGGATGTCCACCGAGTCGGCGAGCACCCGCCCGTTCCAGATCAGGACCGGCGCCGTCGTGCCGCCTCCGGCGCGGCGCACCGCGAAGCGATGGAAGACCTGCAGGTGCGCCCGCTCGCGGTAGGGGATCCGCGCCCGCTCGAGAGCCCAGCGCGCCTTCTCGCAGAAGTGGCTGATCGGGATCGTGATTAGGACGGTTTCGCGCTCGGACATCTTGATCACTGATTCCCAATCCGCGTGTGACCGGGGACGCACGTGGCCAAGCGGATCGAGGACGCAGGGAGGCCGAATAGCCCAAGCGCTATTCGGCCGACCGAGGACGACGAGACGCGCAGTGCCACGCGCGTTATCCGGGTGTGCGGGGATTGGGAATCAGTGATCTAGGCAAGGTACTTGGCGGCGATCTGTTCGACCGTGCCCATCGTCCTGATCGTGATCGGCCCGAGCGCGGCGGCGATCGCATCGAGATCGAGCTCGGATTCCGAGAGGCCGCCCTTGGGCAGCCAGTAGAGCTGGCGGCCGTCGATCGCGAGCCGGTCCTCGATCGTGGAGAGAGCCAGAGCGCGCTTGCGCGCGGCGGCCCTTGGCGCCGCCAGCAGGAAGGCGACCTGAAGCTTTCCCCGCGACGCCCTCAGCGCGGCGGGCGCGAACGGCCGCTGCTCGCCGACCGCACGCAGCTCGTCCTCGTTCCGCAGATAGACGGGAACCTCGTAGCCGAGCGCCTCTCCCAGGCCGTTCTCGATCCGCGACGACAGCGCCGCCTCGTCGCTCTCGCCGGTGGCGAAGACGACGTTGCCGCTGGCGCGGAAGCAGGCGACGTCGGATAGGTCCAGCGCCTCGAGCTCGGCGCGCAGCCGCTCGTTCTTGATCCGGCGGCCGCCGAGGTTCATCCCGCGCAGGAATGCGACGTAGCGCTCCATTCGCCCAGCCTATGACTTGCTACGTTGCGGGCGATGGCGGATTTCGAGCTTCCCGACGACCTGAAGTTCAACACCGCGCCGATCGCCGACCCCAAGGCGTTCGCGCGCGAGCGTGAGGCGGCCTCGTGGCTGTATCTCTGCGGCGAGGAGTTCGCATCTATGGAAGGCGGCATGTCCTACGACAGCGTCCAGGCCGCCGTCGCGACATCGGCTCAGGTCGTCTCCGACCCACCTCGGACGATGGACATGGACCTGGCCCGAAAGCAGCTGGCGGCACTCGACGAGCTCCCCCGCCCCACACTGGTGACCTGCCGCAGCGGGCCCCGCTCCTCGGCCGTCGTCTACCTTCGCGCCGGGCTGGATGCCGGCGCCAGCGCCGACGAGGTGATCTCCCGCGCCGAAGCAGATGACGCGCCGTTCGCTGGCTCAGACGAGCTCAAGTCCTGGGTCAGACAGGGACTGGCCGAGCTGTCCCGATAACGAGTGTGTACACGTAGGGCTTCCGCTCCGCGCACTGGAGGAAGCCGATGCCCAGCTCGCCTTCGGCGCCGGCCTCTCCATCGACTCACCAGCGTGACCATCTAAAGGGGAGATATATGGAAATCCCAGGTAGAGGCAATGCCTCTACCTGGGAAATACTGCCGCCTAATTCGCGTTAGGCAAATTCTCCTAGTTCATGCCAACCCAACTGGATTGGGATTTGCCCTATAGTACTGTTCCTAATTCATACCGCCCATTCTTTGGATTACCAGCTTTAATATCGTTTTCGCACACGTGTTTGCTGGCGCGGAGTAAGTATAACCCTGTCCTGTTGCGCAACTTTACGCAAATAAATTCATTTGCGTTGAACTGTAATGAAGTTAAAACTAACCCATATTGACCGAGCCGCGTTGCATCTGCTTCTTCGCATTCCCCAGCCCTGCCTTTTAAGTAGAAGCCAGATTCAACATGCTCATATCTCACACAGTAATGATTTGCCGGTGTGCTCACGTAGGTCGCCGATAACGGCGTCGTCGTGATGTCTAATTTGGCGGTTTTCGAACAGAGGAAGCCACCGGCCTCCTTGTTGGTCGTCTGTTCGGAGAGCGTGACTTCGCCGTTTTTCTGGGTCGATAATAATGGGCCTTTGGCCGTGCCGACCAGTCCGGTGCCGGTGTAGCTGCAGTCGATGAAACCGGAGCAGACGAGGTGGACTAAGCCTTCGCCGGTCACTTTCGCTTTTTCGTGGCCTTCTCTTAATACTTCGATTTCGCCAGGCCCGTTTTCTTCGGTTGCGGTGCAGCTGCTGCCACCGAGCGTGCATTCCGTGTAGGTGAAGCTGCCGCTGAGGGCGAGCGGGGCGCCTGCCTCCATTACTTCCGATATATCTTCGCCTAAGTATAAGACGTTGCATTCGGTCGTCCCGACGCTCGATAAGAGCTTCGCCTTGCCGACCGAGGTTTCGTGTACGTGCGTGACTACGTTGCCTTCCGCGCAGGGGGTTTCATCGACACTGCACAGCTCGGTCGATTCCGCCATCGCCGATGTGGCTCCGGCGAATGCCATGGCCATCAGCGCCGCCAGCGCCGCAAGGCCGATCATCTTGATCGCTTTCACTTTGTTCTCCCTTCTCGGCGACGTCGCCGAGATAGCTATTGCCTAGCCCGGTGCTCCGGGCAATCGCTCGTTATACGGCGGGCTGGTGAAAAGGCAAGCCTCCGAGGGCGATCGGTCCCAGCACGTGGGGCGAAAGCAGCTGGCGCCATCGTTTTGCCTGCATATCCCGGGTAGACCGAAGCGCACATGCGCGGCGTTGTGCCCTTTTTGATTCCGCCCACACCAAGCGTTAGCCCGTGCAAGTGGCTTGAGGGAAGTGGACATGCTCGCAAACCGTCCGAACTGCCGCTGAGATCCCAATCGAGGTCGATCTAGTCGAGGACTCCCCTCCCCCGGTCTATCAGCAGATCGCGGCGAAGGCTATGGAGCTACGAAAACAAGGTCTGAGCGGTTCGGCTATCGGCCGGGAGCTTGGCGTAGATCCTAAAACCGCTGCGAAGGGGATCGACTGGCTGGTCAGCCAGTACGAAGTCAAGGTACACTCGGAGCAATGAGAAGCCCCGACCGCAATCCAGCGGCCTGAGGCTTTCCCAGAGGACCCCTTCCGTTTCTAGATCGGAAGGCTCATCAGGCGTCGGTTCTTCTTCCACGGAGGCCGACGCCTGTTTAAGTTTGACCACAATCTGATCAGATTGATTGAAATCTGGTCAGATTGACTACGACAACTATAGCCCTATTTCAAACGCAGTTACGGCTGTCGTTCTGACTGTCGTTCCGCTTTTGATTCTGGCTTAAGTTCTGCCATTCATTGACGGCTACTTTTGTCGTGCAGCGAGTCAATAGCCTTCTCGTTCTCGAAGCAGCCGCTCTTCTTCTTCAAGTTGCCCATTGACTTCCCCGAAGACTTCTCGTTCTTCGGTTCGTTCGCGGATAACGGCTATGCCTTCTTGAAGATCACCGCCTTCAGCAGCTACTTCTTGAACTTCGCTTTGGGTCGTTTCAAGCGATTCGCCAAGCGATTCGCCGTAGCCCTTCGAGCAATTGAGCCGCACGCCTTCTGAGTAGGCGGCGACTTCCTTGGAGGAAGGGGCACCGCCCGTCAGGTCCTCCAGCTTGGAGGCCAGATAATCGCCCTGCGTCCCTGGATCGCTCGTCGCAAAGTCCTCGCAGGGCGCATCATCGGACATAGCGGAGCCGCCTCCACTGACCACCAGCGCAATCCCGATAGCTATCGCCACTGCGACGATAGCCCCACCAATCCCGAGCTTGGCCGGTTTTGACAGTCGTTGGAGCGCAGGGAGTCCCGAATGAGCCACGAAGCCGAGCAAGCTAGCAAGAAACGTGACTCAAAGTCCGTAGACTCGAAGTCCGCAAGCTGGAAGCGTCGTGGGGATGTCAAAACGGTCCCCGGATCATCTGGCGCTCGGCGAAGCTATTCGTGAGGCTCGCAAGAAGAAGGGGCTCTCCCAGGAGGCGCTTGGTCTCGAAGCTGGACTCGACCGGACCTACATCTCATCCGTTGAGCGAGGGCGGCGCAACATCAGCTTCGATTCCCTAACAACGATTGCCAAAACGCTCGATGTAAAACCCTCTCAGCTACTAAGCCGCTGGGAAGAGATCATTGGCTGGAAAGCAACTTAGGAGACAGGTGTGCTTAAGGAAGAAATTGAAGCAATCCTTCATGGAGATGACGTGCTTGCGAGGCTCAAGAACGCACTCGCGACTGGAGATCGCGAGACCGGAGATGGCCTCCATCAGTCAACTGCTATCGCCCTTCTCTTGGAGTTGTCGGATGTCCAGAACGCGGCCCTCCTTCGGCTCTCCGAAGAGATAGACCGGACGCGGGGGACCGTCTAGCTCATCGGGCACGAGGATGACGGGATAGTCCCCCTGCCATTTGACGGGGAAGCCCTCCTCCCAGTCCCAGTCCCTCCACCACTCGTCCGCATGGAGGTATTCCTGCGCGCTAGGCATCTGCAAGCCTCCATGTGTCGTGATAGCTGCCAGAGTGCTAATGAGTTATCACTAACGCGCTACCAACGCTGGTAGAATTAAGTCTCAGGCGTGAAGGTATTTCAGCTTTAACCCTCCACGCCCTCACAGAGTGCGGTTCACACCCGCTTACTCTGCGGCTCTAACAATCGAGGATCTGAGATCCCTTCATGCAGGAGAATTGTTGCTGAATTCGAATACGGCAAATACAACCAAGAAATGACCCCCGCGACGTTGAAGCGTCCGGGGGTCCGGCCCAAGGAGGGATTAGCTCCATGGACACATCTAAAGTATCACTTAAGGCGCTGTCTGCACATATCGCAGTCGTCCTGGCTGACGAATATGTGAAGTCCAGCGAAGTAGAAGAAGTATCAGTTGCTCTGGGCAACTCATTGGAAGTGAAGGCTCCGGTGAAGAGGGAGCGTGGCGCATGAAGGCCGCGATCTACGCTCGCTTCTCCTCGCAGAATCAGCGGACTGAGAGCATCGCTGATCAGATCTCGGCGTGCCGCAAGTATGCGGCGCGCCATGGTCATGAAGTTCTTGACGATCACATTTACGTGGATGAAGCTCTATCTGGGGCGCGCAAGGACCGCCCTAGTCTCATGGCCTTGGTGGATGCTGCCGCAAGCGGCGATTTCGAGATCGTCCTTATTGATGATCTATCCCGCCTGGCTCGTGACAATCACATGATGCTCACTGTCCTGCTGGAGCTTGAGTTCGAGGGCGTGAGGGTCATAGGTGTTGCCGATGGCATCGACAGCGGTGACCGGGACGCGAAGCTAGAGATCGGCATCAGGGGCCTCTTCAATGAGATCCAGCTTGAGGATCTCAAGAAGAAGACGCTGCGAGGACAAATTGGCCAGAAAGAACGTGGCTTCTTTGTTGGAGAGCGAACCTTTGGTTATAGCTCTGTCCCTGTAGGTGAAATACAGATGGACAAGAAGGGCAGGCCGAGGCCAGAGGGATACAAGATGGAGATCGAACCACGCCAGGCTGCCGTTGTTCTCAGGGTGTTCAAGGAATTTGCTGATGGAAAATCCCAAACAGCCATTACTCGATCACTCAACGAGGAGGGCGTACCTGGCCCATTCAAAGAGGGCAACAAATGGTCGTGCAGCACCCTCCATCGAATGCTGACAAATGAAAAGTACATAGGCCGGTGGATTTGGAATCGAACTGGCACCCGCCGTGATCCCAAGACTGGCAAGCGGCGCTCCTACAAAAAGCCTGAGTCAGAGTGGATAGTCCGTGAAGATGAAGCTCTGCGGCTTATTCCCAATGACCTTTGGCAGAAGGTGAAGGAGCGCAAGGAGGCGACACGCGATACCTGGCCCGGCGGCAAAGGGAAGCGCGGCTTCTCGGGGCAGAAAGGAAGCAAGGAGAAGCTCTACCCCACCCACCTCCTCTCAGGCGCGATGCAATGCGATCTCTGCGGAGGCACTATCGGTCAAGTGAGCGGCAAGGGGGGCGGCTATTACGGCTGCCTCCGCGCTGCCAGGAAAGCTTGCGACAACAAGCTCCTGGTCCCACGCAAGCGAGTCGAGAAGATCATCCTTGGAGCGGTATCGGGGCAGCTTCAAGATGCTGAGCACCTTCGCTACGTCCTTGATCAAGTGGCGAAAGAGATCGACAAGCTCCGCTCGGACCTACCGGAGACGATGAAGCTCAAAGAAGCGGAGTTGGCTGCGCAACAGCGTCGCCTCGACAACTTCATCGAGGCGATTGGCGAGGGGCGCGACAGCAAGGCTCTTACCAAGGCGCTTACCGAGACTGAGCATCGCATTGAGAGCCTTGAGGCAGACGTAGCGGGCCTTCGAGCCTCGCGTGAACAGGTCTTCAAGGTTCCCCCAGCCGAGTGGGTCCAAGAACGACTCCTGAAGCTTCAGGAGGTCTTGGAAGCGCGTACAGAGCAATCGGCGCTGCTCCTGCGCGAGATCCTTGGGCCAATCTGCCTGGAACCCGTCGAGGAGGGCAAGGAGCGCTTCTACCGCGCCAGGACTGCAATCGACACGCTCGCGTTGGTCGAAACCCCCCTCGGCAAGACATCTGCGGAGGAGGGTTCGAGCGCTTTGCGTCAGTGGAGGCGGCCGGAATTGAACCGGCGTCCGTGGTCGTAGCGCGAAGGCTTCTACAGGTTTAGCCGGCGCTTGATTCTCGTCTCCCGGGGTCCGCGCCGGCGGGCACTGCGGGAGATAGAGCCCTCTGAGATTTCCCCTGGCGGACGGGGCGATCCGCCCGGGTGAGCCCGCTGTTTGAAGCCGGTGACCCTCCCTGCGGGCGAAGGAGGACCGACTCTCACGGCTTAGCTTCTAACTAAGCGGCGAGGGCGAACTCATGGTCCGCACGTATTGGTTGGTGCCGGTGTTTTACGAGGCCTCCGGCCACCTCGACCTGCGACCGTTCGCACGGACCGACCGCGTCGAAGCCTGTCGCCCCCGTGCTATGTAGACGAATTGTACGCGGTCGGGTAGGAATGAGGACGTGGGCGAGCGACGCTTCGACGCGATCGTCTTGGGCGCCGGCGCGCCGGGCGAGGTCTGCGCCGGACGGCTGGCCGACGGCGGCCTCTCGGTGGCGATCGTCGAGCAGCACCTGGTCGGCGGCGAGTGCTCCTACTACGCCTGCATGCCCTCGAAGGCGCTGCTCCGCCCCGCCGACCTGCTCGCCGAGGCGACGCGGGTGCCCGGCCTCGCCGTCGACCCGCGGCTCGACGCCAAGGCCGTACTCGATCGCCGCGACGAGGTGGTCCACGATCTCGACGACTCCGGCCAGCTCCCCTGGCTCGGGGAGCGCGGCATCGAGCTGTTTCGCGGCAGCGGCGCCCTCGACGGCGAGCGCCGGGTCCGCGTCGGCGAGAGTGTGCTGACGGCGTCGAAGGCGGTGGTCGTGGCGACCGGCAGCGGCGCCGCGATGCCCCCGATCGAGGGACTCGACGCGGTGCGGGCCTGGAACAACCTTGACGCGACGACGGCGAAGAGGGTCCCGGAGAGCATGGTCGTGCTCGGAGGCGGCCCGGTGGGCTGCGAGCTGGCGCAGGCCTGGTCGAGCCTAGGCTGCCGCGTCACCTTGGTCGAGGCGGCCGAGGGCCTGCTCCCGCGCGAGGAGCCCTTCGCCGGCGAGGAAGTCGCGGAGGCGCTGCGCGAGCGCTTCGGCGTCGACGTGCGCACCGGCTGCCTCGCTCGGCGCGCCAGCCGCGATGACGACCTTGTCGAAGTCGAGCTCGACGCCAGCGGCGCCGTCGCAGCGAGGGAGCTCCTAGTCGCGGTCGGGCGCAGACCGCGCAGCCAGGGGATCGGCTTGGAGACGGTCGGGGTCGAGCCCGGCAAGGGCGGTTTCGTCACGACCGACGACCGCATGCGGGTCGACGGGCAGGATTGGCTCTACGCGATCGGCGACGTAAACGGGCGCGCCCTCTTCACCCACATGGGCAAGTACCAGGCCTGGGTCGCCGCCGAGAACGTCCTCGGCCGCCGAGTCGAAGCGCGAGCCGAAGCGATCGGCTCGCCGCGCGTGACATTCACCGACCCGCAGGTGGCGGCCGCTGGCAGGACGCTGGCCCAGGCAGAAGAGGCGGGCATTCGCGCACGCGCTGTCGACGTGCCGACCGACGGCACCGCGGGCGCCAGCTTCCAGGGCCGCGAAACCGGAGGGACGTCGCGACTCGTCGTCGACGAGGACCGGGAAGCGATCGTCGGCGCCACCTTCACCGGCTTCGAGACCGCCGACTTCCTCCACGCCGCCACGATCGCGATCGTCGGCGAGGTGCAGTTGAGAGAGCTGCGCCACGCCGTAGCCGCCTATCCATCTCGCAGCGAGATTTGGCTCAAGCTGCTCGAGGCCTACGGCATCTAGGCGGCTCAGACCGTCGACCGACGCTTCAGGCCTTCGAGCATCTCCTGCGGCAGGCCGGCGACCTCGTCGAGGTCGTCGACCGAGTTGAAGCGGCCAAGCCGCTCGCGGTGCGCGAGCAGGCGGGTGGCCTGGGTGACCGAGAGGCTCTCCGCGCGAAGCTGCTCGAAGGTGACGGTGTTGAGATCGATCTGCCCACCCGCTGGCGCAGCTGGCTGTTGGGCCATCGACGGCTGCTGAGGCGCGGCAACCGGCGGTTCAGGCGACGGCGGCTGAGGGGGCGTGGGCTGAGGCGAAGGCGGTCCGGGCTGAGGCATGGGCGGCACCGGCGGTGGCCCAGGCTGGGGCGGCGTGGGCGGCGGAGGCGCAGGTGGCTCCGGCGGCGGAGCCGGTGGTTCCGGAGTGGGAGCCGGTGGCTCCGGAGTGGGTTGCGGGGGCGTGGGCGGCCCCGGACTTGGTGCGGGCGGCTCGGGCGCGGGTGGCTGTGGCATCGGCGGCTGCTGGAAGGCCGGCGCCGGGCCGCTCTGCACCGACTGAATCACGGCCTGCTCTGCTTCGGCGGCACGACGCTCCGCTTCGCGGGCGCGCTCCTCGGCCGCGGCAACGCTCTCGCGAATCTCCTGCAACTTGCGCTCGCGCGCGTCCTCCTCGGCCTTCAGCTTGGCGAGGCGCTGAGCCTCGGCCGCGCGGCGCTCGGCCTCCTTGGTCCGCTCCTCGATTTGCTGGAGGCGCTGCTGCGCCTCCTCCATCGCGCGCTCCTGCGCTTCGCGCTCCTCCTGCAGAAGTTGCTCGGCGGTCTTCAGATCTGGAGTGGGCGTCGGGACCGCGGGCGCCGCAGGCTGGCCGGGGGCGCTGACCGCGGGAGGCTGGCCGGCGCCGCGGGCCTGGACCTCGCGCGCCTCAGCCTCACGCTGCAGTCTTTCCGCCTCGACGATGCGCCGATCTGCCTCGGCGCGGATTCGCTCCTCCTCGCGCTGTATCTCGCCGACCTTGGCCTGCACCCGCTGTTCGACCGCGGCCGGATCCTCGTAGCCAAGCGGGGCACCGGGCGGCGCCTGACCGATCGGCGGCGTAGGCGCGGCAGCAGCCTGGATCGGTGGAGGGAGCGGCGCGGACGGCGTCGACGCCGGCTGAATCAGCCCGGACTGAAGCTGTTCGCGCTCCTGCGCGGCCTGCGCCTGCGCGAGCTGGCGCTCGGCCTTTGCGGCTTCCTTGCGCGCCCGCCGGCCATCGGCGCGCCCGCCGCCAAGTCCGCGACGTTGCGCACGCTTGGCGGAACGCTCTTCGCGGCGCCGCTTCGCCTCGGCCTGGCGGCGCTTGCGATGCTCGGCGCGAGCCGCGCGCTGCTGTTCGCGCGCCTGCTTGCGCCGCTCCCTGGCGTTGGCGGGCGGCGCTGCGCTCGGCGGCGGAGCCGAGCCGGCTTGGCCGCCCATGGGCGGCGGGGTCGCCGGAAGCTCGACGGTCTGTCCCTCGGCCGCCCGCGCGACAGGCGGCTGGCCGGCCGCCGGGGGCTGACCCGGCGCAGGCGGCACACCCGCGACCGTCGTCGTCGCGTTCTTCTTCTTCGCGCGGCGCTGGCTGACGCTGACGACGAGGAGGAGAAGCAGGATCGCGAGCACGAGGCCGACGACGAAGTACTCGATGTGGTCGCTGATGAAGTTCCCGGCTTTGCTCGGAAACGATTCCGCCTGAGCCGCTGCGGGAAGGGCAAGGCTCGCTGCGGTCGCGGCCACTACGGACCAGAGCAGGGAGATTCTGGAACGCATGGTCCCCGACGCTACCTCATCCGGCCCTTGAATTCCCGCTCGACTTCGCGGCGCACGTCACGATCCGCAATCTCGCGTCGCCGGTCACGTCCCTCCTTTCCCCGTGCGAGAGCAAGCTCAACCTTCGCCCGCGGGCCTTTGAAGTAGATGCGAAGCGGGATCAGGGTCAGGCCTTTCTCCGCCGTCTTGCCGATCAACCGTTCGATCTCGCCCTTGTGCAAAAGCAGCTTGCGCGGCCGCTCCGGCTCGTGGTTCTCCCGGCTGGCCGGTTCGTAGGGCGGGATGTGCAGCTTGCGGAGCCAGACCTCCCCCTTGTCGACGACCGCGTAGGAGTCGGCCATCTGCGCCTTCCCGCTGCGCAGCGACTTCACCTCGGAGCCGCGCAGCACGATCCCAGCCTCCATCTTCTCGACAGGCTCGAACTTGTGCCTGGCGCGGCGGTTGGTGGCGACGTCCCCCGAGGCGGGCTCTCGCCGAGCCTTCTGCTTAGCGGCCATTCGGAACCTCAGTCATCGACGACCTCCAGGTCGACCCGCCCGCGCGGCGCGTCGACTCCGGTGACCCGGACGGATATCGGATCGCCGAGGCGCAGGGCGGTATGGGTCTCGCGCCCGACCAGCGCCGTCTCGGTCTCGTTCAGCTCGAAGCGCACGCCCGCCATCGTCCGCACCGGGACGAATCCCTCGTAGACGTCGCCGAGCTCACCGGCGAAGGCGACGAAGGCGCCGGCCCGCACCACGCCCGAGATCTCACCGTCAAAGCCGACGCCGCCCCGCTGGCGCAGCTCGCGTTCGAGCAGATAGGCCGCGCAGAGGTCATCGGCGTCGCGCTCGATCCGCGCCGACTCGCGCTCGCGCTCGCTGCAGTGCCAGGCGACTTCCCGGGCCTCGGCCGCGCGCGGGGCATCCTCGCCCTCGCCCAGTGCAGCGAGCAGCGCCCGGTGCACGAGCAGATCCGGGTAGCGCCGGATCGGCGAGGTGAAGTGGCAGTAGGCGTCCAGCCCGAGGCCGGCGTGACCGCTGTTGCGGTCGCTGTATTGGGCCTGCATCAGGGAGCGCAGCACAAGCGATGTATACGCGTCGAGGCCGTGTCCGCGGCGTGCCGCCTCCTCGACCACGAGCCGGCTCGCTTCGGCCGCAACCTCGCCGGCCTGCCCTGGCGCAAGGCCCTGGCGCAGCGGCGGAGTCGGCACGCCAAGCGCATGCAGCTGCTCGACCAGACGCTCGATCCGCGGCGGATCGGGTTGGGCGTGCACCCGGTAGATCGCCGGTACGCGCTTGCGCTCGAGCAGCTGCGCGACCTGCTCGTTGGCGAGGATCATCAGGCGCTCGATCAGTCGGTGGGACTCCGTCTGCTCGACCGCGCGCGCGCTCGCCGGTTCGCCCGCGGCGTCGAAGCGGAACTCGGGCTCGAAGGACTCGACGTCAAGGCTCGTGGCCCCGCGCCGCTGGCCGAGCGAAGCGGCGGCTTCGCGCGCCACGGAGAGCGGCTCGGCGACCTCCTCGGGCGCGGGCCGGCGGCCGGCGAAGACGAGGTCGAGCTCGTCGTAGCTCAGCCTGGCCTGAGAGCGGACGCGACTGCGGTAGAAGCTCGCGGCGAGCGGCTCGCCTGCCTCGCTCAGCTCGATCTCGGCGGTCACGGCGAGGCGCTCGGCTCCGGGCGCCAGGCTGCATGCCTCCTCGCTGAGGGCCCGGGGCAGCATCGGCTCGACCGCGCCCGGGACGTAGGTGCTGTTGGCGCGACGGCGCGCCTCGAGGTCGAGCGGCGTACCCGGGCGCACGTGCGCCGCCACGTCGGCGATGTGGACCCAGAGCCGCGTCGCCTGCCCCTCGCGCCTCGCCGACACCGCGTCGTCGAAATCCCGGGCGGTCGCCGGATCGACGGTGAAGGTGGGCAGATCGGTGAGGTCGCGGCGCCGCGCACCGCTGCGCTCGGCCGCCTCGGCGGCTCGGCCCGCTTCCTCCTCCAGAGCCGCCGGGAAGCCGCGACCGCCGAGCCGATCCCCGAGCAGGAGCTCGACCGCCTCGCGAGCGTTCTTCGGCTCGGCCCGCCGCCGGGCGCGGCTGCGCGCCCGCTGCCTGTCGCGGTAGTAGCGCCAGTCCCGCCGGCTCACCGCAACGCACCGAGGGCGCGTTCGAGCGCCTCGTCGCGGCGCGTGCGCGGGTCGTCGCGCGCCGGCACGTCTGGGTGGATCCCGCCGCTCCGGGCCAGGTTGACGCCATCGGGCGTGAAGTACTCGCCCACGGTCAGCTTCAGGGCGCCGCCGTTGGAAAGCGGCAGCTCCTGCTGGAAGACGCCCTTGCCGTAAGAGCGGGTGCCGACGACCTTGGCGCCGGCGTCGTCGGCCAGGGCGGCGGTGAGGATCTCCGCCGCCGAGGCGGTGTTGCGGTCGATCAGTACGGCGATCGGCAGCGACGGCAGGTTGCCGCCCACGGTCTTGTAGACGGCGTGGCCCTGAGTCCGCGAGCTGGTCGTGACGACGACTTCATCCTTGGGCAGGAAGACGCTGGCGCTGAGCACGGCCTCCTCGAGCAGGCCGCCGCCATTGCCCCTCAGATCGAGGACGATCCCTTCGGCGCCCTGCCGCTCCGCCTTCTGGACCGCTTCTCGCAGAGGCCCGTGCACCCCCTCGCTGAAGGACGCCATGCGCACGTACCCCAGCTTGCCCCGCGGAGTGTTCTCGATGTGGCTGGTGACGATCGGCAGGGCGACCTGCGCCCGGGTCACGGTCAGCTCGCGGGTCTTGCCACTGGGGCGCTTGCGCAGTCCGATCGTCACCTCGCTCCCTTCCGGGCCCTTGATCTTCTCCGTGGAGATCGTGCTGCTGACGCCGGCGATCGAGTCGCCGTTCACCGAGACGACTAGTTCGCCGGGCGCGATCCCCGCCTTCTGCGCCGGCGAGTGCGGGAACACCTGGTCGACGCGCAGACCCTGCTTCACCTGCGTCACGGCCAGGCCGATCCCCGAGAAGCGTCCCGAGATCTCTTCGTTGAAGCGAACCAGCGCCCGCGGCGAGAAGTATTCGGAGAAGCGGTCGCGGTGGCTGCGTCGCAGCGCGCGGACCATCCCCTGCAGCGAGGCGTCGGTCAGTTCTCCCGAGCCGACCCGGCGGTAGTAGTTGTCTTCGATCAGCTCGGTCGCTTCGACGTTCAGCCCGGCGGCATCGTCGACGAGGCGGTCGCGGAGGAATTCCGGCAGCTTCGCCGGATGGCCGCCGAGCCAGATGCCGATCGCGAGCAGGCCCACAACGGCGACCGCGCCGGCCGCGATCCAGACGGCTCTCACCGTGCGCTCAGACCTTCAGGAAGCGGCGCAGCGTGATGCCGGAGCCGATCGCCGAGACCAGCACTGAGGCGGCGAAGAGGATCGCCACCAGCAGCGGGAAGGAGAGCGTGCTGTTGTTCTGCGCCGCGAAGAAGGCGAAGGTGCTGCTCAGAGGGTCGACGATGGTGACCTTGCCCAGCCACAGGATCAGTATGGCGACCAGCCCGCCCGCGAAGCCGACGACCATCCCCTCGATCATGAACGGCCAGCGGATGAACCAGCGGGTGGCGCCGACCAGCCGCATCACCTCGACCTCGCGGCGCCGGGTGTAGATCGAGAGGCGGATCGTGTTGCCCACCAGCATCAGCGAGGCGACGATCAGGAGCGCTGTGATCACGGTGAGGACGATCTTCAGGGCGCTGGTCACCTGCTCGATTTTCTTCGCCCCCTGCTGCTGTTCGAAGGTCGGCGTTTCGGCGACGACGATCGGCGAGATCGGCTTCGGCTTGCCTTCGGGGCCGGGCGGGGCGACCGCGGCGCGCACCGATTCGAGGTTGCTCGCATCGTCGGGTTTGACCGAGAAATTGCCCGGCAGCGGATTGTGTCCGCGCAGCTGGGTGATCGATTCTTCGACCTTGTTTTTGCCGTAGGACTGCTTGAATTCGTTGAGCGCCTCGGCCTTGGTGACGAAGTGGACCGACTCCACGTGCGGGATCGCTTCCAGCTTGCGCTGCAGGGCGCTGATTTCGGACTCGGTCGCGTCGTCGTAGACCGGAACGCGGAATTCGAGGCTCTCACGGACTTCGTCGCTCTTCGCCTGCGTGGTCTGGAAGACGGGGATGAGGACACCGAGCAGGATCACGGTGGTGACCGTGGTGACGATTGCCGCCATGCTCGGCGCCGCATTGCGGCGCAGCGCCCGGAATGCCTCCTGGATGAAGAAGAAGAATCGCGACATTTCTAGAAGAGCGAATCGTGTCCGTTGGTCTGGCCCTCGGGGGCGACACCCATCTCGGCCCGCATGCGGACGCCGAACTCGGTCGTCGACTCCTCGGTGTAGCCGCCGCTGACCTCGTCGCGCACGACGCGGCCCTCGTAGAGCTCGATCACCCGGCGGCGCATGCTGTCGACCATCTCGCGGTCGTGGGTGACGACGAGCACCGTGGTGCCGGTCTTGTTGATCCGGTAGAGCAGCTGCATGACGCCGATCGAGGTGACCGGGTCGAGGTTTCCGCTGGGCTCGTCGGCGAGCAGCAGGGGCGGGTGGTTGACGAAGGCGCGGGCGATCGAGACGCGCTGTTGCTCGCCGCCGGAGAGCTGGTCCGGATAGCTGTGCAGTTTGGTCGAGAGACCGACGAGGCGCAGCGTCTCGGGCACCTGAGCTCGGATCTGCGAGCGGCTGGCGCCGATCACCTGCAGCGCGTAGGCGACGTTGTCGTAGACGGTGCGGTCGGGCAGCAGCTTGAAGTCCTGGAAGACGGTGCCGATATTGCGCCGCAGCTGGGGGATCTTGCTCTCCGGCAGGGCGCCGATGTCGCGCCCGGCGATCCGGACCGTGCCCTCGGTCGCCCCGAGCTCGCGAATCAGCATCTTGATCAGGGTCGACTTGCCGCAGCCGGTCGGGCCGACGAGGAAGGCGAACTCGCCGCGGTCGATCGCCAGCGAGACCCGGTCGAGCGCCATGTGGCCGCCGGGGTAGACCTTGGTCACGTCGCGCAGCTCGACGATCGGCTTGCCCCCGGGTCGGCGCCGTAGCTGCGGCTCCTCACCGCCAGTCCTTCGCTTTCTCAGTCTGCCCATGCCGGCGGTCCCTTCTGCGGCTGCGGGATGACTCCTGCGCACCGGTCCACGGCGCAAGCCCCCGCCCAATGGTTAGTGAGCGACAGACTAGCGAATTGTTAGTGTTTCTTCATAGACCTTGGATGGAGACGACCTCTTCCACCTTCCAGATGAGGAAGTTTCCTGACTTATCATGACAAGTTGCACTATCTCGATCGATCTGAGAGTGTGCCCGCGATGCTCGCTCATATCGTCGGCATCCCGGTCGAGGAGACAGCGCTCAACCTGGCGCCGATCGCCGCGGCCACGGGCGGCCTGGCGGGATTGCGATTGCGATCGGCCTTGCGGCGGCGAAGCCGCCGCAAGGCTCAATACCCGTCGCGAGGGTCGCAGTGAGCGTCGCCTCCCCCACCCCAACCCAGGCGCCGCAGGCGTTGCGGCACCGCCGCAGCGTTCGACGTCTCACCGCCGGACAGCTGGCCGACCTGCGCAACGCGATCGCCGCGGCGCAGGAAATCGGCGACGACCGCGGCTACCAGTTCTGGGCCGGGATCCACGGTCTGCCGCTGCCGATCTCATGTACCCATCACACGGAGCTCTTCCTGCCCTGGCACCGCGCCTACCTCTACCTCTTCGAGAAGGCCCTGCAGGAACGGGTGCCGGGCGTGACGCTGCCCTGGTGGGACTGGACGGCGAACCACGCCGAAGGGGTGCCGGAGGCTTATTCGCGCCGCCGCGCCAACGGGCGCAGGAACCCCCTCTTCGACTCGCCGATCCAACCGGGCGGGCGTGAAAATCCGCGTCAGGCGCGGACCGTACGCACCCCAGGCGCGCCGGGGGAACTGCCGAGCTCGGCACAGGTCGAAGCAATTCTCGCCAACCGCGACTTCCTCACCTTCCAAACGCAGCTGGAGAGCATCCACGACGGCGTTCACGTCTGGGTCGGCGGGACGATGGAAAGCATCGCCACCGCCGCCTACGACCCGATCTTCTGGTCGCACCACTGCATGATCGACCGGCTCTGGTACCTCTGGCAGCTGCGCCACCCCGGAGCCGGGATACCGGCGAGGCTGCTCGATCGAGCCCTGGCGCCCTTCCCGCTCACGGTGCGGCAGACGCTCGACGTCTCCGGCTTGGGCTACGACTACGCCGCCTCGACAGCGGTCGCGGAAGGACCCGGCCATGGTTGAGCGCTTCACCAGCAAGCCGATCGAGCTGCCGCCCGCGGACCGCCCCTTCGTCCGCGCCGACCTGATCTTCCACGGCCTCGACCATTCGGGGGCCTCGTTCGAAGCCCAGGTCTTCCTGGGCTCCCGAGGCGTCGGCCGGGATGCCGATCGCGACCATCGCGCATACGTCGGCTCCTTCTTCATCTTCGGGCACGGCGGCTGCTTCGGCGACGTCGGCCATTGCGACATCCCGCGCGACCGCGATCCCTTCGACCTGCGCCCGCCCCACCAGCTCGAGCCGGCGACGCGCATCCTCACCGTCACCGAAGCGGTCGCCGGCCTGCTGGAGCGCGACGTCGAGACCGCAAAGGTGACGGTGATCGCGCGTACCGCCAGCAAAAAGCCGGCCGACGTCTTGGCCTTCGAGAAAGTGCGGCTGGCGACGTATGCCTGAGGAGTCAGCGATCCCGAAAGCCGTGAGACCGCCCAAGTT
>Ga0207648_10000847_pt1 | contig 34532 bp, 29 predicted proteins | sample KBSMisM32_FD_184310 | JGI IMG/M metagenome (GOLD analysis project Ga0207648, IMG submission 184310) | Miscanthus rhizosphere microbial communities from Kellogg Biological Station, Michigan, USA - KBS Miscanthus M3-2 (SPAdes) (version 2) | ecosystem: Host-associated > Plants > Roots >... | reverse complement strand
ACCTGCGCCAGTGCCTCGAGACGCTCGGCCTGCGCGTCGTCACGGTCGACCTCGCGACGTCGGGCAAGCCGTCGCCGGCCAGCGTGCACCCGCGCGAGGTGGCGCGTCACCACCCCGACGGCGAACGCGCGGTCTTCACCGACGACCGCGGCAGCTCGGTGAGCGCGATGGCGGTCGCGTTCGAGCGCTTCATGCTCGCGCGGCGCGACGTCGGCGGCCTGATCGGCGCCGGCGGCTCGGGCGGCACCACGCTCGTCACGCGCGCGATGCGCGCGCTGCCGATCGGATTGCCGAAGGTGATGGTGTCGACGATGGCCTCGGGCGACACGCGGCCGTACGTGGGCCCGAGCGACATCTGCATGATGTACTCGATCACCGACGTGTCGGGCATCAACCGCATCAGCGAGAAGGTGCTGGCCAATGCCGCGCACGCGTTGGCCGGCATGATCGCGCACCCGGTGGCCGGCGACAGCGCGACCAAGCCGGCGCTCGGGCTGACCATGTTCGGCGTCACCACGCCGTGCGTGCAGATGGTCACCCAGCGGCTCGAGGCGGACTACGACTGCCTGGTGTTCCATGCCACCGGGGTCGGTGGACAATCGATGGAAAAGCTCGCCGATTCCGGGCTGCTGGCCGGCGTGATCGACGTCTCGACCACCGAGATCGCCGACGAGATCGGCGGCGGCGTGCTGTCGGCCGGGCCGACGCGCCTGGACGTGTTTGCGCGCCACCCGCTGCCTTATGTCGGCTCGTGCGGTGCACTCGACATGGTCAACTTCGGCCCGTGGGAGTCGGTGCCCGAGCGCTTCAAGGGCCGCACTTTGCACCGCCACAACCCGACCGTGACGCTGATGCGCACCACGGTCGACGAGAACCGCGCGATCGGCGAATTCATCGCGCGCAAGCTCAACGCGATGAGCGGGCCGGTGCGCTTCCTGATTCCCGAGGGCGGCGTCTCGCAGATCGACCGCCCGGGGCAGCCGTTTCACGACGCGCAGGCCGACCGGGCGCTGTTCGAGGCGATCGAGCGCAACTTCCGCGCCGGCACCAACCGCACCTGCAAGCGCCTGCCGCTGCACATCAACGACGAAGCGTTCGCCGACGCGCTGGTGGCGGCATGGCGCGAGGTGGCCGTCGGCGCAGCGGCCGCGACGCTGCGCGCGATACGCTGAACGAGCGAACACCATGCCGCGCATCGCCCGCCAGACCATTCTCGACACCCTGCGCCGCAAGATCGCAGCGCGCACGCCGATCATCGGTGGCGGTGCCGGCACCGGCCTCTCGGCCAAGTGCGAAGAGGCCGGCGGCATCGACCTGATCGTGATCTACAACTCGGGCCGCTACCGCATGGCCGGCCGCGGCTCGCTGGCCGGCCTGCTGGCCTACGGCAATGCCAACGAGATCGTCTGCGAGATGGCGCACGAGGTGCTGCCGGTGGTGAAGACCACGCCGGTGCTGGCCGGCGTCAACGGCACCGACCCGTTCATGATTCCCGAACAGTTCCTGCGGCGGCTGATCGCGCTCGGCTTCTCGGGCATCCAGAACTTCCCCACCGTCGGCCTGATCGACGGCACGTTCCGCGCCAACCTCGAGGAAACCGGCATGGGCTACGGGCTCGAGGTCGAGCTGATCGCGCGCGCGCGTGCGCTCGATCTGCTGACCACGCCGTACGTGTTCAGCGAGGACAACGCGCGCGCCATGGCGCAGGCCGGCGCCGACATCGTCGTCGCTCACATGGGGCTGACCACCGGCGGCTCGGTCGGCGCCACGACGGCGCTCCACCTCGCCGACTGCGTGGCACCGATCAACGCGTACGCGGCGGCCGCCAAGGCGGTGAAGCCCGACGTGATCGTGCTGTGCCACGGCGGCCCGATCGCGACACCCGACGACGCGAGCTTCATCCTCGCGCGTTGCCCCGATTGCCACGGCTTCTACGGCGCCAGCTCGATGGAGCGGCTTCCCACCGAGGTGGCACTCACCGAGACGACGCGCCGCTTCACGCAGATCAAGAGATAGATCCAGAGTCCAAGGAGACGCACATGACCGGCGCCCAATTCGGAACCTTCATCCTCGGCCTGATCGGGGTCGTGATCGTCGTCGCGATCATCGTCTGGCTGTTGCACTGGCTGTACCTGCGCTCGAGCAAGGAGCGCGCGTTCGTGCGCACCGGCCTGGGTGGCCAGAAGGTGGTGCTCGACGGCGGCGCGCTGGTGCTGCCGATCGTGCACGAGGTGATCCCGGTCAACATGAACACGCTGCGGCTGGAGGTGGCGCGCGGCCGCGACAAGGCGCTGATCACCAAGGACCGCATGCGCGTCGACGTGATCGCCGAGTTCTATGTGCGCGTGGCGGCCGAGGCGAGCGCGGTGGCCGCCGCGGCGCAGACACTGGGCCAGCGCACGCTCGAGCCCGAGCAGCTGAAGGAACTGGTCGAAGGCAAGTTCGTCGACGCGCTGCGCACCGCGGCTGCCGAGATGACGATGGAAGAGCTGCACGAGAAGCGCGGCCACTACGTCAAGCGCGTGCGCGAGGCCGTGGCCGGCGACCTCACCAAGAACGGTCTCGAGCTCGAGGCCGCGTCGCTGACGCAGCTCGACCAGACCGCCATGGAGTTCTTCAACCCGAGCAATGCGTTCGACGCCGAGGGCCTGACGCGGCTGACCGAGCAGATCGAGCACCGCAAGAAGCAGCGCAACGACGTCGAGCAGGACACGCTGATCGCGATTCGCAACAAGAACCTCGAGGCCGAGAAGCTGTCGCTCGACATCGACCGCGAGAGCGAGTACGCGCGCCTCACGCAGCAGCGCGAAGTGGAGGTGGCGCGCGCCCGCCAGCGTTCCGAGGTGGCCACCGAACGTGCGCAGCGCGAGCAGGACTCCGAGCAGGCGCAGATCACCGCCAAGCAGACCATCGAGGCAGCGCGCATCCGCAGCGACCTGAGCGTCGAGCAAGAGCGCATCCAGAAGGAGCGTGCGGTGCAGGCCGCCGAGGTGGCACGCCGCCAGGCGCTCGAGTTGGCCGAGCAGCAGCGCGCCATCGCGGTGGCGCGCGAGAGCAAGGCGCAGAGCGAAGCGCAGGCCGAGGCGGAGGAGGCCCGTGCGCAAGCCGTGTCGGCCGAGGAAAAGGTGTTCACCGCGCGTGAGGTCGAGATGGCCGAGCGCAAGAAGGCGATCGAGCTGATCGGCGCGGCGCAGGCAGCCGAGCGCGAGTCGCTGCGGCTCACGTCGGCGGCCAAGGCCGAGATGCTGGCCAGCGCCGACCGCGGCACGGCGATCCGCGCGCAGGCGCAGGCCGACGCCGACGCCGACAAGATCAAGTCGCTGGCCACCAAGGTGCGTGCCGAGATCGAGGCCGAAGCCGCACGCCTGATGAACGAGGCGCAGAACGTGCTGTCGCCCGATGCGCGCGCGTCGGTGTTGCGGCTGCGCCTGGTGGAGAAAGCCGAGGCGATCATTCGCGAGGCGGTGCGGCCGATGGAGCGCATCGAGGGCATCAAGATCCTGCATGTCGACGGGCTGGCCGGGGGGGGCGGCAACGGCGATGCCAGCAACGGGGGCTTCGCCGACAGCGTGGTCAACTCGGCGCTGCGCTTCCGCGCGCAGGCGCCGATCGTCGACCAGCTGCTGCGCGAGATCGGGCTGGAGTCAGGCGACATCCAGCGCCTGGCCGGCGGTGCCTCGGGTGCGACCGCAGCGCTGCCGGCGGCCTCGTCGCCGTCGACGAAGAAGAAGGAATAGGAGCGCGCCGGTGATCCGCATCTACGTGTCCAGCGTGATCGATGCCGGCGCCGACAGCGTCTGGGCGCGCATCCGCGACTTCAACGGCATGCCGTCGTGGCACCCGGGCATCGCCGACAGCCGCATCGAGAACCACGAGCCCGCCGACAAGGTGGGCTGCATCCGCCACTTTCACACGCGCGACGGCGGCGCGATCCGCGAGCGGCTGCTTGCGTTGAGCGACTACGACTACTCGTGCAGCTACGAGATTCTCGAGAGTCCGATGGGCGTTGCGAACTACGTCGCCACGCTGAAATTGACGCCGATCACGGACGGCAACCGCAGCTTCGCCGAGTGGAGCGCGGAATTCGATTGCGACGAGGGGCGGGAGCGGGCGCTGACCGAGCAGATCGGACAGGGCGTGTTTCAGGTCGGGTTCGATGCGCTGAAGCGGCTGTTTCGGTAGCGCTGTGGATTCCTTGCTCATTGCGATAGAGCCCGCGGGTCGCGCCCCGCCGGCGGTCACTTTCATTTGGGGCCGCAAATGAAAGTAGCTCGCCGGCCGGGCGAGTCCGGCGGGCTCTCACGCGGTGAGTCAACGTAGCAATGCTGCAAAAGATCGTCCGCTCCACCGTCATCGACGCCCCCATCGAGCGCGTGTGGGCGGTCATCCGTGACTTCAACAGCCACGACCGATGGCACGACGTCGTCGAAACCAGCCGCATCGAAGCCAATGAAGCGTCATCGCAGGTGGGCTGCGTGCGCAGCTTCACGATGCGCGACGGCAACCGCATCCGCGAGCAGCTGCTGACGCTCGACGACCGCGAATACAAGAGCACCTACTGCATCGTCGAGGCCACGGTGCCGTTGCAGCGCTACGTGGCCACCGTCACGTTGAAGCCGGTGACCGATGGCGAGCGCACCTTCTGGCACTGGGAGTCGACCTTCGCGACGCCGCCGGGGCGCGAGCGCGAGCTGCGCGAGATGGTGGCTCGCGACGTCTACGAGGCTGGCTTCGCGAACCTGCGCCGCCACCTGCAGCAAGGCGCCGACCTGCGTGCGCCGGGCAGCGCACCGATGCCCGCCGCGCTGGCGTTGCCGGCGCATCGCATCGTGCTGCGCAGCTATGGCGGCGCCGAGCAGTTGACCGCGCTCGATGGCGAGGCCGCTGCGCCGGGGCCCGGCCAGGTGCGCGTGCGCCAGCGCGCCATCGGCGTCAACTTCATCGATGTCTATCTGCGGCGCGGCTGGATCCCATCGATGCTCGCCCCCGGCGGCACGCCGGGCATGGAAGCCGCCGGCAGCGTGATCGACGTCGGCCCCGGTGTCACGGGCGTGCTTCCGGGCGACCGCGTCGCCTGCATCGGCCCGTCGCCCGGTGCGTACTGCAACGTGCGCACGGTGCCGATCGACTGGGTGGTGCGCCTGCCGCCGGCGGTGGAAGACGACATCGCCGCCGCGCTGCTGTTGAAGGGCATGACGGCGCACTACCTGTTGCACGACCTCGGCCGCGTGGCGCGCGGCACACGCCTGTTGGTGCACGCCGCCGCCGGTGGTGTCGGCCTGCTGGTGTGCGCGTGGGCGCGCCAGCTCGGCGCCACCGTGGTCGGCACCGTGTCGAGCGAGGCCAAGGCGCGCATCGCGCGCGACCACGGCTGCGAGCACGTGATCGTCACGACCGATTACCGGTTCGCCGATGCGGTGCACAGCGCCTGCGGCGGCGCCGACGTGGTGATCGACGGCCTCGGCGACGCGGCGTTCGACGAGAACCTCGCTGCGCTCGCGCCATGCGGCCACTGGATCAGCCTGGGCCAGGCGAGCGGCCCACTGCGCGCGGTCGATCCGAACCTGCTGGTGCACAAGTCGCTCACGTTCTCGCGGCCGGTGGTGTTTGCCTATGTCGCCACCCGCCCCGCGCTGACCGCGCGCGCCGATGCGCTGTGGCGCGCGCTGGCCGACGGCTCGATCAAGACCCCGCCGATCGAGCGCCATGCGCTCGATGCCGCAGGCCGCGCGCACGAGCGACTGGAGTCGCGCGCGACCACGGGCGCCTTGGTGTTGATCGCCTGAGCGCACACTGCGGCGCGCACTTCACGACCGGGAGTTCCGATGATCGTCGGCATGAACCACTTCACCATCGCGGCCGAGAGCCGCGACGCCACGCTCGACTTCTACTGCGGCCTGCTCGGGTTGGTGGAAGGCCATCGGCCCGATCTCGGATTTCCCGGCGCCTGGCTGTATCCGCCAGGCGGCCCGCACGCGGTGCTGCACATCTACTGGGACCGGCCCATGCCCGCCGCGCGCACCGGCGTGATCGACCACATGGCGTTCACGTCGCAGGGGCTCAAGGACGTGAAAGCGCGCTTCGACGCGCGTGGCCTGAAGTACGACCTGCGCCGCCAGGCTGGCGCCGGCACCTGGCAGCTGTTCACGCTCGACCCCAACGGCGCGAAGGTCGAGCTCGATTTCGATCCATCGGAAGCGCTGTGAGCGCCGGCGTCGCGCCGAGCGGCCTGCAGGCGTTTCGCCTCGACGGCCGCGTCGCGCTCGTCACCGGCGGCGCGCAAGGCATCGGACTGGCGTGCGCGGTGCTGATGCACGAAGCGGGCGCGCGCGTGGTGCTGCTCGATTGCGATACCAAAGCGCTCGAGGCGGCGCGCGCGAGGCTGCCGGCGGCGCACAGCGCGCCGCTCGACGTCACCGACGAACCGGCCATCGAGCGCACGTTCACGGCGCTGGCCGCGACGCACGGCCGCATCGACGTGCTGGTCAACAACGCCGGCCGCGCGATCCGCAAGCCGTCGCTCGAGCTGCCGCTGGACGATTGGAACGCCGTGGTCGCTGTCAACCTGACCGGTGCCTTCCTGTGCGCGCGCGCCGCCGCGCGCCACATGGCCGAGGGCGGCGCGATCGTCAACACCGCGTCGATCATGGGACTGTCGGGCGGCGGGCTCTATCCGAACATCTCGTACCAGACTACCAAGGGCGGCCTGGTCAACATGACGCGCGCGCTGGCGGTCGAGTGGGCCGCGCGCGGCATCCGGGTCAACGCGGTGGCACCGACCTGGACCAAGACCGGCTTCATCGGCCCGCTCGAGCAATCGCCCGAACTGATGCAGCGCATCCGCGACGTCACGCCGCTGCAGCGCCTGGCCGAACCGCACGAGATCGCGCATGCGGTGCTGTTCCTCGCGAGCCCGGCGGCCGCGATGGTCACCGGGCACGTGCTGGCGGTGGACGGCGGCTACCTCGCGCAGTAGCGCGGCGCGCCTCCGCTCAAGCCGGTCAGGGCCTGCGCCGCCGTACCAACGGCGGCTATGTCTTGCGCGCTACGACCTCACGCGAGGTCTTCGTGCAGGCACAGGATGTTGCCTTCCGGATCCTCGAACCACGCCGCCTTCTCCGAACCGAGCACGCAGACGTGCTCGACGGTCTTCAGGCCGGGGTAGTCGTAGTCGGCGAACCGCACGCCGCGGCCCTTGAGCTCGGCAATGGCGCGGCCGATGTCGGCGACCTTGAAGCTGAGCGCGGTGTGCTCGGCCTTCGTGCCCTCTGGCTTCGGGAACAGCGCGATCTCGGTGTCCCCGCAGTGGTAGACGAACTTGCCGTCGGGCTTGGCGTCCCCTGCCTCGAGACCGAGCTGTTGCTCGTAGAAGCGGCGCGCGCGCGCCAGATCCTTCACTGGCAGCATGCAAGTGACCTGTGTCTGTGTGAGCGTTCCCATGGCGGCCTCCGACTGGTTGGCTTCACGACCGGTTTTAGGCGCCGCCGCGCCTGTTGGCGATGGGCACAATTACGTAGGTGTCAACGGCCGGGCACCACCCTGTATTCGGCTCGGTCAATGCGCCGGGTTGCCGCGGGAGTCGACTCGCGCCATACTGATTTTCCATACAGCCCGCCGACGCAACCGTTCGCCGGCCGCCTCGTCTCTTCGTTTGGAGCTCCGGATGACCGATTCGACGACGCAGCGCGTGGCCCAGGCGCTGCCTGAGCAAGCCATCAGCCACGAGGTGCTGCTCGAAAAATATGCCAAGGGCGACGAGCGCAACGCCGACGACGTGCGCGCGCGCGTGGCCCGCGCGCTGGCCGCGATCGAGGCGCCGGCCTTGCGCACCCAGTGGGAGGCGCGCTTCTTCGATGCGCAGAGGAGCGGTTTCATCCCGGCCGGGCGCATCGATTCAGCGGCCGGCACCGCGCTCGGCGCCACGCTGATCAACTGCTTCGTGCAGCCGGTGGGCGACTCGATCGCCGAGCCCGAAGACGGACACCCCGGCATCTACATCGCCCTCACCGAAGCGGCCGAGACGATGCGCCGCGGCGGCGGCGTCGGCTACGACTTCTCGCGCATCCGCCCCAAGGGCGCCTGGGTCGGCACCACGCAATCGAGCGCGTCGGGGCCGGTGAGCTACATGCGCGTGTTCGACCGTTCGTGCGAGACCGTGGAGTCCGCCGGCAGCCGGCGCGGCGCGCAGATGGGCGTGCTGCGCTGCGACCACCCGGACGTCGAGGACTTCATCCACGCCAAGGACGCCGGCGACCTCACCAACTTCAACATCTCGGTCGGCGTGACCGACGCGTTCATGCGCGCGGTGGAGGAAGACCGCGAGTTCGAGCTGGTGCACCGCGCCGAGCCGGGCGCAGCGCAGAAGGCGGGCGGCGCGGCGCGGCGCAGCGATGGGCTGTGGGTCTACCGGCGCGTGCGCGCGCGCCACCTGTGGGACCAGATCATGCGCTCGACGTACGACCACGCCGAGCCCGGTGTGCTGTTCATCGACCGCATCAACGCCGACAACAACCTCGGCTACTGCGAGCGCATCGACTCCACCAACCCGTGTGGCGAGCAACCCTTGCCTGCCTACGGCTGCTGCTGCCTGGGCTCGATCGACCTCACTTTCTTCATCGAGGCGCCGTTCGAGCCGCAGGCACGGTTTCGCGACGACGCGTTCGTCGAGGTCGTCAAGGTCGCGGTGCGCATGCTCGACAACGTGCTCGACGCCACCGTGTGGCCGCTGCCGCAGCAGCACGACGAGGCGCGCAACAAGCGGCGCATCGGCCTGGGCTTCACCGGCCTGGGCGATGCGCTGGTGATGCTCGGCCTGCGCTACGACAGCGCGGCCGCTCGCGCCGAAGCCGCCCGGATCGCTGCGGTGATGCGCGACGCCGCCTACGACGCATCGGCCGACCTGGCCCGCGAGCGCGGCGCGTTTCCGCTCTTCAACGACGATCTGTACCTGTCGCGCGGCAGCTTCGCTTCGCGCCTGCCGCAGGCACTGAAGGACAAGATCCGCGCGCAGGGCATCCGCAACTCGCACCTGCTGTCGATCGCGCCCACCGGCACGATCAGCCTGGCGTTCGCCGACAACGCCAGCAACGGCATCGAGCCGCCGTTCTCGTGGACCTACACGCGGCGCAAGCGCGAGCCGGACAGCACGTTCAAGGAATACGCGGTCGAAGACCATGCGTGGCGCCTGTACCGCTTCCTGAAGGGCGACGATGCACCGTTGCCCGAGGCATTCGTCACCGCCCTCGAGATGAGCGCCGAGGACCACGCCGCGATGGTGGCCGCGGTGGCGCCGTTCATCGACACGTCGATCAGCAAGACGGTCAACGTGCCGGCCGATTACCCGTACGGCGACTTCCAGGGCCTGTACTTCAACGCCTGGAAGTCCGGCCTGAAGGGTCTGGCGACCTACCGTCCGAACGCCGTGTTAGGGGCCGTGCTGAGCGTCGACGCGCCGGCGGCTGCGTCGCCACCCCAGCTGGTGGCCAGCGACGGCGCCAACCAGCGCCTGCGCGTCGAGCGGCTGCCCGCGCCGGTGCTGGCGTCGCTGCGCTGGCCGAGCCGCCCCGAGTTCCCCGGCGGCAACCCGGCGTGGAGCTACATGATCCAGTACCCGCACGGGGAGTTCTCGCTGTTCGTCGGCGAGCTGCCGGCCGAGGCCGGCCCGGAGTCGGGCCTGTTCGCGCGCAACCTGCCGTTCGAAGCGTGGGTCAACGGTGCCGAGCAGCCGCGCGGGCTGGGCGCACTGGCCAAGACGCTGTCGATGGACATGCGCGCCAACGACGCGGCGTGGCTCAAGCTGAAGCTCGACGCGCTGGCCACCGTGTCGGAGGAGCGCTCGTTCCAGATGCCAATGCCGCCGCATGGCGAGCCGCGCTTGTTTCCCGGCGTGGTGGCGGCCACCGCGGCGGTGATCCGCTGGCGCTGCGAGCAGCTCGGCGCGCTGCAGGAGGGCGGCGCGACGCCGGTGATCGACGCGATGTTCAGCCGCGACGAGCCACGCACCGGCACCTCGGGCACGTTGGCGTGGGCGGTCGACGTCGTCAATCCGGCCAGCGGTGAAGAGTTCACCGCCACGCTGAAGGAGGTGCAGCTGCCGGCCGGCGAGGGCCTCCTCGCGCGCCCTCACGAAGGGGGCGCGGCCTACGTCACACGGCCGTGTGCGATCGGCTTCTCCGGCAACTACCCGCGCGCGCTCGACGGCCTGGCTCGCCTGCTGTCACTCGACATGCGCGTGCTCGACCCGGCGTGGATCGGCATGAAGCTGCGCAAGCTGCTCAACGTCGGCGAGCCGCTGGGCCAGTTCATGGCGCCGGTGCCCGGCGAGCGGCGCCAGCAGCTGTGGCCGTCGACGGTGGCCTACATCGCGCGGCTGGTGATCCACCGCTACGCGATGCTCGGCGTGCTCGACGCCGGCGGCTTCCCGCTCAACGCGATGGGCATCCTGCAAAGCCCGGCCGACCGGCCGCGGCAGGGTGCGGCCGCCACGCCCACGATCGCCGGCGCACGCTGCCCGGAGTGCGCGAACCCGACGCTGATCCACAAGGACGGCTGCGAGTTCTGTACCACCTGCGGCTACATCGGCGCTTGCGGGTGAGGCGGTGGACCACCGCTGAAGCCGCGAGGCGTATGCAGGCTCGCGCCGCGTGACCACGCGAGCTTGCGCGTGGTCCGCAGGGTCGCCGGACCTTCATGGCCGATGTCGAACCACACGGCCGCGTCAAACGTGGCGGAGGAGACCCATGCGCCTGGAGAGGTTGTCGTTTCGTGCGGTTTGGTCTCTTGCTGTGGTCACCGCCTTCAGCTGCGCCGCCAGCCACGCTGCCACCGAAGACGATGCCGCAATTCTCTACCGCGAGCGCTGCGCCAACTGTCACGATGGCGGTCCGGTGCGCGCACCGGACCGCACCTCGATGAAGCTGCTGGCACCCGATCGGGTTCGCGCCGCGCTCACCAGCGGGAGCATGGTGCAGCAGGCTCGAGGCCTCGCGCCGCGCGAACTCGATCTTCTGGTGGCCTACCTCAGCGGCCCCATCGCGCAGACGATTGAAGCAGCATCCACGCCGCCGCAGTGCAAGGCAGCACCTCCCGCACTGGACGGCGCCTTCACGCGACCACGCTGGAACGGCTGGGGCAATGGCATCGAGCAACGCCGCTTCCAGCCTGCCGAGATGTCACGCTTGAGCGTCGCAGAGGTGCCGCATCTGAAGCTGAAGTGGGCGTTCGGCTTCCCCGGTGTATTCCGCGCCTACGGCCAGCCTGCGGTGCTGGGCGGCATGCTCTTCGTCGGCAGCGCGGCATCAAAGGTCTATGCGCTGGACGCGAAGAGCGGATGCATCTACTGGGAATTCAGTCCAAAGGCTCCGGTGCGCACCGCGATCAGCGTGGGTCGGGGGTCACGTGGGTTCTCTGTCTACTTTGGCGACCAGCGCGCCAATGCCTACGCGGTGGACGCGACGACCGGCCAGCAAATCTGGACGCAACGCGTCGACGACCATGCGGCGGCGGTCATCACCGGCGCACCCGTGCTCGACGAAGGGGTGCTCTACGTGCCGGTGGCTTCCAGCGAAGAGGCCATCACGATGAATTCGGCTAGCACTTGCTGCACCTTCCGCGGCAGCGTGGTGGCGCTCGATGCACCCAGCGGCGAGGTCCTGTGGAAGGCATACAGCATCACCGCTCTTCCCGCGCCCACTCGCCAGAACGATGCCGGCGTGCAAATGTTCGGACCGGCAGGCGCATCGATTTGGTCCAGCCCGACCATCGACCGCAGCCGCAAGCTCGTCTATGCGACCACGGGCAACAGCTATGCAGACGCAGTCACCGATGGAAGCAACGCCTTCATCGCCTTCAGGCTCGACACCGGCGAACGCGCTTGGGTGCACCAAGCCACCGAGGGCGACGCCTACACGATGGCCTGCAACCTCAGCGCCGCAGGCCAGGGCAACTGCCCGCAGGCCAATGGTCCGGATGTCGATTTCGGCAACTCGGCGATCTTGGTCAACCTGCCGGGCGGCCACCGCGCGTTGATTGCGGGCCAGAAATCCGGTGTCGTGCACGCGCTGGATCCCGATCGTGGCGGCGCTTTGATCTGGCGCACCGCCGTAGGCGTCGGTGGCAAGCTCGGCGGCGTTCAATGGGGTTCGGCCGCCGATGAGCAGCATGTCTACGTGGCCGTGTCCGACGTGCGCATCGCGCCGGTGGCGCCCGACACGCCGGGCGGGCAGCGCACGCCTTTCGGCGTGAACCTGCGTGTGGATCCCGATGCCGGCGGAGGCCTGCTGGCCCTGAAGCTGGCCACTGGCGAAGTGGCCTGGAAGACGCCGCATCCCGGATGCAAGGCAGTGCCCGGCTGCAGCCCGGCGCAATCGGCTGCTGTCACCGCCATCCCCGGCGTGGTGTTCTCAGGAGGGCTGGATGGCCACCTGCGCGCTTATGCCGCGGACAACGGCCACATCGTCTGGGACGTCGACACCAAGCGTCCCTACACGACAGTCAACGGCGTACCGGCACAGGGTGGTTCGCTCGACGGGCCCGGTGCGGTCGTGGTCGACGGGATGCTCTACGTGAACTCGGGCTATGCCATCTTCGGCGGCGCGCCAGGCAACGTGCTGCTGGCTTTTTCGGTGGACGGCAAGTAGCGGCATACGCGGGCGCCGCGATTCAGTTCTTCGGGCCATCAAGAAAGCTCTGGACGGCGCGAAACAGCTGCATGCGGTTTCGTTCCAGCATGATCGAGTGCGTCCCTTCGCCGATCTCGAGATACTGCTTCGCAGGCGCATTGACGAGCAGCGGAAATAGCGCCTGGGCCATGTATGACGGCGTGTCGGCGTCCCACTCGCCCTTGACCAGCAGCGTTGGCACCTTGATGGCTGCCGGATCGTAGGGCGGCGTCCAATCGTCTGATGGCTGTACCGTGGGCAAGCCGCCGTTCGGAGCACGCATCACCGCCGGCGACTGCTTCGATCCCCATGGGTCGGTCGCCAGGTTGGCCGCCACCCAGGTGTCGAACCAACCGCGAGGAATGAGTTGTTCCTGCTTGTCTTGCGCCACCCCAGCCAGCCAGCGCGGCTTGACCGTCGCCACATTGACGAGTCGGTACGCCGCCTTGACATCAGCGCCGCGGGCCGCTCCCGACTGGGTCTTTCGCTGCCACACCGGCGCGTAAAGCACGAGGCGGTCGACCTTCTCGCCATGGATCGCGGCGTAGCGCCCCATGATGACGGTCCCCCAGGACCAGCCGATCAAACCGATCCGCTCGACGTTGCGCCGGCGCCGAATGAAGTCGACGGCGACATCAACGTCGTCGCCCGCCTCGACCAGGGTCGCCACTGGCGGATTGCGATCGGCAGGCTCGGACATCGCTGGGGGTCGGGTCGACCCGCCATAGCCTCGCACGTCGACCAGGTAGACGTCGTAGCCGGCGCGAGCGATGAAGTCCATCCAGGACAGACCTTCCAGCGACAGGTCGAAGGTCGACTCGGACGGAAACGTGACGCCGTGGACGAAGAGCACGATGCGGTTGGACGGGAAGGACTCGATTCCCCTCGGCCGCTTGTTGCGAACGAAGAGCTCGATGCCCGCGACTCTCGATGGAATGTGGAAATCGTCGACCGCCAGTGCCGGCCCGTCAGGCGCTGATGGCGCGGCGGCGCATCCGGCCAGGAAGAAGGCTGGCAGCACGAGAAGACACGGCGCGGTCAGCAACGAGACCATGACGACTGCGACAAGCCGTTGGCGCAAGCTGTTGAACATGATCATCTCCGGCAGTTCAGTGGAGCTGCCAATCTGGGCTTGGCGCCGCCGCGAGTCCTGCGCGAACCCTGAAATTCGCCGCGCGCTGGCTGAAAGAGCCTGACTAAGGCTGTACGCCGGCGCGGCTCCGGGCGCAAACTGCAACTCGGAGGGAAGCAAAACCAACGATGGGCCGGTCCGAGGAATTCACAGCCGCAACGTTCCGATTCGACGCCTTCGAGCTCGACGCTCAACGGCGCACGCTGCGGCGCTCGGGTGCCGACATCGAACTGCGGCCGCGCGCCTTCGACGCGCTCGGCTTCCTGGTTCGTCACGCCGGGCACGTGGTGACCAAGGATGAGCTGATCGCCGCCATCTGGCCTGGGCTCGTCGTGACCGACGACTCGATCGCGCGCTGCATCAGCGACATCCGACGTGCGCTGAGCGACGTCGAACAGAGGATCGTCAAGACGGTGCCGCGACGCGGCTACATCCTGGCCGTTCCGGTGGTCTTGGACGGGCCGGGGTTTTCCCAAGCGGAACCCGCCGCGCTGACCGCGGCCCACGCGGAGGTCGCGCCGCCGCTACCGAGGGTCGCGGACTCACTCCAGCCACCAGCACGAAGCCTCTTCGCGCGCAGAGTGGCCATCGGGGCAGCCGTGGCCGCCCTGTGCGTCGTCCTGGTCTGGGCCGTTTGGGCCATGCGGCAACACGCCGAAACCGCGATGGTCCGGCCAGGGCCGTCGATCGTGGTGTTGCCGCTGGCGAGCGAGGGCGGCGACCCGGTACAGGACCGCCTGGCCGCCGCGCTCACCGACGAGATCACGATCGACCTGTCGCGCATCCCTGAGACCTTCGTGATCGCGCGTGCCACCGCGGACAGCTACCGCGGCCGCAGCATCGACGCGCGTCAGGTCGGCCGCGAACTCGGCGTGCGCTACGTGCTCGACGGCGGCCTGGTGCGATTGGGCGACGCGGTGCGGCTGACCCTGCAGCTGGTCGACAGCGACAGCGGGCGCGCCCTGTGGGCAGAGCGCATCGATGGCGAGCTGCCCGACCTTCCTGCGCTGTACCGCCGAGTCACGGGAACGGTGGCGAGGTCGCTGGACCTGACGCTGCAGGAAGTGGAAAGCGCACGTGCGCGAGCCCGGCCCAGTGCCGACTTGCAGGACTTGTTGCTGCAGGCGCGTTGGCTGCTGCTGCAATTCAACCGGATGACACCGGAATCGCTGCAGGAAGCGCGCCGACTGCTCGAGCAGGTGAGCGCACGCGACCCGGGATCGGCGCTGGCCATCGCGCTGCTGGCACAGACCTACAACTACGACGTGTCGCAGCGCTGGCTGGGCCTGCGCGGCGCGACGCGCGAGCAGTGGCTGCAACAGGCCGACAGACTCTCGGCGCAGGCGTTCCAACTGGATCGTGCCGATGCACGTGTCGTCGGCGTGCGCGGTACGACGCTCGCGCTGGCGGGCCGCTCCGAGCAGGCGGTGGAGTTGCTAGAGCGCCAGATCGGACTCAACCGCAACGATGCAAGCGCCTGGTTCTGGCTCGGTTATGCCCGCTGCACGCTCGGCCGGCAGGATGAAGCGATCGCCGCCCTCGAGCAGGCGCGGCGGCTCAGCCCGCGCGATCCGAATCTCAACGGCATCTTCCTTGTCACCGCGGCGGCACATCTGTATCTGGGCCGCGACCGCGAGGCGCTCGAATGGGCGCGGCGCTCGGTGCTCGAGCGGCCGCAGCACGCGGTGGCTCATTCGTGGGTCGCCGCGGCGGCAGCGAACCTAGGCGAGATGGAAACCGCACGCGCCGCGCTGGCCGAGTTCAGAGGGCGGTTGCCCTCCTACACGATTTCGTCGTTCCGCGATGAACGACTGTGTTCCAACGACCTCTGCCGCAGCCAGCGCGAGCGCTACTACGCCGGGCTGGCGAAGGCTGGGCTGCCCGAATAGGTTGACTTCGCGCTGCGGGACCTCCGTTCGGGCGGCAGCAAGAGGCTGGCACGCGGGAAGGTCAGCAGTCCCTTGAAGCCGGCCGTCTGGCGCACGACTTGCAGCTACGGTGCGCGCAGCATCGACGCCAGCGACGCTGTCTCGGGCAGCACGTAGACCACGCCGCGCTGGCTGCCGAGCGACGGGGCAACCACCTGCTCGTAGAAATCGACCGGCACCACGATGCAGCCGAACGAGATGCGTCGTTCGGCCGGGTCGCTGGACTGCAGGCGCTGGGGGCGCCGCTCGTGCGCCGGCGCCGGCCGCAGCCGGTGGATCGCCAGCGCGGCGTCGTAGTCGAACCAGACGATTGCCTCGCCCTTGTCGTTGCGGCCCGGCTCGGTGTCGAAGCGGCCAGCCGGCGTGGTGCGCTCGGCGAGCGTCAGGCTCGCGATCGGTCGCTCGCCGATGCGCGGCACCGCATCGCGATCGCCTTGGGTCAGGCCCAGCAGCACCGGCGCGGCACCGATCAGCGGCCCATGCGGCTCGAACACGTAGATGCGCGCATCCTTCTTGTCGACGATGGCGAACGGACGCCCGCGGTGATCGTCGCTGTCGAGCACCCAGCCTGCGACCTCGCGCGCGTCGGCGGAGACGGCGGCCGGCATGGTCCAGTCGGGTGTGGCGTGGGCCAGCGCCGCCAGGGCAAAGGCATACAACGCGGCTGCCAGGGGCCGCCCGAGTCGAAGCATCGAGCCTCCGAAGTGCGCCACCGGGACTGCGGCGCCCCGGGGTCGGGTCACCTTCTGCCAGCGCGACGAAAGCGCGTGATTTTGCCTGCTGCGGTGCGGCGTGGCGCAGATTTTTTCGGGATTGCGCGACCGGGCGCGGCGCGCCTGCGCACGCCGCTGCGCTCAGCGCCGCGCCGTGATCAACGGGCCTTGTCGGCCGTCCAGTGGTCGAGGCGCGCGCGCGCCTGGTTGGTGGCCGGGTCCATCGCCGCGTCGTGGCCCGGGCGCTTGGCACACAGCTCGATCACGTAGCCGTTCGGGTCGCGGAAGTAGATCGACTCGATCACGCCATGGTCCGACGGGCCGCGCGTCTCGAGGCCGCGCGCCTTGCCCTTGGCCAGCATCGCCGGCAGCACCTCGGGCTCGACCTCGAGCGCGATGTGCAGATCGAAGTCGTGCTGCGGCTTGAAGTCGAACGGCATGTCGCTGGTCTCGAAGAACGCCATGTGCGAGCCGTCGTCCATCCGGTAGAACGTGTGCAGCGTGTGCGTCGAGCGGCCGGTCTTGGTCTCGCCGATCTCGAACGCCTGCACCAGCGGCAGGCCGAGAAAGTCCTCGTAGAACGCGCGCGTCTCCTCGGAGTCGCGGCAGCGGTAGGCGTTGTGGTGCAGCTTGCGGATCATGATGCGGCAGACGGTTGTGCGGCTCGGCGCCAGGAGTGAAAGATAGCCCTTCATCGGCGCGGCGTCGATGGCCCGAACGGCGCATGCAGAATCTCGTGCATGGCGCTCAAGTCCACGATTTTCAAAGCTCAGCTGCAGATTGCCGACATCGACCACGGCTACTACGCCGAGCACGCGTTGACGCTGGCGCGCCACCCGAGCGAGACCGACGAGCGCATGATGGTGCGCATCGCGGCGCTGGCGCTGCACGCGCATCAGCTGCAAGACCTCTGTCGCGGCGACGGCAAGCTGGCCTTCGGCGCCGGGCTGTCCGATCCCGATGATCCCGACGTGGCGCTGACCGATTTCACCGGCCGCAAGCGGCTGTGGATCGAGGTGGGCCAGCCCGACGACCGGGCCCTGACCAAGGCCTGCGCGCAGGCCGATGCCGTGGTGGTGCTCGCCTTCCAGGCTGCTGCCGACGTCTGGTGGCGCAGCATGGCCAACAAGGTGGCTCGGCTGGACAGGCTGCAGGTGTGGCGACTGCCTGCCGAGGCGGCGCCGGCGCTCAGCGAACTGGCCGAGCGCAGCATGCAGTTGCAGGCCACGGTGCAAGACGGGGCGCTCACCCTCAGCAGCACCCAAGGCAGCGTGCACGTGGAGCCGCAGCGCTGGCAGTGACGCGCCGAGGTGCGTCCGAGCGCGCCACGGGTTTCCCCGCGCCCGCCGGGTCGTCTCGTTTGTTACCTTCTGGGTTGCGCCGCCATCCTTCCGCCATGCGACCTCACCGAGTGACTCCGGCATACCAGCGCCAACGCGACGGCCGCGTGCACGTGTTTGACGCCGGCGCGATGCCGTGGCAGGACACCGCCAATCCGGGCCTCAAGCTCAAGCCGGTGCGCAACGACGACGAGCGCGGCGAGTTCCTCGGCCTGGTGTCGTTCGCGCCGTTCGTGCGCAGCGGGTTGCACCAGCACCGCGGCGTGGCCACCAGCTTCGTGCTGGACGGCGGCCTCACCGACTACCATGGGTCGCTGACCCGACACCAGGCCGGCATCAACGTGCGCGGCTCGACCCACGACGCGATCTCGTACGAGCCCACGGTGCTGGCTTCGCGTCTCGAAGCTCCCGTGTGGTACCCCCCGCGCGACGGCGAACCGAGCGGCGTGCACGCCGGCTCGCGGCAGCACGACTTCGTGAACCTCGATCCCGACGTGCCGCCCGAGGTCAACGTGGTGGTCGACGCGCTGACGCGCCAGCCCACCGGGCTGGCGGGCGTGCAGCGCCAGCTGGTGTTCGACTACGCAGGCACCGGCACCGAGCGCCGCATGGTTCAGTGGCACCTGCGCCCGACCACCGAGACGCCCGAAGGCGTCGCCGGCGACTGGATCGAGCTGTGGGTGCGCGGCGGCGAGATCGAGGTCAGCGGCGCACGCGCGTTCGCCAACTGCTTCGTGGTGATCGAGCCGGGCGCCCGCTTCGTGCTGCGCGCGCCGTTCGGTGCCTGCGTGCTGGCCTGGGCCGAGGGGCGCGAGCGCTGGCCCGCCGGGGCCGACGCGAACCTGTTCGGCTTCTAGCGCGGCGCCGCCGCGTCGGCCGCCAGCAGTCCGTCGACCAGGCGGTCGAGGATCGCGGCCAGTTGGGCCTGATCCGCTTCACTGACGCTGCCGAACAGCTGGCGCTCGCGCGCCCAGGCACTGATCGAGAGGGCCTCGAACAACCGCTGCCCGGTGGCGCTCAGGCGCAGCAGCGTGCGCCGGCCGTCGGCCGGGTCGGGCTTGCGCAACACGCGCTGCTGGCGCGCCAGCGACGCGATGGCGCGGCTGACGCTCATCTTGTCCATGCCGGTGCGCGCCACCACGTCGGCCGCCGCGCACCCCGGGTGGCTGCCCACCACCGTCATCACGCGCCAGTCGCTAAGCGAGAGCTGATGGCGGCGCCCGATGCCTTCGTTGAACGGGCGGGCCGTGAGGTTCACCACCCGCACCAGCTTGAAGAACACCGATTCGTCGAGCACCGAGGTCATGTCAGGCGTGCGCGTCGGCGCAACGAGCCGGTCGAGGCGGTCGAATGCTTCATCGCTCAGGCCTTGCGCACCTTGGCGACGATCTCTTCGGCTTTGCTGATCAGGCCGGGGTTGATCTGCGCCTTCCACTGCGCATAGGTGCGCCGCGTCGCGATCTGCCAGCCGCTGAGCTCGTCGGGCGTCGGCACGTGCACGGCGACGCCGAGCGCCCCGACGCGCTGCACGTCTTCGTCGAACAGCTTGCGCACCAGCTGCACCTGCTGCCGGGCGGCATCCTGCGCGGCCTCGCGCACGATCTTCTGGTCGGCCGCGCTCCAGCTCTGCCAGATCGGCGCCGCGATCGCGAACAGCAGGATGTCGTTCGAGTAGTTCCACTTGGTGACGTACTTCTGGCCGAGCGTGTGGATCTTGGCGGCCAGGAACACCTCGAGCGGGTTCTCCTGCGCGTCGACGGCGCCCGAGGCCAGCGCCGGCTGCGCGTCGGCCCAGCTCATGAAGGTGGGGTTGGCGCCCATCGAGTTCATGATGTCGCCGTACATCGGGCTGCCGACCACGCGCACCTTGATGCCCTTGAGGTCCTCGGGCTTGACGATCGGCCGCTTGCTGTTGCTGATCTGGCGGTAGCCGGTCTCGCCCACAGCCAGCGGCTCGGCGCCCGCCTTGCGCACCAGCGCGAAGTACTCGTCCATGAAGGCGGTGTTGCTGGTGACCGCGTCCCACGCCTTGTGATCGGGGAACAGGAACGGCAGCGTGAACACGCCGAGCTCGCGCACGGTGCCGCTCCAGTTGATCGGCGCGCCGCACAGCACGTCGATGATGCCCTGGCGCATGGCCGAGAACTCGCGGTCCTGCTGCCCCTGCACCAGCGAGGCGCCAGGGTACTGCTTGATGTTGATGCGCCCTTGCGTGCGCTCGCGCACCAGAGTGCCGAAGATCTCGCCGCCCTTGCCCCAGGCGAAAGCCGGCGGCACGACGGTCGACATCTTGTATTCGGCGCGGTAGGTGCCCTGCGCGAACGCAAAGCGCGGAATGCCGAGCGAGGCCGGGGCCAAGGCGGCGGCGGAGCGGATCAGTGCGCGTCGTTTCATCGTTGCATCTCCTTCGTCATGGTCGCATCAGTAGCCCAGACTGCGCGGCAACCACAGCGCCAGCTCGGGCACGAACAGCACCGCGAGCGCCGCGGCGGCAAACCACACCAGCAGCCAGCCCACCCACGGCACCGTCTGCTCCATGCGCACGTCGGCCAGCCGGCACGCCACCATCAGGTTGACCGCCATCGGCGGCGTGAACTGGCCGAGCGCCACTTTCATCGTCAGCAGCACGCCGAACCACACCGGGTCCCATTGGAACGCGAGCATCAGCGGATACAGCAGCGGCAGGAAGATCAGGAAGATCGACACGCCGTCGAGGAACATGCCGATGATCGTCATGGCGACGAACAGCAGCAGCAGCGTACCGATCGAGCCGAGCTTCAGCCCCTGGATCGCGGCCACCACCGGGTCGGCCAGCCCGAGCGTGTTGACCACGTAGGCGAACACCCCGGCCAGCGCGATCACGATCATGATCACCGCCGAGATCTCGCTGGCCTCGCGGAAGATGCCCCACAGGTCGCGCACGCCGATCGAGCGATGCACCACCAGGCCGAGGAACAGGCCGTACGCCACCGCCACCACCGCGGCCTCGGTGGGCGTGAACCAGCCCATGCGCATGCCGCCGAGGATCAACACCGGCGCGGCCAGCCCCCACGACGCACCGCCCAACGAGCGCCAGAACGGTGGCTTGGGCAGGTCGCGCTCGCGCTGGCCGAAGCCGTGGCGGCGGCTCAGCCAGATGGCCGGCGCGATCAGCGCCAGGCCCGCGAGCACGCCGGGCACCATGCCGGCGGCGAACAACGCGGGCACGCTGGCGCCGGGCACGTTGACGCTGTAGACGACGAACGCGATCGACGGCGGAATCAGGATGTCGGTGGCGGCTGCGGCACCGACGATGCTGGCCGAGAACGCGTTGGGATAGCCGGCGCGTGCCATCGCCGCGATCATGACCCCACCCACCGCGGCGGCGTTGGCAGGCCCCGAACCCGAGATGCCGCCGAGCACCATGGCCACCAGGATCGCCACCATCGGCAGCATGCCCGGCGAGCGGCCGACGCACGCCTGCGCGAACTGCACCATGCGCGCAGCGACGCCCGAGCGATCGAAGATCGAACCCACCAGCACGAACATCGGCAGCGCCAGCAGCGGGTACTTCGCGATGCCGGCGTGCAGGTTCTGCGGCGCCGCGAGCAGCCCCCACAGCGGCGCTTCGGGGTTGGCCAACGCCATCGCCAGCATGCCGCCGGCGCCCAGCGCCACCGCGATCGGCACGCCGGCGATCATCAGCGCGACGAACACGGCGAACAGCACGAAGCCGATCATGGCGGGCGCCTTCGCTCAGCGCGGCGGATCGCGCCAGACCCGCCAGCCGAGCACGGCGGCGCGCAGTGCCACTGCGGCGGTCAGCAGCGGTGCGAACGCGGTGAACCACCAGCGCGGCACGCCCAGCCCCATCGACGTTTCGTGCCACTGCATCTCGTCGGCCACCATGCGCAGGAACAGCAGCGTGAGCACCACGAACACGAGCGCGGTGACCGCGGCCGACAGCATGCGCAGGCGCCGGCGCCGCGCCGGCGTGCCGCTATCGTAGAGCGCCTCGATGCGGATGTGCGCGTCGCGCACCATTGCGGCGGCGGCGCCGGCCAGCGTCATCACCACCATCAGCACGATCGAGATCTCTTCGGTCCAGGCGAACGACTGCTCGGTGAGATAGCGCGTCACCACGTTGAGCAGCGTGATCAGCACCAGCGCCGCCATGCACAGCACCGCCAGCACCTCTTCGGCGGTGACGCGGCGCTTCATTGGAGCCCCCTGAGCGCTGCACGCCATCCCCCGGGGCTCGGAAGGAGCCCCTGCGTGGCTCCTGGGGGGCGAGCGCGCTGGGGAGCGGCCCGGCGCGCGCTCATCGCAACAGCTCCAGCGCCGCGCCGACCACCGCGTCGGCATCGATGCGCGCCTGCGCCTCCAGCGGCGGCGAGTAGCCCACCGGGATGCGCGGGGCACCCAGGCGCGCGACGCGGCAGCCAGGCAGCGCCTGCGCCACGCTGGCGACGACCTCCGCGCCGAAGCCGGCCACTTGCACGGCCTCGTGCACCACCAGCAGCGCGCCGGTGCGGCGCAGCGACGCCAGCACCGCGTCACGGTCCCACGGCCAGATCGTGCGCAGGTCGATCAACTCGGCATCGACGCCGCGCGCCGCGAGCTGCTCGCACGCCTGCGCGCACAGCTGCGTCTGGCGCGACCAGCTGACGATCGTCAACTGTCGTCCGGCGCGCCGCACCACCGAGACGCCCAGCGGCACCGTCTGCGTCGCGTCGACCTCGCCGCGCTGTCCCCACGACGTCTTGTGCTCCATGAACACCACCGGGTCGTCGCTCGCCAGCGCGCTGCGCAGCAAGCCATGCACGTCGTGCGGTGTCGATGGGCAGACGACCACCAGCCCGGGCACGTGCGCGAACCACGACTCGAACGACTGCGAGTGCTGCGCGGCGGCGGCGTCCCAGATGCCGATCGGCATGCGCAGCAGCATCGGCACCGGCTTCTGGCCGCCGAACATGTAGCGGTTCTTGGCGGCCTGGTTGACGATCTCGTCGATCGCACACAGCGCGAAGTCGACCACCCGCAACTCGACCACCGGCTTCAGCCCAGCCAGCGCCATGCCGAGCCCGGCACCGACGAGGGTGGCCTCCGAGATCGGCGTGTCGATCACGCGGGCGGCACCGAAGCGTTGCTGCAGCCCGGCGTACTGGTTGAACACGCCGCCGCGGCCGACGTCCTCGCCGAGCACGACGACGCGCGGGTCGGTCGTCATCGCGCCGGCCAGCGCGTCGGTGGCCGCCTCGGCGAAGCTCAGCATGCGCGCAGTGCTCATGCAGCCCCCTTGGCCCTGCGGACCATCCCCCCGAGGGGGAGCGAGCGCCTTCGGAGCGGTCGCGCGATGCTCATGTCGCCCCCTTGGCCCTGCGGGCCGTCCCCCCGAGGGGGAGCGAGCGCCTTCGGAGCGGCCGCGCGGTGCTCATCGCCACACGCCCGCGCCGGTGTTCTGCACCTCGTCGTAGGCTGCCTCGGCGCCGGGCCAGGGGGCTGCCGCGGCGGCCGTCACCGCTTGTTCGACCTCGTCCTGCGCGGCGCGATCGATCACGTCGAGGTCGGCGCTCGCGCCACCGGCAGCGCGCCACGCGTCGCGCGCCCGCGCGAGCGGGTCGTCGCGCAGCGCGGCGTCGAGCTCGGCCGGATCGCGGTAGCGCGCCGGGTCGACCGACACGTGGCCCTTGAGCCGGTAGGTCAGCGCATGCAGCAGTCGCGGTCCGCCGCTGGCGCGCACCGCGCGCAACAGGTCATCCGCCGCCGCGTGCACCGCGAGCACGTCGTTGCCGTCGACGCTGCAGGCCTCGATGTCCATGGCCCGCGCACGCGCCGCCGCTCCGTCGCCGGCGATCAGCGGCGTGCTCGGCGTCATCGCGCTCCAGCGGTTGTCCTCGCAGACGAACAGCACCGGCAACTCGAACACGCGCGCCCAGTTCAGCGCCTCCAGGAACGGCCCGCGGTTGATCGCGCCGTCGCCGAAGAAGCAGGCCACCACGTGCGGCGACCCGCGCAGCTTCAAGGCGTGCGCCGCGCCGACGGCGATCGGCAGGCCGGCCGCCACCACGCCATTGGCGCCCAGCATGCCGACCGAGAAGTCGGCGATGTGCATCGAGCCGCCGCGCCCGCCATTGAAGCCGGTGGCACGACCGAACAGCTCGGCCATCGTGCGCGCCAGGTCCGCGCCCTTGGCCAGCGTGTGGCCATGGCCCCGATGGGTCGAGGTCAGCAGGTCGTCGCGCTGCAGGTGCGCGCACACGCCGGTGGCCACCGCCTCCTGCCCGGTCGACAGGTGCAGCGGCCCGCGCACCGCGGCGCCGCCGCTGGCGTGCTGGCCGAACGCGCTGACACCGCCCTGGCTGGCGCGCTCGGCGGCGTCCTCGAACGCGCGGATGCGCGCCATCGTGCGGTACAGCGCAGCCAGCGTGTCGAAATCGAAGGTCGGGGTCGCCATGCCGTCGTCGCGCGATCGTAACGATGGTTACTCTCACGCCGGATGGCCGTTATCCCTAGGGCGCGCTGTCGCGCGGCTTGGACATCTCGCGCATCAGCTGCTCGATGCGCTCGGCATCCATCGCGTCGGCCGGCGGCAGATGCACCGGGGCACTGCGCAGCCAGTGCGTCGGTGCCGGCCACGCCACCACGACCCCGATCACCGCGAGCAGGCTCAACAGGTACGGCGCCAGTGCACGCACCAGCGCGCGCCAGGGTGGATGCTCGGCGGCCTGGCCGCGCGCCAGCACGATGGAGTAGCCGAACGGCGGCAGCAGGAAGCCCAGTTGCAGCACCAGCAGCACCAGCGTCGCCACCCACGCCGCATCGCCCACGCGCGACAGCAGCGCCGGCATCACGATCGGCACCACCAAAAAGGTCAGCTCGAAGGCATCGAGCACGAACGCGCACAGCAGCAGCACGCCGAGCACCGCCAGCACCGCGCTGCGCGCGCTGTCGAACGCGCCCATCCAGTCGGCCACCAAGTGATCGGTGCCGAGCAGACGCAACAGCAGCGAGAACGTGGTGGCCGCGATCAGCAACGCGAACAGCACGCCGGTGATCGACATCGCATCGCTCAGCACCTCGGCCAGACGCGCGCGCGTCAGCTGTCGGCTGCCGAAGCCCCAGGCCAGCAGCGCCACGCCGGCGCTGGCCGCCCCTTCGACCGCGCGCACGCGGCCGCTGGCCACCAGCACCAGCAGCGCACACAGCGCCGCGGGCACCGCCCACAGCGCGATGCGGGCGCGGCGCGGCGGCGGTGCCGACGGGGGCGGCAACGGGTCGCGCAGCGACGCGACGCCGCACAGCACCAGCCAGCCGGCCACCAGCAGCGCGGCCGGCGGCAGCACGGCCTGTACCACGTCCTGCGTGTTGATGACGCGGATGCGCTCGCTGGCCAGCGGCAGCGCCAGCGTGCGCGCGAGGTCGAGCCCTTCGGTGTGGGCGCGCAGCATCGCGTCGCCGAGCAACAGCAGCACCAGCGACGGCGGGATCAGCACGCCCAGCGTGCTGGCCACCGCCACCAGCGCGGTGCGGCGCGCTGGCGGCATGCCGTCGGCGGCCCAGCCCCGCGCGGTGCTGCGGTTGAGCGTCATCAGGCTCGCGCCCACCGAGCCGTTGATCGGGGCCAGCAGCGCGCCGAGCAGCAGGCCCGACAGCGGCGCGGCGGCACGCGGCACGGCACGCGACAGCGCGTGGCGCAGGCCGCTGTAGACGTCGCTCGCGAGGTCGAGCCGGATCAGCAACGCGCCGACCAGGCCGTAGATCGCCAGCGCCTGCAGCAGGTCGTGGTTCAGCAGCCCGAGCACACGGTCGGGCAACCCGGCCAGCATGTGCGGCTCGATCGCCCCGGTGGCGAGGCCCACCAACGCGCCAATCGAGCAGACACCGAGCAGCACGACGTAGGTCGGCCAGCCCGTGCCCATCATCAGCACCAGCGCGAGTGCGAGCAGCAGCAGGCCGAACGCGCCCACGGCGGTGTCAGGAGCGCAGCGGCCGCAGCGCGCGCCACAGGTCGCGCGCGCCCTGCCAGGTGGCGAGCAGTGCGAGCAGCGCCATCGCGACGTGGGTCATGAAATAGCCCGGGCTGTCGGTCTCCGGAAAGCGCTCGCGGCTGGCGACGGCGTGCGCCACCTCGGGCCACGCGGTGACAAGCAGGTACAGGCCCCACGGCAGCAGGCACAGCGCGGCGCCGACCCCCCGCCAGCGCACGCGCCGAGGCGAGCGCGGGTCGCACAGCGGCGCCAGGTCGCCGCGCGCGGTGAGGTGCGCGTGGTGAACCGCCGCGTGGCGGATCGACAGCGCGACATAGAGCGCGAACAGCCATTGCGCCAGGTCGTTGGCCAGCGTCGAGCCGGCGTGCACCACGTCGCGCAGCGGCCACTGCAGGCACAGCAGCAGCGTGACCGCGATCGCCAGCGGCGAGCCCGCACCCGTGAACGCGTCGAGCGCACGGTCCACCGGGTGATCGGTCGCGCGCTGCGGCGTCTGCGATTCGGGGGTCGCGGCGTCACCGCGTGCCAATTCGCCCAGGCAATCCAGGCACAGGCACCCGTTGTAGCGCGTGCGCAGCTCGGCCAACGTGGCGGCGCTCAGGCGCAGCGTCGTGCAGGCGCACGGCCGCGCGTCGTGCAGGCCGCAGTGGAAGGTGCGTCCGCAGCGCGGGCAGCGCGCGTCGTCGAACGCCGCAGTCGGCGCCGTGCGAGCGGTGCCTTCGTCAACCGCCAAACAGCCCCTGGTGCTGCTGGCGCAGCAGGTTCTTCTGCACCTTGCCCATCGTGTTGCGCGGCAGCGCCTCGACCACGAACACCCGCTTGGGCACCTTGAAGTTGGCGATGCGGTCCTTTAGCGCGCTGACGATCGCCGAGCCGTCGAGCGTGTTGCCGGGCTTGGGCACCACGATCGCGACCACGCCTTCGCCGAAGTCGGGGTGCGGCAGTCCCACCACGGCAGACTCGGCCACGCCGGGCAGCTCGTTGATGAAGCCTTCGACCTCGGCCGGGTAGACGTTGTAGCCGCCGGTGATCACCAGGTCCTTGCTGCGGCCGACGATCGTGACGTAGCCCTTGGCGTCGACCTTGCCGACGTCGCCGGTCTTGAACCAGCCGTCGGCGGTGAACTCTTCCTTGGTCTTCTGCGGCATGCGCCAATAGCCGGCGAACACGTTGGGGCCGTGGACCTCGATGCCGCCGATCTCGCCTGCCGGGCACGGGGCTCCCGCATCGTCGTGCACCCGCAGCTGCACGCCGGGCAGCGCGAAGCCCACCGTGCCGCGCCGCCGTTCGCCATCCTCCGGGCGGTACGGGTTGCTGGTGAGCATCAGCGTTTCGCTCATGCCGTAGCGTTCGAGAATGGTGTGCCCGGTGCGCTCTGCCCAGGCGTCGAACGTCTCCACCTGCAGCGGCGCCGAGCCCGAGATGAACAGCCGCATGCGCGCGCACGCGGCGCGCGTCAGGCTCGATTCGCCGAGCATGCGCGTGAACAGCGTCGGCACGCCCATGAACACGGTGGCATCGTCGAAGCGCGTGATCGTGGCCTTGGGGTCGAAGCGCGAGAACCAGATCATCTTGCTGCCGTTGAGCAAGGCGCCGTGCGACGCGACGAACAGCCCGTGCACGTGGAAGATCGGCAGCGCATGGATCAGCACATCGCCGTGCTGCCAGCCCCAGTAGCGCTTGAGCACGCGCGCATTGCTGACCAGGTTGCCGTGGGTCAGCATCGCGCCCTTGGATTTGCCCGTGGTGCCGCTGGTGTAGAGGATCGCAGCCAGATCGCCGGCCTGACACACCGCGGGGGTGTGCGCATCGCTCATCCACGACGCGCGCTCGAGCAAGCTGCCGCTGCGGTCGTCACCGAGCGTGAACACGTTCTTGGTGCCGCGCCGGAACGCGAGCCGCGAGATCCAGGTGAAATCCTTCGGCGCGCACACCACCACCGCGGGCTCGGCATCGCCGATGAAATACTCGATCTCGGCCTGCTGGTAGGCGTTGTTCAGCGGCACGAACACCAGCCCCGCACGCTGCACCGCCAGGTACAGCATCAACGCCTCGACGCTCTTGTCGACCTGCACCGCGACGCGGGCACCGGCCGGCAAACCCAGCGATGCGAACACATTGGCCAGCATCGCGCTGCCGCGCTCGAGATCGCGCCACGTGTAGTGCAACGGCGCGCCGGGACCGTCGGCCGTCTCGATCGCGACCGCGTCGAGGTCGTCCGGGAACTCGGCGCGCAGCGCGGCGAAGGTGCTGGCGTTGGTCATCGCTGCGGCCGCTGCGCCGTCGGTCAATCCAGCTTCGCGCCCGACGCTCTCACCACCTCGGCCCAGCGCTTGACCTCGGCACTGACGAACTTGCCGAAGTCGGCGCCGTACACGTTGGGCAGGTCGGCGCCCATGCCATTCCACGTGGCCTTGATGTCGTCGATGGTGAACGCCTTCTTCATCTCGGCCTGCATGTGGTCGACGATGTCCTTCGGCGTGCCCTTCGGCGCCCAGATGCCATACCAGGTTGAGACTTGATAGTCCGGACCACCGGCCTCGAGGCTGGTGGGGACCTCGGCAAAGCCCGGTGCGCGGTGTTGCGAGGCCACCGCGAGCGCCTTGATGCGTCCGGCCTTGATGTGCGAGGCCGACGAGCCCATGCCGTCGAACATCATGTCGACCTGGCCGGCGATCAGGTCTTGCAGCGCCGGGCCGGCCCCGCGGTACGGGATGTGCGTGATGAAGGTCTTGGTCTGCAGCTTGAAGAGCTCGCCGGCCAGGTGATGCGACGTGCCGTTGCCGGCGGAGCCGTAGTTGAGCTTGCCGGGGTTCTTGCGCAGGAAGTCGAGAAACTCCTTCAGGTCCTTCACCGGCACGCGCTGCGGATGCACCACGATCACCTGCGGCACGCTCGACACCAGCCCCACCGGGACGAAGTCGGTCTCGATGTTGTAGTCGAGCTTGGCGTACATCGACGGCGCGATCGTGTGGTGCACCGCGCCCATGAAGAACGTGTAGCCGTCGGGTGCCATGCGCGACGCCAACGAGGCGCCCACCGTGCCGCCGGCGCCGCCCTTGTTGTCGATGATCACCTGCTTGCCCAGGCCCTTGGTGAGCATGGCGGTCAGCGGCCGGGCGAAGGCATCGGTGCCGCCGCCGGCGGGAAACGGCACGATCAGCGTGACCGGCTTGTTAGGCCAGCCCTGCGCACGCACGCTGCCGGTGCCGACCGCGGCGGCCGCAGCGGCGGCGCGCAACACCACTCGGCGCGAGGGTCGGAAAGAGGGGGTCATGCTGTCTCCTGTGTTTCGGTGCCACGCACCATCGTTGGAGGATCGTGCGACTACAGCAGCGCCGAAAGCGCGCGCGAATGTACCACCCGGCCATGCACGAATCGATCGTGGCATGTCTCGATGCGCGACAGGTCGTACAGGTAGTTGACCATCAGCCCGGCCGACTGTTTCAGGCCCTTGGATGACAGGTTCGCGTTGGCGTTCAAGCGCTCCAGGCGCGCACCGTTGTCGAGGTGAAAGCGCGCCACCGGGTCGCCGCCCGGCGCCGGCGAGGCGAACACCAGGTACAGCGCGGCCAGCCGCCACAGCGCCTGCTGCACCGGGGCCGGCTGGGCCTGCAGCGCCTGCGCGCTGGTGAGCCCCGCGAGGTCGGAGCCGCCGTGCGCGCGCAGCAGGGTCAGTGCGGCCATCGCCTCGCCGGCCTGCTGCGGCTTCAGGCCAGGCAGGGCATCGATGCGCTGCAGCTTGGCCAGCCATGGCACCAGCGTCGGAATCGGCGACAGCGTGCAAAAGGTCTTCAGCTGCGGCAGCTCGCGCTTGAGCTCCTCGGCCACGCGCTTGATCAGAAAGTTGCCGAGCGAGACGTTGCGCAGGCCGGGCTGGCAGTTGCTGATCGAATAGAACACCGCCACCTTGAACTGGTCGCTCGGCAGCGGCGGGGATTTCTTGTCGATCAGCGGCGCGATCGCCCCGGGCATCTCGGGCACCAGCGCCACCTCGACGAAGATCAGCGGCTCGTCGGGCAGCTGCGGATGGAAGAACGCGAAGCAGCGCCGATCGGGCTGCAGGCGGCGCCGCAGATCGTCCCAGCCGTCGATCTCGTGCACCGCCTCGTGGCGGATGATCTGTTCCAGCAGTTGCGCCGGCGAATTCCAGTCGACGCGCCGCATCTGCAGAAAACCGGCGTTGAACCAGCTCGACAGCAAATGCAGCAGGTCGGCCTCCACTGCCTGCAGCTGCGGTTGCCGCGGCAGGCGCTCGAGCAGCGCACGGCGCAGGCGCACGATGGCGGCCGTGCCGCCGGGCGCGCGATTGATGCGCCGAAACAGCTCCTGGCGCGGCGGCTCGGCGGCGTGCGTCAGGCGCAGCAACTGCTCGGCGCCCGGCTGCGTCGCATAGGCCTGCGCGCTCGCCAGCACCGCTCGCGGGTCGGGGTTGAAGTCGCGCGCCAGGTGGTCGAAGAAGCGCGCGCGCCAATCGTCGGCCAGTGCGTCGAGGCGCTTGACGATGTCGTGTGCGATCGCTGGCCCGTTGGCCTCGCCGCGCTCCGACAGCAGGCGCCTGCATTCGGCGAGCAGTCCGCGCAGCGCGTGGTCGCGACGCAGGCCGATGGCGCGCGTCTTCAGTTCAGCCAGCACGGCGCGCTCCCCCGTTGCGCACCCGTGCGCCGGCCCTGGCGCGCGTGCCCTGGCGCGCCTCCAGCCGCTGCAGCGCCTTCAAGGCGGCCAGCTGGGCCATCAGGTGATCGTGCATCGCGCGTTCGGCGCGCACCGCGTCGCGCTGTTCGATCGCATCGATCAGCACGCGGTGCTCGTTGATCGACGCGTCGATGCGCCCCGGCAGCGCCAGCTGGCGGCCGCGCCACAGGCGCACGAACTTGCGCAGATCGCCGGTCACGCGGTCGAGCCAGCGGTTGTCGGCCAGCGCCTGCACGTGGCTGTGGAACGCATGGTTGGCGGCGTAGTAGCCGTCCATGTGATGGACCGCGGCGTGGCGCTCCAGCTGGCCGTGCAGCCGCTTCAGTTCGACGACGTCGTCGTCGCTCGCCTTGCGCACCGCCTCGTAGGCGCAGCGGCCCTCGAGCAGCGCCATCACCGGCAGCAACGCCTCGGCATCGGCATCGGTCATCTCGATCACGCGGCAGCCGCGCCGCGGCACCAGCTCGACCAGCCCCTCGGCGGCCAGCACCTTCAAGGCCTCGCGCAGCGGCGTGCGACTGACCTGCCAGCGCGCGGCGAGCGCTTTCTCGTCGATGTAGGCGCCGGCGGCGAGCTCGCGCTCGAACACCATCGCACGCAGCCGTGCCGCGACGCCGTCGTGCATCGAGGTGCCGCGCAGCGGGATCGCGTCGACCATGGCGCACTGTAATCCTGTAATTACAGCGGCCTTTTGGGGGTTTACAGTGCCCGGGTCGCCAGCAGGGGCGCGCTACAGTGCCCGCGATGGCCGAACCCCACGCGTTGCCGCTCAGCGCCGACGGCGTGCTCAAGCTCGCCGCCCAGTCGATGTTCGACCTGTTCGCGCGCACCGCGATGGGCATGATGGTGGTCGACCGCAGCCATCGCATCGTCTGGATCAGCGAGGGCTACAAGCGCTTCCTGCCGGCGCTCGGCTTCGAGCGCGAGGGCGACTTCGTCGGCAAACGCGTCGAGGAGGTGGTGCCCAACACGCTGATGAACCAGGTGATCGAGACCGGCCGACCGATCCTGGTGGACCTGCTCACCAACAAGGCCGGCACGTTCCTGGTGAGCCGCCTGCCGCTGCGCGACGAAGGCGGTCAGGTGATCGGCGCGGTCGGTCTGGTGTTGATGGACCACCCCGAGTCGACGATGCAGCCGCTGATGACCAAGTTCGTGCGGCTGCAGCGCGAGCTCGAGGACGCGCAGCGCCAACTCGCGGCGCAGCGCCGCCCCAAGTACACGATTGCCAGCTTCATCGGTGCCAGTCCCGCGGCGTTGGAGGTCAAGCGCCAGGCCCGCCGCGTTGCCGGCACCGACTCCACCGTGCTGCTGCTGGGTGACACCGGCACCGGCAAGGAGCTGCTCGCGCACGCGATCCACGCGGCCTCGGCGCGCGCGGCGGCGCCGTTCGTCACCGTCAACATCGCGGCGGTGCCCGAGACGCTGCTCGAGGCGGAGTTCTTCGGCGTCGCGCCCGGCGCCTACACCGGCGCTCAGCGCCAGGGCCGCGACGGCAAGTTCGTGCTGGCCGATCGCGGCACGCTGCTGCTCGACGAGATCGGCGACATGCCGCTGCCGCTGCAAGCCAAGCTGCTGCGCGCGCTGCAGGACCAGGAGATCGAGCCCCTGGGCAGCAACCGCGTGCGCAAGGTCGACGTGCGCGTCATCGCCGCCACCAGCCGCGACCTGGCGGCGATGGTGGCGCAGGGCAGTTTCCGCGCCGACCTGTACTACCGGCTGCACGTGCTGCCGATCCGGCTGCCTCGCCTGGCCGACCGCCTCGAAGACCTCGAGCCGCTGGCCGATGCGCTGCTCGACGACATCGCGCGCAGGAGCGGCCTGCCGCACAAGGCGCTGGCCAGCGATGCGATGGAGCTGCTGGCGCGCCACGGGTGGCCCGGCAACATCCGCGAACTGCGCAACGTGCTCGAGCAGGCCGCGTTGATGACCGACGACCTGGTGCTGGGCGCGCGTCACCTGTCGCTGACGCCGATCGCGGGCCCCGGCCCGGCGCGCGAGGCCGCGGCCGCAACGCCCGCGGGGCCGAGCGCCGGCGTGGGCGGCGCCCGCAAGCCACTGCCGCAGGCGATCGCCGAGCTCGAGATGCGCGCGATCCGCGAGGCGCTCGTCGCCACCGGCGGCAACAAGCTGGCGGCCGCCAGGCTGCTGGGCATCTCGCGCGCGACGCTGTACGACAAGCTCGGTGCCGCCGACGACAACCCGACGTGAGCGCGACGTGAGCACGGCGCGCAAGGCGGCCCGGCGCGGCGCGGCACAGCCCGCGTCGCGTGCTTCACGGACGGTTCGAGCGCCGGCCGCGCAAGGCACGCCGGGGCGCACGCGGGCGGCGCCCGCCATCACGTCGTCGGCCAGCCAGCCGCTGCGTTTCGTCGATGCACAGGCATTCGGAGCTTGGCTCGACCGGCATCACGACCGCGTGCCCGAGCTGTGGGTCGGGTTCTGGAAGAAGGGCAGCGGCAAGCCGAGCATCGACTGGCCGCAATCGGTGCGCGAGGCCACCGGCGTGCCATCGTGCACTGGATCACCAGCGCCAAGCGCGGCGAGACGCAGGCGCGCCGGCTGGCGCAGCTGATCGCCGAATGCGCGGCGGGCCGCCGGATCGGGGGTTGACGCCGGCGCGCCGCGAAGGCTGAAATCGTGGGCCGCCTGCCGATCTCGCCGTGATGACAACCCCCGCACAGCCCGCACGGGCCGCCGCGTTCGCGCTGCGGCTGGCATTGCTCGTGGCCGCGCTCGGTGCGCTGCCGGCGCGCGCCGCGATCGAAGAGGGGAGCATCGAGGCCGCCAAGCGCGAGCTGCTGCGCACGCAGGCGCTCGCGCTGGAGAACGGTGAGGGCGTCGAACGCGACCCGGGGGCCGCCGCCAAGCTGTACTGCGAGGCCGCACGGCTGGGCGACGCGCCGTCGCAGTTCAACCTCGGCTGGATGTACAGCAACGGGCGCGGCGTCGAGCGCAGCGACCAGTGGGCGGCGTTCTTCTTCCATGCCGCGGCCGAGCAGGGCTACGAGCAGGCGCAGCGCATGCTGGCGCAGGTGGGCGGCGCGCCGACCTACGTGCCTGACTGCATGCGCGAGCCGGAGCCGCCGAAGGTGGCCGCCAAGGCGGCGCCGCGTCTGCCGGTGCCTGCGGCACCGGTGGTGGTGCCGCGCGCGTCATGGCCGCTGCCGATCGTCAACCTGGTCAAGGGCATCGCGCCGCAATACAACGTGCACCCGGCGCTGGTGCTGTCGGTGATCGAGGTCGAGTCGCGCTTCGACACGGTGGCGCTGTCGCCGAAGAACGCCAAGGGCCTGATGCAGCTGATTCCAGAGACCGCGGCGCGCTTCGGTGTGCGCAACGCATACGACGCGGCGCAGAACGTGCGCGGCGGCACCGCGTACCTGCAGTGGCTGCTCGCGTACTACCAGGGCGACGTCACGCTGGCCGCTGCGGCCTACAACGCCGGTGAAGGCGCGGTCGACCGCTACCGCGGCGTGCCGCCGTACGCCGAGACGCGCGCCTACGTGCGCAAGGTGGTCGACCTGTTCGGGGCCTACTTCCACCCGTTCGACGCCAACGTCACCGAGCCGTCGGCGCGGCTGAGCGCGATCAAGGCCAGCCTGTCGCGCTAGTTGCAACCCACCCGACACCACGCATCCGGCTGCGCCGGTCCGCTGGTGTGCCCCGTCGAGGGGGAGGCGGCCGCGAGGCCGCTTCGGGGGTGGACCCAATTCACCGCGGCACGATCTTCACGTTCGCGAGCTTCTCCTGCGCTTCCACCAGCGACGGCACCAGCTTGTTGCCGAAGCCCAGGGCGCAGGCCAATACCAGCGACTGGTGCGTGGCCTCACCCATCACGGTGGGCACGCCGAGCGTCTCGGCCATGTGGGTGTAGTAGCGCACGTCCTTGCGCGCGTTGTTGAGCTCGAACTTCATGCCGTCGAGCTGGCCGTCGAGCGTCTTGCTCATGATCTGGAACAGCCCCGAGTTCACCAGCCCGGCCGACACCAGCGCCACCAGCTTCTTCAGATCGACGCCGGCGCGCTGGCCGACCGCGAACGCCTCCGCGGTGGCATTGCAGATCGCCTGCGCGATGAAGTTGTTCAGCAGCTT
>Ga0207648_10000846_pt1 | contig 34542 bp, 29 predicted proteins | sample KBSMisM32_FD_184310 | JGI IMG/M metagenome (GOLD analysis project Ga0207648, IMG submission 184310) | Miscanthus rhizosphere microbial communities from Kellogg Biological Station, Michigan, USA - KBS Miscanthus M3-2 (SPAdes) (version 2) | ecosystem: Host-associated > Plants > Roots >... | reverse complement strand
TCAGGATCTTTCCTGTCCCAGGGGTACCATTTGTGCAGGTTATGCTGCGAGGAGATGTTTTCGAATACCACCTCCGATGGCGCATTGATAACCACAGATCTTTTGATGTTCATTTTTGTAGGGGCTACCATCGTGAGGATGCCGATCAGCAGCACGAGACCAACCACGATGTAAAGAGCAGTTTTCATAGGCAGTTGATTTTTTTTCGCATGAAAGATAAAAATATTATGAAGGAAGAATAAACACAATACAACGGGATGTATTCTATTCAGTAGTTCAGTAAAAGATCCGTGTTTAAAATTCCCATCCAATATTTTTTTCACCTTGTTCGGATTTTTTAAAATTCATCTTTCCACTGGTTCGCGGATCATAGAATTATAATCAGTATGCCACCTTAATCAACTTAAATACGAATTCCAATCACAGTCTGCCTTATTTTCTTCTCCCCATTCCCCCTTCATTTCTGTGAATAAATGGTTCATTCCCAAACACTCAAATCCCACTCTTTACAGTAATTTAGCCGCTATTAAACTGTAGAAACGTGAGATTAAAGAGCTTAGAAATCAAGGGATTCAAGAGTTTTGCCGATAAGACAGTCGTGAGTTTTGACGATAATATCACCGGTATTGTTGGCCCTAACGGTTGCGGAAAATCCAATATCGTGGACAGCATTCGCTGGGTTATTGGAGAGCAAAAGATCAGCCACCTCCGGAGCGAAAACCTGGACAGCCTGGTTTTTAACGGCTCCAAAACCCGTTCTGCCAGTGGCCTGGCCGAGGTAAGCCTCACTTTTGAAAACACCAAAAACCTCCTGCCTACAGAACTTTCCACCGTAACTATTACCCGTAAATTCTATAAGAGCGGGGAAAGTGAATACCGGTTGAATGATGTTCAGTGCCGACTAAAGGATATCCAGAACCTGTTCATGGATACCGGCGTCAGCACAGATAGCTATGCCATTATCGAGCTCGGTATGGTGGATGACCTGATCAAAGACAAAGACAATAGCCGCCGCCGAATGCTTGAGCAGGCAGCCGGCATCTCCATCTATAAAACAAGGAAAAAAGAAGCCAGGCTTAAACTGGATGCTACCGAACAGGACCTCGCAAGAATTGAGGATCTGCTTTTCGAGATCAATAACCAGTTAAAAGCCCTGGAAAGCCAGGCTAAAAAGGCCGAGAAATACCACGAGATCAAAAGAGACTATCGTGAAGTTAGCATTGAACTCGCCAAAGCTGCCCTGGAAGGGTTTAACCTTACCTATAAAGAACTCAACGAACAACAGGAAGCCGAAACAGATAAGAAGATCCGCATGGAAGCGGAGATAGCTACTGAAGAAGCTGCCCTGGAACAGGAAAAGGTTTCCTTCATTGAAAAAGAACGCCAGTTGCAAAGTATGCAGCATGCATTCAATGAACTTGTTCAATCTGTTCGTACAAAAGAAAATGAAAAGAACCTGGCTGCACAGCGCCTGGAACACCTGGAAGAAAAAGAATCCAGTTTACGTGAATTCTTACAGAAAGCAGAAGGCCAGTTGAGTGGCATAGACGAAAGCATTGGTTTTACCAACCAACAGGTGATGGATGAGGAAGCCGCACTTACTGGTCTGAATGACATGCTTACCAATCTTCGTGAAGATGTTGATAATTCTCGCAATATATTGGATGAGAAGCGCCGCACATGGGATAATCTCCGAAATGAATACCAACATGTACAACGCAACCAGTTTGATGCCGAGAAGAAAGTAGCGGTTGCTGATACATCTGTTGAAAACCTCAAGAGAGCTATCTCACAAATTGAAGAGGAGAAGAAACAGCGGGAGGATCAGCGCCATCATCTTGATCAGGATCGCATCCTCAAAGAAAAAGAACTCAATATTAAAAAGGTAGACCTGGAACAGTTACAACAACACCAGGAAAATACCCGTGAGCAGATACTGCAAACGCAATCCATTTTGGATGGCCTGCGTAATGAACTGGCTGAAGAGAACCGTAAACTTGACTCAAAGAAAAATGAACACGATCTGCTTAAAAGCATGATCGATTCCATGGAAGGATATCCGGATAGTGTTAAATTCCTTCACAATAACAATAACTGGAGTCACACATCACCGATCCTGTCAGACATCTTATATGTAAAGGAAGAATACCGCACTGCACTTGAAAATGTGCTGGAACCTTATCTTAGCTATTATGTAGTTAATAACCTATCTGAAGGGTTAAAAGCGGTTCATTTGCTGGATGAGAACAAAAAAGGTAAAGCCAATTTCTTCCTTCTGGATAAATTAAATGAAACGCCAGCTTCCCTGGCCCCAACTCCCAAACATGGTTTTGATACCTCTGATGAGATCATGGGAGCCAATGACCTGCTGGTTCCTACTCCATCGGCAGCATTACCTGAGGAAGAAGATCGTACGCCTTATCAATATGCACATCGCCCTCATCACCTGGAACAGGCCATCCCTGCTCTCAGCGTGGTTGAAGTAGATGATCGTTATAAGAAACTGGCGGAACACCTGCTTTCTAATGTATATATAGCCGACAATGAAGAAGTGCTGCAAAACAGCAATGGATTTGTTGTGATTGAAAAAAACGGAAAATACGTTAAAGGAAAATATTCGCTTACCGGTGGTAGTGTTGGATTAATTGAAGGAAAGAAGATCGGTCGCGTTAAGAACCTGGAAAAATTACTGGATGAGATAATTGTCCAGGAAGAAGTGGTGGAAAAGCTCCGCAGTGATATCCAGGCACGTCATAATGAAGTGATCGCATTTAATGAAGACCTTCGTGAATCAGCCATCCGCGAAACGGAAAGGGAAATTCAACAGCTAACCAACCAGGTTTTCAGCCTTCACAACAAACTGGAGAACCTGCATTCCATGCAGACCAATAGCCAGCATCGTCTTGAAGAACTCAATCACCAGGTATTCCACACCCAACAATCGGTTGAAGGTGTACGTAACCAGCTGAATCAATATAGTGAGCAACTTGAGGCGATTTCAGGTAAAGTAAATGAAGCCGAGGAAGCATTCAGGGCTGCAGAAGATGAATTCAGTGATGCTACCCGTCAGTTCAATGAATTCAACCTCAATGTTACTAAACAGCAAAGCAAGATCACGGCACTGAAACAGGAACTGGAATTCAAGACTAACCAGTTGAATGACCTCAAACTTCAGATCGAATCCAATACCAACCAATTGGAAGAGACAGGTAGCAATATTCGCCAGTCTGCCGAATCCCTTGCTGGTATTGAAAGCGATCTGTTGCAGATCATGCGCAGTCGCGAAGAAGAGGAGAGAAGCCTGAATGAAGCTGATCAGGCCTATTATAATATGCGCAACCTGCTCAGTGAAAAAGAAAGTGAACTGCGTCATAAGGTTAAAGAAAAAGAACAGATTGAGCACCTGCTCGCAGCCATAAAGGATAAACTCAATGAGTTAAAACTTCAGCTGGCCGGAACCAAAGAGCGCCTGGATGTTGAATTCCGCATCAGACTGGAAGATATCCTTGACCAGGCCCGCACTACAGAAACTGCCCTGGAAGAATTACAGGAAAAAGCAGACCGGATGAAGAAACGCCTGGAGAATCTCGGTGAGGTAAACCCTACAGCTATAGAAGCTTTCACCGAAATGAAGAAGCGATATGAGTTCATTGTGGAACAGAAGAATGACCTGGTAAATGCCAAAGACAGCCTGATGAAAACAATCGAGGAGGTAGAGGCAACTGCCAACCAGAAATTCCTTGAAACATTCAACCAGGTGCGCGATCATTTCACACGCGTATTCAAAACACTGTTTACGGATGATGACCAGTGCGACCTGATACTGGAAAACCCAGAAAACCTGGCTGAAAGCGGGATTGATGTAATTGCCAAGCCCAAGGGTAAACGACCTACTTCACTCACCCAGTTGAGTGGAGGAGAAAGAACACTTACCGCTACAGCGTTGCTGTTTGCTATCTACCTGATCAAACCAGCCCCATTCTGTATCCTGGATGAGGTGGATGCTCCATTGGATGATGCAAACGTGAGCAAATTCACCAATATGATCCGCCAGTTCAGTGAGAATTCACAGTTCATCATTGTTACTCACAATAAAACAACCATGAGCACTGTGGATGTGATCTATGGTGTGACCATGCAGGAGCCAGGTGTGAGCAAGCTCGTAAGTGTTGATTTTAGGGGTCTGGCCGATAATTAATTTATCGTTTTACTTCTTCTATCACTTTACCAATACAGCCACTCGGCATTTGAATATGCAATAGAGCAGCGACAGTTGCGGCTATATCTGTCATGTAAGTCTCCCTGTTTGTTTTACCTTGTTTAATACCCCAGCCATACCATAAAAGGGGAATATGGGAATCATAAGGATTCCAGAGACCATGCGATGTGCCAATGCCAGTTCCTTCTACATATCCGGGCTTTAAAATGAAGGCCACATCACCACAGCGGGGGAAGTAATAGCCATTGTTGATCATTTCCCGTTGCCTGGCGGTAAGGGGAGTAGTGTTGAGATCGCTAATCCGGAATGCCTGCATGACCTCCTTCTGTTTTCGCAGGTAGCTTACTGTCCAGGTTTCAATCTCTTCACGGTTTAGATTAGCCGCTTCTATAAGGCTGTCATTGAATACAACCATATAGTTGTAAGTGTCGAGGATAATGCGCTCCCTGCCATACTTTGCTTTTAATCCCTCATTCATTTGTCTGGTTATTTCGAGATCAGGGAAAGCACCTCCTGGCAGTTTATTTTCGATAGAGAAACTGGGGATATGTGCTACTGCATGATCTGCGGTCAGGAATACTGTATAGTTTCCTTTCCCTACGTATCCATCAAGGAATGCAAAGAATTTTCCCAGTGTCTGGTCAAGACGGGCATAATCATCCAGTTGCTCCCACGAATTAGGTCCGAAAGCATGCCCGATATAATCTGGTGAAGAAAAGCTGACAGCAAGAAAATCAGTGGCGGAATTTCTTCCTAAATGCTCAGCGGAAACTGCTGCTTCTGCCATAGCTTCCGTATACACATTACCATAAGGGGTAGAAGCGATCTTGGTATAATCCTTACCAATAAAACGACTAAGATCATAGGGGAACATGGTCTGATCAGTTCCCAGTGGTTTATTCTCATACCATTTCTGATCTTCCGTACAATATTTAGAATAGTTTGATTTAGGAAGAGAAAGGTCCCATTTAAACTGATATAAGGAATCAACCAGGTTTCTCTTATTAAATGCCTGCACCCACGCCGGCAATTCCTTCATGTAATAAGAACTGGTGATGAATTTACCTGCATAATCGTACCAGTAGGCAGCCGTAGCGGAATGGCCTGCAGGCAGAATTGCACCTCTGTCCTTCAATGCTATCCCAATCACTTTGCTTTGAAAATTTGTAGCCAGACGTAGCTCATCTCCAATAGTAGTGGAGTACATATTACGTGGGCTCATCTTTCCCCAGGTAGAGGTTGATCCCACGGGCTGGGCTGAATCGTCATCCGTACAATAAACGAGCTTCCTCTTCTGCCGGTCCCACCAGTTATTCCCTACAATTCCATGAACGGCCGGAACGGAACCTGTATAAGCACAGGTATGACCTGCTGCAGTTACCGTGGGAGTATAGGGAATAAATGTATTCTCACAGGAGAATCCCAGGCCCAAAAAGCGCTTAAAGCCTCCATTCGGTTTATACACATCATAATAACGATAGAGATAATCCCATCTCATCTGGTCTATTACAATACCAACCACCAATTTGGGTCTTTGAACGGTTTGTGCGGGTAATAAATGAAAAGAAAGGAATAGAACTAACAGTAAGGAATATCTCCGCATAGCTAACAGGTAATTTGGACAAATGTAATTAAATCAGGAATTGAAAACTATATGGTTGAAAGAGTAACCTTTATATCATATAAGCCTGGAAAATGCAAAGGCTGCCAATAGGGAAACTCCGCCTACTACCCACCAGAGAACAACGAATCCTCTGTGCTCTACCAACTGGGCGCCAAGTAATGGGCCCATGGTCTGGGCAGCCGACCAGGCCATGGTATAAAGAGCAGCATACTGCCCCCTGTTAGATGGATGCGTGCGTTTTACCCAATAACTATTCATAAATGGCATGGAGAATATTTCACCAAATGTAACGGCAATCATCATTGCCAGAGCTACCGCAACTCCGGGCGCCGGTATATTAAGGGCCATAAAGGATAAACCTACCAGGGCAACTCCGGAAGAAATATAGATCATGCTTTTTCGCTTTCCTTCCAGTTTATACACCAGCACCATCTCCACCAGGGCAATGATCACACCATTGATAGACATCAGGAATCCGATATAGGGTTCAGAGAAATGCAACTCTTTGCGGAAGTAGACCGGGAGGTTGGTAAACAGCTGGAAAAAACAGCAGGCAAACAGCATGGTTACTGTTATAAAAAGCAAATAGATCTTATCGCGGTAAGCAGATAAGACCGGAGTACTGGTTGCAGTTTTGTGATGGGCTCTGAAATCTACTGGTTTGATAAAAACCCACATTAAAAGAGCCGCGATTATATTAGTAAAGCCATCTACCCAAAATAATAATTCATAATTGATATGTGCAAGGAACCCTCCTACAGCACTCCCCACGGCCCAACCGATATTGATCGCAAGACGGTTCAATGCATAAGATCGCGTACGGTTCTGCTCCTTACTATAGAAGGCTATGGCAGTAGTGTTTGCCGGACGGAATGCTTCATTAACAAAACTTAGCACATATGTAAACAGGCAGATAAGGGGATAGGTCTTCATCTGTCCAAGGGTAATGAAAAGCAGTCCGCCTCCAATTAATGTGATTAGCTGTACAGGGTAAAAACCGATCTTATCGGTAAGCCTTCCACCAAACCAGGCACCGCAAAAAGCACCTGCCCCAAAAAGGCCAAATACTACACCTGCCTGGCCTATGCTATATCCCATTTTGTCGCTGGTCAGGTACAATGTCATAAACGGGATCACCATGGTACCGCTCCGGTTGATCAGCATCACCAGGGATAATAGCCAGGTTGACCTGGATAAACCCAGGTAAGCATTGCGATATGTCTGAGTAGCAGCCCTTATCATAAGGAAGACAAATATATTAAAGAAGAAGCAGGCAAAAATTCAGTTATGAAATATCCCTTTTACCCTTAGTACTTTCCCCGGAAAAATGCTATTGGCTTACAATTTGACGAAACGTATCTTGTCAATAAAGCCAATACATTATGAATAAAACCGGTCGAATGCTCAGGATATTTCGGTTTGTCCTTTTTGTTTTTGCTTTTATTTACTACCTGATGTTACTCGAGGGATGTAAGAAGTCAACCAAAGATATTTCCGAAGACCATCCTACAAATCCAACAAATCCTGGTTCCAATACCTGCAATGCTACAAAGGCTAACGTAGAGGCTATTGATATTTTCCCGGCAGATAATCCATGGAGAAAAGATATTTCGACCAATCCAGTTGATCCTTTCAATGCAGAGATCATTGCTGGTTTTTCCGCAAATGCTATTAAGGCGGATTTTGGAAGTGGCCTCTGGCAAAATGCACCTATCGGCATTCCTTATGTTGCTGTTTGTAGCAATCAGGCAAAGATCCCTATAACTTTCACTGCATATGGTAATGAAAGTGATCCGGGTCCATATCCCATTCCATTGAATGCACCGATTGAAGGCAATGGTACCGGTGATGCACATACAATAGCAGTGGATATTGAAAATGGAAAATTGTATGAACTTTTTAATGCGCATGTTAACGGGAATCACTGGGAAGCTGCCTCCGGGGCGATATTTGATCTAAAAACAAACCTGATGCGACCAGAAGGCTGGACCTCAGCTGATGCAGCCGGTCTTCCTGTATTTGCTGGTCTGGTTCGCTATGATGAAATTGCAAAGGGAGAAATTGATCATCCTATCCGCTTTACACTTGGATCTACATTAGTTAAGAAGGCTTATATCTATCCTGCGCAACATAAAGTGAACAGTACCGGAGGACCTTATAGTCTTCCATTTGGTGCAAGGATTCGTTTAAAAGCAAATTTTAATATCAGCAGCTATTCTACAACAAATCAGATCATACTTAAAGCCATGAAGAAATATGGTTTGATACTGGCTGATATTGGCAGCAATCTCTATATCAGCGGTGCCCCGGATGAACGATGGAACAATGATGATCTTCGTAAACTGGGACAGTTACACGGATCTGATTTCGAGGTGGTGAAATTCAATAACTAATTCTTATTACGGATAGGGAACAGGTTCAAGATCCAATACCTGGTGTACATGATGCCTGAGATGTTTGATATAGTCTATCGCCAGCCATTCCACCGTATGTACTTCATTCGTTTTAGCTGTACGTTGCGCCATTTCAGGAGTAAGATTTGAAAGGATGCGTACAATATGAAGGTTCATTAATTTCCAAAGATCAACAATGCTCTTGAATTCATGTTGCTGGTAACCGGTAATAGCTACCCAGGCATCCTGGTTATACTTTATAAAGGGCTGTTCTTCATATTGTGCAACAACAAACCGGCGGATATTACTCTGAGCCGAATCAATCAGGTGTCCCAGTATTTCTTTTTTACTCCATTTTGTAGGCGATGGTTTGATTGAAACTTCTTCTTCTTTCAACCCATAAAGGCGATCCGAATACTGGTGAATTAATGAGGCCAGTTCTGATGCTGTTTGTTGCATATTCTATAAAAATAGACAACAAAGATAGCTGCTTAGAATTTGCGTACCAGGGTAAGTCCATTACTTTCTCCGAAAAACGGCATAACGACTGTTTTTCTATTTGCCAGATCTTTATTGCGATGAATCCTTGGAATGATCAAACCGGAAGCGGTACCCATGGTAACACCAATTATCAGGTCAGATGGAAAATGTCTGCCTCCCAGATATCTGCCAATGGCTGTTCCGGCGGTAGCAGCTCCAGCCAACGTATAGAACAACCATTTAAATCTTGATTCAGGATGATAGTCGGCGAAAACAGTAGCCATAAAAAAGGTGGAGGTTGCTACCAGTGCCGGGTGGCCCGCATAGAATGAATTCCGCGATCCGCCTCTCAGTTTAAAATCCATGGGTGCTTCAGGATTATAAGTATACGGACGGTATCTGTCTCCAAAATATACAGCGGTTACATAAGGTACACCAGTAACTCCCATCGTTTCAAGATAAAGCAGCACAAGTTTGGGAAAGTCTTTCCTGGTTCTCTTATCAAGCAAAAAAATCAGCGGCAATGGTTGTGAGCCATAGAACAATGCATCTGCAACTTTGGTTGCTTTCTCACTATAATGCCTCGTAGCTGATCTGTCGAAACTATTAACAGTTTGCGGATCAAGACTCTCAACCTCCTCAACTGTCAGCCGTTCCTTGTTATAGATCTTTGAAAATCCAAACAAAGTTGTAGCGGTTGTAACAGCAGTGACCGGAATATCAATTGGTAGTTTGAGTTTGTAAACTGGCCCCTTCATTTTCGGAGTTTCATCGATCGTAACTTTGGAAACCGGCTCATTTACAGATACGATGGTATCAGTTTTAATTGTGTCGCGAATCATTCCCGTTGAATCCTGGGCAAATAGGTGGCTGCTCATCAATAGCGCCACCAGCATGGGTAACAGAGTATTTTTCATACGCTCATATTCAGACATCACAACGTAATGCCTTGTTTAGGTTTATAACACATAGTTTGCAAAAACTATGCGAACAGCCTTTATTACAGTAAATATGAAAAAGTGGGGAAATGAAGCAACGATTGTGATTATTTTCATACACCTTGAGCGATTTTAATGATTGAGTTTTTTATAGGAGGAGTGATGCAGGAGAATATTCTTCCCCTGCATCGGTCCAAATTCAGTTAATTGAAATCCATTTCGTCTGCACTTGGTCCATAACTTCCAGGTATTGGAATGTCAAGTAACCGGAGATAAACGCCCAGTTGTGCCCGGTGGTGGATGGTTTGGGAAAGTGACATTCGCAGTACCTCACCTTTGGGATTAGTGCTGTAAACCTGTTGTCCGTTCCGGAGTGTCCAGGGTTCATCCAGTTGTTCGGCCGAAGCTTTTGCCAGTTCGGTTCTTCCCTGGACCAGGTTCTTTTCAAAATATTCAAGCAGCTGGGTGGTATCATTTATATCTACTGGCTCATATTCATTGTTACTAAAATCAAGCTCTGATGTATTCAGGGCCATGCTGATCCAGTCAGGCAGTTCAGCAATATGGGTTACCAGCCTTTTTAATGTCATGCTTTTTTCATGAGGTGCCCAGCCAAATTTGTCTTTAGGTACTCTTTGCAGCATTTTGCGTGTAGTGAGAGCTTCAGACTCAAGCTCTTTGGAGAGTTGTTCAAGAATTGTCATGGTATTTTTATTTTGTTGATAGAACAAAATAAAAACAGGGTAGTGACAACCTTATGGCAGTCCGTTTTTCGGAAGGGGAAAAAACTTTAATAATTTACGGGAAGTTGCTTCATGTAGTCGTTCAGCGGGATATGGGAAGGTTTGATGAATGGGTTTCCCGTATTCCGGACACGCAGGATACGTGCGACCTTAAAATCCCTGTAATCATTGCGGGAATGGCACCAGCCGATGAGGTGCCAGTTGAAGGCATAAAACACAAGCCCTATGGCTTCTACCTTACGTTGACTAACTTCCTCTTTCAAATTCTTATAATCAATTTCTACGATGGTTTTACTTCCTATTGCATCCTGCAGCACAGTCAGGTATTCAAAATTCAGCGTAAAACAGGAGGGTTTCTGCAGGCGTATCGTTTCATTCATAGATTCAAGCTTTTCCTTTTGTGGTCCACGAAGTACAGCCTTTACCTTATTGAGCGCGTTGGTGTAATGGGTTTGAATTGATTTGTCGGCAAAACCATATACCAGTGCTTCAGTTAACAGTAGCGCATTTGCTTCCTCATTGGAAAAGGAAACCGGCGGCAGGAAGTAGCCCTGCACCACAAAATATCCCTTAGTTGCTTCAAAGCTTACCGGTATGCCCAATTCGCAAAGTGCCTTTACATCGCGGTATACAGTGCGTATACTGATGCGGAATTTATCTGCAATCTTCTCAGCTGGCACGAATTTTTTAGATTGAAGCAGTGTTAATATTCCGAACAACCTGTCTACCCGATTCATATTTACTGGTTTGATCGGAACAAAAATAAGTGGTTTACCGACTCATATTTAGGGTTAGGCGGGGAAGAATTTCCCCATCGAGCCGTTATTTCTTCTTTACTGCTTCCGGCAGCAAAATTGCAATTATTTGAAGACCCCAACGTTCGCTTTTAACCATTCCAACCTTATGATACTGTATACATTTATAGTTGATCAAAAGTTTATGGCTACGTGCCTTTAATGAAGTTTGGAATGATACTGATAATTGATGATAAGCCAGAAAATCTCTTTTCTCTCAAAACTGTATTAACCCTGCACTCATTTCCTGTTGACACTGCTGAAAGCGGTGAAGAAGCTCTGAAAAAGGTGTTGAAGAATAGCTATGCACTCATCATCCTGGATGTGCAGATGCCCGGCATGGATGGGTTTGAAGTAGCTGAAGCGCTTTCCGGTTATAGTAAATCAAGGGATGTTCCCATCATTTTCCTGAGCGCTGCCAGTACTGAAAAAAAATTCATTACGCGAGGATACACTTCAGGTGGTATCGATTATATCACTAAACCCATTGATCCGGATATTCTGCTGCTCAAAGTGAAAACCTTTTACAAATTATTTGAGCAAACCAGGCAATTGAATGAGATGCAGGATATTCTCCGGTCAGAGATCGAGTTCAGAAAGAAAGCACAGACGGAGATCAATGCCAGGGCACTGGAATTAAAATCAATACTGGAGAGCATTCCACAACTTGCATTTACAACAAAGGCTACCGGTGAGCTGGAATATGCAAATAGCCAGTGGCTGAACTATGTTAGCTCTGTATTCCGCTTTCCCGCTGCCTATCCAGACGATAATGATATTGAGTCTTCCTTTCGCGCAGCCATAGTTTCCGGGAAACCTTTTGAAATGGAAGTCCGCATCAAGCGATTAAAGGATAATGTTTACCGTTACCATCTGCTGAGAGTATTGCCGGTATGGGAAAATAATACTATCCTGAGATGGGTAGGTACATTTACCGATATTGAGGACCAGAAACAGGCTGTAAAACGAAAAGATGAATTTATCAGCATTGCCAGCCATGAGTTAAAAACTCCATTGACTACTATCAAAGCCTATGTGCAGCTACTGGAAAGAATGTCTAATGATCCTACGGCTCACAATTATGTAAACAAGGCTCTGTTCCAGGTAAACAAATTGGACAAATTAATTGCTGACCTGCTTGATATTTCCAAAATAGAAAGCGGCAAAATGAAATTCGACAAAAAGAAGTTCCGCTTTGAACCTATGCTTTCCGGTGTGCTGGATATGGCAAGACAAACTTATCCTGAATTCGTATTTCAACAAAACGGAAAGGCGGATGCAGAAATATATGGCGATGAAACGCGGCTGGAACAGGTATTGGTGAACTTTATTTCCAACTCAGTTAAATATTCTTCCTCACGCAAGGAAGTATTTATTGAAACTTCTATAACTGGCGAAAATAAACTACTTGTGTCTGTTAAGGATTTCGGGATAGGTATTCCCAAAGAGCACCAGCAGAATCTGTTTGAGAAATTTTACAGGGTGGAAGACCAGGTTAAGACCACACAGGGGTTGGGGATCGGGTTATATATCTGTGCTGAAATATTGCAACGCCATAACTGTGATTATGGCGTACAAAGTGAACCTTCTGATGGCACCACCTTTTATTTTTCTATTCCTTTAAACTAGGTATAAATTATCATTTGTTTCATGCCAAAGCAAACAAACAGGAATCTTACCGGAGGATTAGGGGTATCATTGCTTATCCTGCTGGTCACCTCAGTTGCTTCCTTCATAAGTATCAGACAACTGATCAAAAGCTCGGAATGGGTGGCACATACTCACACCGTTATTCAAAAACTGGAAGAGATCATTTCAGATACCAAGGATGCAGAAACAGGTCAGCGGGGATTCCTGCTTACACATGATGTTACTTATCTGGCTTCTTATAATGGAACTTATGAAAAGGTGAAGAACAATTTTGATGAGGTAAATATATTGATGAGTGATGACCAGGAGCAAAGAGGAAGATTAGCCAGGCTGAAAGCTTTAATAGACCAGCGTTTCCGTTTCCTGAAATTGTCAATAGACAGCGTGCAGGCCAATAATCCCGTTGATATCAATAATCTCAAACTGGGACAGGAATTAATGCAACAAAGCAGAGCGCAGGTAGATGAATTGAAATCAGTAGAAGAAGGCTTTTTGGTGGAACGGACTAAAAAAGCTGATCAGTTTACCCGGTTCACTCCAATAATGATCATAATTGCTGCAGTGCTGGCTATATTGATAACCATCTATTATTATCGTAAACTTTCTACCAATTTCAATGAGATCAATAAACTGAATACAGACCTTCGGAAAAAGGATGAGCAAATAGCCGGAAGGATTGGTGCGATCCAACGTATTGCAGCCCGAATATCACAGGGGGATTATAAAACCAGGGCATCTGATGAAGAGAAGGATGAATTGGGAAGCCTTTCCATTTCACTGAATAGAATGGCTGAATCCCTGGAGCGCAACTTTTCAGATATTGAGGGAAGAGAATGGTTACAAAAAGGTATGGCTGAGCTCAACATGGGTATAGTTGGAGAAAAGCCAGTAATAACTCTTGCCAATGATGCTATTGCATTCCTTGCAGCCTATACAGAAAGCGCCGTAGGTGCCTTTTATCTCAGGGAAAATGAAACTGAATTGGTATTGAAAGGCGGATACGCACTGATGCAGAATTTTGGATTAACAGTGAAGGTTGGAGAAGGAAAGGTAGGCCAGTGTGCCAAAGACGGGCAAGCCATTTCCGTAGATAATATAAGCGAAACTGATTTTAATATCAGTTTTACTGCCGGAGACATAAAGCCTCAAAGCATTCATGTATTCCCGGTTTATTTTGAAAACCGGCTCCTTGGAATTATTGAAATAGGATCTCGTTCAACTTTCACTTCTTTGCAAAAAGACTTCTTCAAAGCGGCTGCTGAAAATATTGGGATAGCCATCAATTCTGCTTATAACAGGGTTCGTCTTCAGGAATTGCTGGAAGAAAGCCAGGCGCAGTCAGAAGAACTTCAGTCACAACACAGCGAACTGGAAGGATTGAATACAGAGTTGGAAGCACAGGCTCATAAATTACAGGCCTCAGAAGAAGAACTGAAAGTACAGCAGGAGGAATTAATGGAGGCTAACCAGGAACTTGAAGAGCGATCCAGGTTGCTGGAAGAAAAGAATCATTTAGTAGTTGTAAGAAACCTTGAGATACAACAGAAGGCTGAAGAGCTTACCCAAAATGCTCAATACAAATCCGAGTTTTTGGCTAACATGAGTCATGAATTAAGAACACCTCTAAACTCCATACTCTTATTATCAAGGTTGTTGTCGGAAAACAAGGACCAAAACCTCAATAATGAACAGGTAGAATTTGCAAAAGTCATACAGAGTTCTGGCAATGGATTGTTGCAGCTGATTGATGAAATTCTTGACCTCTCCAAGATTGAATCGGGCAAAATGCAACTTGATTATGAGCTGATCTCTGTGAACGAGATTGCCAATGATATGAATGCACTATTTGCTCCCATGGCCAAAGAAAAGAATGTGGAATTCAACATTCACATAGATCCTGCATTGCAGGGCCAGATAGAAACAGACAAAATGAGGCTTGAACAAATCCTGAAAAACCTGATCTCAAATTCATTAAAGTTTACCAATAAAGGATTTATCAATCTTTCAGCTTATCCAAACAGGGAAGAAAAAGGCATGCTGGATTTCTCAGTAAAAGATAGCGGCATTGGTATTCCTGTAGATAAACAGGAACTGATTTTTGAGGCTTTTCAACAGGCAGATGGATCTACCCGAAGAAAATATGGTGGCACCGGTTTGGGATTATCGATCAGTCGCCAGTTAAGTCGCCTGCTCGGGGGAGACATCAGATTGATCAGCCAGGCCGGGGAGGGGAGTGAGTTCATAGTGACTATCCCTAAATCTCAGAAATTCATACCTGAGAATAAGGAAACAAAGTCTGCCGATATTATTACTACAATAAACGAAGAAAAAACAAATGGAATAGGTCATATTGGCCAAACTGATCCCTATACTTCTCCTGTGATTCCGGAAGAAGTTCCGGATGACCGGAATCATATCGAAACAGGAGATAAACTGATCCTGATCATCGAGGATGATACTGTATTTGCAAAAACACTACTCGACTTTACACGGAAAAAGGGATATAAAGGATTGGTGGCAGTTCGCGGAGACCAGGGAATTGAAATGGCCAGGAAATTCAGGCCAATGGGAATTTTGCTGGATATTCAATTGCCCGTTAAGAGTGGTTGGGATGTAATGGATGAGATCAAGAAAGATCCGTTAACCCGCCATATTCCCGTTCATATTGCGTCTTCCTATGAAATGAAAAAAGAAAGTCTGATCAGGGGCGCGGTTGATTTTTTGCATAAGCCGGTTGCCTATGAAAAGATGGACGAGGTGTTTAAGAAAATCGAGAGCGTGGTGAAGAAGGATTCCCAAAAAGTGATGATCGTAGAGGATAATACAAAACATGCAAAAGCACTTGCCTATTTTCTTTCCACACATAATATCAATTCCGTGATATCAGGAAATATAAAGGATAGCGTAAGCTCATTGGAACAGCATGAAGTTGATTGTGTGATCCTGGATATGGGCATCCCGGATATGAAGGTTTATGAAACACTGGATACAGTCAAAAAGAATGCAGGTCTTGAAAGCACACCCGTTTTGATCTTTACAGGGAAAAGCCTTTCAAGAGCAGATGAAATAAAACTAAAGCAATATGCAGATTCAATAGTGCTGAAAACAGCCCATTCTTATCAGCGTATCCTGGATGAAGTTTCTCTTTTCCTTCACCTGGTTGAAGAAAATACCAAATCCCAAAAGAAATCACCGGCGCCAGTACGCGGAGCCGGTTCACTGTCGGAAGTATTATCCAATAAAAAAGTATTGTTGGCAGATGATGATGTAAGAAATATTTTCTCATTGACCAGGACTCTTGAAAAACACCGGATGGAGGTTATTTCGGCCATCGATGGAAAAGAGGCCTTGCAGATGCTGGAAAAGAATCCTGATACGGATATAGTGCTCATGGATATCATGATGCCCGAAATGGACGGGTTTGAAGCTATAGCACGAATCCGGCAAAATCCCCGCTGGCGCAACCTGCCTGTTATTGCCGTTACCGCCAAGGCCATGGCCGGTGATCGTGAGAAATGTATCAGGGCGGGCGCTTCGGATTATATTTCAAAGCCAGTAGATATTGATCAACTGGTGTCCCTGCTAAGGATATGGCTGTATGAAAAATAATACAAAAACTAACTGACACACATGATCAAGGTTTTAATTATAGACGACGATAACAAAAATATCTATGCGCTTTCTGCTACTTTGAGATCAAGGGCATTTTCAACTGTTTCGGCTATGACCGCCAAAGATGGAATTGAAATGCTGGAAAAAGATCCGGCAATCGGGGTAATATTGATGGACATGATGATGCCGGATATGGACGGGTATGAAGCTATCCGGGAGATAAAAGGCGATCGAAAATTCAAATACCTGCCGGTGATTGCAGTAACTGCACAGGCAATGAATGGCGATCGGGAAAAATGCCTTGCCGCAGGTGCAGATTATTATATACCAAAACCCATCGATGTTGATCAATTGTTAATAATACTGGGTAAATATGTAAAAAACTGAGAGTGGAATCAAAACTTATTATATCCGATGAAGAGGTTGATATGTTGCTGGATGATATGCTGGAGATATATGGGTATGATTTTACAGAGTACTCTAAAGCATCTTTAAGAAGAAGAATACAAAGAATCATTATTAACGATAAGCCAGCCAGCTTTGCTGAATTCCGGTACCGGCTGAAGAATAGTGATGCATATTTTAGTCATATCGTTGAGGAAATCAGTGTAAACGTAACAGAAATGTTGCGTGATCCGGGTTTTTACAAAGCCATTGTAGAAAAAGTTATTCCTGTACTAACCAGTTATCCTTTCATCAGGATATGGCATGCAGGGTGTGCAACAGGTGAAGAAGTATATTCAATGGCCATTCTGCTTAGGGAAGCCGGGCTGTTGCATAAATCTCTTATTTACGGTACTGATATAAACCCTGCCGCATTGGAAAAGGCAAGACAGGGGATATTTCCCATAGAACAATTGCAACAGTATTCCCGGAATTACATTGCTGCAGGAGGCAAAAATGATTTTTCAGATTATTATACTTCCAACTATCGATTGGTGAAATTTGATGAAAGCCTGGCAAAGAAAATGGTCTTCTCCACACATAATTTAGTTACAGATTCTTCCTTCAATTCATTTCAACTGATATTTTGCCGGAACGTAATGATCTATTTTGATAAAAAGTTACAGGATCGGGTCCTTCAGTTGTTTGACAGCAGCCTGGAGCATTTCGGCTTTTTAGCTTTAGGTGCAAAAGAATCCATCAGGTTTTCTCCTATTGCTTCAAACTATTCCCAAATAGGAAGAGAAAAGATCTGGAGAAAGAAAACATGACAACAAATAGCAGGATAGTAATAATTGGAGGTTCGGCCGGGAGCCTGCAGGCAATATTTAAGTTGTTTACAGGTGTGGAGGATATAAAGCATATTGCTATAGTCATCGTAATTCATCGCGGCCAGGTGGGAGAGCAGGGGCTGGAAGAAATTATAACTGCCAAAACTGGTTTACCTGCTAAGGAAATTGAGGAAAAGGAAATCCCTGAGCAGGGTTGTTTGTATGTATGTCCGCCAGATTACCATTTATTGTTTGAAAAGAATGAAAGCTTTACACTGGACTATTCAGAAAAAGTGAATTTTTGTCGTCCGAGTATTGATGTTAGTTTTCAATCCGCTGCAGATGTATTTGGGAGCTCACTTGTATGCATTCTATTGTCAGGTGCCAATTCAGACGGTGCGGATGGACTGGCTTATGTGAAAGAAAGAAAAGGAATTACAATCGTACAAAACCCAGAGGATGCAGAAGTGCCATACATGCCTCTTCAGGCTATCCACAGGAATATCGCCGACCATATTTTCACCACTTCTGAGATCGGGAGTTTTATTGAAGGATTGCGATAGAATGAGATTGGGAATTAATTGGTTATTGAGGAACGACATTCCTTTTTAGCGCATCCAGAACAAGGGTTTCCAGTTGCGCAATATCGAATGGCTTTGCAAGGTGGTATTCAGCCCCCGCCTGCTGACTGAGGATTTCCACATTGAAATTGGCGCTAAAGAATATTACGGGGATATGTTTGGTACTTTCTGTTTCCTTAATTATCCGGGTTGCTGCTATCCCTCCGGATTGGGGTATGCTATTATCCATCAGGATAACATGAGCCCCTGCCTCGATGATCTTTTGGGCCACATCATCGCAATTATTTGCCGTAACAACCCTGAAGCCTTTGGATTCTAGAATAATCGCACATATCTGCAAAATCTCCGCATCGTCATCGAAAATGATAATAGTATTCTTCATTCAGTTCTGTATGTATAGACAGGCTGAAAATAAGTACAAAAATCAATCCTAAATTTAGGATTGGTGCGATTTACTGAGGATAAATTCTGCTCCCATTGGGCCTGGAAGCGGAATGTTTAACAATGCCCCAGGAGCCAGTAAACTATAGCAAAAACTACAATAAATCCAAGGCACCCCCCTCCCCATTTGTAGCCTGCATAGCCCGCAAGTAAAGTTCTAAGCCAATCCCGCATGATATTAATATTTATAGGTGAATGTTTATTTTTTATAGCTGACTCTCCATATTTTATTCCCGCCATCATCCGTAACCAGTAAGGAACCATCGGCAGCCTGTGCCACACCTACCGGCCTACCGTAAACTTCGCTCTTTTCTTCATTGGCGATGAACCCCGTTAAAAAATCTTCGGGCTTGCCGGAAGGTTTTCCATTACCAAATGGTACAAATATTACTTTATAGCCAGCCAGGTGGGATCGGTTCCATGAGCCATGCTGCGCTACAAATGCCCCGTTATGATAGCTGGCAGGGAAATTATCCCCGGTATAAAATACCAGTCCCAGGGAAGCCGTATGAGTACCAAGGGCTACGTCTGGAACAATGGCACTCTTTACAAGGTCCGGCCTTTGTTTTGCCGAATCAATCCTGGGGTCCGGATTCTGGCCGAAATAGGAATAGGGCCATCCATAAAATCCACCTTCCCTAACACTGGTGAGATAATCCGGGGGAACGTCATCACCCAATTCATCTCTTTCATTTACTGCTGCCCAGAGAGTACCAGTGCCAGGAGCCCAACCCATACCAACCGGATTTCTTAAACCGCTTGCATATATTTTTTCATTTGATCCATCCAGGTTTACTTCAAGAATATTCGCCCGCCGATTTTCTTTATCAATTCCATCCTCAGCCACATTGCTTGATGAACCTACTGATATATAAATTTTATTCTTTGCTGCATTGGTAATGATATTGCGGGTCCAGTGTCTTCCCTTCTCCGGTAGCGCAACCAATTGTTTTGAAGGCGCTGTAATGGAGGTAGCAGCTGGATCATAAGGATATTCCAGTAATGCATCAGTATTTGCCACATAAAATTTATTATTGATGATCAGCATACCGAATGGCTGATTTAGGTTTTGCAAGTAAACAGTTTTTGATTCAGGAAGGCCATCTTTATTCTTATCCCTGAAGAGAAGAATATTATTTCCATTTTTACCCTCCCTGTCAGCCTGTGCTACAAAAACATCACCATTGGACGCCACATACATCCATCGCGGACTTTGCAGGTTATCTGCAAATTCGCTCACAGTAAATCCTGACGGTGCAACAGGTGTCTGGTTATTTTTCCAGCCTGTTACATCTGCGCGGTTCGTCACAGATTTTGTAGCATATGGTTTAGGTAAAGAATCAAGGTTGTTGGCAACAGTCTGTTGTGCATTGGCTGTTGAATCGGCTTCTGCTTTTTCTTCAGATGTGGATTCATTACTGTTACAGGAACATATCAGGAAACTACTTGCAATAGCTGATAATAGGAAGCTGCGCATACTTGATGTTTCTTATCCTGGGGCAAAAACCATGCATCAGCCTTTCAAAGGTTGGTTAGGGGGAATATGGGGAAGAATTTGGTCAATGATGTTTAAAATATTGGATTTCTCTTTCATGTTTTTTGGCGGCCGCCATGGATGAAAAAGTTCCTAAATTTCTGCGCTTACCCGTCTTGGGATCTTTCTTCCTGGAATAGATCCTGTATCCTGATTTTAATTTTCGTATCATGATTGTTGTTTAATGATAAGGGGCAAGAGCTATGCCAGCTCCTGCCCCTACAAATCAGTAGACATACTCAGGCGGTTCAATTCCTTTGCAACGCAGGAATACAACTGCCTGGCCCCTGTGATGGGTAATGTGATCGATTGTGGCATTAAATCCCTGAATGGATTTATCATTCCATTGTGTTTTTGTGACCGTGTTGGAAAGCGATGTATAGACTTGCTCCAGAAGGCTTGTGATCTCTTTCTTACTTTCCTTTACAGGCGGGGGATTCCAGTCAGTTTTATTTCCTTTAATAAAATTGCTTTCCCACCATTCAATCCCATAGGCGATATGGTTTAATAATTCTCCAAAATCCCAACCGGCACCTGACGGTTTAAAATGAAAATCTTTTTCCGGCATTGCGTTGGCAACAGCCAGGGTGTACTGTCTTGAATTCTCCAACGTTGCTGCAAATTGTTCTTTCATGCTTATAAATTTTTGTAGCACGAAACTATTTGGAGAGAAGAAGAAGGGGTTAAGAAATCTTGCTATTTTGAAGTCCAATTCCCGATTTACGGAAACTTGCGGGTGGTGATTTGTATTTACGGCGAAAAGCTGAAGTAAAATATTCAACACTATTAAACCCGGAAGTGTAAGCAATGTCTGCAACTGGCAGATCTGTGTTAAGTAGCGTTATTTCCGCCTGGTTCAGTCTGATATTGAGCAGGAATTGATGCGGAGCTTCCTTGGTAAATTTTTTGAAAATGCGACTGAAATGGAAAGGACTAACATGGCACCATGCTGCTATTTCCATTAATGAGATATCATCTCTAAAATGATTGAGAATATATTCCTTCGCACGTTCAATGGTGATAAGATGGTTTTTCTTGAGGGTTTTTGTAATGTCCTTGTCAGGTTCATAAGCTGTAATGGAAGGGATAGTGTGCGCTATTATTTCCATCACAAGGTTGTCAATTTGTAGCTTACCTCCTTTTGACCGGATCAGTTCAAGAACATAATAATGGAGAAATTCTAGTTCGGAATTGGTTGTGATTAGCGTCGAATGAACATCATTGTCCTGGAAGAACCCGGTATTCCCATACTGCTCCAGCAACTCCGGGTAAAAATCCATTTTGAAATCAAAGATGGTGCACTCATCCGGTACCGTATGTGTGTGAGTGACCGTACGCTCATAACCTGGTTTTGTTATCAGTGTGCATCCATTGTATGAATCCAACGACCGACGAAAGACATTGAAAAGGAAATTTCCTTTTCGTACAAAGCTTATACAAAAAGAGTTGCTGTACTCTGGTTTTGATGTAATGCAATCCACACACCTGCACTTGAAATCCAGTATTCGATAAAAATCTGAGCTGTAGAGCGTATGTATATCAGCGGAAACGGCCATTCAGCTATTTTTTGTAAGGTACAGAATTTGCAGCCAGGCTTGCAACCCTTTTATAATTGCTTCTGTCATTGTGAGGTCCTGCCTTGTGAACTCTTCCGATTACTTTAAGCTATAAAGCCAAACCAAACTAAATGAAAAAGATTTTATTATCCCTTTTTCTGGTGATAAGTATTGCCCTCCAATCACAAGTTCCCACTGAAATTTTATACGGGGCTATTGACCGCAGCAGCCTGCAAAAAACTCCTTTTGATAAATGGTTTATATCCGGTTACCAGGATTATCAGCCTTCAGTTGATGTGCTTCAGTCTTTAAAAAAATCGGACTTAAAGGGAATTTGTATTGAGGTATTTTTTGGGACCTGGTGTGGAGATAGTAGGAGAGAAGTGCCGAGGTTTCTGAAACTATTGGATGAGATTGGGTTGCCCGCTAAGAATATCCGGTTAATTGCTGTAGGCGGCAGTGATTCACTGATCAAACAAAGCCCTGGTCATGAGGAAGCTGGGAAAGGAATTTTCCGGGTCCCAACCTTCATACTGTATAAAAACGATAAGGAGTTAGGCCGGATCAATGAATACCCGGTAAACTCCCTGGAAAGGGATCTTTATGCAATTTTATTAAATCAACCTTATTCTCCGAATTATAAAAGCTTTGCAACAATCCGAAACTGGATGAAAGATGGAACGCTCTCAGACAGGAACATGAGCATTCGTGGACTGGCAATGCAATTAAGGTCATTGGTGAACAATGAAAGAGAATTAAATAGTCTGGGTTATTTATTACTGAATCAGGGTAATAAGGAAGCCGCACTCAGGATTATGCAGTTTAATGCACAGCTATATCCTGAATCAGCCAATGCGCTTTCAAGCCTGGGAGAAGCATTTCTTAAGAACAGCGATGCTAAGAGCGCATTGCCCTTACTTGAAAGATCACTGGAACTAAATAAGGATCCTCTGTTAGTTAAAGAAATACTGAAAGTGCTGTATCAGGCAAAACTGGCTGAACCAGGTACAAAATGATTAGATATAGATGTGTTAATGATTAACAAGTTTAAGCGCTCCTTCACTATAGCGTTTTCCTGTATCCGGGTATTTGCTTACCAGCTCTTCAATATCCTGTAATTCAGCTTCAGTTAACTGTATATTCACTGCTCCGGCATTTTCAACCAGGTATTTACGCTGTTTGGTACCTGGTATTGGAATAATATCTTCGCCCTGCGCCAGCACCCATGCCAGCGCTAATTGAGATGGGGTGCAATTTTTTTCTTTAGCCAGATTTGAAAATTCATTTACAAGCTTTGTATTGTTTTGCCAGTGCTCCTCTTTAAATCGTGGTATTACACGTCTGTAATCATCCTTTTCCAACTGATTGGCATCCTTTACTGTGGCTGTGACCAAACCTCTGGCCAGGGGACTGTAAGCTACCAGTGATATTCCCAGCTCTCGTATGGTATCCTGGATTTCACCTTCAGTATCGCGGGTAAGCAAAGAATATTCACTTTGTAATGCTGCAATGGGATGAACAGCGTGCGCTTTTCGGATGGAACTGGCAGAAGCTTCTGATAATCCCAGGTACCGGATCTTGCCTTCCCTGACAAGGTCTGCCATGGCGCCTACTGTATCTTCAATTGGTAATTTAGGATCAACGCGGTGTGCATAATAAAGATCAATGGTTTCAATTCCTAACCGCGTTAAACTTTTTTCAACAGCCGATTTGATATAAGCTGGAGAGGCGTCTACATAAGTAGCACCGGACCCGGGCAAACTTTTGTCATCGGGATTGGCCTGCCGAAACCCGAATTTGGTAGCAATAAAAACTTTTTTGCGATTGGGTATAAGCACCTTTGATATCAACTCCTCGTTGTGTCCAAAACCATACAAATCTGCAGTGTCCCAGAAATTGACACCCAGTTCCAGGGCTTTTTGTAAGGTAGCAATTGATTCTTCATCATTCCGTTGACCGTAGGCAAAGCTCATACCCATGCAGCCCAAACCAATGGCTGAGACTTTTTCACCCGTGCTTCCAAGATTTCTGTATTTCATGCTCTATTTATTTAAAATTTAGGGGGGGATATTATGCCCAACAATCAGGATGAGATTTGGTTCAGGAAGTCAAACCTGATATACATTCCTCCAAAAAATGATTAACCCTCCTGTAGAAACAAGAGGGTTAATATAATAGCAGTGTAAATACAATGCTACTTTACTTTAGCCGTCCAATCAGGATCATTGGTATTACATTTAATAAGATAATTCAGAGCCGGGTGCAAGTGGGGTATATTCAGAAAACGTGTGACAAATCTCGTTAACCAACAATTGTATTATAAAACAATTTTGGGAATTAATGATTAATCTATTAGATACGTAGGGAATAACTCTTAAAAATAAGGGGATTTCAGGCCGAATTATCAGTCCCTGAATGCAAATCGATCATTAATTACAATTCTTATTGAACCATCACGCTAAAATAATTTGCTAACAAAGCAGTACAATCACAAATAGCTCAGCCACCATTGTTGATGCGTTCTCTTATACCTGTCATACCACCTACAAAGGAAATATAGAATGACCACTATTGAAGCCCACACCAGGTACGTAATTCCAAGGGAAAACCCGTAACCTTTAAGTTTCGGCTCGAATTCAATCCAGGCAGTAAGTATCATATCACCCGGTGTATGACCGCAGAAATAAGTTGCAAATAAAGCAATGATATGAATGATGTATAAGTGTAGCAGATAGTAAAACATTGGTACGCGTCCAATCACCTTAATGCTTTCCGACAGCCAGGAACGGCTGCCTTCGGTCAACGAAAGAAATACAAGCGCTGGTCCAAGTGTCATAAGTAAATACAAAAGTGATGGAGGGTACTTTGAAACATTCAGGAAAGAAAGAAAAGTAAATACCCCGGATTTTTGAGTGCTCCAGTGAAATGGATCACCATATTGGTTAATGTAGCGTATGGCAATGAAAAGGACGATAGCAGTTAAGCCCAGCCCCATCAGCCATTTTTTTCTTTTTGCTGCCGGAAATCCTTTGGTATATAATTTTCCCAGGCAATAACCCAATGACATTACACCGATCCAGGGAATAATAGGATATCCCACAAATAATGTGAAATGACCTTTGAAATAAATGTTCTGGTGATGAAAAAGGGACCATCCAATAGCATCACCGCCATCACCTGGTACCTGTATTGAATCAAGCAGGTTATGGCCAAATATCATTACCAGGCTAATAACAAGGATAACCGGTAATGGCAGATAGATAAAAGCTGCAAGGAAAATCATACTGATCCCCAGTGCCCAGATCACAATAAAATCAACAACGGGAAAAGTAACATTGAAATACCAGGCGAAATTAATGACCGTCATTTCCAAAAAGACCAGCCATAGACCACGGGTCAACAGAAACCTGGCCAGTGCATTCTTTCCTTTCCGTATGCCCACCAAATAAGCAGAAGTTCCCGAGAGGAACATAAATAACGGTGCGCAAAAATGTGTGATCCATCTGGTAAAGAAAAGCAGGGGAGTAGTTTGCGTAAGATCAGTTGGACTGTACAACAACGCATCGGCATGAAAGTAATCACGCACATGATCAAGTGCCATTACAATCATGATCAGGCCACGTAGCAGGTCTATGGATTCAACCCTGAAAGATTTTTTTTTCTCATGTAATGCATCCGCTGGAAGGGCTGCGGCAACGGGAGCTTGCATAAATAGTTTTGGTTTGGATATTTGAACAATGTAACGCTAAATGCTTTTGATAACGAAATATAGAAGCATAAAGCAGATAGTCATTTTCAGTAACGAACCTACCAAAAATCCCACAAATGATCCAACAGCGGCCCTGAATGATTTTCTTGAATCCTGTCCCCCGATCATTTCTCCCACAAATGCCCCCAAAAAAGGCCCTATGATGATACCCCAGGGACCCAGCCAGAATGCAAGAATGAATCCCAGCATGCAGCCCCAGACGCCATACCGCGTGCCCCCGAATTTTTTGGTGCCCCAGGCCGGAATAATATAATCAAGTACCAGTGAGACCACCACAATTCCTGCCCATATCCATAGAAATTTTGAAGAAAAAGGGTTGGGGTCCCTTAATTGTTGCAATAATATACCTGCGTAAGCGATGGGTGGACCCGGAAGGATCGGAAGTATGCTTCCGGCAATCCCGATCAATACCAGGATAATTCCCAATGTGATCCACAGCCAATCCATAAGTAAATGTAAAGAATTTGATATTCTAACAGTTTTCAAGGTAATGAACAAGGGTCCATTGCTTTTGTTAATTTTAGTTTCAATACCGACAATTATGGCCGATAGAAATCGAATTAACCCTTTTTCCAAAACGAACAACGATACCGGTTTTGGCACCAACGCATCCAGTTATGGCGGCCGTTTTATCAATCGGGATGGAACCTATAATCTGCGAAAGGAAGGGGCCTCTTTCTGGGACCGGTTCAGTGTATTTCATACCATGTTGAATATGCCAGCATGGAAATTTATTGTAGTGATCGTATTATTCTTTCTCTGTATCAATGTTCTTTATACGATTATTTATTTATTGATCGGCCTTTCCGGATTCACGGGGATTGTAGGTACATCAGAGTGGGAAAAGATTGAGGAGATTTATTTCTTCAGTACGGAGACCTTCACCACAGTTGGATATGGCCGTGTCAACCCGGTTGGTACGGGCGTAAATATGGTTGCGGCCATTGAAGCCATGAGTGGATTTCTTTCATTTGCAGTAGCCACTGGCTTGATCTATGGCCGTTTTGCAAAGCCCAAATCTTATATTGCATTTAGTGAGCAGGCTCTTATCGCTCCCTTCAGAGATAAAACAGCTTTGATGTTTCGCATAGTTTCCTACAAGGATAACCATAATCTTACCAATGCCGAGATCAAAGTAAATGCGGCACTTCAGATAAATGAGGACGGTAATACCACTTACAAATTTTATGAGCTGGACCTGGAAAGGTCAAAGGTTGACACCCTGATGATGAACTGGACAGTAGTTCATCCCATTGATGAACGAAGCCCACTGCTCGGGTTATCCGAAGAAGATTTCAAGAATTCAGATCTTGAGGTATATGTGATGGTTAGAGGGTATGATGATGTTTACTCAAATACTGTTATCCGGCGTACTTCCTACGTGTATGATGAAATTGTGTTCAATGCAAAATTTGTGACCATGTACCATGAAAGCGAAGATGGAAAAACAACTATCGTTGAACTGGATAAATTAAGCGCCTACGAAAAGATGCGCCATTAAGAAACAGGACCAACCTACTGGCTGGTCCTGTTTTCCTGATCACTATACTTAATCCTTCACTTAAGACGCAGGTTTAACTTCAGTGGGTTTAGCTTCAGTCTTTTTCTTTTCCATCAATGATTTGTATTTAGTTTGTTGTTCAGCAGTGAGAAATTCAAACAACTTTGTTTCTTTTTCCTTCTTCAAGGCCATCTTCTTTTCTTTCTGTGCTTCTTTGGTAAGAGTAGCATCAGACTGAAGTGCATCTATCTTGTCCTTGTACTCTTTACTCAGGGCATCATATTTAGTTGTTTGATCCGGAGTGAGTTTTAATTCATCCTTTACTTTCTTTTCCCATTCTACACGATTCTGCTTCATCTGGGTTTGTGTTTGGTCCTGCGCTACAGCTACGGTAGCAAAAAATGCTGTAATGGTCAGCATTAACAGTAATTTTTTCATGGTAATAATTTTTTAAAGAATAATTAAAGAAGGTGATCTAATGTTCAAGGTTAATAAGTAGAGGAAACCGTCAGCGAACTCTATGCGAAAAAATAATGCCAATCCGGCAAAATGGGTATAAATCGAAAATCAACCGTCTGTCCCCGGATTGAGTTAGAAAAAGGAATAATGTTTCTGCAGTAAAATCTTATTTCGAGCCAGCCTGTTTGCTTGTTTTATTCGGATTATCCCGTTTGAAAACCTTTATTGCCTGTTTTATTTTCCGGATGGTACCATGAATTTCTTTTTCCTCCCGCCTGAGCAGGGTTTCCATTTTTTTTGCAGCAAGATCGAAGTAGCGATTAGCTTCCGAAAGATGGGTATTGAACTGAGCTGCCTGTTCATCCAGCCTTTCCAGTAATTCTTTAAAATTTTCCTTCTTTTTCATATCGTTAAAGTCAACAAATTTTAAGCCGGTGTCAATCAGTTATGAACCCTTCCGGACAGTCTCTTTAAATCAGGCAGGATACCTCATTTCCGGCCTAAATGATGTACCTTTGCCCATCTTAAAAAAGTAAAAAGCGTAGACTCCTTCCCGGAGTATGGGTCAATGAAGAATATCCGTAATTTTTGCATCATCGCACACATAGACCACGGTAAATCCACCCTGGCAGACAGGCTGTTACAAAGCACCGGCACCATTAGTGACCGGGATATGATGGACCAGGTACTGGATGATATGGACCTTGAGCGGGAAAAGGGCATTACCATCAAAAGCCACGCTATCCAGATCAATTATAAGCACAAAGACGGTCAGGAGTACATCCTGAACCTGATCGATACTCCCGGCCACGTTGATTTCAGCTATGAAGTGAGCCGGGCTCTTGCTGCCTGTGAAGGCTGTCTACTCCTTGTTGACGCATCCCAGGGCATCCAGGCGCAAACTATCAGCAATCTTTACCTGGCTATCGATAATGACCTCGAGATCATTCCTGTGATCAATAAGATCGATATGGAAGGAGCGATGGTTGAAGAGGTAAAAGATCAGATCATTGACCTCATTGGCTGCAAACCTGAAGAAATACTGCTGGCCAGCGCCCGCACAGGAATTGGTGTGGAAGAAATACTGGACGCAATCGTTAAACGTATTCCTGCACCTGTAGGCAAACAGAATGCGCCGTTACAGGCTCTGATCTTTGATAGTGTTTTCAACAGTTTCCGTGGGATCATCGTTTACTACCGGATTATCAATGGCTCTATTAAAAAGGGGGATAAAGTAAAATTCGTAAGTACCGGACAGGATTATGAAGCGGATGAAGTGGGTATCCTGAAATTAAAAATGACCCCGAAAGACCAGGTTAACTGCGGGGACGTAGGATATATCATAACGGGTATCAAGAATGCGAAAGAGGTTAAGGTGGGTGATACCATCACTACTTCATCCAATCCTACACAGGAAATTATAAAAGGGTTCCAGGAAGTAAAACCCATGGTGTTCGCGGGGATCTTTCCAGTGAATACAGAGGACTTCGAAGAGTTGAGAGATTGCATGGATAAACTGCAATTAAATGATGCATCCCTTACTTATGAACTGGAAACATCTCAGGCACTTGGCTTTGGTTTCCGTTGCGGTTTTTTGGGATTGCTTCACATGGAGATCATCCAGGAGCGTCTGGAAAGAGAATTCAATCAAACAGTGATCACCACGGTGCCCAACGTAAGCTTCATTGCTTATACTACCAAGGGTGAAACAATCATCGTTAATAACCCTACTGAATTCCCTGATCCTGTTAAAACAGATCATATCGACGAACCCTTTATCAAAGCGCAGATCATTACCAAGCCAGAATATATCGGTAATATCATGACGCTTTGTTTGGGCAAGCGGGGTATTCTAACCAACCAGAGCTATCTCACCACTACAAGAGTAGAGCTGCTGTTTGAAATGCCTTTGACTGAGATCGTATTTGATTTTTATGATAAGCTGAAGAGCCAGACCAGGGGTTATGCATCATTTGATTATCATCCCATAGGATATCGCGAAGCAGATATCGTGAAAATGGATATCCTGCTCAATAGTGATAAGGTGGATGCACTAAGCGCGCTCATTCACCGCGGCCGTGCGCAGGAATTTGGAAGAAAGCTTTGCGAGAAATTAAAAGAATTATTACCCAGGCAGCAATTCCAGATTGCCATACAGGCCGCCATTGGTGCCAAGGTGGTAGCCAGGGAAAACATATCTGCCATGCGTAAGGATGTTACTGCCAAATGTTATGGTGGTGATATCAGCCGTAAACGTAAACTGTTGGAAAAGCAGAAAGAAGGAAAGAAACGTATGCGCCAGATCGGAAACGTGGAAGTTCCCCAGGAAGCATTCCTGGCAGTGTTGAAACTGGACGATTAATAACTTACTCTATTTTGATCACCTCTTTTGTGAGCCTGCTTCCGTTAATAGCAAATACTACAAAGTACATGCCCGGACTGATGCGCATTCTTTTTGCATCAAGGGTATAAGTATATCGTCCCGGTAATTGTCCTTTTTGTTCATATCGGCTGATCCGTTTGCCATCTACCGTAAAAAATTCTACGGATACATTGGCTTTTTTCTCCAGTTCATATTTAACCGTTATATCACGGACTGCAGGATTGGGAAATACCTGCAGATTGGCTTTGAATAATTGCGGATCTGATATACCAGTAACCCTGCTGATATTCCATTGTGTGTTATAGGTATGAATGGCTATGTGATTATCAGCCTTACTGAGTAGTGAAGTATCGATTACCGTAGCTACTAATGTATGGTTGGCAACTGAGAGGTTGGCGCCATTAATTGTGATTGTATCTGTATTGGTGGCAATTTGATTTCCATCCAGTTTCCAGGTTACTTTTAAAGTATTGGGAACAGGTGCAATCAGGTCCAGTTTGAAACCATACTGGCTACCATCCAAATTTAATGGAACTGCAGCTACGGCAGGTGTGACCTTATCAATCGGACTTACCAGTGTGTGTATCCGCTCAATCATTGCTTCCACACAAACACTGCAAAAAGGAACTCCAAGTACTTCCATTTTACAACGGTTACCCTGCACCGGACGGAACCAGCTGGCACTGCCTGAATAAGGAAAGACACCAACATTATTTAGTCCTACCCAGTTTTTCCATTTTACTAATGCAGGATTTGATTCTGCTGTCATGTTAGGTTTTTCCATCGCGTATTGGGAGCCTGCCCAATATTCATCTGCAAGTTTGCCAAAGGAGTGACCCAGTTCATGAATAGCCACTTCTGCAGAACTTGGATCAGTACTACTGGTTGCATAAACTCCACCAGATCCACCATAGAAAGCTGAATGGGCTATAATAAATGCCTGGTCATAGTTTGGAAGATTGGAAGCCAGTACTGAGTTGATTTTAGCATTACTGTCTGGTACTAACAGGCGATGAATTCCTCCATAATCAAAGCGGCTACCGAAATAATTTTTTGGATCTGAAACAGGTTGAACACTAACGTCCGGACAATCACTGGCGGAATGTGCATGTTTGGCACCTGATTCAGCAGATGGAACTCTTACCTGGAAAATATTGAAATAGTTGATGTATTCTTTGAAGGGAGTTGTAAGAAATAATTTGTTGTTTATTGTCGTAACATCGGTGGCAAAAGTATTTAGTTCGCCGGCAAGGTATCCATCACTCAGGTAAACGAAATTGATACGCTTGTTGAGTGCGCCTTTTTTTACAACAGTATCCGTTGGAAAGACCTGTCCCTGGCAGGCACAGGCAACCATCAGGAAAATAGTAACAACTATCTTTCTCATAATTCAGTTATTGGTCATTCGGCTCTATAGCGTGACTGAAAATAGCGGTTCGATTATTTTTATCACTGCTGATTTCGGTTATATCTATTGTCCTCATTGCTTTTTTATAATTCATTCGAATGGCAAGTTCTGCCCTTGGCAACCATACATCCTTTGTTTGTAAGGCCCCGTTATTACCCACATATTCCAGTTTCTGGTGTAGTGGATTTTCAACAATTAGGGTTTCCAGTGGACCTTCCGGGCTTCCGGCTGATATTATCCAATTGCCTGTATTGAGTGGGGCAATCTCAGTTGATCCGGGTTTAATGGAGCCTTCAACTGTCCGCTGATAAATAATATTGGCTGCTATTTTTCCAGATATGGAGTCACGAGTGATCTCGTATGCAATGAACAGGATCTTTTCCTCTTCTGTTTTGCTGGTTTTTGAAGTAGGTAATTTGGAATATTTAGTAGAACAGGAAAGAAGAAGACTGAACAGAATAAGTATTACTACAACTGGTTCACGACGCATAATCCTGTGGATGTATGCCGAAATTAAGCATTTGCCTTTGATTGTGCCAGCAACCTGGCTGGAGATAGGGAATTTACTAAGCTAATAAGGAGCTATTTAACAGAATTACTGGTTAACAGGCACAGCCGGTTCATCTTCCTTTTTACGATTCTGGTCTGATTTTTCCATCAGTTTCTTTTCATTCCGGTTGCCTTTGGAGTCCAGGATGGGTGCTTCAACAGGTGGTTTTCCCATATATGGATCAACTCCTGACATGTCTACCTTATAATCAAATGCCTTGTCTGAATGTACCCATTTGCCATTTTCCCATTTGTAAGCTTCATTGTCTCCATCAGGAACATAGGTCCATTTATGATCGGGTTCATCTGTTTCTGAAACCAGGTGATCCACCAGTATTACACCCAGGTCATTGATATAATTAACAAGGGTCCTTGCATCTTTTTTAAACTCAATGCTGATACGGTTTTTAGGTTTTTGCGGCGGATTATCTTTTGTGAAAGTGAAGAAAGGACCACCAAAAACCGGTTCCATATTTCCATTGAAATACATTACTTCAATCCATTTCTTGCTGCTTTGGGTACTGTAGCTATCAAACCCAAATAGCGTATAATAGTTTCTTCCGTTGTATTCAGTCTTAATAATGTTGTAATACATGGCTCCAATCCAGTTATTCTTTGTACGGGCTGAATCCTCAGCATTCTGGGTAAATTCGGAATAATCCCGAAGGGGTATCAACTTCAACGATCCATCCCGGGTCCTTAACTGGATCACACCTCTTTGTCTGGGTGGATATAGTTCGGCGAATTCCAGGGTCCATGTTATTATCCGGAAGGTACTGTCTGGCGCATATAGGTGAGATATTCCTTTCACCGAATCAAGGGGGTAGTAAAATGAGTTCTTGATCCGCATTGCCCTTACCAGGGTCTTTGTAAAATTACTGTCAGCCACCATTCGGCCTGATGTAGTACTATCGGTTACCAGTTCACGGGCATAGGTAGCCAGGGTATCTTCCTTGGCCTGCAATTTCTTTCGGTCTGCCGGGTTGATCAATTGAGCATAACTACCTGTTTGGCAGGAGAGAATAAACAGGAAAATCAGGGTAATATGAAACGGACTTTTCTTCAAAAGGATTGATTTTAAGCGCAAAATTAGCCTTATTCAGACGCTGATAACGGCAAAAGAGTTGTAAAATTTTGCGGCCCGTCATAAACCTTTGGCAAAATCAGCCAGGGAATCAAATAGAAGGTCAATATCCTGGTAGGGGAGTTCTACGGCGGGATTGGTTGTCTTCACAAAAACAGTATACATACCTGCATTTTTGCCAAACTGCATATCACTGAAATTATTGCCTACCATAATTGACCTGGAGAAATCCACTTCGGGAAAGTCCTTTTTTACCTGAACTGCCATACCCAGGTTAGGTTTACGTCCGGGATCCTTTTTATCTGGAGCGGGACAGTAATAAATATGGTCAATTCTTCCACCCGATGCTATTACTTCCTTCACCAGTTTTTCATGAATGCCCAGCAGGTCTTCTTTCGTCATCAATTCCCGGCCTACACCACGCTGGTTGGTGATGATAATTACACGGCCAAACAGATCCGCAAATTTCCTGAATACACCTGGCTTATTAGATTTCCCTAATAGCCCATCATAAAAGATAAACTCATCCTTATTTAAAATATAGCTATTGGGCTTGTCCTCATTGATCACCCCATCACGGTCGAGGAAAAGCGTCCAGCGCTTATCGATTTTTTTCAAATTGATGGGTGCCTGCGCAAGATCTTCCTGGGCCTGGTTATAATCAGTTGGAATACCAATATCGATGAAATAGCCATCCTGTGAAAGACCTGCTAATTTGTTCGATTGTGAGAGGGGTTCTAAAAATTCCTTTTCAAATGAAAATTTGGCCGGCCAGTGGCTGGACTCAAATTTATGTTTATCCAGTATATATACACCTCCATTGATCAACCCTTCTTTATAAAATTGTTTTTCTGCAAAATGGGTGATAATATTATCTTTTATCATCACGGCGCCATAACGATCAAAATTGGTCATGGGTTTCAATGCCAGAGTGCATTCCGCTTTTTTCTCATGATGGAGGTAAAGCATAGCAGCAACATCAGTCCTGAATAATGTATCACCATTGGTAACGAGTACATCTTTACCATTTGCTTTAGTACAGGCAAAGCGAATGGCGCCACCGGTACCCAATGGCTCATTTTCAATGACTACTTCATAGTTCAGGCGGGGAAAATGTTCTCTTAGCCAGGCTTCAATGATTTCATGTTTGTATCCCAATGAAAAAATAAAGCGGTTGACACCCTGCAATTGTAATTCGTTGATCACATAATAAAGAAAAGGCCTTCCCGCAACAGGTGCCATACATTTCGGAAGATCAGGAACGGCATCGCGTAAGCGTGTACCTAAACCACCTGCCAGTATGATTGCTTCTAATTCCAACCCGGGTCCGGGAGTGGTTGAAGGAACAGTATGATTTGCGGCTGTCATGGACAGAATTACACTAGGATTTGCTAAATATTTTTTCTTCTACCAGTTGGCAAATGATATGACCTGCCAGGATATGGGTTTCCTGGATCCGCGGTGTATCGGTAGAAGGAATATTGATCAGGTAATCACTAAGCGATTTCATCTGGCCACCGGATGCCCCTGTTAGCCCGATTGTTATAATCTTCTTTTCACGGGCTGATTCAAAAGCTTTGATAATATTTTTTGAGTTCCCTGAAGTAGAT
>Ga0207648_10000844_pt1 | contig 34567 bp, 32 predicted proteins | sample KBSMisM32_FD_184310 | JGI IMG/M metagenome (GOLD analysis project Ga0207648, IMG submission 184310) | Miscanthus rhizosphere microbial communities from Kellogg Biological Station, Michigan, USA - KBS Miscanthus M3-2 (SPAdes) (version 2) | ecosystem: Host-associated > Plants > Roots >... | reverse complement strand
CAATCGTCATTGACACAACGAGACGACACAAATCGACAGGATGTTGCGATTTTCCGGCGGAACGGGAAGACCGCGCTCCATCATCAACCTGCGAATGAGCGCGGCGGTCTCGGGGTACGCGGTGGCCGACTGCACGCCGACGCGCACGAGCCCTTCGGCATAGTCGAGCGCCTGCCATCTATGCCCCGCCGCGGCCGAGCCGAGCTTGTCGGTATCGCGGCTGCCACGGTCCTCAATCTCGAGCTTCGCGCCACGGTCGACGAGCAGCTGCACGGCGGCGTTACGTCCCTTGAGCGCGGCGCCCATCAACGCGGTGCGCCCTTCGCGGTTCGCGCCATTCGGGTCGAGGCCGAGATCGAGCAGCATCCGTAACGCCTCGACATTCTCCTGCGGCGAACGCTCGTAGGTGACCCCTTCCACCCATCCAATGCCACCGGCCGCTGTGAGCGCGGTATCTCCGTTGCCAGTCGCGAGGAATGGATCCGCACGGTACTGAAGGAGCAGCTTCATCAGCTCGGTATCGCTCGACTGTGCCGCGCGCACGAAGGCCGTCGCACCATCCTCGAAGAACCACTGCATCGTGAAGATCGTGCGCGTCAGCGTGTTGTCGCGGATCCGCGCGTTCGGATTCGCGCCGTGCTCGAGCAGCGCCTTGATGACCTCGAGGTGATCGAGATCGGGTTTCGGAACCGGATAGTCACCGCCTTCGATGTTGCGGTTGTCGGTGGCGAGATAGAGCGGCGTCCAGCCACCCTTGTTCGCAATGTTTACGTTCGCCCCGCGATCGATCAGCATCTTCGCGAGCGCGTAATTACGATTGTTGACTGCGGTCAGCAGCGGTGTCCATCCGTACTCAGTGGCCTGATCGATCCGGGCGCCGCCGTCGATGAGCGCCTTCGCCGAGTCGACGTCGCCTTCACGTGCGGCAAAGATCAGGGCCGTGAGCCCGCCGCCGCCGTTGCCCACCAATCCCGCCTGTACGACCGTGTCGTCGTCGGCTGACGCGTCCGCCGGCGGTCCGCCCGCCCTGCCGACGGGATTCTGTCGTTCGAACGCCACCTGTTCGTCGTAGGTACGTCCGGCCGCTGCGGCCCGTGCTCGCCGCAGCCGCGCGTCCTGCACGGCGCTGACGTTCACTCGCGGCGCCATGTAGTTCTGCGGCAGGCCTGCCGGACCTGAGGCGATGGCGGGATCCGCGCCGGCGGCAAGCAGCGCCTTCACGGCGCCGGGGTGACGCTGCTCCGCGGCCCACATGAGCGCAGTGGTGCCTCGAAGCCCCTCGCGAGCGTTGACGTCCGCACCCGCGGCATGCAGTCGCGTGATGACATCGACCCGCCCGTTTCGAGCGGCGAACATGAGCAGCGTCTCGCCGTTCGGTCCGCGCTGCTTCGGATCGGCGCCAGCCTTGAGCAACCGATCGATGATCGGCAGATCTCCATCGAGGCACGCCATCGCCAGCGGCGTCACACCCTCGCGATTGGCGGCCCGTACGTTCGCTCCTCCGGCGATGAGCCGATCGACCGCCTGCAGGTCGCCGCGATAGATGGCCGTGAGCAGCGGCGTCACGCTATCGGTCTGGGCCGCGAACGTCACGCCGCAGCAAATCGCTATTGCAAGTGTGAAGAAGCGAACGTTCATTAGCCTCATGGGCCGGCTCAGGCCCTACACGCCCTTGAGCCGTCCGGTGCTGTCGCCCTGCACATCCTTCTCGATGCCGTAGAGATCAAGCAGACTGAGCAACAGATTGCCCGTGGTCACCGACTTCCGGTCGTAGTGAAGGTGACGGTTGCCTTTGAGCTTCCCGCCGGCGCCGCCGACCAGAATGTGCGGCACGTCGTAGTGCTGATGCTGGTTTGAGTTGCCCATGTTGGTGCCGTACAGAATCGTCGAGTGATCCAGCAACGTCCCGTCGCCATCAGGAATCGAGCGCAGCTTCTCCGCGAAGTAGGCCAGCGTCGACACGTGATAGCGGTTGATGAGCGCGTATCGCCGGATCTGCGTCGCATCGTCCTGATGATGTGAGGCTCCGTGGAAACTGGCGCTCCGCCCGCCTTCGGGGAACAGCGCTCCCTTCGGGAACGTGTAGACGCGGTTGGTCAGATCACGCGCGCCCAGCAGCGTCGCGACCCGCGTGATGTCGGCCTTGAAGGCAAGCGCCAGCAGGTCGTAATGGAGCTTGATGTGATCGTCGAACTGCTCCGGTACGCCCGGCGGTAGATCGAAGTTCGGAACCGCGCTCGACGCCTTCGCGGCCAGCTCGAGGCGCCTTTCGATCTCGCGAATCTCGTCGACGTACTGATTCACCACCAACCGATCGGCGGGCCCGAGATCCTTCCGCAGCCGCGTCAGCTCGCCGACGAGCGCATCGAGGATGCTGCGCCGCTGCACGAGGCGCGCGGCGCGCAGCTCCGGTGTGCCACCGCTGCCGAACAGCCGCTCGAACACCACCTGCGGATTGAGCTCCATCGGCAGGGGGGCCGTCCGCATCAGCGGCTCGGTGGAAGGCGTCGGCAGCCCGATCCATGAGATCGAGTTCGTGTAGGAGCAGCTGTACCCCTCACCGCAGTTGCTCGAGCTGGAGTTCGGATCTTCGACCGCGAGCTGCAGCGACGGCAGCAGCGTGTCGACGCCGATCTTCTGCGCGATCTGCTGATCGATGGTCGGACTGCCCACGGTCGCATCCGCCGCAGCCGTCTTGCGCGGCTTGATGCCGGTGAGATATGCCGCCGCCACCCAGTGATCAGATCCGGTCGTTCCCTCGGGCGGCTCGGCTGACTTCGACCAGAGCCCGGTAATCACCGTCGTCTGGTTCTTCACCGCCTCGAGTGATTCGAGGATGAACGGGAGTTTGTCGGGCAGTGCACCGTCGGCCGCCGGCTCCCACAAGCCCGGCGCCATGCCGTGCGGGAAGAAGATGCCGACAAAACGAGGCTTCGGCGCGACAGGACTCTGCGCCATCGCGGGCGTCATCGCGTCGAGCAACGGCAGCGCGAGCGTGACGCCGGCACCGCGCAGGAACAGCCGCCGCGGGATCTGCGTTTTCATCACGAATGACATGACGACTACTCCGTCTTCGTGTTCGTCTGAAACGGGGCGCTGCGAACCACCGCGAGAACGAGCGCCGAAAACCGATTGTCCTGCTGCGCCACGTCGCGCGCAATGCTACGGACGAGCGGCATGTCCTGGTGTTCGAGCCCGCGCCCGAGCGCATAGGTCAGCAGCTTCTCGATGCTGACCCGCACGAACTGGCCCGAATACCCCGTGATCCACTGCCTCAGCGCGACCGGGCCGTCCACCATCGTGTTGTCGAACACTTGAGCCGCCGCATCAACCGGCGAACCCTCATCGTGGCTCCGCCACAACCCGATGGCGTCGAAGTTCTCGAGCGCGAAACCGATCGGGTCCATCATCCGATGGCACTGCACGCAATCGGCGCGCACCCGGTGCTCCAGCATCTTCTCGCGCATCGTCGGCTCGTGGGCGTTGCCGCGTGCGTCGGTGGCGCGGGCAGGCAGCGGCGGTACGTTCGGCGGCGGGTCGGGCGGGCTCATGCCAAAGATGTTGGTCATGATCCACTTGCCGCGCGTGACGGGCGAAGTGCGATCCGGCTTGGACGTGGTCGTCAGGATCGCGCCCTTCCCCAGCAGTCCGCGACGGATGTCCAGCTCTGGCCCAAGCGTGATGCGGCGGAACTGGCTGCCGTAGATATTGGGGATTCCGTAGTGCGCCGCGAGGCGTTCGTTGACGAAGGTATAGTCGGCCGTCAGCAGTTCCGTGATTGGTCGGTCGTTCCGGACAATCGAGTCGAACAGCATCTCGACTTCCGTGCGCATGGCCTCGCGCAACGGGTCGTCGAAGTCTGGATAGAGCGCGGGGACTGGCGCCAGACTGTCGAGGCCGCGCAGGTTCAGCCACTGCCCGGCGAAATTGACCGCCAGCGCGTTGGCCTTCGGATGCGCGAGCATCCGGCGAACCTGCTGCTCGAGGATGGCAGGCTCCCTGAGACGCCCCTGTTCCGCCACCTTCACGAGCGCGTCGTCCGGCGGGCTGCTCCACAGAAAGAACGAGAGGCGCGACGCAAGATCGAGATCGCTGACGCGATAGGTCTGCCCTGCCGCAACGTTGGCCGGCTGCTGCTCGATTCGATAGATGAATTGCGGCGACGCCAGCACGCGGGCGAGTGCTGTTTCGACGCCCAGCTCGAAATCCTTCTCGTGTCGTCCCTGCCGGTAGAACTCCATCAGCGAATCGACATCCGCCGCGGTGGCCGGCCGCCGGAACGCGCCGGTCGCGACGTTCCGGACGATACGGCGCGCGCACGTCTCTTCGTCGCCCGCCTTGGCCGGCGTGCAGATGAACAGCTTGCGCCGGCTCGGTGAGTTCGTCGCGTGCGTCGCGCCGAAGGGGCCTTCGATGCGAACGGTGCCGACGTGTGGAAAGAAGGTGTAACCAGGGGTCGGGCCGGTCTGAATCGTCGACCGGCGGAAGTGCTTGTCGAGATCGAGCAACGGCGCGTATTGCGTCGCGAGGAAGGTGACGCCGACCATGTGGCGGCCGGCGGTGACGCGCGTGCGCACGCGCATCGGCGCGCCCTTGCCGAAGAACGCTTCCGGCCCGTCCTGCCCCGTCCGCACGGCGGCTTGCACACGGCCGCGGCATTCGGTGGCGGGCGCCCGTCCGCCGCCGTTCCAATCGACCAGCGCCAGCCGCTCGGAGTCGAGCAGGAACTCGAGCTGCTCGCACGGGACTGAGCCGAACCCGATCGGAGTCATGTTGTCGCCGAAAATCGGCGTCGCCGTGATTGTGTACTCGCCGTCGGAGGGAAACAGGTGCTCGACAAGCAGGCCGCCGCGCGTGCCGAACGGCAGCCCTTCGACGTGATAGTCCTGCGACGTGTCCTCGCGAGTGCGGTAGACGACGAGCGTCGGATCCTCCGCCTCGCCAACGGCGAGCCTGCTGACCTTCTGCGCGGCGGTCACATACGCCTCGACGAGCGTCGAGGAAATACCGAGTGCGCCGGCGATGTTGTCGAACCCGGAGGTCGAGTCGTCCGACGGCAGGTACTTCGCCGGATCGATCGGCAGGTCCAGCAGATCGCGGATTGAATTCGCGTACTCGGTCCGATTGAGCCGATGCAGGCCGGGCGACGGCGTATACGGCGCGGCGTCGCGATCGAGTTCGCTCTCCAGCCACGCGCTCATCGCCTCGAGGGTCGCGTGATCAGGCCGGCGCATGTCGACCGGCGGCATCATGCCCGCGCGCAGCTTGCGCGCGACCAGCTCCCACGTCTTGGCGTCGCGACGAACGTTCGCGGTATCGAGGGTATCGAGGGTGAGCTTCTGCGCGGAGTCCAGCCCGATGGCTTTCACGCGCTCGTTGTGGCAGCCGTAGCAGAACTGCTGGAAGAGCTGCTGCTCGCGCGCAGCGGTAATAACAGGAGGCGCTTGCGCCCCAACGCTCGAAGGCCGAACGGGCGCCGCGTCTCCCTGCGCATTCAGGGCCGCGATCGAAATGCTGCTGGCGGAGGCGATCCCCGCCAGCAGCAGAAGGACGCGAGTTGACACTCGCATCGGACGTCCTCCGCGCTAGAAGAGATACCTCAACGCGAACTGCATGATGCGCGGGCTCGCCGCCGTCGAAAACGACGTGATCCGTCCGAACGTCGTTGCCGAGCTCAGGTTGATGCCAGGGTTACCGGGAATGAGCCAGTTGAACGCGTTGAACGCCTCGACGCGCGCTTCGACCTTGTTCGCGCCCGACAGCGAGAACTGCCGCACGAGCGAGAGATCGACGGTCCTGAACCCAGGTCCGTCGTACCCGTTGCGCGGCGAAGTGCCGTAGGTGCCGAGTGCCGGCAACGCGAAGGCCGTCCCGTTGAACCAGTTGTTGAGGGATCCGTCGCCATACACGTTGTCGGAAACCTGATTGGCGCGCTGGTTGGTCGCCTGCATGCCGTTCAGCGCGCGATCCGCGCCGGCCTGGATCGTCAGCGGCTGCCCAGAGGAGCCGCGGAAGATACCCGAGAGCCGCCAGCCAGACATGATCATGCGTGCGGTGGTATTGCTCAATTGCGGAGACTCGATGCTGGCGGTGATGTTGAAAATATGCTTCCGCCACGCATCGCATCGCCCCTTGTCGGCGTCGTACGCCTTCTGCGCCTCGGCCTCCGAGGGCGGATTGATCAACGAAACCGGAATCTGGTAACCGGTCGCCACATTGAGCGGTGACTGCCCCTGGTTGATCAGTCCCTCGCAGCGCGAAACGGTGTAGTTACCGCTGGTGGTGAACCCGCCGGACAGCCGCCGTGTCACTGAGAGCAACAGGCCCTGGTAGTCCTGCCACCCCTTGTCGGTAACAAAGTCGAGGTACCCGTAGTACTGGCCGAGGGCCGGGTTCACGAGACTGAGCTCGCGACGTTGATCGAGCGAGGCCGTGCAGTTGGCGAACGTCTGGCCGCCCGCAGTGCAGGGAGCAGCCGCCGTGGCCCCTGGCGTTGTCACGACGCCGGGGTTGCCATCAACCACGCCCCACACGTTGTACATGTGGTTGCCGATATAGGTCGCGGAAAAGGCAGTGTTGTCTCCGAACTGGCGCTGGAACGCGACGTTCCAACTGTGGTTGCGTGTGGTTTTGATGTCGTAGGGCACCGTGATGTAGAGCGGGTACAACGCCAGGTTCCAGGGGTAGTTGCCGGGTGTCAATGGGTACGGGTTGATTCTCCCGACCGATCCCCACGGGTCGTCGAGTAGCGCGCCGGTCAGACGCGCCTCGAGGCCGAACGGCGGCGCCGAGCGGGAGTCGAAGAAGAACTGGCCCGTGACGAAGTCACCCGTCATCCCGTAACCCACGCGAACCGACGTACGTCCGTCACCCTTCGGGTCCCATGCGAGACCGACGCGCGGGGCGATGTTTTCCCATACCGTCTTCATGCCGGTCTTGCCCGGGAATCCGGGATCGCCCGGATAGAAAAGCCCGAGAGGCGCTTGCGGGTATACGGTGCTGCGCGTGTTGGAGCGGACCCGCGCCATATCGAAGCTGTAGAACGCCTGGTCCTTGCTGTTTTGCGGGAACCACGGTTCCCACCGCGCGCCGTAATTGATGGTGATCTGTGACGAGGCGCGCCACGTGTCCTGGGCATAGAGCGCGACGTACGGCTGGGTGATGTCCTGCCGGAACGGTGTCGCTTCACGGAACTCGAAGATGCGGCCAAGCAGGAAATCGCCAAGCGGCAATCCCGTCACCGCGCCATTGAACGAGATCGGTCCCATGGAGCGGACGTTCGACTCGGTCTTCCAGTCCGACAGCGACATCGCACCGCCGATGCCGTACTGATGGTTGCCGCGCACCATCGTGAAGTCGTCCGAGAGCGCATACGTGTTCGGCTTGTAGAACGAGAACGTCTCCGTGCCGGTATTGACCGAGAACGCGCCCGTGGTCGTGATGTTCATGTAGTGCGGGACGTGGCTGTACATCTTGATGCCGACATCCTCGGGGCCGAACAGATCCGCGTGGGTGCGAAGCACCCGCGTGCGGTCCACCGAAACACGAACGTTGTTGATCATCGTGTTGTTGATGACCCACGTCTCGCCGACGGCGAGCGAATGCTGGGCGTTGTCGCGTCCGCCGAGCGTCGCCGAGAGCAAATTGCCGTCAGAGTTCAAGTACGCCGGATCCCAGAACGTCGTCGACAACTGGTAGCGCGCGAACACCTGGTGGCTCGGGCTCACCTGCCAGTCGACGCGCCCGATCGGCTGCGATTCGCGCGGCTTGGTCGTCTGCGAGTAGGCGATCTGGCCGCAAGGATCGGTCGTCGGCGGCAGCATCTTCGCGATCTTGACCGCCGCGGGGCTGAAGAGCGCCGGATTGATCTGGTTGTTGACGAAGCCGAGCGCCGCCGGCAGCGTCAGGTTGCCCTGGGCGCGGCACTGCGCCGACGCGACACTCGAGAAATCGCCCGCGAGCATCTGCGCCGTCGGAATGAACGTGATGATGTCGGCCGGCGTCTGTGACGTTCTCGTGCCCTGGTATGCACCGAAGAAGAAGATGCGATCCCGCACAATCGGTCCGCCGAGCACGCCGCCGAACTGATTGCGCACCAGGCCATCGTCAAATCGCTTGCCGGTCCGTCGATTGACCGATGCAAACGGGCTCGTCGCATTGAACCGGTGATGCCGGGCAAATTCGAATGCATCCCCGTGGAACTGGTTGGTCCCCGCCTTGGTGGCGAAGGAGGCCGTGCCGCCGGCCTTGTACCCGTTCTGTGCCTGCTGCGAGCTCGTTTCGATCTTGAATTCCTGCACGGCATCGGGGAACGGCATCGGCAGGTTGTCACCGTCGTACACGTTGTTGTGCAGCGCACCGTCGAGCACGTAGGCAACGCCGAACTGCTGGCCGCCCGCGATCGCGATGCCGCGGCTTTGTGTCAGGCTGCGGCTCGATGGATTGCCCGTATCAACCGTCGCACCCACGGTGACGACGAGAGACGCCACGTTCCGCCCCTCCATCGGCAGCGCTTCCACCTGCGCGTTCGTCATGACGTTTCCGACGGCCGGATTCCGCGTCTCGACGAGCGGCGCCTGACCTTCAACCGTCAGCGTTTCTGAGAGCTGACCGAGCTCCAGCGTAACCCTGATCACAGGGTTGCTGGCGACCTGCAGCACGATCCCGGTTTGGATGTAGCTGCGGAAACCCTGCAGCGACGCCTCGAGCCGGTACGGCCCGATCGGTAGGTTGAGCAGCGCGTAGGCGCCTTCTTGATCCGTGACGGTCTCGCGGCGGAAACCTGTGTCGGTCTGGATGGCCACAACGGTAACGCCCGGCAAAACCGCTCCACTCGAATCCGAGACGGTGCCGTTGATTTGTGCCGTAGCCTGGGCCCACGCATTGGTGGCCGCCAGGAGAAGGACCGTGCCGACCAGGGCTCCCGAAATGCGAATCATTCATCCTCCTCGAACGAAGGGTCACGAACCCGCCGAAAAAAGACCGAAACTGGGCGTACGGCAGAAATTGGCGGGCAGTATACACCCTCTAACTTTTCGCCTTGTCCTGCCCCTCCCGCTGGCTCAGGGCGAGGTAGGTCACGGTATCCCAGGAGTTATGGATGCCGATCAAGACCAGCGACAGGACGGCACCGGCGACGACGAACAGGGACGGTTCGGGATCGCGAGGGAGGACCATGGCGGCAAGGAGAAGGGCCGTATACGCGGCAAGCGGGAGCGCCGTGTGCCACAACCAATCTTCGAAAACCGGCTTATAGGTGTCCTGGCGTCGCGCTCGGCGGACAACGATTAGCCCATATGCCACGCCCCAAACACCGCACATGCCGAGCGCCACTGCCAATCTCGTAAGTGAGTGCCACGGCGCGCTCAACGTCGCCGACACGATGAGCGCCGCGCAGAAATGGACGACGGTCGGCGTACCGAACGCAGCCAACGCTCCGCCGGATCGCTGAGCCTCGAGGTCCGCAATGAGCGTGATGACGACGAACATGAGACCCGTCAGGGCAGCCGCCGAGGATCCAACGATGACGTAAAAGCTCTCCCACTCCGTCAGCTGGGGCATTACTGAATCGCTAGGCCGAGGAGCTGAGCAGGATTGCGCCGCGCCATCCGGTCGATGTCCTGATCCGCGAGGCCGCGGGCTTTCATGGCACCGAGGAAGGCCGCAAAGCCGTCGGTCGGCAGCGGATTGCCTTTCTGGCCAAGGTCGGACGACAGGATGCAGAACTCAGGACCGATCTTCTTGATTGCATCCGCGAAGCGATCCATGCGCGCCTTGCCGTCCGCGTCGCCGATGTTGCCGCCGACGAACTCGATCAGGGCGCCAAGCTTCGCGGCCTCCTGCATCTGGGCGACGCTCATGCGAATCGGATCGTTCATGGCGTGGGTGACGACGATACGCTGGACGCCCTGGCGCTTTGCTTCGCGGATGAGCATCAAGCCTTCTTCAGGGGAGTTGTGCCCCGTCGCGAGCACCAGGCCGTGTTTGGCGATGGCAGCGATGACCGCTTTGGCCGGCGGCAACAATTCCCCGTTCTTGGAAACGCTGACAAAGGGGCGGTTCTCCTTCGAGAAGCGCACCTGATTCTCCGCGTCGAAGGTGGCCATCCACACGAGCTTGCCGCGCGCGCCGGTCGTCGCGGCCATGTATTCGACCGCTGCCGGGTTCATCCCGCCGACGGTCAAGTTCAAATCGACGCCACCAAACACCTCGACGCCAGGCACCTGCTTCCCGGCGATGTAGGCGAGGCCAGAGGTGTATTCGTAGTGGTTCTTCAGCACGACGGCGCGCATGCCGTTGGCTTTCGCCTGCTGCACGGCTTCGATCGCGTCCACCGATCGCGGGCGACTGTCGGGCTCCGTGTGCACGTGGATGTCGATCGCGCCGCGAAGCACCGCGTTGCCGGCAGGGCGCACCGATTGTGCGGCCTGCCGCGCGGTGACGACCGTCAGCGCGGCGATCAGGAACGTGGCGAGAAACGCGGACGTGCGCATGGTGACTCCTTCGCCTGCGATTCGTGATTTGTCGACTTGTGATTCCGGATCCCGGATCACAAATCACTCATCACCGGCTTATAGGCTCGAGACCAGTCTCGCGAACGACCGGCGCGACTGCGGGCGATGAGAGGAATCGGATCAGCCGTTTTGCAGCCTCGGGATTCTTGGCGGCCTTTGGTATTGCAGCCGCGAAGATCGTCACTTCCTGCGCGCCTTCGGGGAGCGGAGCGACGATGGTGATGCCGGGGACGGGCTTGAGCTCGCTGACCTGCTGGAAGCCGATTTCGATATCGCCGCGCGCGAGCGCGTCGCCGACCCGCTCGTACGCTTCGATGACTTTGCTCTTCGCCTTGATCTGATCCGCAATTCCGAGACGTGGAAAGAGAACGGTGCGAAGGTAGACGCCGCTGGCGCTGTCGGATGATCCGATCGACTTGGCTTGCAACAGCGTGCGCTTCAACGCCTCGACGGTGCTGATGTCTGGCTTCGGAGCCCCGTTGCGGACGGCCATCGCGATCAGCGAACGCACGAGAGGCACGCGTGTGCCCGGATCCACCATTCCCTCTTTGATCAGAGCGTCCAGCCCTGGCCCCGCAAGGATGATCACGTCGATCGGCTCACCGCGTTTCAGCCGGTTCGGGATTGCATCCGGCGTCGCGCCGAGCGACGCGCCGAAACCGCTGATCACGTGGATCTTCGTTTCGCGCTCGAACCGCGGTGCAAGCTGTTTGTACGCTTCAGTGAAGCCGCCGGAAGTCACGACGCGGACTTCCTGAGCCGACGCGGAGACCGCGAGAAGAAGCGCCGCCGCCAGCAGCGCGCCAAAACGCACTGAATACCTATTCTTATTCATAGTGCCTCTACGTCCGCGGTGGTCGCGATCGGGATTGAGCGGCTCACCCTCGTGGAGAACATCGAATCGACGGAACACCGAGCGCATCCTACACTATTGCGATGCTTCGAACGTCAATCGCGGTCCTCCTGTTGCCGGCGCTTGCCGCAGCGCAGACCAACCCGGCCGCACACGCCGCGAAGCAATGGAGACAACAGCACGAGCACGCCATCGTCAACGAACTGAGGACGCTGCTCGCGATCCCGAACGTCTCCAGCGACAAGCCGAACATCCAACGCAACGCCGAGCTGATCGCAAAGATGTTGCGGGCGCGTGGGCTCACGCCGACACTCGTTTCCACCGGCGGCGGCAACCCCGTAGTCGTGGCGGAGATTCAGGCGCCGGGCGCGGCACGGACGATCGGTCTCTATGCCCACTACGACGGCCAGCCACTCGATCCGAAGGAGTGGGCATCGCCGCCGTTCGAACCGACGCTGCGCAATCGGCCATTGGAAGACGGCGGCACGACGATCCCTCTGCCGGCGGCAGGAACACCGTTCAATCCCGAGTGGCGGATCTATGCGCGGGGCGCCGGCGACGACAAGGCGCCCATTGTCGCAATGCTCACCGCGCTTGATGCCATCCGCGCGGCCGGACTGCAAACCAGGTCGAACATCAGGCTGGCGTTCGAGGGCGAAGAGGAGGCCGGTTCAGCGAACCTCGAAAACACGATCGCTGCGAACAGGATGTTGTTCGCGGCGGATGTCTGGCTCATTTGCGACGGCCCGGTGTATCAGAACCGGCAGCAATCGCTCATCTTCGGCGCCCGCGGGTCAATGACGTTCGAAATCACGACCTATGGCGCGCGTACAGAGCTGCACAGTGGTCACTACGGAAACTGGGCACCGAATCCGGCGCTGGAGCTTGCGCGCTTGCTTGCGTCGATGAAGGATCGCAACGGCCGCGTCGTCATACCTGGCTTCTACGACCAGGTTGAGCCACTCGGGCCACCCGAGCGGAAGGCAATCGCCGATGCGCCGCGGATCGACCCGCAGTTGATGCGCGACTTCTGGCTCGGCTCGACGGACGAGTCACCGAAAGGGCTGTACGAACTGCTGACACAGCCTTCGCTGAACATCCGCGGCATGGCGAGCAGCCGCATCGGCGCGCAGGCGAGCAACGTGATTCCATCGACGGCGTTCGCGACGCTCGACATACGTCTCGTCAAAGGAATGGACATCGCGCGGACGCAGCAGGTTGTCCGCGATTACATCAGTCACCAGGGATTCCACGTCGTCGATCGAGAACCGACCGCTGATGAACGTCGCATGCACCCGAAGGTCGCGAAAGTTGTCTTTGCCGAGCGCGGCGGCACGGTGGCACGCCGCACATCAATGGCACTGCCGATCGCCCAGGAGGTCATCCGAACGGTCGAAAGCGCACGTGGTCCGGTGGTAAAACTTCCGACGATGGGAGCGACCGTGCCGCTTGAGGCATTCGAGCGGCCGCTGGGGACGACGACGATCATCGTGCCGATTGCCAATCACGACGACAATCAGCACACGTACAACGAAAACCTGCGCATCCAGAATCTCTGGGACGGCATCGAGCTGATGGCCGCGTTGTTGACGATGTAGGGGCCGCGGATGCCGGGACCGACCTTAAGGTCGGCCCTACGATGACAGCTGCGCCTTAGGACGACGCGCCCGCTTCCGCTGCGTCAGACGCCTTGCGGAAGAAACGCTTGAGAAACGCGACGATTGCCACGATTCCCGCGAACACGAATTTCTTCGCAGCGAGAAGACCGACCCACAGCAATTTGAAGAAGCCCGCTTTCGCCGCCACGCCGCCGAGAATCAATCCGCCAATGCCGTACGCGGCAGCCTTGTCCGTGCCTGGCAGATAGTCGCTGTAGCGGTGGCCTTCGTTGAATTCAACGGCCGGCAGGATGGTGCCGGTCTGCGCACGAATCGCATCGAGCTGCTTCATGCCGGAAACCGCATTGAGCACCAGCACGCCGCGACGGCCGAGGATACGGATGTTGTAGTTGAGCGTATGCTCCGCCTCGGAGCCAAACATCAGATCCTTCGCCCAGTACAACTTGTGCGCCGCCGCGTCGTAATGCGGTGGCTCCGCCCAGCCGACCAGCGTCACGGTCTCGAATCCTTGTTTCTTGCGTTCTTCGTTCGCTGCAGCGGCGTCTTCCTGCATCTCTTTGAGCAGGTTCGCGTAATTGATTTTGCCGGCATCACTGTCATTCACGTAGCCGTCCTCGTTGTACGTAATCACGATGCCCCAGCCTTCATCGCTGAGCGGGCTGACCGCCGCGGGCACGAGCATGCCGAGCACGTCGTCGGCCGAATCAGGAGGGTTGCCCCAAGCTTCAACGAGCAGCCGCCCACTCCCTTCCGGCCCGAGGAAACGGAAGGAGCGAGGAACGTGAATCGTCGCCATCCCGTTCTGCAAGGCGACATCACCTGACTGATATCCGAGTTTGGCTTCGAATTCTTCGGCAGTCGTTTTGGGCCGCGCCGGGTTCTGTGCGCTGGCCGCGACCGGAACAAGCATCCACGCCGCCGTGACGGCAACGACGAACACAAAGCGTCTCATTGCACAGTCCTGCCTCTCTCCGAATTTTGCGGGTTGAATCTGTTTCGGCGGATCGTGACCGACGCGATATGCGTTTACGAGGATGCCTGTCTCTGCTCGAGCCTGATCTGTGTGCGTCGCGCGCACCTTTGCACTATTGCTCCTCTGTGGCTGCAGCGAGATTTTCGTACGCCCGTTTCCCAACGTGAGTGAGCGGCGGGAGAAGGTCTCCGTCGAAGGCGGGCGCTATCCCGCATGGGGACCGGGCAGTGGCGAGTTGTTTTATGCCGATCTCCGAGGGGGAATGATGGCGACGGTCCTGATTCCCAACCCGCTCCGGTCGGCTCGCCCGCAGTCGTCAACATCTCGGTCGAACTGGCTGGAAGAGCTGAAGCGGCTCATGCCGATTCCCTGATCAATTCGTCGCCGTGGCCTCGCGCTGCTCCAGACGAATCTGCGCGGCGCGCGCGCAGTTCTGCATCACCGTGAAGTAGCGCTGCACCCACTCCTCGCCCACTTCGTACGGGTGCGGTCCGGCGCCTCTACCTGCAAGCATCCGGTTCTTGTTATAGGCGTCATCAAATTCGGAGTGGTTCGACAACAGCACCGTCGCGCGAACCGCCGCCGCCTTCTGCGCCATCTTCTTCTGTGAGTCGATATAGATCTGAAAGTTCTTGATGCCGGGGTTCGGCGTGTTGTTGACGAAGTTGAACGCCGTGCCCCCGGAATACGCGATGTTCACCATGCGACCACGGTCGAGCGCCGTGAACGTATACGACAGCGTTCCCGGCGTGTGGCCAGGCGTCGTCCAGATCGTCACGGTCCGTCCGCCAAGCGTGATCTTCATCCCGTCGGTCGCCACGATGTCACGCTTTGGGGCCATCGTCTTATAGCGGTTCGGATACTTCTCGACGGTGTCCCAATCCGGTGCGCCCATGACGACGCGCGCGCCGTATTTCTTCTGAATGATTTCGGCGCCGCCGATGTGGTCGGTATGCGCGTGGGAGATGATCAGGTACTTGATCTGCTTCGGATCGAGGCCGAGCTTCTGCATCCCGCCGACAATCAACTGTTCCGAGTTGTACGGAAACAGCGTGTCGATCAGGATGATCCCCTCTCGGGTCGTCAAGGCCCACGACGAGTGAATCTTCCCACCCACGAAGTACACATCGTCAAACACCTTCGCTGGTTCCGCATACCAGGAATCGCGTGGCGGCGCCTTCGCGGGATCGGTGACAAACTCTGGAACGTTGTCGTTCGTGTTCTCACCACCGCTCTGCGGCAGCAGGCACGTGCGCACCAGCGTCCCGAGCCACTCGAACGCGGCGGCATCCTTTGCCGCCTGTACCGCGGTGCGGTACTCAGCGTCGAAGTCCCTGCGTCCGCCAGTCTGCGCAGACACGCTCACGATCAATCCGGCAACAATGGCTGCCGCAGCATACGAGACGATCGCTCGGGATGTCATACACCCTCCTCAAACCCCATTCGACGCAACCTTCCACTTGCTCGCCAGGTCGAACGCAATCGAACCGAAGCCGACGATGGCGCCCAGATACTTGAGGAGCGTGAGTATGTCCATCGTTCTTGTCGCAGCAACGAGCCACGGAGGCACGGAGTCCGTGTCTCCGTGTGGTTCGTCATCCGGATGGAGGTGGTCAACCGTAACACGATTGCCGTAGAATCGCGCGAACTCGGAGGATGGAGATGCGCATCGTCTCACGCAGCACTCCCTGGCTGCTTTCGGCTGTCATTGGTCTCATCTTTGTTGCATCGGTCGTGTATCCCCTCGCGCAGTCGCAGGGTGACAAATCCAGCATCGGCGGAACCGTCGTCAACGCCGCCACGAACAAGCCCGAAGCGGGCGCATGGGTCATCGCGGAAACGAAGCTTGCCATTCCTTATCGAAAGATCGTGGTCACCGACGATCAGGGACGTTTCCTCGTACCGGATCTTCCTGCAGCCTCGTACGACGTCTGGGTGCGTGGCTACGGTCTCAAGGATTCAGGGAAGACAAAGGCGGAGCGCGGATCACAGGTGAAGCTGCAGGTGAGCAACGCCGCGTCACCGCAGGAAGCGGCGAAGATTTACCCGGCCGCCTACTGGACATCCCTGATTCGTCCGCCTTCAAAGGACGAACTGCCACAGGGCTATCAGAGCCAGGAGCACTGGCTCGCCGCGCTGCGCGGGGGCTGCAATCAGTGCCATCAACTCGGGATGACCGCGATGCGCGGTTTCACCACGCCGGAGCTGTGGGATTTTTTCCTCAAAAAGAACAGCGGGATGAACGCAGCCGCCGATCGTCTTGGTCGAGGACTGCTGGAGAAGGCGCTTGCTGACTGGGCCACGCGTATCAAAGCTGGCGAGGTGCCGCCGGCGCCACCGCGGCCGACGGGCCTCGAGCGCAACTTCGTCGTGACGCAGTGGGACTGGGCCGCGGCAGACTCGTTCATCCACGACAATATTTCAACCGACAAGCGCAATCCGACGCTCTACGCGAACGGAATCGTCTACGGTGCGGATCGCGCGGGCGGTGGCAGGCTCTGGGCGCTCGATCCGGTGAAGAACACGGTGGAGATGTTCCCGGTGGAGGGCCGGACGACCCAGGGGCTCGACCGGAAAATCGACTACTACCACAGCACCGACACCGCGGAGGAAGGCGGCCGCGCAGGCGTACGCCAGCCTGGCACCTGGATGCCGAGTCCCCACAATCCGATGCTGAACGAGCGCGGTGAGCTCTGGATGACACAGCCCGTCCGCCCGCCGGGTGCGGAGAACAATCCGAAGTGGGCGGCAAACACAGTGGCGCTCGACATCAACGATCCCGCGGCGAAAGACATCGCCGCCAAGGCCCTCGCGTCACGCAGTCACGGCATGCAGCTCGGATACTTCGATACGAAGACGCACAAGTTCGTCGGCGTAGACACGTCCTACAACACTCATCATCTTCAGTTCGACTGGCAGGGGCGCATCTGGAGCGACGGCGACGTGCTCGGCATGCTCGATACGACGAAGATCGATCGGAACAACGTCGAGGGAACCGAAGCGGCCGCGCAGAAAGCGTGGATGCGAGTCGACACAAAAGCGGGCAGGGTCGTTCCCACGAGCGGCTACGCGACCGGCGTGAATCCGGTGGACGGCACGATCTGGGTGCCGGTGCCGACCGTTGACGGTCCGCAGAACAAGATCTTCATGCTCGATCCGAAGACCCAGAAATACACGGACTACCCGCTGCCGCTTCCCGGACGACTCTCGCACGGCATCGACTTCACCACCGACGGCAACGTCTGGTTCTCAGCTGGCAGCGGTCACCTCGGGCGGATTGATCGCAAGACCGGAAAGTTCACGTACTGGGAATTGCCTGGCGCGAAGTTCGCCGGCACGGGGAAAGAAACCGGCAGCACGGAGTACCCGTACTTCATGTGGGTCGATCAGTTCGACACGCTCGGCATGGGCAAAGACACCATCATCGTCACGGGGACGACGTCGGATTCCATGCTGATTTTCGATCCCAAGACAGAAACGTGGACGGTGTTCCGGCTGCCCTATCCGCTGCCGTTCTACACGCGCGGCCTCGATGGCCGCATCGACAACCCTGGTGCAGGCTGGAAGGGGCGGGGAATCTGGACGAGCTTCAACTCATACCTGCCGAAGTTCAGCGAGACGAAGCTCGGATACGTGAACCACATTCAGTTCCGTCCGAATCCGCTCGCGAACTAAACGCTTTCCAACGAACCACGGAGAAGTGACCTCCGTGTCTCCGTGGTTCGTCAAGACCCTGACGACACCGGCTCGTCGCCGCCTTTCCCGTTCACCCAGGCAACATAACGGTCGGCTGATTCTTGGACTCGACGATGCGCGTCTGCGGTGACATCGCGATCCCAGAACGCACCGTAGATGCGATCGAATTGCAGCGGCGCAACTATCCGGGCGATTCGCGTGACCTCAGCCGGCGGCAGCGGAATCATGTTCGGGTAGCTGCGCATGAAGGTGACACAGCGGTTGTCGGGGACGACCTGAATCGTGTCGCCGGTCAGCAGCACGCCCCGACCCTCGGCACCCGCTTCCCAATGCAGGATCGCGCTGCCGTCGAAGTGACCGCCGCAGTGAACGAGCCGGACACCGGGAAGGAGATCACGCGTCTCGCCATTCCAGAACGTGACGGCATCCTCGCGCCGTGCCACCCATCGGCGATCACCTTCATGAATGAACACGGGGGCGCCGAAGGCACGGCTCCACTCCACTAGCGTCGTGTAGTAGTGCGGATGTGAGATCGCGATGGCGCGAACACCGCCGAGCGCGCTGATGATCTCGACCGTCGCGTCGTCGACGAGACTGATGCAGTCCCACAGCACGTTGCCTGCCGCCGTCCGAACCAGGAGCGCGCGCTGCCCGATGGCGAATTCCGGTGTCGTCGAGATGCCGATCAATCCCGGCTCGAGCTGCTGAAACGCGTTCCGATGATTGCGGCGCAGCTTGCCGAGCGTCGTCCATTGCTGGCCAGCGCGGGGTACGAACTGCCGGTAATCGCTGCAGATCGGACATCTGTCGGGCGGCTCGTCGGAGGCCGGGAACTGCAGTCCACAGGCCGTGCAGATGTACTCGACGTTCATCGTCCAGACGTCCAGGCGATCGCGGCGACAAGCATCCGCTGGAAACGGAGTTCCCGCCATGTCTCGGGAAAATGTCCGAGCGCGTTGTAGTACGCGCGGCCCGCGCCAAACGAGTGCGCCCACGCCAGCGGGTAGTCTCCTGCGGCACCGACTGACGCGGGATCGAGGTGCAGCAGTACGTCGACGCGGCTCCGCGGGTTTTCCTGAAACGTATAAAACTCCTCGGTGATCGACAGACGATCAGCGACGCCGCCGTTGGCCGGATGCGCCGGATTCTCGACCACCACGCTGCCCTGCTGCGTCCAGGGATGCTCCTTGAAATAGGCACCCACCAGGCGGCCGTAATCGGGCCACTCGTACAACGTGTCCGTCGCACTGTGCACACCGATGAATCCGTGCCCGCCGGAGACGAAATCGACGAGCGCCGCCTTCTGCGCGGCCGAGAACAGGAGCTCGCCGCTCGTCAACGCGAACATGACGACATCGTAATTACGAAGCGTGTCTGCGTTGACGAGCGAGAGATCTTCGGTGGCGTTGACCGAGAACGCGCTCGCGGCCGCAAGGCTCGACATGACCTGACGGGCGACAGGAATCGAATCGTGCCTGAAGGCGGCCGTCGCGGTCAGCATCAGCACGCGCGCAGCGCCGCCGGCCGGTCCGGTCGGCTGCGGGATCGGCGTTGGTGCGGTCGCCGATCCGCCGGACGAACACGCGAACGCGAGAAGGATGACCGCGAGGGCCGCGAGTTCAGAGAACGCCGGCCCGCCGCATGACGCCTTCCGCTTTCTGCCGGATGTCGCGTGCGACCTCGTACGGATCTCCCTGCTGATATTTGGGAAGAAACAATTCGACCGACAGCGGCCCGTTATAGCCGCCCTTGTCGGAAAGCTTCTTGAGAATGGTGGTGAGCGGGCTCACCCCCTCGCCGGGAATCAGGCGAGTGGTGTTGTCCAGCAGCTCGCGCGGAACGTCAGGGACGTCCTGGAAATGGACGTGGCCCACGTCGCCCGGCTTGAGCAAGTCGAGATCCTCGAGCTTGTTGTTCCCGGACCAGAAGTGATAGCAGTCGACCAGCGGTTTCACGTTCGGATGCGCCGCCGCACGGGTCACGCGCAGCATCGTCGTGAGCGTTGAGATGAACGACGATCCGCGGGTGAATTCGGCGGTCATCCTGAGGTTGAACTGCTTCGCGACGTCGCCGACCTTGCGCATCTGATCGACGCCGGTCATGTAGTCGTCTTCGACGAATTTCTGCGCGGGCATGCCGCCGACGGGCGCATAGATATGGGTCAGGCCGAGCTCGGTGAACTGCCCGCAGCGCCGCTTGAGGTTCTCGAGCGACGCCGCGTGATTGCTGTTCGGCTCCCATAGGCCGCCAACGCCGCACGCGCCGGACACCGGCGTGAGGCCGTTGTCGGTCAGCACGCGTTTGGCCGACGCGAGCGTTTCGGTCTTGAGAAAACCATCGAGCAGTGCCGCCGTAATCTCGACGTTCTTGATGCCGGCCCGCGCCCATCCCTCGAGCGATGCCCGGTACCCCGCTGCCGCGGAGGTGTTCTGGTGGATGGCGAGCGACATTTTTCCTGCGGCCGACACCTCGGCGGCGATCATCATTGCGACGGGTGTCACCAGCATCTCGCGTCTCGACAGCAACGACGACCGATCCAGGCCCATAAGGCCTCCGTTTCTATTCCAGCCGTGTCAGCTTGAGGACGGCCCCCGATGGTTTCTGCGTCAGCGTCAGCGAATTGCCGCTGATGGCGAATTCGTATTGGTTCCCCGCGCCGCCGATCGCGAACTTGCTCTTGGCCATCATCGCCCTGGTCGCGAGCATGTTACCCGTCACGGTGTATGTGCCGGAGTTCAGATAGAGCGTATTGAAGACCGCCACCTTCTGCGCGTCGGTCGCCTTGTCGTTCGACGGATATTCCGGAAGGGGCTCCCCCTGCACGCGCGAGAAGCTGTAGTGCTGCTTCGTGAACACGTACAGGCCCGGCTGTGCGCTGTCAACCTTCCATGCGCCGATGAGCGGGTTTGTTGCGGCCGATTGACCCGACACGGTCGCGGCGGCGACGACAAGCGCGAGCAACGTCATCATGTATTTCATCGCTTCTCTCCCATTGCCTTCGCTTTCCAAATCAACCAACTCCGAGTGTAGTACCCAGGTGACCCTGGAGGCGCTGGCGGCTGCGGATTCGGATTGCCGCCCGCGACGTCGGCGGGCGTCAAGTACGCAATGTTGCCGCCGAGCGCGACCGCTTGACTCTGCACGCGCGCGTTGACGTCGAGAAAGATGGCGTTCTGGACCGCGTCAGGAATTGTCGTGCCGACGATCGCCGCACCGTGGCCCCGAATCAGCGCGATGGTCCGCTTACCAAGCGTCTGTGCCAGCGCCGTGCCGACCTTGTTGTTGTCGATCAACATGCCGATCTGACCCTGCACGCTCCTGACCTCGAATACCGGCGCCCCGTCGAGGAGGAACGACGCCATGTGATACATCGGCCGCAGTGGTGTAGTCACGTCCGTGAACGGCAGCACCGACGGCATATGTGAGTGCACGATCGCGTTCACGTCGGGTCTCGCCTTGAAAATGGCGCCGTGCAGGAAGCGCTCGCGGTACCCCTGCGGCGCTTTCGGATTGACGGGATTGCCATCGAGGTCGTACTCGACGAGATCGGCGGCTGTCACGAGCCCCGGCGCGAGGTCGCGCGACAGGAAAAAGTGATCCGGACGCTGCAGGCTGCGCACGCTGACGTGGCCGAGGCCATCGAGAATGTTCTCGTTCGCCAGGATACGGTTCGCGACAACGAGATCATCGAGCAGCGTGCCGTTTCCGGCCGGCGCCTGCGTCGGTTTCGCCGTCTGGCCGGCGAGCACGACCGTGATCGCGGCAACCGCGAGGAGCGTCACCGCCACAAAGGTGTGGGTTTTCATTCGCATGCGTCCCCTACTTGAGAAGATCCTTCACTTTCGCAATGCCCGCCCGGGCACAAGCATCATCCATTTCCAGGTTCGACCCGGCGCTGCCGACCGCGCCGATGGTGTCATTGCCAATCTGGATCGGGACGCCGCCGCTCAGCGCGAGGATATCCGCGAGATCGCGCTGCGCCGCGGAACCCGGATTCTCCGCCGTCCGCTTCTGAAACTCCATGGTCGGAATGCGGAACATGCGTGCGGTGTGGGCCTTCCGGCGCGCCATTTCCGCGGTCTGAGCCGTCGCCTGTTCGTCCCGGAGAATGACGAGCACCTGAGCAGCTCGATCGACAACGGCAACCGACGTGTGGAACCCCTTGGCCTGGCATTCCGCCTGGGCGGCTTCCGCAATCGTCTTCGCAAGACCGAGCGAGAGATTGCGTTGCATCACAACCCCCTGCCCGGCCTCGCCCAAGCGCGCACGCGCGAAGGCGGGTGCGTTGGTCGACATCGCGGCCATCAAGACGATCATCGGAATGGCGAACCGACAGGACATCTGGCCTCCTCCGGATGCAGAACGCACGTAGCCGCGCCGGGATACTAGTGTTGCGTGCTTCCCAAATCAAGACTGGTCGTGGCGGCGCGCGGCGCCAAACAACTTGTTCATCTCGGGCACGGGGATGTTGCGCGCGAACGTCGTGAATGTGCCGACGGTTGCGATCTCCCTCGCGGCGCTCAGGAAACCGGTCCAGGCGGCACGTGCGAGCGCGCCGCCGACACTGATTCGGCGCACGCCGGCCTCCGCAAGCTCCGCCACGGTGGTGAAATCGGTGCTGACCAGCACGTTGACCGGCTTTGGCGCGACGGCGCTGACGATCGCGGAGATATCACTCATCGCGCGGACCCCCGGTGCGTACAAGCAGTCGGCGCCCGCTTCGGCGTAGGCCAGCAGGCGCTTGAGAGTCTCGGCGAGGTCAGGGCGTCCGGAAATGAAGCCTTCAGAACGTCCTGTGAGCAGCACGCCGGTTCCGCTGTCGTCAATCGCTTTGCGAGCCGCTTTGATACGTTCGACGGCGAGCGTGAAATCGTACAATGGGGTCGCCCCATCGCCGGTCGAGTCCTCGATCGAGACGCCCGCGATGCCGGTTTCCACCGCTGCCCACACGTTGGCGGCGACACCGAGTGGATCCCTCGCGAAGCCGTCCTCGAAGTCGGCATTCACCGGCACCTCCACGGCCGCAGCGATCGCTCGGAGGTGCGACAGCGACAACTCGACGGATATCTCGTTGTCGCGACGACCGAGCGACCACGCGAGTCCGGCGCTGGTGGTCGCGACTGCCTTGAACCCGAGACCGACGAGGAGACGGGCACTGCCGATGTCCCATGGGTTGGGCAAGACGAAGCAACCAGCTTCGTGCAGCCGGCGGAATTCGGTGACCCGCGGATTCATGACGTCGCTTCGACGACCACTGCCGTGCCGTACGCGAGCACTTCCGTGACACCCTGGGCCACTTCGTTGGCGTCGTAGCGGACGCCGATGAGCGCATTGGCACCGTGCTCGGCGGCGTGCTCGAGCATCAGCCGGTACGCGTCCTCCCGCGCCCTCTCACACAGCTGGGTGTAGAGCGTGATGTTGCCGCCGACCAGCGTCTGCAGCGACGCACCGATCGTCCCGACGATGCTGCGGGAGCGGACGACGATGCCGCGGACCAGACCGACATTGCGGACGATGCGGCACCCTGGCAGTTCAAAGGCAGTGGTGACGAGTTTGGGATTGATGGCGCTCATGGCGCGGATGGTAACAGAGGAACCGCTACGCGACGAGGAGGCGAACGAGTAAGCGAACGCTGGCGAGCTCGTCGAGGCCGTTGACCTCCTCGATGATCTGCTGGCTGCGTTGCGCGCCGAGCACCGGCGCGATCAGGCTGCTCGCCTTAGCCGCGACTCCGGCCGTGTCGAGCGGATTCTCCTTGGTGCCAGGCGCGAACCGCGTGAAATGGGTCAGCATACGGCCGTCCCGCAGGTGGACGTCCACGTTGGCGCTGCGCGGCGCAGCTGGATCCATCAATGCCCGATCGCCGACGAGCTGGACGCGCTGCTTCACCGCAAGTACCTGCTGCTCCTTCATGCGATCGAAGGAATGGCTGGCGTCGAACGACACCGTTCCGTCGATCAGGGCGACGGCGATGAGGTACTGAAGGTTGACATCAGGCATCGCGCTGTCGTTGACGATGCCCGCTCCATCCTCCGGCAGTCGAACGACCACCCGATCGACGGTCGCGGGCGTCAGATTGTGCTCGCGGCGCAGCGTCAGCAGCGCGTCGAGCGCCGACTGGATCGGATAGCCGACGGAGAACGTCTTGATTGCGGTCTCGGTGATGTAAAACCGCCGTCCAAGGCCCGCGGCCATCTCCTCGGGGCGCGGCTGCGTTGAGTGGGCCTCGAGGCCATTGTGCTCCCCTTCGAGCACATCGGGCACTCCACTGAAACCGGCCTGCGCCATCAAGGCGGCCGTCACGCCGTTACGTGCCCCCATGCCCGCAAAGTCGAATGCCTTTTCGACGTGCTCCAGATCGCGCTCCCAGCTCCAGACGCCGGACACCTGCTGCACCGCGTACGAGAACGCGTAGCGCATGCCTTTCTCGTCCAACTGCGCCATCGAGGCGGCCGCCGCTGCGGCGCAAATCGTGGCACTGACGCCTTCGGCGCTGCGGTGTGTCGCCCGGACGTGATTGGGACCGAGCGCCTGCAGCCAACGGCAGCCGAGGTCGTAGCCGAGCACCACGGCGCGAATCAATTCCTGGCCCGACGCGTTTTCCTGCTCGCCGACCGCGAGCGCAGCGGGCACGGCTGAACAGCCGGGATGCGCCTTCGTCACGGGTTCGAAGTCGTCGGTCTCGTCCGCGTGCGCGAACATCGCATTGACGAGCGCCGCGTTGATCGCTGACGTGCGGATGTTCGTGGTGAGAATCGACGCGTCGGGCGTGCCGCCCTGCGTGCGGGCGAAACGAATGGCCATCTCCCCCGGCTTCAAACGCGCGCCGGAAATCATCGCCGCAATGGTGTCGAGGATGCGATGCTTCGCCTCGCGGACCACGTCGGGCGGCAGCGCCTGCTGACGCGCCGCCGCCATATACCGGGCGACGCGGCCCGTGAGGTCCGCCGCCGGCGCGGCCCGCTCGCGTGACGCGGGCGTAGATTGCGCGCCGAGCGGTACCGCTGCCGCGGCCAGCACACCGGCGCCGCTGCCGATCAGCCGCCGGCGTGTCCAGCCTCCGTCGGTTCGTCTCACGTCGACCTTCGCTCTACGGTTCGAGATTGACGGCGTAGTACGCGATCGTCTGTGTCGGCACGTCCTTGAACCAGTGCGGCGTCTTCGCCGGAACGGTGATGACGTCGCCTTTGGTGAGGTGATACGTCTGTCCGCCGTTGACGCTCTTCGCGCGCGTCTGACCCGGCGCCGTGTTCTTCGGCTCAACCATCGTCCCGCCGGTGACGAATGTGGCTTCGCCCTCGACGATGATGAACACATGATTCGTGTTCTCGTGGACCTCGACTTCGCCGGCCCCACGGCGCTGCGCGAGCACGATCAATCCGTTCTCCCCAATGATCTGGCCGCCTTTGGCCATCGTCGTGTTCACCTTGTCGTGCGGAATGTAGGTAACCATGCTCGGAACGCCTTTGGCAGCGGCAAGGGTGACCACCATCGTGGCAATAGCGATGACGACGATTGCTGCGAGCTTCATCGGACGCCTCCTGTTTCGCGAGTGCAGATCATAAGCAAGGCGGGGCCGTCAGGTATATGGGCTCCCGCGTCGGGTGGGAAATATTGGCGATTTCTGACGTGTGATCGTCGCACTCACGATCGCCGATCACGAGTCACGAGGTCGCCGATGCATGTCTTCGACGAAATGCGCCCGCGACTCGACCTCGGTCAACCGGCACGATGCGTAGACCGAGGCCTGCTGGAGCAGCGCGTGCGCTTCGGCTGGTGGCAACATGCGGACCGTATCGAGCGTATGGCCGCGGTCCTGAAGGAACTCAGCCATGAAGGCCCGCTCGAGTTCTGAAAGGGGATCGCCGACGGAGGCTCTGGGATCCTGAATCATAGGTACTCCTGCCGTCACTGCCGGATCGTACCGCAGATCCTGTGCCGCAGCGTCGAGCGCCTTCAGCGAGCGTCGAGCTCGTTGCGGATAACCCTGCCGCCCTTCATCACGAACCGGACGCGCTGCAGTTCGGTGATATCGGCCAGCGGGTCGCCGGATACCGCAATCAGATCCGCGTATTTCCCCTTCTCGATTGACCCGATCTGGTTCTTCCATCCCAGCACTTCGGCATTGACGATGGTCCCACTCTGGATCGCGCGCACTGGCGTCAGCCCGCCGTGACGTACAAGCATCTCGAAGTCGAGCGCCTGCGACCCGTGCGGATACGTCGACCCATCAGCGCCGCTGCCCATCATGATCTTCAAACCTTTGGTCGCGGCCGCCATCGACACGGCTTTTTCGAAGATCGGGATCATCCGGTACTTGCCGGCCGTGTTCTTCGCGTCGACGTCATCCATGTACGGTTCGATGTACCGCTGCAGCGTCGGATCGTAGTAGAGGCCCTTGGCCACCATCATGTTGGCCTGCTCCTGATCGAGGTCGAAGGCGTGCTCGATCGTGTCGCAGCCCGCGATGATGGAATTGCGCTGTCCTTCGCCGCCGAGCACATGGCACGCCGCCTTTTTCCCAAGCCGGTGCGTCTCGTCGATGAGCGCCTGCAGGACCGGCATCGGATACATCAACACATAGTGCGCCTTGCCCGCGGCATCGAACGAATACGCGCCCGTTGGAAATAACTTGATCCAGTCGGCGCCGTGCGCGATCTGTTCGCGCACCGCCGCACGCGCTTCTTCAACCGACCGTACGACGGTGCTGGCGAGCGGATTGTCGGGCTTCTTCGGATCCGGCGGCGTCGCCCCCCAGACGATGCCGAGCGTGGACACCTGATACCGCGGGCCCTCGAAGCGACCTTCGTTGATCGCATCCCGGATCTGGACATCGGCGTAGCCGTTGCCGTGCGAGCTCATGTCGCGTGCGGACGTGAAGCCGGCGCGGAGATCCGCCTGCGCGTTCTGAACCGCGATGAGCATCGAGGCCTCGGCCGTGCCCTTCGGGCCCCGCGTGTTGAACATGTGGGTGTGCGCGTCGATCAGACCCGGCAGCACGGTGGCCTGACTGAGATCGATCACCTGCGCACCGGCGGGAATCTTCACCGTCCCTTCGGCGCCGACCTCGGTAATGCGATCCCCGGTGATGACGACGACGCGCCGCGTCAGCATCTGACCGGTCGTACTGTCGAACAGGCGTCCGGCACGAATCGCGATCGTGCGGGCAGGTGGAGCGCACTTGTACACGCCGCCATCGGATCCGACGCATGGCGCAGGCCCCGCCCCACGCCAGGGCGCCGGCGGCGGCTGCACCTGCGCCGACGACAGGGCGGCGCCGAAGATCACGATCGCGGCTGCGAACGGAAGCATTCGTGTCATCGCTGAATCTCCGATCTGAATCACGAGGGGCGCGATGATAGCACCGGCGGCGGGGCGGGGCGCGTCCGTCGAGTGCACGCAAGATAGATGGCCATTCCGAGCATCACCGCGATCGCGCCGAGGCGCAGTTCGGCCCACGCGGTGTTGGACAGCAGCCACACACCGAGTGCGACAGCGCCCGTCGAGACCAGCCATCCGGCGGGCGTCCGGAACGCCGGGGCCGGCACGTCGTTCCTGCGTCGGAGCGCCGGAAGCGCCACACACGTCGCAATGTAGGCGACCAGCCTCACGATCGTGCTGATCGTCAGAGCCGAGATGAACGTGCTGAATGCCGCCACGACCGCGGCGACGGCAGCGGTCACGATGATAGCGGCGGTCGGTGTTCGATACCGTCGGTGCGTCTGCGAGATCAGGCGAGGGAGCTCTCCGTTGTCTGCCATCGCGAACAGCAGGCGCGACGTCGCGAAGAGAATCGCGTTCAGAATGCCGCCGATCGATACAAGGGCGGCTGCCGACATCAGTACAGCTCCTGCGGGACCGACGATCTGCAATGCCGCATCCGACAGCGGCCGTTCGCTGCGCGCGAGTTCAGGAACCGTCCCGATGCACACCGCCTGCACGCCCATGTAGAGCACGGCAACAACCGCCATCCCGGCGATGAGTGAAAACGGCAGGTGCCGCTGCGGATCACGCATTTCACCGGATGGAATCACAGCACCTTCGAAACCCATGTAGGCGAAGACGAGAAGCAGCGTCGCCTTCGAGAACGATTCGTACGCCGGCGCGACGGCGAGTGAGTATCGCTGTGGATCCACGAAGAACAGTCCAACCCCCGCGAGCAGAAACAGTGGAATCAGTTTTCCCGCCGTCAGCACATTGGTCACCGCCGCGCTCGCCCGAACTCCGACGATGTTGATGCTCGACAGAATGGCGACGATGAACGCGATGATCAGCGTCCGCGGGGCGCCCGTGCCCGTTCCTGGAACGAACAATGCCAGGTACGTCACGAAAAGGTTGATCAGCGACGCGAATCCGGTGACCCGTGCGATCCACATCAGCCAGCCGACTTGAAATCCGATGAGCGGTCCGAATGCGACGCGCGTGTACAGATAGGGTCCGCCGGTCGCGCCAAAGCGGCTGCTGACTTCCGCGAAGCAGATCACGATGAGGCCTATCGCCAGCGCCGCCGCCGCGTACGCCGCCAGGCTGTACGTTCCGGCGAGGGCGAAGACCTGCGATGGCAGGCCGAAAATTCCGGCGCCGACGACCGAGTTGATCACCAGCGCCACGAGATCCCATTTCCGGAGGCTCCGTACGAGAGTCATCAGCGCCGCTCGACAGTCAGCGTCGCGACGTAGTCCTCGGGACGGATCTGTTGCGTGGATCTGGGATACGGCGCCAGGGCGACGAGCGTGATCACGTACGAGAGATATGAGGCTTCCGACAGTGCCGGCGTCGTTCGCAATTCGCGCTCGGCTTGCGCACCGGCCGACTGCGAGAGCGTCAAGACGACAATCGCTTCCCCAGCTCGTACGCAGATGGCGTCGAGCGGACAGCGCGAATCCTCTCTTACGCGATCGAAGGTCAGCCTCAAGTCATCCGCCAGCACCGACGTACCAGCCTTCAGGTCGAACGGCTGCCCAAGAGGGCGACTGGGCTGAGACGGATGCGCCGCGCACCCGAAGCCCCCGCTCGAGCACGCCACGATGGCAACGACGGTGATGAACAGTTTCACGCGGAACATTGGTTCCCGCGCCGCGAAGTCACCGCGTGGGAACGTTGGCTTCAGCGAGTCGCTTTTTGAAGGCGGCTTCGGAATCCTCGATCATCTTCATCCACTGGCCGGGCGACAGCGCGAGCGGACTGGGACGCTTGTTGGCCCACAGTGCATCCAGCTTGCCTTTCAGAAGGTTCTGCGGATGGCCCGTGATCAGAATGTCGGGATTCATCGCGCGCAGGGCTTTATATGAATTGAACGCGTCCTCGGGGCGCGTGTCGTACCGTGGATCGCCAGTAATCGGTCCCGGCGGCCCACCAAACACGATCTGGTAGGTCCGGCCATTTTCCTGGGTTGTGATGAAGTACGCCGCTGCGCCGAGCGTATGACCTGGCGTCCAGATCACCTTGATCGTCGATCCTCCAAGCGTGATGTCGTCGCCGCTCTTGAGCACGCGGCCAACCTGGAGCGGCTCCTGACCCCATGTTTCATTCGACGAAAGATCGTGACCGCTCACCAGCGCGGGAACCTCCGCCTCCAATGCCGCCACGGTTGCCCCCGTAATGCGACGAATGGTCTCCATCGTCTCCATGTGGTCGTAATGTGCGTGTGAGATCAGCATCAGCTTGATGTCTGCGGGCTTGAACCCCAGCTTGACCATGTTGGGAAAGACGACGGCGGCCATCTTCTGCGTGCCCGTGTCGATGAGGATGTGTCCCTGGGGAGTGGCAACGAGGATCGACGCGATGTTGTTGGCGCCGATGTAATAGACGTTGCCCATGATCTTGAACGGCGCCTGTGGCTCGCTGTCGGTATCCGGCCGTCCGACTCGATCCATGAACCACGCAGTGTCCTTCCCGCCGATCGCGAGCGGATCGGGAACCGCCGGCGTCTGAGCGTAGGTCGAAGCTGCGACGGAGGCGAAAGCCATAACGGTGAAGGCGAGCAGCAGCGTGCGCATAGGTGCTTGTCCTCTGAAAGTTGCCACACGTTAACCCAGACGGTCGGTGCGGACAACACGATGGGCCGGCTGAAAAGGTGGGCCGGCCCGACCGCGCGTCAGGCGCGAAGGTAATCGGCCTGCCAGTGCGTAATCTGTTTTTTGATATCCGCCGGCGCCTTCAGCTCGCCTGCGACGATCTTGCGTACGAGGCCAGACAGTTCGGCGTCGCTGGCAAACCGCAGCGCGACGCATTGCTCGCGCGTAATCGATGGGATTCGCGCTTGCAGATCCGGCGGCAGCAATTCGCGCATCCGAAGCCGCATCTCCAGGCGGATGACTCGATCCTGGACAGCGAGCGCCATCACCCTCGCCGTGAGCGCCGCCATCAAGAGCGCAAGAGCGACCACAAGCTGCCACACGCCGAGTCGCGATGGAGTCCGGTAGAGAAGCCAGCCCGTGACGATGACGTTGATCAGAAAAACAGGCAGCACAAAGAAATGAAACGGTGGGAACAAGCGGATATGGTTCTTGTAACTCTGTTCGGGTTCGGCCATTGAACGCCTCCTGACGGCGCGGATTCTACCCCGCGCACGCGCGAACGACCCGAACGATTCGAACGACCCGAACGACCCGAACGACTACGGGAAGTACTCGTCGTAGGCGAGACGGACGGTGGCGAGCGACGCCTTCGTCTTCTCCAGCACGGTCTGCCGGACTCCGCCCTCTTCGAACAACCCTGCCTGCAGGCCAGCCAGCGCGCCAAGACACGCGGTTGTTCGAGCCTGGTGTTCGGAAAGCTTCAAGACCGAGTTCGTCCCCGTCGCCAGCGTTCCCGCGAGCGTGAGCACGGCGATGATGCCGCAGACGTTGCGCCACCCCGGCGCGAGCGCGGCGGGGGTCCTCCCGGTGGTCGCTTCAGCGGTCCGTGCCGACAAACGCCCGCCACGGAACGCATCGCTCGCAAGCGCCGTTGACACAGCGCCGCAGAGCAGGCCAGTGAGGAGCAGCATCATGCTCGCGCGCCGGTAGCGGCGGCCCGACCGGCGCACCTGCTGAATCGCTCGCTCGATCTCGTCACGCAGCCGGTCTCGATCCTGTTGAAGGGCGTCGTCAATAGCCGGCATAGCCACCTCTGGGAAATCCCAAGTCCCAAACCCCAAAACCCAAATCAAGAACGATGGCGGTTGGGATTTGGGTCTTGGGATTTGGGATTTGGGATTTTCCTAAGCACGCACCAGGTACCTTCACCAGCTTGGCTCGCCGTGCCGGTCCAATTGCCAGGAAGCGCCGATAGCAAATCCTCTGCAGCCAGAAATATCGGCGTCTGCGCGCCGCTGCTATTGACCCATACCAGTGCACCGTCGCGTGCCAGGATGCGATCGACTTCGGCTGGGAAGAGGAAGGCATTGATCAGGACCACTGCCGCGGCGGACGAATCGCGCACTGGCAGCATCGCGCCATCCGCCTGTATTCGATGGGCCGTCGCAAGCGGCGCCAGTCGCAGCATCGCCAGAGACAGGTCGATGGCAAGAACGGTCGCAAACCGTTCCGCGAGCAGACCCGAATACGTACCGATGCCACTGCCGACCTCCACCACGACGCCACTCCGCGAGCCTGGACGTCCAAGTCCACGTTCGAGCGCATCCAGGACAACGGCAGTCCGTTGGGGGGACGTCCTCGTGTGCCACTCGTTCGAAAGCGTGTCGAAGAACTCCCCTACCTCCTTACTCAATTCCCGAGTCCACCCGCCGGGGTCGAGACCGGCGGCTCGACGCGTCGCGATGCGCATCGGGTGATCGGGTCCGCCCGAGGCAGACGACTGATGCCCTTCGATGGCGATCGGCGGCAGGTACTGAATGGCCATCACGAACGTCTGGTGAACGGGGACTTCATAAGGGACGTCGCCGCCAATGGCCTTTCATTGGACCGTACACAATCCTGAATGCCACCAGCACGGGCAACGCCAGGATCGCCGCAATCATTGTGATGCTACCGAGCACGACCCACGGGTGGGCATTGAACGCGCCGCGCAGCCAGTCGATCTGTTCGGAAGTCAGGCGCCGCGTCAGTAAAGGTAACGCGCCGCGGATCACGATCAGGTAGATGACCACGCCTGTCGTGACGCTGGCGAGAAGTGCACGAACCATGCGCGCATCGATGCGCCGATTGTTCATTGGCGATCGATGAAGGCCTCGTCTCCTTGTTTGCTGCTGTCTGCCTATTTCAATGCGTACACGTCGTACTTGACGTCGGTTCCGACACGCTCGCCGACCGCAATCGCCTGCAGCTTCGTGAGCCATGCGTACCGCTGATCGCCGGTCTCGAACAGCGGCGCCGCTCTGAGCGAGGCGCCGGCAGGCGTCGTCTGGCCGATGCCGTTGTATGTCACGAGGATCAGTGCGCCGTCGTCTGTCTTCAACGTGAGCCTCACGTCGAGCCGGTAGCTGCCGTCGGCACGATTGGTAATCCAGTCGCCGGCAGGGATCTGCACCGCGGCCTTGAGGCGTGGACCTTCGAAACGCCCGCTGACGATCTGGACGATGGTCCGGGTGCCCTGCGGTCCGTTCTCGACGACCGTTCGCGTGCCGGTCTGAACCTGCATCGTGCCGAGGTACTCAAAACCTGGTGCCGGCGCCGCCGACTTCTGAGCGCGTGCAAGAGCTGGCGATGCGGCGAGAGCGACACCAATGAGCAGAGCGGTTACGAGGCGCACGAATTACCTCCTTGATGAATCCGAACTAGGTTCGCGTGATGCGTTTGCCCGCGAGCACGGTGGCGCTCGGAAAGAAGCGCTGGCGGCCTGTGATGGTCCCCTTGTAGTTGTCGAGGAATTCGAAGGTGCCTTCGCGAAGTTCGAGCACCGCGATGTCAGCCGGCGCACCAACTTTGAGCGTCCCGCGATCCTTGAACACCGGGAACGTCCGTGAGGCATTGGCGGTCACGCGCGCCACCGCCTCTGGAACGGTCATGCCGTAGCCGAGGAGCTTCGACATGCAGTTGGGCAGATCGATGACGCCCGTCTGCCGGCTGTTGGTGTTCCAGTCGGTAGAGAACGTATCGGGCCAGAAGCGTGCTTTCACGATCTTCTCGACGGTGTCCCACCTGATGTGTCCGGTCTGTCCGTTCCCCACGTCGAACCAGACGCCGCGCTGCCGCGCCGCGAGCACCGCCGGCTCAATCCTGCCGCTGTCGTCGACGATGCTGTTCGGCGGCGGAGCCAGCATGTGGGTCACGACGTCGCCGCGCTTGAGCAACGGGAACAATTTCGCCAGCGGCGTGATCGTCTGCCCCATGTGGATCATGACGGGAAGGCCGAACGACGAAGCGACCTCCTGAGCGCGCCGCAGCACCTCGTAATCGTTCGCGCCAGCGACATCGCGCGAAAGCCGCGCCTTCACACCGACGATGAAGTCTCGGTTTTTCGCGATCGCCTCGCGTGCCGCCCCGACGTCCGCGCGGGCAAGGTCCATCGTGTCGCCGTCGGGCAGGATGCCGGCACGGCCGATGTTGATCAGGACGCGCCCCTGCTGCGGCGACGAGCGCGCGACGGCAACCGTATCAGCGACATGGTCGGCGCCCTGGCTGCCGGCATCGATCCATCCCGTCACGCCGTCCTGCAGCACGAGTTGCGGTCCGTCAGCGTATCGGCCGACGTGCGTGTGAATGTCGAGGAGCCCAGGAACAACGAGCTTGCCGCGCGCATCGAGCGTATCGGGCGCGTCTCCGGCAACGTTGGCAGCAACCGCGGCGATGCGTCCGCCTGCGATCGCAATATCGCGAACCGCGTCCACGCGACTCGCAGGATCGATGACACGGCCGCCTCTGATAATCAGGTCATAGGTACGCGTCTGTGCACCGGCGGTCGCGGCGCGTACCCCGATCGCGGCGGCTCCAGAGATAAAAGCGCGGCGACTCAGCATGGTAGACCTCAGAGTGCTACTTCTTGAAGATGGCCTTTGGCAGCATCGCGTGAACGCCCTTCGTCCCGTCCACCACCTGCGTCACGGACAGATCCATCGCGGCGCTTGCCAGGAGGTATGCGTCGTCACGGGAGAGATGCTTCATGGCCACGATCCAATCGAGCATCTCGCGGGTCGCGATCTTCGCCGCTTCGTCGAGATCGGTGTGAAGGCCCATGGTTATGTAGTGCGTCGGCGTTTCGGCACGCGGCCATCGCAGATGTTGCTGCTTGTGTAGGAGGACCTGTACCTCTCCCTTCAGCGACGTCTCGACCGCTGAGAGGCTGACTTCCCCGCGCCCCTGGACGGCGTGCCCGTCGCCGATCGATAGCAACGCTCCCGCGACATGCACCGGCAGATACAACGTGCTACCCGTCACCAGCTCGGGGTTGTCCAGGTTTCCACCGAATACGGCAGGCGGTCCACTCGGCACCCGCCCCATGCTTGCGGGCGGTGCGACGCCCATCACACCCCAGAACGGCCTCGCCGGAATTTCGATGCCCGGCGCGAACAGCACCATCTTGCGAGCGACGTCGATCCAGACGACGTGATCCTTCGCGTAAGGGAAGTCCTCCGGAAGCTGGCCGCGATTCGGTACGAACCCCTGACCTGCGATCGGCAGGCGTACGTCGACCGATCGGATGCGGATTTCAAGCGAGTCGCCTGGTTCGGCGCCACGAACCGCGATAGGACCGTTCAGCGTGTGGTCGCCTCGCCCGTCGTTGTCGACTCCTTGGTACACCGCGTAGAGTTCGGCCGGAATCTTCTCCTTCGGCACGCCGAGCTTCTCGAAGTATCGCGGGTTGCCGGTTGCCGTCTCGAGTCGAACGATGTCACCCGAGTCGATGGTGAGGACCGGCTTCAGCGACGCGTCAAAAAAGCCGCGATGCACGGTGGCAGGCGACGCCTTCAGTTCGTGCACCTTCGGCGACGACTGCGCACCGACAAACGCAGGCACGACCAACAGCCCTG
>Ga0207648_10000842_pt1 | contig 34576 bp, 34 predicted proteins | sample KBSMisM32_FD_184310 | JGI IMG/M metagenome (GOLD analysis project Ga0207648, IMG submission 184310) | Miscanthus rhizosphere microbial communities from Kellogg Biological Station, Michigan, USA - KBS Miscanthus M3-2 (SPAdes) (version 2) | ecosystem: Host-associated > Plants > Roots >... | reverse complement strand
TCAGCCGCCGTTCGTCCCACAGCCTCAGCACCACGTAGGTGGCGCGGATCTCCTCGACGCGGCCCCATTCGCCTTCGACGATCAGCACGTCGTCGATGCGCATCGGCTGCGCCAGCGCGATCTCCAGCCCCGCCAGCAGGTTGCCGACAACCGAGCGCGCGGCGATGCCGACCACCAGCCCCGCGACGCCGGCCGATGCCAGCAGGCTGGCGCCGAACTGGCGCGCGCGCGGAAACGTCATCAGCACGAACGCCACGCCGGCCACCAGCGCGGCACCGCTGGCCACTCGCGTCAGCACGCGCGTCTGCGTCTGGATGCGGCGCGCCGTCAGGTTGTCGGCCACCTCGGCCGGATGCAGCGCGATGATGCCGTCGCCGACGCCCCGGATCGCCGCCATCGCCAACCAGGTGATGGCGCCGATCGTCAGCGCGGCGTTGATGTGCTCAATGAAGCCGAGCCCTGGCAGCGAATCGGGCAGCGCCTGCAGCGCGACTTGCATCGCGGCCAGCGGCACCAGCAGTTGCACCGGGCGGTCGCAGCGCCGGGTCAGCGCCAGCAGCATCGTCGAATGCGCCGACACGCGCAGCACCACCGGCCGCAGCAGCCGTTGCGCCAGTTGCGACAGCACGACGATCGCGGCGGCCGCGATGATGAACTTGCCCCAGGCTCCTTCGAACGGCAACCAGGTCATCCGGGCGTCCGATGCGGGCGGGTGGTCGCCGGGTCAGTCGTGCTGCTGGCGCCGGTTGATGCGCAGCACGATGCGCTCGCGCGTCACCTCGCGGCCCACTTCATCCAGCGAGATCGGACACGGCCGCCCGAGGTCGTCGAGCGTCTGGTCACCCACCTCGACGAGCGAGCCGATGCGCACCCGATAAAAACCCGGCACCGGCTCGTCTGACACGTCAAGCGGCGAGCGCCGATCCCTGAACTTGTGCATCCCCGTTCCCCACGATCCGGGCGGCTGGGCCGCCTGCTGGCCGCCACGATAACCGCCGGCTCGCGCGCGCGGCCGCGGCGCCGCCGAATGACCACGGCCTCATCCCAGGCGAGCATGGCCGCAAGGGCCGATGGATGTCACGCACCGTCGGATCCGCGCCGGCGCATCAGCTGTGCGGTGCCTTGATGACGCGGGCGTGACCGTTCTCGGTGATGATGATCACCGCGTCGCCGGGTTTGATGACGTCGCTACCGCGGGCCTGCACGATCGCGCGTCGTTCGCCGCTCTTGAGCTGCACGATGATCTCCACCGCGTCCTCGCGCGTGACCTGACGCTCGATCGCGTTGCCGGCCACGCCGCCGGCCACCGCACCGATCGTGCCGCCGACCACGCTGCCCTTGCCGCTGCCGACCGTCGAGCCGGCGACGCCGCCCACCACGCCGCCGGCGGCGGCGCCGACACCGCTCTGCGAGCCTTCGACGGTGACCGGGCGTGTCGATATCACCACACCGTCGAGCACGTTCGACATGCGTTGCGCATCGTCACGCTTGATCACGTCGGGGCTGGTCGTCGAGCAGCCGGCGAGCACCAGCGCGGCCAGTGCGCAGAGGTGTTGCAGAGTCTTCATCGTGTGTCCTGTGTCGGTGACTTGTCCCCGGTGGGGCGCTGCATTGTGGAGGCGCGTGCGAGCGCGCCGCGTGCGCGCCCCGCGCCTGAAGGGGCCCTGAACGCGCATGCCAGAGGGTGGCGCCCGCCTGTTCTGGATTGGAGCACCGCCGCGTTGTATTCCATCGTGCCGATCGGGTTTTCTCTGATCCCCGGCCCAGGCGCGCGCGCGAGCATGCCAGTTGCGGCGGCCTCAGAGCCGCACAAACCATCATCCAGCACGAGGAGACCCCCAGTGGCGACCCAGTTGAAAGTCAACGGCAAGACGGTGAGCGTCAAAGCAGAACCCGACACCCCATTGCTGTGGGTGATACGCGACGAGGTCGGCCTCACCGGCACCAAGTTCGGATGCGGTGCCGGGCTGTGCGGCGCTTGCACCGTGCACCTCGACGGCACGCCGATCCGCTCGTGCCAAACCCCGCTGTCGGCGGCCGCCGGCAAGTCGGTGTCGACCATCGAGAGCCTGTCGCGCAACAACACGCACCCGCTGCAAAAGGCGTGGATCGCGCACGACGTGCCGCAGTGCGGCTACTGCCAGTCGGGCCAGTTGATGAGCGCGGCTGCCTTGCTGTCGCACAACAAGAACCCGAGCGACGCCGACATCGACAACGCGATGGCCGGCAACATCTGCCGCTGCGGCACCTACGTGCGCGTGCGGCAAGCCATCAAGACCGCGGCGGCCGATATGCGCAACGCCAAGGCCTGACGGCGAGGAGACGACCATGACGCAAGCACAAACCGTTTCGCGCCGTTCGTTCATCAAGGCTTCCAGCGCCGCCTCGGCGGGCGGCCTGTTGATGGGGGTGTCGATCGCCAGCGGCCCGGCGCGCGCCGCCGGCATGATGTACACGCCCAATGCGTGGGTGCACATCAGCGACGACAACACGATCACCCTGATCTCGGCCCGCTCCGAGATGGGCCAGGGTGTCTACACCTCGATGCCGATGCTGATCGCCGAGGAGTTGAACGTCGACTTGAAGCGCGTGAAGGTGGCGATCGCGCCGCCCAACACCAAGCTGTACGGCAACCCGCTGCTCGGTGGCCCGCAGCTCACCGGCGGCTCGACCTCGGTGCGCGACGGCTGGGAGAAGCTGCGCGTCGCCGGCGCGCAGGTGCGCGAGATGCTGATCTCGGCGGCAGCCACCAAGTGGAACGTCGACCGCTCGACGCTCAAGGCCGAGGACGGCTGGGTGATCGGCGAGGGCAAGGGCCAGAAAGCCAGCTACGGTCAGCTGGCGGCGGCGGCATCGCAGCTGCCGGTGCCTGAGAAGGTGTCGATCAAGGATCCGAGCCAGTTCCGCATCGTCGGCAAGAGGATCACGCGCCTGGACACCCCGGCCAAGTGCAACGGCACCGCCACCTTCGGCATCGACGTCAAGCTGCCGGGCATGGTGTACGCGTCGCTCGAGCAGAGCCCGGTGCTGGGCGGCACGGTCAAGAGCTTCGACGCCAGCGCGGCCAAGGGCATGCCTGGCGTGGTCGACGTGGTGCAGATCCCCGACGGCGTCGCCGTGGTGGCCGACACCTACTGGCACGCCTTCAAGGCGCGCAAGGCGCTCAAGGTCGAATGGGACGAGGGCGCCAACGCCAACCTGAACACCGCGGCGATGCTGGCCGGCACCAAGGCGGCCGCGGGCACCGGCAAGCCGCTGGTGCTGAAGACCGTGGGCGACCCCGAGGCAGCGCTCAATGCGCAGGGCGCGAAGGTGGTACGGGCCGAGTACATCACGCAGAACCTGTCGCACTCGCCGATGGAGCCGATGAACTTCACGGCCTGGTACCGCGGCAACAAGATGGACCTGATCGGTCCGACGCAGTGGCAGGACGCGGCGCAGGCGTCGATCGCCAAGGCAGTGAACCTCGACCCGAAGGACGTGTCGCTGCAGACCACGTTCCTCGGCGGCGGCTTCGGGCGACGCATCGACATCGACTTCATCATCCAGGCCGCGCTGATCAGCAAGGCCGTGATGAAACCGGTCAAGCTGCTGTGGACCCGCGAAGACGACATGACGCATGACTTCTATCGTCCGATGGGGGTGCACAACGTGGCAGCCGCGGTCGGCGCCGATGGCAAGCCGACGGCGATGACGTTCCGCTTCACGTCGCAGTCAATCACCGGCCGCGTGTTCGGCCTGCCGGCCGAGGTGCAGGACCCGCTGATGATCGAAGCGGCGATGGCGCCGTACGAGATCGCGGCGACGCGCCACGACGTGGTCAAGTACGACACCGGGCTGCGCGTCGGCTACTGGCGCTCGGTGAGCCACTTCCAGAACTGCTTCGCCAACGAGACCTTCGTCGACGAGCTGGCGGCGGCCGCCAAGGTCGATCCGGCGGCGTATCGCATGTCGCTGGTCAGCAAGTCGCCGCGCTTCCAGAACGTGCTGAAGCTGGCCACCGACAAGGCCGGCTGGGGCTCGCCGGCACCGGCCGGGCGTTCACGCGGCATCGCGCTGATGGAGGGCTACGACACCTACATGGCGATGGTGACCGAGGTCTCGATGAAGGACGGCGCCCCCGTGGTGCACAAGGTGACCGTGGCGTCGGACTGCGGCCGCATGGTCAACCCCGACACGGTCGAGGCGCAGATCCAGTCGAGCGTCATCTTCGGCCTGAGCGCGGTGTTGTGGGACGAGATCACGGTCGACAAGGGCCGCGTGCAGCAGACCAATTTCGACAAATACCGTCTGATGCGCAACAACGAAGCCCCGCAGATCGACATCATCCTGGTGCAGAGCACCGAGAAGCCCGGCGGCATCGGCGAGCCGGCCACCGCGATCATCGGCCCGGCGGTGGGCAATGCGATCTTCGCCGCCACCGGCAAGCGCGTGCGGCGTCTTCCGCTCACTGCGGAAAACATCGCCGCCGCCTAGATTGCAAAGAGCCGCAACCAACACAAGGGCGCCCCCGGGGCGCCCTTGTTGTTGGACCGGCGACCATCGAGTGGACACCGCGGATCCGGCTCCGCCGGTGTCGCCCCCTTCGAGGGGAGGCGGCCGCCAGGCCGCTTCGGGGTCTCCTCAAGCGTGCAGGCGGCTCGAGCGCGGCACGCTGGCCAGCAGGAACTCCATCTGGTCGGCCAGGATGCGCCGACCGCGCAGGATCATGTCCTCGTGCAGGCTCGGTACGTACGGCAGGTACAGCAGGTTCATGCGCGCCTCTTCGGGCAGGCGGTTGCCCTTGCGGCCGTTGCAGCCGCGGCACGCGGTGATGCAGTTCATCCAGGTGTCGCGGCCACCGCGCGACACCGGCACCACGTGCTCGCGCGTCAGCAGATCGAACGCGAAGCGCCGGCCGCAATAGGCGCATACATGGCGATCGCGGCTGAACAGCTTGGGGTTGGTCAGCGCGGGCACCGTGCGCCAGGCGCGCGTGGGCACCGCGCCTTTGACCGCGATGATCGGATGCACGTCGATGCGCGACTGCAGCCCGGTGGTGCGCTGGATGCCCCCGCGCAGCACATGAAACGTGTCGCCGAGCGTCCACGCGACACCGTCGCTGGCGTACAGCACGGCCGCCTCGCGCGGCGTGATCCAGGCCTGCGGGCGGCCGGATACATCGAGTTGCAGGACATCCACGGCGGTGATTGGCCTCCACCAAAACGCGCCCTGCAAGCGTAGCGCACTCCGTGCGCGTGTTCCAAACCGGCGGCCGCGCCCTGTGGCGACGACCCCGCTAGACCCGCCAACCTACAAATAGTGAACAACCCGCGCCGGCGCGACGCGCGGCTTTCGGTCAGAATAGTACGATCGTTCGTTTTATTGTTGCCTGCCTTGGCCGAATCCACCACCGCCCGCACGCCACTGCGCCCGCTGCCCAAGGGCCGCCAGACCCGCGCCGCGATCCTCGACGTGGCGCTCGGGCTGGCATCGCACAACGGGCTCGAGGGCCTGTCGATCGGGGCGCTGGCAGAGCTGATGCACATGAGCAAGTCGGGCGTGTTCGCCCACTTCGGCTCGCGCGAGGAGCTGCAGATCTCGGTGGTGCGCGAGTACCACGAGCGCTTCGCCGAGGAGGTGTTCCATCCGGCGATGAAAGAGCCGCGCGGCCTGCCGCGCCTGCGCGCGCTGGTGGAGCGCTGGATCCGCCGCGTGTCGGTGGAGATCGATTCGGGCTGCATCTACATCAGCGGCGCGGTCGAGTTCGACGACAGGCCCGGGCCGGTGCGCGACGCGCTGGCGCAGATGGTGCAGACCTGGCACGCGACGCTCGAGAAGGCGATCCGCATGGCCATCGACGAGGGGCACCTGCGTGCCGACACCGATCCGCTGCAGCTGCTGTTCGAAATTCACGGCCTGATCCTGTCGCTGCACCACGACGCGCGCTTCCTCAAGCTGCCCGGCGCGCTCGACCGGGCGCGCCTCGCCTTCGACCGCATGCTGGCCCATCACCTCGCTGCAGTGCCCGCGCGCAAGCGCGGCGCGCGCCGCTGACCGATCTTTTCGATTCGCAAGGAGTCCGACCCATGCCGCACTACACCCCACCCCTGCGCGACATGCAGTTCGTGCTGCACGAGTTGATCCAGGTGGTCGACCAGCTGAAGGTCCTGCCGCGCCACGCCGACGTCGATGCCGCGACGATCGACGCGGTGATCGAGGAAGGCGGCAAGTTCGCCGCCGAGGTGCTGGCGCCGTTGAACCAGAGTGGCGACGAGCAGGGATGCGTGCTCGACAAGGCCACCCATGAGGTGAAGGCACCGACCGGATTCAAGGAGGCGTACGCCAAGTTCGTCGCCGGGGGCTGGCCCGCGCTGTCGGCAGATCCGCAATACGGCGGCCAGGGTCTGCCGATCGTGCTGAACCAGTGCCTGTACGAGATGCTGAACTCGGCCAACCAGGCCTGGACGATGTACCCGGGGCTGTCGCACGGCGCCTACGAATGCCTGCACGCACACGGCACCGACGAGCAGAAGGCGCTGTACCTGCCCAAGCTGACGAGTGGACAGTGGACCGGCACGATGTGCCTGACCGAAGCGCACTGCGGCACCGACCTCGGCCTGCTGCGCACCAAGGCCGAGCCGCAACCGGACGGCAGCTACCAACTCACCGGTCAGAAGATCTTCATCTCGGCCGGCGAGCACGACCTGGCCGAGAACATCGTGCACCTCGTGCTGGCACGCCTGCCCGACGCACCGCAGGGCAGCAAGGGCATCTCGCTGTTCGTGGTCCCGAAGTTCGTGCCGAAAGCCGATGGTTCGCTCGGCGCGCGCAACCCGATCTTCTGCACGGGCCTGGAGCACAAGATGGGCATCCACGGCAACGCCACGGCACAGCTGAGCCTCGACGGCGCCGCTGGCTGGCTGGTGGGTGAGCCCAACAAGGGGCTGCCGGCGATGTTCGTGATGATGAACGCGGCGCGCCTGGGCGTGGGCAACCAGTCGCTCGGGCTCACCGAAGTGGCGTACCAGAACGCAGCGCTGTATGCGAAAGACCGCATCCAGATGCGCTCGCTGTCGGGCCCCAAGGCGCCCGACAAGCCAGCCGATCCGATCATCGTGCATCCCGACGTGCGCAAGATGCTGCTGACCGCCCGCGCCTACGCCGAGGGCGGGCGGGCGCTGAGCGTGCACATCGCCACCCTGATCGACACCTACCTCGCGAGCGACGATGCCGACGAGCGCAAAAACGCCGAAGACGAGGTCGCGCTGCTGACGCCGATCGTCAAGGCGTTCCTCACCGACAACGCCTGGCTCGCCACCTCGCACTGCCTGCAGGTGTACGGCGGCCACGGCTACATCCGCGAGTGGGGCATGGAGCAGTTCGTGCGCGATGCGCGCATCAACATGATCTACGAGGGCACGAACACCGTGCAGTCGCTCGACCTGCTGGGTCGCAAGGTGCTGCAGGACAACGGCGCCAAGTTGAGGAAGTTCGGCAAGAAGATCCAGGCCTTCATCGAGGACGAAGGTGTCGACGAGGCGATGCAGGAGTTCGTCAACCCGCTGGCCGATCTCGGCGACAAGGTGACCAAGCTGACCACCGAGCTCGGCATGAAGGCGTTCGGCAACGCCGATGAAGTGGGCGCTGCGGCGGTCGACTACCTGCGCGTGATCGGCCATCTGGCGTTTGCCTACTTCTGGGCCCGCATGGCCAAGATCGCGCTCGCCAAGCAGGGCGCCGGCGATCCGTTCTACGCCGCCAAGTTGGCCACGGCGCGTTTCTATTTCGCCAAGCTGCTGCCCGAGACCGCCGGCCTGATCCGCAGCGCGCGCGCCGGACTGGCGCCGTTGATGGCGATGGACGAGGCACTGTTCTGACAAACTGCAGCGGCTCGACCCGCGGCCACAGCAAGGAGCGAGGCATGAGGACATGGGCGATCGCCGGGGCACTGACGCTGGCCGGCTTGTCGGCGTCGGCGCAGAACACGCCGGTGGGTCTGTGGAAGACGATCGACGACGATGGCAAGACCGAGAAGTCGCTGGTGCGCATCAGCGACTCCGGTGGTGTGCTGAACGGCAAGATCGAGAAGATCTTCGAAGCCGGCAAGCAGGACTCCAAATGCGACAAGTGCACCGACGACCGCAAGGACCAGCCGGTGCTCGGCATGGTGATCCTGCGCAACCTCAAGCAGGATGCCGACGACAAAGAGACGTGGAGCGGGGGCGAGATCCTCGACCCCAACAACGGCAAGACCTACAAGGCGCGCCTGAAGCCGCTCGAAGGTGGCAAGCAACTGCAGATGCGCGGCTACCTGGGGCCGTTCTATCGCACACAGGTGTGGTTGCGCGTCGAGTGACAAGCCCGGCCGACCTCGGCGCGGCGAGCGCTGCAACGGGGTTGGCGGTGTCGCGCTGCTTGGGCGCGCAGTGAATCGCAAGCAGGAGTGTTCATGACCCGATTTCTGGTGCGCAAGGTGGCCGTGCTCGGCGCCGGCGTGATGGGGGCGCAGATCGCCGCCCATCTGGTCAACGTGAAGGTCCCGGTCGTCCTGTTCGACCTGGCGGCAAAGGACGGGCCGAAGAACGGCGTCGTGCTCAAGGCGCTCGACGGGCTGAAGAAGCTCAAGCCGTCGCCGATCGGCGTGCCGGAAGACCTCGCGCTGATCCAGCCTGCGAATTACGACGAGCACATCGAGCAGCTGAAGGGTTGCGACCTGGTGATCGAGGCGATTGCCGAGCGCATGGACTGGAAGCTCGATCTCTACAAGAAGATCGCGCCGCACGTGGCCCCGCATGCGATCGTGGCGTCGAACACGTCGGGCCTGTCGATCACCAAGCTGTCGGAGGCACTGCCGGCCGAGATGAAGCCGCGCTTCTGCGGCATCCATTTCTTCAACCCGCCGCGCTACATGGCGCTGGTGGAATTGATCGCGACCCCAACCACCGAGCCGGAGATCCTCGACCAGCTCGAGACCTTCGTGACCAGCGGGCTCGGCAAGGGCGTGGTGCGCGCGAAGGACACGCCCAACTTCATCGCCAACCGCGTCGGCATCGCCGGCATGCTGGCCACCTTCGTCGAGGCCGAGAAGTTCGGCCTGACCTACGACGTCGTCGACGACCTCACCGGCAAGAAGCTTGGCCGCGCCAGCTCGGGCACGTTCCGCACCGCCGACGTGGTCGGCCTCGACACGATGGCGCACGTGGTCAAGACGATGCAGGACAACCTGCAGTCCGACCCGTTCTATCCGCACTTCGCGACGCCGAAGGTGCTCGCCGGCCTGATCGAGAAGGGCGCGCTCGGCCAGAAGAGCGGTGCCGGCTTTTACAAGAAGGTGGGCCAGGACATCCTGCGCCTCGATGCTGCGAAGGGCGACTACGTGCCCGCGGGGGGCAAGGCGGAGCCGATCGTCGAGCGCATGCTGAAGAAGCCGGCGGGCGAGCGGCTCAAGCTGTTGCGCGAATCGAGCAATCCGCAGGCGCAGTTCCTCTGGGCCATCCTGCGCGACGGCTTCCACTACGCCGCGCTGCACCTGGAGTCGATCGCCGACAGCGCGCGCGACGTCGACTTCGCGATGCGCTGGGGCTTCGGCCTCAGGCAGGGTCCGTTCGAGCTGTGGCAGGAGGCTGGCTGGAAGCAGGTGGCGCAGTGGATCGCCGACGACATCGTGGCGGGCAAGGCGCTGTCGAACGCACCGTTGCCGGCCTGGGTGACCGATGGCCGCGATGGCGTGCACACGCCGGAAGGCTCGTGGAGCCCGAGCCGCAAGCGCTACGTGGCGCGTTCGTCGTTGCCGGTGTACCAGCGCCAGCCGTTCCCCGAGAGCGTGCTCGGCAGCGGCGCGCTCGACCCGCTGACAAGCGGCACCGAACTCTTCAAGAACGACGAGGCCCGCGTCTGGACGCTCGATGGCGAGGTGGTGATCGCCAGCATCACGGCCAAGCTGCACCTGATCAGCCCGGCGGTGATCGAGGGCCTGAGTCAGGCGCTCGAGATCGCCGAAGGTCGGTTCAAGGCGCTGGTGGTCTGGTCGCCCGACGACGTGTTCTCGGCCGGCGCGAACCTTGAGTCGCTGATGCCGGTGTTCATGAAGATGGGCTCCAAGGGCATCGCGCCCGAGGTCAAGAAGCTGCAGGACTTCATGCTGCGCCTGCGCTACGCGCAAGTGCCGGTGGTCAGCGCAATGCGCGGCATGGCGCTCGGGGGCGGCTGCGAACTGGCGCTGCACAGCGCGCGCCGCGTCGCGCATCTGGAAACCTACGTTGGGCTGGTCGAGGTCGGCGTCGGCTTGGTGCCCGCCGGCGGCGGTTTGGCCGCGATCGCGCGCAAGGCGGCCGAGGCCGCGGCCGCTGCGCCAGGCACCGACCTGCTGGCGTTCCTGCGCGAGCCGTTCACGGCTGCCGCGATGGCCAAGGTGGGCACCAGCGCGATCGAAAGCCGCGCGCTCGGGTACCTGCAATCGGACGACGTGGTGGTGCCGCACAAGGACGAGCTGCTCACCGTCGCGCTGGCGCACGCGAAAGCGCTGGCCGACTCGGGCTGGCGCGCGCCGCACAAGCGTTTGATTCCGGTGGCCGGTCGCAACGGCATCGCGACGATCAAGGCGTCGCTGGTCGGCCTGCGCGACGGCGGCTTTGCGAGCCCGCACGACTTCCACCTGGCCAGCCTGATCGCCGACGTGGTGTGCGGCGGCGACGTCGACGCCGGCTCGCTGGTCAGCGAGGAGTATCTGATGGCGCTCGAGCGCAAGCACTTCTGTGCGCTGCTCGACCACCCGAAGACGCAGGAACGGATCATGGGGATGCTGCAAACCGGCAAACCCGTGCGGAATTGACCACCCTCGATGCGGCTTGGCGGCCGCTCCCCCTCCAGGGGCACCACCCGCGGCCCCGGCGAAGCCGGTTGCGCGGTGGCCACCCGACACAGCGATCGGAGCAACTGACATGAGTGCGAAGCAAGTTCAAGAGGCCTACATCGTCGCCGCCACGCGCTCGCCGATCGGCCGCTCCGGCCGCGGGGTGTTCCGCCACACCCGTTCCGACGACCTGCTGATCGCGACCATCCAGCACGCCTTGACGCAAGTGCCGACGCTCGATCCGAAGGCGATCGAAGACGCGATCATCGGCTGCGCGATGCCCGAAGGGCAGCAGGGCCTGAACATGGCGCGCGTGGCCGCGCTGCTGGCCGGGCTGCCGCACACGGTGGGCGGTGTCACCGTCAACCGCTTCTGCGCGTCGGGCCTGACCGCGGTGCAGATGGCGGCCGACCGCATCCGCGTCGGCGAGGCCGACGTGATGATCGCCGGCGGCGCCGAGAGCATGAGCGCGGTGCCGATGAGCGGCCACACGCCGTCGTTCAACGCGCGCATCTTCGAGCGCGACGACAACATCGGCATCGCCTACGGCATGGGCCTCACCGCCGAGAAGGTGGCCGAGCAGTGGAAGGTTGGCCGCGACGCGCAGGACCAGTTCGCGCTGCAATCGCACCAGCGTGCGATCAAGGCGCAGCAGGCCGGCGAGTTCGCGGCCGAGATGACGACCATCGAAGTCACCGACCGCACGCCAGACCTCGCGAGCGCCGACGTGAAGGCCAAGACGCGCCGCGTCAACCTCGATGAAGGCCCGCGCGCCGACACGTCGCTCGAGGCGCTGGGCAAGCTGAAGCCGGTGTTCGCCGCCAAGGGCAGCGTGACCGCGGGCAATTCGAGCCAGACCAGCGACGGCGCGGGCTGCCTGATCCTGGCCAGCGAGAAAGCAGTCAAGCAGTTCGGCCTGAAGCCGCTGGCGCGCTTCGTCAGCTACGCGATCAAGGGCGTGCCGCCGCACATCATGGGCATCGGGCCGATCGAGGCGATCCCGATCGCGCTGAAGCTTGCCGGCCTGAAGCTCGACGACATGGGCTGGATCGAACTCAACGAGGCGTTCGCGGCGCAATCGCTCGCCGTGATCCACTCGGTCGGCCTGAATCCCGCGAAGGTCAACCCGATGGGCGGCGCGATCGCGCTCGGCCACCCGCTGGGCGCCACCGGCGCGATCCGCTCGGCCACCACGATCCACGCGCTGCAGCGCCACCAGTTGAAGTACGGCATGGTCACCATGTGCGTCGGCACCGGCCAGGGCGCCGCCGGCATCTTCGAGAGAGTGTGACCAGCCCCGCAGCGGACCTGCCGGCGGCCTCCGGATCGCGGTGCTCGCTTGAAACTGTCGCGCAGGCTGCAATGACCGATGCCATCACCTTCCACGCCGACGACGGCGGCGTCGCGCTCGCGGGCCGCTACCACGCGCCGAGCGGCAACGCGAAGGGCGCCGTGCTGATCGCCGGCGCGATGGGCGTCAAGCAGGACTACTACGCCGCCTTCGCGCGCTGGCTCGCGGCCCGGGGCTATGCCGCGCTCGGCTTCGACTATCGCGGCATGGGCGAGTCGCTGCCGGCCGGGCGCAGTCTGCGCGGCTTTCGCGCCGACCTGTTCGACTGGGCGCGCGACATCGACGCTGCCATCGACGCGCTGCTGGCGCGCCACCCCGAGCTGCCGCTGTACGTGGTGGGCCACAGCCTCGGCGCGCAGCTGCCGGGCCTGCTGCGGCACCGTGACCGCATCGCCGGGCTGGTGTCGGTGGCCGCGGGCAGCGGTTACTGGCGCGACAACGCGCCGCAGCTGAAACGCATCGTGCTGTACTTCTGGCACGTGCTGGTGCCGCTGGGTGTCGCGATCGCGGGCTACTTCCCGGGGCGGCGCATCGGCAAGGTGGGCGATCTGCCGCGCGGCGTGGCGCTGCAGTGGCGGCGCTGGTGCATGCACCCGCGCTACCACGTGGGCGCCGAAGGCGAAGCGGTGCGTGCGCGCTTTGCCGGTGCGACGTTTCCGATCGTCGCGCTGTCGATCACCGACGACGAGTTGATGACCGAGCGCGGCACGCGCGTGCTGATCGACTGCTACGAGAACGCGCCGCGCCAGCTGCAGCGCATCGCGCCGGCCGACGTCGGCGCCCAGCGCATCGGCCACTTCGGCTTCTTCCGCGCTCAGTTCGAGCCCACGCTGTGGCGCCGCCTGGAGCGCCTGCTGGCGGGCTTCGGCGCGCAGACGGCCAAGGCCCCGTAAGATCGACGTCGCCCATTCAGGAGCGACGCATGCCCGACCTGTCCCTCGACACCGCAAGCTGCCTGCCTGACGACGGCACGGCCGGCACGCTGATCGGCCGCTGCTGGCTGCCTGGCGCGCAGCCCGGCCCGGCGGTGGTCGCGGTGCGCGCCGATGGCGTGTTCGACCTGTCGGCGCGTTTCGCCACCGTCAGCGATCTCCTCGACGAGGCCGAGCCGGCGCCTGCGGTGCGCGCCACCGCCGGCCGGCGCATCGGCGCCCTCGGCGACATCGTGCGCAACACCGCACGCGAGCCGCGCGACGAGCGCGTGCCGCATCTGCTGGCGCCGATCGACCTGCAGGTCATCAAGGCGGCCGGCGTCACCTTTGCCACCAGCCTGCTCGAGCGCGTGATCGAGGAGCAGGCCAAGGGCGATCCGTCGCGTGCCGAGAGCGTGCGCCTCGACGTGCAACAGGCGATCGGCACCAACCTGGCGGCGGTGAAGCCCGGCTCGCAGCAGGCCGCGACGCTGAAGAGCGCGCTGCAGTCGCGCGGCCTGTGGAGCCAGTACCTCGAGGTGGGCATCGGCCCCGATGCCGAGGTGTTCACCAAGGCACCGCTGCTGTCGGCGCACGGCACCGGCGTGGCGATCGGCGTGCGCGGCGATTCGGCTTGGAACAACCCGGAGCCCGAGGTCGTGCTGGCGGTGAACAGCCGCGCGCAGATCGTCGGCGCCACGCTCGGCAACGACGTCAACCTGCGCGATTTCGAAGGCCGCAGCGCGTTGCTGCTGGGCAAGAGCAAGGACAACAACGGCTCGACCGCCATCGGGCCGTTCATCCGGTTGTTCGATGGCACGTTCTCGCTCGACGACGTGCGGCGCGCCGACCTCACGCTGACCGTCACCGGCGACGACGGCTTCGTGCTGAACGGCGCCAGCACGATGCGCGAGATCAGCCGCGACCCGCTCGACCTGGTGGCGCAGACCACCGCGATGCACCAGTACCCCGATGGCTTCGTGCTGTTTTGCGGCACTCTGTTCGCACCCACGCAAGACCGCGGCGCGCCGGGCAGCGGCTTCACGCATCACGTGGGCGACATCGTGCGCATTCGCAGCGCCCGGCTCGGCGAGCTGTCCAACCGCGTCGAGTTGAGCGAGCGGCTGCCGCCGTGGCGCTACGGCGTGCGCGACCTGATGCGCCACCTGGCGCGCCGCGCCCCGACCGCAGCCTGAGCGCGGCCCCGGGGCCGTTCAGCGCGACCGCGCGCCGGCGCGCGCCAGCAGCGCGTCGACCAGCTGCATCAGATGCTGCTGCAAGGTGGCAAAACCGGCGTGGCGCTGCCCGGTGGCCTCGTCCATGTACAGGCGCTTGTTGATCTCGATCTGCAGGCTGTGCCGCCGCGCGGCCGGGGCGCAGTACGCCTGCACCAGCGCGACGCCCTTGAACGGGTCGTTGATCCTCACGTCGTAGCCCAGACCGCGCAGCGTGTCGTGCACGAAGCGCGTCAGCGCCGGGTCGCAGGTGGTGCCGTCGCGGTCGCCGAGCACGAAGTCGGCGCGGGCCACGCCGGCGCCGCCTTCGCCCTGCGCACCCGCCACCGCGTTCATCGAGTGGCAATTGACGTGCAGCACGTGGCCGAAGCGCGCATGCGCGGCGTCGAGCAGGCGGCGCAGCATGGCGTGGTACGGCGCGTGGCAGCGCGCGATGCGCTGCTGCACCTCGGCCACGCCGAGCCGGCGCGCGTACACCGGGCGCCCGTCGTCGAGCGTGCGCCACAGCAGCGCCTTGCCGAGCCGCGCCTTGCCGCTGGGCGTCAGGCTGCCCGGCCACGGCGCGTCGAGCAGCTCGGGATCGATGTCGTCGGCCAGGCGGTTCACGTCGAGGTAGACGCGCGACCATTGCGCCGCCAGCAGCGGCACGCCGCGCTGCGTGGCCGGCCGATAGAGCTCGTCGACGAAGCTGTCCTCGGCGGTGCGCAGCGCCGCGTCGTCGAGCACGCTGCCGAAGTCTGCCGGCCGCACGCCGCCCGAGTGCGGCGAGTCGAGCACCAGCGGCTGTTCGGGCGCCAGCGGTCCGTGGAGGATCAAAGGGTCCGTATCTTGCATGGCGGCTGAAGTATCGATCACCCGCATGCTGGGGTGGACCCGAATGCGGGCGCCGGTGCACGACGGCTAGCATGCCAAGCACCGATTCGGTTCGTTTTGCTGTAGTTGAATGCGGAGAATGCGATGCAAGAGCGCGAGATTCGTGACCTGATCGAACAGGTGCGCAGCGGCGGGTTGCCCCGGCGGTCGTTCATCCAGCGCATGGTCGCCGTCGGTCTGAGCGCACCGATGGCCTCGATGCTGCTGATGCATCAGGGCATCGCCCAGACGCCGGCACCGTACAGCTACAAGCCCACCAAGCGCGGCGGCGGCGGCGCGCTCAAGGTGCTGTGGTGGCAGGGTGCCACCCTGCTGCAGCCGCACTTCGCCAACGGCACCAAGGACCAGGAAGGTTCGCGCATCTTCTACGAGCCGTTGGCGGTGTGGGACGCCGAGGGCAACCTGGTGCCGATCCTCGCCGTCGAGGTGCCGAGCAAGGAGAACGGCGGGCTGTCGGCCGATGGCCGCTCGGTGACCTGGAAACTGAAGCGCGGCGTCACTTGGCACGACGGCCAGCCCTTCACCGCCGACGACTGCGTGTTCACCTGGGAGTACGCCAAAGACCCCGCCACGGCCGCGGTGACCACCGGGGTCTACAAGGACGTGAAGGTCGACAAGATCGACTCGCACACCATCAAGGTCACCTTCGCCAAGCCGACGCCGTTCTGGGCCACCGCGTTCGTCGCGGCCGAGGGGATGGTGATCCCCAAGCACCTGTTCAGCCCGTACATCGGCGGCAAGTCGCGCGATGCGCCGAACAACCTCAAGCCCGTGGGCACGGGCCCGTACAAGTTCGTCGACTTCAAGCCGGGCGACATCGTGCGCGGCGAGATCTATCAGAACTACCACATGCCGAACCGGCCCTACTTCGACTCGATCGAGATGAAGGGCGGCGGCGACGCGACATCGGCCGCGCGCGCGGTGCTGCAGACGGGTGAGTACGACTACGCCTGGAACCTGCAGGTCGAAGACGAAGTGCTCAAGCGCATGGAGGACAGCGGCAAGGGCCAGGTCTTCGTGGTGCCGGGCGGCGACATCGAGTTCATCCAACTCAACCCGACCGATCCGTCGACTGAGATCGAAGGCGAACGCTCGCACCCCAAGAGCAAGCACTTCGCGTTCACTGACCCAGCGGTGCGCGAGGCGATGTCGCTGATCGCCGACCGCAAGAGCATCCAGGAGTTCATCTACGGCCGCACCGGCATCGCGACGTCGAACTTCCTCAACAACCCACCGAAGTACCGCTCGCCGAACACCAAACTCGACTTCAACATCGAGAAGGCGAACCAGCTGCTCGAGGCGGCGGGTTGGAAGAAGGGATCCGACGGTGTCCGCGAGAAGGGCGGCAAGAAGCTGCGGTTCGTCTACCAGACCTCGGTCAACTCGCTGCGCCAGAAAGAGCAAGCGGTGGTCAAGCAGGGCGCGCAGAAGGCCGGCATAGACCTCGAGCTCAAGTCGGTCACGGCCAGCGTGTTCTTCTCGTCGGACGTGGCCAACCCGGACACCTACGGCAAGTTCTACGCCGACATGCAGATGTACACGACCACCATGACGCAGCCCGACCCCGAGCGCTTCATGGACCAGTACACGTCGTGGGAAGTTTCATCGAAGGCCAACAAATGGCAGGGCCGCAACATCCTTCGCTGGGTCAGCGCGGAGTACGACAAGCTGTTCCATCAGGCCGAGTCGGAGCTCGATCCGGTCAAGCGCGCGGCACTCTTCATCGAGATGAACGACCTGCCGGTCAAGGCCAACTTCGTGGTGCCGCTGATCAGCCGGCCGCGCGTGCGTGGCGTGAGCCTGAAGCTCAACACGCGGCTGACCGGCTGGGACCTCGACATGTCGATGCTGCCCGACTGGTACCGCACCTGAGTCCGCAGCAAAGAAGCGGCTGACGCCGTGGGCCCGTACATCCTGCGGCGTCTGCTGATCGCGCTGCCCAGTCTCCTGGGCATCAGCGTGGTGCTGTTCACCGTGCTGGCGCTGGCACCGGGCGACCCGTTCGAGGAGCTGGCCACCAACCCGAACGTGCCGCCCGAGGTGCGCCTGGCGTTGCGCGTCAAGTTCGGCCTCGACGATCCGGTCTGGGAGCGCTACGTGCGCTGGCTGACGGCCATGCTGCACGGCGACTGGGGCTTCTCGTTCATCAGCCGGGTCGACGTCGATCAGCTCATTTTGCAGCGCATTCCGGCGACCTTGGCGGTGATCGGCGCGTCGCAGGTGCTGGCGTTGCTGGTCGCGCTGCCGGTGGGCATCCTGTCGGCGGTGAAGCCGTATTCGTGGTTCGACCGCATCGCCAGCACCACGGCGTTCATCGGCTTCTCGCTGCCGACGTTCTTCACCGGCATCCTGCTGATCCTGATCTTCTCGATCAAGCTCGACTGGCTGCCGTTCGTCTTCCGCGCCGACCTATCGGCCACCGGCTGGCAGTGGTGGTGGGAGCAGATCAAGCAGTCGATCATGCCGATCACCGTGCTCGGACTCTTTCAAGGCGCAAGCTGGACGCGCTACGTGCGCTCCGCGGTGCTCGACGTGGTGCGGCTCGACTACGTGACAACCGCGCGCGCCAAGGGGCTCAACGAGCGCGTGGTGGTGATGAAGCACGTCGTGCGCAACGCGCTGATCCCGGTGGTGACATTGGTGGCGCTGCAGATGCCCGCGGTGTTCGGCGGCGCGATCGTCACCGAGCAGATCTTCCGCATCCCGGGCATCGGATCGCTGCTGATCGACGCGATCCTGCGCAACGACACGCCGGTGATCATGGCCGTGACGTTCGTGTTCTCGTGCCTCGTGATCCTGTTCAACCTGATTGCCGACTTGCTCTATGGCTGGCTCGACCCCCGCATCAGCTACCGGTGACGCAGGCGCGGGCAGTGCCGCCGTGCGCCCGCCGCAACTGGACGAAGGTGCGCGCAGCGTCTTGGGCCTGGCCGCGCACCGCACCGCGGGGATGGCTGGCGCTCCGATAGGTCTCGTCGGACGCCCAATCGTCTCACCGACCGCCGAGGCGTGGCGGCGCTTTCGGCGTCACAAGATGGCGGTGGTGAGCCTGGTGGTGCTCGGGCTGATGGTGCTGCTGGTGCTGCTCGGCCCTTCGCTTTGGAAGGTAGCGATCAACGACATCGACTTCAGCGCGCGACTGCAGCAGCCGTCGATGGCGCACCCATTGGGCACCGACGACCTCGGCCAGGATCTGCTGGCACGCATGATGTACGGCGGTCGCATCTCGCTCGCGGTGGGAATGGCCGCGATGATGATGTCGATCTGCGTCGGCGTCGCGATCGGCTCGATCGCGGGCATCTCGCGCGGCAGCATCGACGCCGCGCTGATGTGGCTGACCGACCTGTTCCTGTCGCTGCCGCAGTTGCCGCTGCTGCTGCTGGTGATCTACCTGTTCCGCGAGCGGCTGAAGGCGGTGTTCGGTCCCGAGGTGGGCGTGTTCATCCTGATCGTGGTGGTGATCGGCGCGTTCCGCTGGATGCCGGTGGCGCGCCTGGTGCGCGCACAGTTCTTCTCGCTGCGCGAGAAGGAGTTCGTCGAGGCGGCGCGTGCGCTCGGTGCGTCGACCGCGCGCCAGGTGGTGCGCCACATCCTGCCCAACGCGCTGGGCCCGGTGATCGTCGCCGGCACGATCGACGTCGCGGCGGCGATCATCGCCGAGTCGACCTTGTCGTTCCTCGGCCTGGGCTTCCCGCCGGACATCCCCACCTGGGGCCGGCTGCTGTACGACGCGAAGGATCACATGGATATCGCGGCGCATTGGGCGCTGTTTCCTGGCGCGGCGATTTTCCTCACCGTGCTGACCATCAACTTCATCGGCGATGGCTTGCGCGACGCGCTCGATCCGCGCAGGGTGATATGACTTTCCCCCGCTGCGACCTTCGGTCGCCTCCACTCCCGGCCGGCGCCGCCAGCGGCCCGGCCAAGCCGGTTCCGTGGCGGCTGCTCGGCTCGCGCTGCGCCGTGCGATGCGATTCGCGCCAATGGCTGGAGGGGCGCTGAGGATGGCGTTGCTCGAGATCCAGGGACTCAAGACCCACTTCAAGACCGACGACGGCTGGTTGCACGCGGTCGATGGTGTCGACCTGAGCGTCGACCGGCGCGAGACCGTGTGCGTGGTCGGCGAATCGGGCTGCGGCAAGTCGGTCACGGCGATGACGGTGCTCAAGCTCGTGCCGATGCCGCCCGGCAGGATCGTCGCCGGCCGCGTGCTGTGGCAGGGACGCGACCTGGTGCCGCTGCCACCCGACGAGATGCGAAAGATCCGCGCCAAGGAGATCGCGATCGTCTTCCAGGAGCCGATGACGTCGCTCAATCCGGTGTACACGGTGGGTGAGCAGATCGCCGAGGTGCTGCGCTTGCACGAAGGGCTGTCGCGCAAGGATGCGCTGGAGCGCGCGGTGCAGATGCTCAGGCGCGTGCGCATCCCGACGCCCGAGCGGCGCGTGCACGACTATCCGCACCAGTTCTCGGGCGGCATGCGACAGCGCGTGATGATCGCGATCGCGCTGGCGTGCAACCCCAAGCTGCTGATCGCCGACGAGCCGACCACCGCCCTCGACGTGACCATCCAGGCCCAGATCCTCGAGCTGCTGGCCGAACTGAAGGCCGAGCTCGGCATGTCGATCATGCTGATCACGCACGCGATGGGCGTGGTGGCCGAAGTGGCGCAGCGCGTGGTGGTGATGTACGCCGGCAAGGTGGTCGAGGAAGCGACGGTGGGCGAGCTGTTCGCGCACGCGCGACATCCCTACACGCAGGGCCTGATCCGCTCGATCCCGCGCATCGACACGGCGGCGATCCAGAAGGTTCGGCTCGAATCGATTCCCGGCACGGTGCCCAAGCTGATCGAGCCGGCCGAAGGGTGCCGCTTCGCGCCGCGCTGCCGCTACGCGATGCCCAAGTGCATCGCGGCCACGCCACCGTTGCGCACGGTGGCGCCAGGTCACAAGGTGGCCTGCGTGCTCGACGAGATCCCGGCATGAGCGCCCAGGGGCTGCTGTGAGCGCCGTTCCGTCCACCGCGCCGCTGCTGCGCGTCGACCAGCTGGTCAAGCACTTCCCGATCAAGGGCGGGCTGCTGTCGCGCGAGGTGGGGCGCGTGCACGCGGTCGACGGTGTCAGCTTCGACCTGAAGGCCGGCGAGACGCTCGGCCTGGTGGGCGAATCGGGCTGCGGCAAGAGCACCACCGGACGCTGCATCCTGCGCCTGATCGAACCCACCTCGGGCAGCGTGTGGTTCGAGGGTCGCGACGTCACGCAGATGAACCGCACCGAGCTGCGCTCGATGGCGCGACACATGCAGATCATCTTCCAGGATCCGTACGCGTCGTTGAACCCGCGCATGACGGTGGGCCAGATCATCGGCGAGGCGCTGACGATCCACCAGCTCACCAAGACGTCGCAGGAGTACGAGGCGCGCATCGTGGAGCTGCTCGAGACGGTGGGCCTGTCGTCCGACCACATGCGGCGCTACCCGCACGAGTTCTCCGGCGGCCAGCGTCAGCGCATCGGCATCGCTCGCGCGCTGGCGGTGAGCCCGAAGCTGGTGGTGTGCGACGAGGCGGTGTCGGCGCTCGACGTGTCAATCCAGGCGCAGGTGATCAACCTGCTCGAAGACCTGCAGAAGAAGTTCGGCCTGACCTACGTCTTCATTGCGCACGATCTGTCGGTGGTCGAGCACATCAGCACGCGCGTCGCGGTGATGTACCTCGGCCGCATCGTCGAGATCGCGCCGGCCAACAAGCTGTACACGCAGCCGCTGCATCCGTACACCGAGGCGCTGCTGTCGGCCGTGCCGATCCCCGACCCCAAGGTGCGGCGCCAGCGCGTGATGCTGCAAGGCGACGTGCCGAGCCCGATTCACCCGCCGAGCGGCTGCCACTTCCACACCCGCTGCCCGATCGCCCAGCAGCCGCTGTGCAGCACCGAGAAGCCCGAGTTGAAGCGCTCCGCCGAGGGGCACTGGGTGGCGTGCCACCTGCGCGGCTAGCGCGACTCGCGGCCGGCCTCGAGCATCGCGGCCATCTTCTGGTGGATCAGGTGGATGGCCTTGAGCGGCCGGATCATGACCTTGAAGTCGACGATCCGGCCATCGTCGCCCCAGGTCAGCAGATCGACGCCGTTGACCTCGATGCCGTCGATCGTCACCTGAAACTCGAGTGCGGCGTCGTGCGGCCCGATCACCTCGCGCACATAGCGGAACGACTCGTTGAAGAACACGCGCAACGCCGCGCTCAGGTACAGCGTCGTGACTGCCTTGCCGACCTGCGGCGCGTGGACGACCGGCGAATGGAACACCACGCCGTCGGCCAGCAGCGCGTCGAGGGCCTCGACGTCGCGCGAGCGCACCAGTGCGTGCCAGGCATCGAGGGTCGCGATCGCCATCGTGTGTCTCCCGTCGGTGTCAGCCGATGCCCGTGCGATTGAATCGGACCGCTTCAGGTCAACGACGACACCGCGCCGGCAGCGTACAGCAGCGTCGCCAGCACGGTGCCGCGAAACGGCACGCTGAACCAATAGCGACGCGCCAGCCACGTGTAGCCGAGCAGCGACGCGGCACCGACCGCGAGCAGGAACGGCGAGCCGCGCAACACCGCCGGCTGTGCCCATGCGAGATGGCCGTAGACGGCGCCGAACAGCAGCGCGCCCAGGCCGTGGCTGGCGTTGAAACCGATCCACGCCTTCCAGACGGTGGTCTCGCGCGTCAGCACGAGCGGACTGCCTTCCATCTGCGTGCGCACGCTGCGATCGCGTGGCAGCAGCTTCGGGCCGCGAAACGTGTACAGCAGGTGCAGGCCACCCAGCAGGAACACGATCGCGGCGCTGGCGACGATGAGGCTCATGTGCCGCTGCGCAGCGCGGCTTTGCTGCCGGCCGTCTTCGGGATCCCATGCTGCAGGCCGTTGAACATCAGCGCCGTGATGCGCCGGGCCAGCCGCTCCGGTGCCGTGGTGTCCAGGCCCACCCATTGCACGAGGCCGTCGATCATCAGCACCGCCAGCCCGTGCGCGGTGGACCAGGCCAGCAGCGCCAGCTCCTGCGGGTCGCCCGCCGCGATCAGGCCCTGGCGCTGTGCGCTGGCTATCTCGTTGACCGCCAGTGCGAACACCGCACCCTCGGCGCTGCGCACCGCTGGCTCGGCTGCCGCCTCGGCGCCGAACATCACGCGAAACTGGCCCGGGTGTGCGAGCGCGAAGTGCAGGTAGGCCACGCCGAGCGCGTGAAAGCGCGCCAGCACGTCGGCTCCCGCGGCCACCTGTGCCGCCTGCACCTCGGCCATCAACAGCCGGAAGCCTTGCTCCGCCACCGCGGCCACCAGCGCCTGCTGGTTCTCGAAGTGACGATACGGCGCGCCATGCGTCAGTCCGGCGCGGCGCGCCGCCTCGCGCAACCCGATGCCGCGCACGCCGTCGGCCTCGGCGATCTCGACCGCCGCGCGCAGCAGCACCTCCTTGGTGTCGGGTGTCGGGCCGGACATGTTGACAGTGTCAACACGATCGGACACGATGTCAACCCGGCTCCTGCAGAAATTGCGATTGCAACGTCAGCAGTGGCTGCAAAAGGAGTTGCCATGGCCATCAAGACCGCCACGCTCAACGGCGTGGCCACCCTCGAGATCGCGCGGCCCGAGAAGAAGAACGCGCTGACTGCCGCGATGTATCAGGCGCTGGCCGACGCGCTGCGCGCTGCGGCTGAAGACCCTGCGGTGCGCGCGGTGCTGATCACCGGGCAGCCCGGCGTCTTCACGTCGGGCAACGACCTCGAGGATTTCATGCAGCGCCCGCCTCAGGGCGCCGATTCGCCGGTGGCGCAGTTCATGCGCGCACTGCTCGAGATCGACAAGCCCGTGGTGGCCGCGGTCACCGGCGCGGCCATCGGCATCGGCACGACGATGCTGCTGCATTGCGACTTCGTCTACGTGAGCGACGAGGCGCGCCTGGCGACCCCGTTCGTCAGCCTCGGGCTGGTGCCCGAGTACGCATCGAGCCTGCTGATGCCGACGCTGATGGGCCAGCGTCGCGCTGCCGAAAAGCTGCTGCTCGGTGACCCGTTCAACGCGGAAACGGCGGTGGAGGTCGGCCTCGCCAACGCGGTGCTGCCGGCAGGCGAAGTGGTGAACCATGCGCGCCGCGTGGCCGAACGGTTCAACGCCCTGCCGCCGGGGGCGGTGCGCGACACCAAGCGCCTGATGCGACGCGCCGGCCGCGACGCCACGCTGCAAGCGATGAGCGCCGAGGGCGAGATCTTCGGGACGCGCCTGCGCAGCCCCGAGGCGAAGGAGGCGTTCCAGGCCTTCTTCGAAAAGCGCAGGCCCGACTTCTCGAAGTTCTGAGCGATGCGCGCCATGCCCGACCCGGTGGCTCGCCATGCAGCCGTGCTTCGCGGCCTCGGCTGAGATGTCGCTCGCGCTCAAGCTCGCATTGAGCCCGCTGCTGGTGGCGCAGGCGCTGCGCACGCGCGCCCGCGTGCCGCGCCTGCCCGAGGCCTGGGGTGCGCGAGAGGGCACGCATGGGCGCGGGCCGACCCGGCTGCGGCTGCTGATCGCGGGCGACTCGTCGGCCGCCGGGGTCGGTGTGGCCACGCAGGACGACGCGCTGGCCGGCCAGCTGGTGCCGCTGCTGGCGCAGCAGTGCCGGGCGCGCGTGCAATGGCAGCTGCAGGCGCGCTCCGGTCTCACCACCGCGCAGACGCTGCAGCTGCTGCGCGATGAGACGCTGCCGGTGATCGACCTCGCTGTGGTGGTCACCGGCGTCAACGACGTGGTCGACCAGGTGGCCTCGCACCATGCCACGCACGCGCGCGCGCGCATCGCCAACCTGCTGCGCAACCGCACCGGCGTGCAGCACGTGGTGTTCTGCCCGCTGCCACCGGTGCACGAGTTTCCGGCGCTGCCGCAGCCGCTGCGCTGGATGGCCGGGGCCGACGCGCGGCGTCACAACCGCGCGCTCGCGGCGTGGGCCCGCGAGCGCGCGGCCCAACTGGGCGACGTGTCGACGCCAGACCTCGCGCAGGTGCATCTGACCCCACAGAACATGGCCGACGACGGCTTCCACCCGGGCGCGCCGGTGTACCGCGCGGTCGCAGTGGCGCTGGCCGATCACATCGCGCGCAGCGTGCGGCCGCGGCTGCAGCTTGCCAGCGGGTGACGCGGCAACGACGCGCACGCATTCAGGAGAACACCATGGGCACCGACAGGACCTTGAAGGACAAGACGCTGTTCATCACCGGCGCGTCGCGCGGCATCGGGCTGGCGATCGCGCTGCGTGCGGCGCGCGACGGTGCGCGCATCGTGCTGGTGGCCAAGACCACCGAGCCGAACCCCAGGCTGCCGGGCACGCTGTACTCGGCGGCGCAGGAGATCGAAGCCGCCGGCGGCCAGGCGCTGCCGGTGCCCACCGACATCCGCGACGAAGAGGCGGTGGCCGCCGCGGTGGCGGCCGCTGTCGAGCGCTTCGGCGGCATCGACATCCTGGTGAACAACGCGAGCGCGATCAGCCTGACCCCGACCGACGCGACGCCGATGAAGCGCTTCGACCTCATGTTCGGCGTCAACGTGCGTGGCACCTATTGCTGCACGCAGGCGTGTTTGCCCGAGTTGATCAAGAGCGCGCGGGCTGGTCGCAACCCGCACGTGCTGAACATGAGCCCGCCGCTGTCGATGAAGCCGCACTGGTTCGCCGGCCACGTGGCCTACACGATGGCCAAGTACGGCATGAGCGAGTGCACGCTCGGCCATGCCGCGGAATTCAAGCGCCACGGCATCGCCGTGAACAGCCTGTGGCCGCGCACCGCGATCGCGACCGCGGCGCTGCAGATGATCCCGGGCGCCGACCTCAACAAGTGCCGCAAGCCGGAGATCCTGGCCGACGCGGCGCATTTCATTCTGACCAGCGACGCCAAGACCACCAGCGGGCGCTTCTTCATCGACGACACGCTGCTCGCCGAGCACGGCATCACCGACCTCGAGCACTATTCGGTGGCACCCGGCACGAAGCAGTTCATTCCCGACTTCTTCGTCGATTGAGCGCGGCGGCGCCGCGGCCGGCCTCAGAAGTGACGCACCAGGGGCAGCACTGCGGCCGGCGGTGCCCCGGCCGCCACGGCCGGCCAGCCCACCGCGTCGCAGGGGCCGAACAGCACCCACACGCGGCCGTCGCGCGCCGTCGGCGCTGGCGTCGCCTCGGGGTTGGCGATCCAGCCGCGTGCGGCGCCCGGCTTCAATGCGGCGGCGGGCGCTTCGAGCCGCTGCGCGCCGCCGCGGCGCAGGCGGCGCGCCTCGTTCTGGCAGGCCGGGTACGACCCCAACCCCCCGGTCATCACGCGTCCCGGCAACTGGGGCGCGGCGTAGCCGTCGTCGGGCAGCTCCACCACCCACAACGAGCGCCGCACGCCGGCGAGGTCGGCCGCGTCGGTGATCTCCTCGTGACGCACAAACTCGGCCCACGCGCCGAGCGGCGTGTCGGCGAAGTAGTTGGCCGGACCTTCACCGTCGCCATGCCAGCGCGCGCCGGGCTGGCGGTCGCTCTGCCACAGAAACGGCGTGCGATGGTCGCAGTGCCGAAAGCCCAGACGCGCCATCGTCACAACGCTCAGGCAGCGAGCGGCTGCGCCCCGCTCAGCACGGCCGCCAGCGCGCGCACCTGGCGCGCCGCCTTGCTGTCGGGTGTCCACTGACTGCCGAGCAAGGCGCGCGGGCTCTTGCCGCCCAGCTGTGTGCGCGGCCGCTCGAACCAGCGCCGCATGCCGAAATCGTTGTAAGACCCGGCGAGATCCGACACCACGATGGCCAGCCAGTGCAGCCGCTCGGCCACCGCCTGCGGCGTGGTGCGCTCGGCGGCGGCATAGCGGCGCAGCGAGGCCGGTGCGACGCCCAGCAGCGTGCCCAGCGCGTCGTCGCCCAACACGGCACGCATCGGCGCCCACTCGCTGGCCGGCGCCGGCGAATCCTCGAGCACCAGCACCAGCTGTTCCAGGCTGTCGGCCATGCGCTCGGCGGTCGCGGCGTCGAGCTGCGCCGGGCCTTTCTTCAGCAACGGCGCGAGCGCCACCGGCGCGGCGCCGATCAGGCCGTGCTTGTGCAGCGCCGAGAGCACGCGCTGCAGCGCCTGCGCGTCGAGGTGCGTGACAGCGGCGCCCGCGAGCACCCCCATGGCGGAGGCGCGCGCCAGCAGCGTCAACAGCCGCTCGTGCAGGCGGCGGTTCACAAGTGGGGCGGAATTGGGATGGATCTGGATCGGCACCATGATCCAATCATAGTCCAAAACGCGTCCGGGCGGCACGGTCCTCGCCGTGCCGTCGGTCGCCTTTCATGGCGCGTTGTCAGCTGCGCCACGGCAGTTGCAACGGGCCGCCGTCGGGGCCGTAGGTGCCCACCGGCGAAGCGCCGAACGCGCCCAGGATCTCCAGCGTCACGTCGCCGGTGTTGATGATCTGGTGCCGGCCGCCGCGCGGCAGCACCAGCGTGCTGCGGGCCCCGAAGCGCGTCACGGCGCCATCGGCGTGCAGCTCGCCGGTGCCCGACAGGCACACCACGACTTCATCGCAGTCGTGGCTGTGCGGTGGAGTGCCGGCGCCCGGCGCGATGCTCTGACGCCACAGCGACAACTGGCTCAGGCCTTCGGCCTGTCCGGCCCAGGTGGCGTGCCGAAGGCCCGGCAGGGGCATCGGTTCCGGGCGCGGTTGTGCGATCACGTGCTGCATGGTGTGCTCCAAGGTTGAGGAGGAGAGGGTCGGTTTCGAGGGGCCGCGGCGCCACGGACGGATGCCAGTGTCGAGCGGCGCTCGCCAAATCACAATCCGCGGCGGTGCCTTAACATTGACGACACAATGTCTTCAATCATGGAGTGGCGATGCATGGACTGCAGCCTTTGCTGGCCTTTTCAGAGACCGCCAAGCACGGCGGTTTCGCGGCCGCTGCGCGCGAGCTCGGCACCGCGCCCTCGACGCTGGCCAAGGCGGTGGCGCGGCTGGAAGCCTCGCTGGGCCTGCGGCTGTTCCATCGCACGACGCGGCAGGTGAGCCTGAGCGCCGACGGCGAGCGGTTGTTCCACCGCTGCCAACGCGTGCTGGCCGAGCTCGACGAGCTGCAGAGCGAGGCCGCCGGTGCGCGCGCGGCGCCGGCGGGCACGCTGCGCATCGACATGCCGCTGACCTATGGACGCATGGTGATGATGCCGCTGCTGGCGCGGCTGCTGGCGCAGCACCCGGGGCTGCAGCTCGATGCCCGTTTTTCCGATGCCTACGTCGACCTGGTCAAGGATGGCATCGACGTCGCCATCCGCGCGGGCACGCTGCCGGATTCGACGCTGGTGGCGCGGTGCTTCTCGAGCCAGGAGCTGCTGCTGATCGCCGCACCGCAGTACCTGAAGCGCCACGGCACGCCGCACACGCTGCAGGAGCTGGCCGCGCACCGCGCGATCCTGTTTCGGATGCCATCCAACGGGCGCGACCGGCCGCAGCAATTCAGCGTCAAAGGGCGCACGCTGTCGCTGCAGCCCGAGCACGGCCTGCGGCTCAACGACGGCGAGGCGATGGTGCAAGCGGCGCTGCACGGCCTGGGCTTGGCTCAGGTGCCTGATTACATGGCCGCGGCCGAGCTCGCCAGCGGCCGCTTGGTCGAGGTGTTGCCGCGCAATCGCCCGCCGGCCATGCCGATCCACGCGGTGATTCCGGCCAACCGGATGGTGCCCGCCCGCGTGCGCGTCCTGCTCGATGCGCTTGATCAGGCGACCGTGCCGGCGCGCACCCTACCAGGCCCGGTCGCGGTCGGCACGGCCGGGCGCAGCGGAAGAGGTTCGCGCGCGAACAAGCGCATCGCGTCGCCGGGCAGCGCGCGACGGCGCTGATTCACGCTGGCGCGAGCGACTGAGGGGCCGCCGGCGCGGACGGCGCCTGCTCGCCGTTGCCGCATTGCGGGCAGTAGCGGAAGAAGGCGTTCTTGCGCACCGCGCAGCGGCTGCATTGGTCGAACAGCTTGAGCCCGCAATGGACACAGAAGTCGGGTTTCACGTCGCCGGTGGTCATCACCGCGCGCTCGCAGCCCGGGCACACGCTGGCGGCGAGCTTCTTCAGCGCCTCATCGTTCGACAACCCTTGCCGACGCTCGGTCTCGCTCTGCTGCTCGACGCGCTGGCGGCGCTCCAGATAGCGGCGCATCGCCTTGATGACGTAGTGGCCGGCGACCACGGTCAGCACGATGCCGACGCCGTAGCGCACATAGCCGCCGTAACTCGGCAGGTATGGCACCAACTCGAAGAAGAACGTGAACACTGCGAACAGCACGAAGCCGCGCATCAGCGGCCAGTAGTCGCTGCGGCGCTGCTTGACGACCAGCCACCCCGCGATCACCAGCAGCGGCAAGGTCAACGCCAGCCGTGCGCCGAACACGCGCAATTGCTGCTTGAAGAGCGCGTTGCGGTAGGCGGCATCGGCGGATTCGAGCAGGTCGTTCTCGGTGCGCTGTCGCTGCGCCAGCGCCTGTCGCACCGTGAGCAGCTGCGCATCGAGCGACTCGATCGCGGTTTGCGCCTCGCGCTCGCGCGCTTTCAGCGTGTCGAGGCTGCGCGTGCGCTGGATCACCTCGGGATCCTGCTGCGGGTCGGTGGTCGCGGTGCGGGTCGAAATCCAGTTGCCGTACGACGTGCGCGCCGACTGATAGGCGTTGGCTGCGGCGGTTTGCGCCAGGCGCGCGCGCGCTTGCTCGTCGTCGAGTTCGCGCTGGCGCTCGCCGAGCTTGCGGATCTCGGCGCGTGCCGCGCGCAGCGCGGCCTGGTCGGCAAACTGATCCTGCGACAGGTGGTCTTCCAGCCGCGGCAGGTCGGCGACGATCTTGCCGCCCAGGCCGATCAGGAAGCCCGCGAACACGAACGAGACGATCCACATCACCAGCCTGAACAGCCGGTCGGGCACGCGCAGGAACTTGAACATGGCGCTCAGCCTCCCGTTGGAATCTCGCGCGGCTTGCCGTCGCCATCGATGGCGACGTAGGTCAAGTTGGCGTCGGTCACCTTGACGATCTGCGGCGCTGCCGGGTTGCGCTCGGCATACACCTCGACGTGCACGGTGACCGAGGTCGTGCCCACCCGCAGCACGCGCGCGTAGAACGACAGCAGGTCACCCACCGACACCGGCTGCTTGAAGACGAACTGGTTCACCGCCACCGTGGCGATGCGTCCGCGCGCGATGCGCGCCGGCAGCACCGCACCGGCGACGTCGACCTGCGCCATGATCCAGCCGCCGAAGATGTCGCCGTTGGCGTTGGAATCGGCGGGCATCGGGATCACGCGCAGCACGAGTTCCATGCCGTCGGGCAAACTGGGCGGCGCTGCAAGCCGCCCCGGGCTTGTGGTCTTGATCATCGTCTCCACCTGCGCATACGGCCTCCGTCTCGTCGTTCAGCCATTCTTCCACGTCCGATGCGTCGCTCTTCAACTCCGTTGCCAGTGGCTCAGCCCGCTCCCGCCGGTAGCGTGCGATCGGACTGGAGCGTGCTGCGGCGCATCGGGCCGTACCTGTGGAACTACCGCTGGCGCGTCGCTGCAGCGCTGAGCTTCCTGGTCGCCGCCAAGGTGGCCAACGTCGGCGTGCCGGTGCTGCTCAAGCACCTGGTCGACGCACTGGACCTGAAAGCGGGCGATCCGCGCGCGGTCCTGGTGGTGCCGATCGGGCTGCTGCTCGCCTATGCCGCGCTGCGCTTGTCGACCTCGGTGTTCACCGAACTGCGCGAACTGATCTTCGCCAAGGCGTCGTTCGGCGCCTCCAAGCAGATCGCGCTCGAGGTGTTCGGCCACTTGCACGCGCTGAGCCTGCGCTTTCATCTCGAGCGGCAAACCGGTGGCCTGTCCCGCGACATCGAGCGCGGCACGCGTGCCCTGCAGTCGCTGCTGTCGTACTCGCTGTACACGATCGCGCCCACGTTGGTGGAGGTGGGCCTGGTGCTGGGCGTGCTCGGCTGGCGCTTCGACATCGGCTACGTGTGGATCACCGCGATTGCGTTGGTCGTCTATGTCGGCTTCAGCGTCTGGATCACCGAGTGGCGCACGCAGTTTCGGCGCACGATGAACGAGCTCGACTCCAAGGCGCACACGCGAGCGATCGACGCGCTGCTCAATTACGAGACCGTCAAGTACTTCAACAACGAGGCCTTCGAGGCGCGGCGCTACGAGCAGGGGCTCGAGTCGTTCCGCCAGGCACAGGTGAAGTCGCAGACCACGCTGTCGATGTTGAATACAGGCCAGCAGCTGATCATCGCGTCGAGCCTGGTGGCGATGTTGTGGCGCGCCACGCAAGGCGTGGTCGAGGGCCACCTGACGTTGGGCGACCTGGTGATGGTCAACGCCTTCCTGATCCAGTTGTACATCCCGTTGAACTTCCTCGGTGTGCTGTACCGCGAGGTCAAGCAAAGCATCACCGACCTCGATCGCATGTTCGTGCTGCTCGAGCGCGAGCGCGAGGTCGCCGATGCGCCGGGTGCGGTGCCGCTGCAGGTGACCCAGGGTGTCGTGCGCTTCGAGCACGTGTCGTTCGCGTACGAAGCCTCGCGGGCGATCCTGCACGACGTCAGCTTCGAGATCCCGGCCGGCAAGACGGTGGCGGTGGTCGGCGCCTCGGGTGCCGGCAAGAGCACGCTGGGGCGGCTGCTGTACCGCTTCTACGATGTCGGCGGCGGCCGCATCACGATCGACGGCCAAGACATCCGCGCCGTCACCCAAGACAGCCTGCGCCGCGCGATCGGCATCGTGCCGCAGGACACGGTGCTGTTCAACGACACGGTGGGCTACAACATCGCCTATGGCCGGCCAGGCGCCGATCAGCGCGAGGTTCAGTCGGCGGCGGCAGCAGCGCACATCCACCAGTTCATCGCCAGCACCCCGAAAGGCTACGACACGCTGGTCGGCGAGCGCGGCCTGAAGCTGAGCGGTGGCGAAAAGCAGCGCGTGGCGATCGCCCGCACGCTGCTGAAAGACCCGCCGATCCTGATCTTCGACGAGGCCACGTCGGCGCTCGACTCGGCCAACGAGCGCGCGATCCAGGCCGAGCTGAAGAGCGCGGCGCAGGGCAAGACGGCGCTCGTCATCGCGCACCGGCTGTCGACGGTGGCCGACGCGCATGCGATCGTGGTGCTCGAAGCCGGCCGCGTGGCCGAGATCGGCAGCCACGCCGACCTGCTCGCGCGCGACGGTCAATACGCGCAGATGTGGCGGCTGCAGCAGGCCGAAGAGCCCGAGGTCGCGAGCGTCGAGTGAGCGCGTCGGCGCACGCGCCGAGCCGCGCCAGGGGCGATGCGAGAATCGGCCATGCCGCCGCCATCGCTTCGCCTGGCCCGTCCCGACGATTGGCACCTCCACCTGCGCGATGGTGCCGCTATGGCCGCGGTGTTGCCGGCCACCGCACGGCAGTTCGCACGCGCGATCGTGATGCCGAACCTGAAGCCGCCGGTGGTGAACACTGCGCAGGCGCAGGCCTACCGTGAACGCATCGTCGCGGCGCTGCCTGAGGGCAGCCGCTTCACGCCGTTGATGACGCTGTACCTCACCGACCAGACCCCGCCCGACGAGGTGCGCCGCGCCAAGGCGGCGGGCGTCGTCGCGTTCAAGCTCTATCCCGCGGGCGCGACCACGAACAGCGACTCCGGCGTCACCGACATCCGCCAGACGCATGCGACGCTCGAGGCGATGCAGCGCGAAGGCGTGCTGCTGCTGGTGCACGGCGAGGTCACCGACCCGGCGGTCGACGTGTTCGACCGCGAGGCGGTGTTCATCGAGCGCGTGATGCTGCCGCTGCGACGCGACTTCCCGGCCCTGAAGGTCGTGTTCGAGCACATCACGACGCAGGAGGCTGCGCAGTACGTGGCGGGCAGCGACATCCACACCGCGGCGACGATCACCGCGCACCACCTGCTGTTCAACCGCAACGCGATCTTCCTGGGCGGGCTGCGACCGCACTACTATTGCCTGCCAGTGCTCAAGCGCGAGGTGCATCGCCTGGCGCTCGTGAAGGCCGCGACCTCGGGCAGCGCCAAGTTCTTTCTCGGCACCGACAGCGCCCCGCATGCGGCGCCGCTCAAGGAAGCGTCGGTGTGCGGCGCAGGTTGCTATACGGCGCCGGCGGCGCTCGAGCTGTACGCCGAGGCGTTCGAAAGCGCCGGCGCACTCGACAAGCTGGAGGCGTTCGCCAGCCACCACGGTGCCGATTTCTACGGCCTGCCGCGCAACGACGAGCGCATCACGTTGCGGCGCGAGCCGTGGCGCGTGCCCGAGGCCGTGCCGTTCGGCGATGCGCAGCTCAAGCCGCTGCGCGGCGGCGAGACGCTCAACTGGCGCCTGGCCGATTGAAGGACATGACATGGAACACAAGCCTCGCGTCGCGTTGCTGATCGATGCCGACAATTCGCCGGCCTCGAAGATCGACCTGATCCTCAACGAGCTCTCGACCTTCGGCGAGACCAGCATCCGGCGCGCCTACGGCAACTGGAAGAAGCAGGAGCTCAAGGGCTGGGAAGACCAGCTGCACGAGCATGCGATCCGCCCGATGCAGCAATACGACTACAGCAAGGGCAAGAACGCGAGCGACATGGCGATGGTGATCGACGCGATGGCGCTGCTGTACACCGACCGGCCCGATGCGTTCGGCATCGTCTCGTCCGATGCCGACTTCACGCCGCTGGTGATGCACCTGCGCGAGAAGGGCGCCGCGGTCTACGGCTTCGGCGCGCGCAAGACGCCCGAGCCGTTCGTCAACGCGTGTTCACGCTTTCTGTTCCTCGACAAGCTGGCGGCAACGCCCGACATCGACCTCACGGCCAACGGCGCCGACGACCGCGACGCCCCGGCGGGCAACGCACCGTTGCGCGTGCCCCCCGCGCAACTCAAGCGCGACGCCAAGCTGGTCACCCTGCTGCGCAACGCGGTGGACGCGGCGCAGGACGACGACGGCTGGGCGCGTGTCGGCGCGGTGGGCCAGCAGATCGGCAACCAGGCCTCGTTCGATCCACGCAACTACGGCTATGCGACGTTGACCAAGCTGCTGGCCGCGACCCAGTTGTTCGACCTGAGCCACGAAGGCACGAGCCAGGTCTCGGTGCGCCACAAGCGTCAGGCGAAGGGCGCGAAGGCGACTTGATCGCCTGCGCCGGCACGGCATCGCGTGCCCCGTGCCGCCGCGGGTCGTGCAGGCCGCAGCGTGGCATGGACCCCGGCAGCTGTTGCGGACCCGGCTCCGCACGGCCCGCTGCCTGCGCGCCTCGACGGCCAGGCGCCGCAGGCATCGGCGTCGGCTCTTACGCGGGCAGGAAACCCTCAATCGACAGATAGCGCTCGCCGGTGTCGTAGTTGAAGCCGAGCACGCGGGCCTTGGCAGGCAGCTCGGGCAGCTTCTGCGCGATCGCGGCGAGCGCGGCACCGCTGGAGATGCCCACCAGCATGCCTTCTTCGCGCGCCGCGCGCCGTGCCATCTCGCGTGCGGCCTCGGCCTCGACCTGGATCACGCCGTCGAGCAGTTGCGTGTGCAGGTTGGTCGGGATGAAGCCGGCGCCGATGCCCTGGATCGGGTGCGGACTCGGCTGGCCACCGCTGATCACCGGCGACGCGCTCGGCTCGACCGCGAACACCTTCAGCTGCGGCCACTGCTTCTTCAGCACCATCGCACAACCGGTGATGTGGCCCCCGGTGCCCACACCGGTGATCAGCGCGTCGAGGCCCTCGGGGAAATCGGCCGCGATCTCGGCCGCGGTGGTGCGCACGTGCACGTCGATGTTGGCCGGGTTGTCGAACTGCTGCGGCATCCAGCTGTTCGGTGTGCTCTCCAGCAGTTCCAGCGCGCGCGCGATGCAGCCCTTCATGCCCTTCTCGCGCGGCGTCAGTTCGAATTTCGCGCCATAGGCGAGCATCAGGCGGCGTCGCTCGACGCTCATGCTGTCGGGCATCACCAGGAGCAGCGGATAGCCCTTGACTGCGGCCACCATCGCCAGCCCGATGCCGGTGTTGCCCGAGGTCGGCTCGATGATCGTGCCGCCGGGCTTGAGCGCCCCGCTGCGCTCGGCCGCCTCGATCATCGACAGCGCGATGCGGTCCTTGATCGAGCCGCCGGGGTTGGCGCGCTCGCTCTTGATCCACACCTCCCGGCCCGGGAACAGCCGGTTGATGCGGATGTGCGGCGTGTTGCCGATGGTGGCGAGGATGTCGGCGGCTCTCATGGTTGTGTTTCTCCTGGATTCGGTGGGCACGGGATAATCGCACGGTGGAGCAAGCCAGGCCGCCGCTGGTGCACGGTGCCGAAAGGCCGCACTGGAGGAAGGTCCGGACTGCACAGGGCAGCGCAGGAGGTAACGCCTCCCCACCGCAAGGTGCGAATCAGAGCCACAGAGACGAGAC
>Ga0207648_10000841_pt1 | contig 34578 bp, 27 predicted proteins | sample KBSMisM32_FD_184310 | JGI IMG/M metagenome (GOLD analysis project Ga0207648, IMG submission 184310) | Miscanthus rhizosphere microbial communities from Kellogg Biological Station, Michigan, USA - KBS Miscanthus M3-2 (SPAdes) (version 2) | ecosystem: Host-associated > Plants > Roots >... | reverse complement strand
TGGTATCTTTATAGTAACGATCCTTTAAAAAAAACTCTGGAGAAGTTTGTAAAGTTCCCAATAGCGACCAGTTATGAGAAAAAAGAACCCAGGCTACTTTTAGTGACTATAGATGTGCAGGATGGAAGCACAGTAGTATTTGACAGTTACGAAAAGGAAGATGGTACCCGCAAAACTGAATATGGACGGTACGGTCCTGAGTTTGCACGGGAACATAATGATCATGAAGGATACGAATATGTAATTAGGTATGAAGATGGGATAGAAGTTGATTTCGTTCTTGCAAGTGGTTCTGTACCTGTTAACTACGATTATACAAAGTTAGTGGTAGAAAATTGTAGTAACGAGCATGAAGTCAAAAACAAAAATGAAGAAGTAAAGAAATCCCCGAGTCGATATACCATTAATAAGAAAGTTCGCTACTTTTGGGATGGTGGAATTATTGCCAATACTCCACTTAGAGAGGCCATTATTGAACACCGGAGGTATTGGCATTTTGTTAGAAAATCTGAACCCCCGCTTGTACGTGCTTGTATAGTTAACGTCCATCCTATTAGACAGGATTATTTACCTACTGATTATGATGGGGTTGTCGATAGAAAAAATGACTTGACGTACCATGATAGAACTTTGTTTGATGAAAGGATGGCAGTGATGATTACGGATTACGTTAGAATTATTAAAAGCCTCATTAAACTGGCCAAAGATAATAAAATTAGAGAGGCCTTAGTAGACAACATTTTACAACAACAAGCTCTATCTAAGAATTTTATGACCGGCAAGCATTCTACATATGGGGATCTCATTAAAAATATGGTATCTGTCGACCTTGTAGTTAGAATAGAACGCAAAAACGATATACATACAATAGCAAATAAGACATTTGATTTCTCAAGGGCTACAATACAACAGCTAATAAAAGACGGATATGAAGAAGCACTGGACCAAGGAACTAAAATAGTGCGGCAGTGGGACTTGGAACGGCATAACGAAAACAGTAAATAAATTAGCGTGAAATATCCTAAGGGAATTTTCAATTTATTTTTTATTTCTTTCTCTACAAGTGACGTCAGAGAATGATATGTCCTCGATTAGCTGGACATCCTAGTTCTCTTGTACTTGCCTCTAGTGCTACCAGAGTAAATGAGTCTGCATGGAGCCAATAGAGTTTCTAAAATTGGAACATTTATAGAATATTAATTCTACCGTTTCTGCTGTCAAGATACAAGAGCTCTGGATGATTAGAAAAACTTCTTGGTAATGTTCACTAGAATATGATTTTTGAGCAAGGAAAAGGGCTATGATAGTTCCCTACTTATTCGATGCAAAATCAGAAGAATAATTAATGTGAATATAGGAATCAGAAGCATCACCGAGGCAAATAACCACACATTCTTTGAGATTAAACTAAATGTTTGAATACCAAGAACATTGCTGACTACAAACGTGACAAGCAAGACAGTTACAGGAATTATTAGTGATAAAATGGCCGCGGTGAAATATTTAATTTCTGTTTTTTGGGGTCTAAACGCTAATTGTATACCAAATATAGTAAAGGCCATGGCTACAAAAAAAGATACGATTGATAGAACAACTTGACGTGGCGCATTTTCCTCCAGCACAGTTCTAAATTTTCCTAGTTCATTAATCATGATTTGTGTTTTATCGTCGGTTCCATTTTTATATAGGGTATCATTTTTGGACGTTAAAACCTGATTTATTTGTAATGACCCTTGCACGGTTTGATAAGGTATAGTCAATAAAAACATTACAGTAACCAAGACGACAGGTATGGATATGGCAAGCATTCTAAAAATATTGATGTCAACATCTTGTTAATGAATTTTTGTTCTTATAGTAGAATTGATTCCTTTAGTGAACAAACCATTAGACAAAAACGGTTGTAGAATCTGTGATTTGTTAGAGTATACTTGCAAATATAGTGGCTCACATGAGTATACAGAAGATTAATCTCATCAGACCACACTCCATACTGCTGGAATAATGTTAGTTGTCTGAAATCCCACACTACTTCATTGTATGACAACTGTAATTTTGTTAAAGGAAATTTTACTCTCTAATGCTCGGTGTCCTAACAGTGATGAGTTTTTCATATAGAATGCTTCGATGTCTTCACCACAGTAGTCACAGGTTTCCAATAATAGATTGAAATTGACAACTGATGTGAGGAGCTGAAATGAGTGTATGAAGAATGAGAAATAATCATGGACATTCCAGTTATCCTGAACCGTTAGAATAATATATTTAACAAACAATAAAACGATCATCTTTTCGTAACGATTGTTTGGATAAGCTCAGTACGATTTGTACTATAGTAACAAAAATACTTTAAAACAACCATATCACAAATATTCAATTATGAACATAAAACGATTTTCGACCTAAAGAAAAGAAACTAGTATTCATTGAAAAATAGAGCTACGTCTTTGTTCCACAAGTTGTTTCTGCGAGTTACAAAATGTATTGATGTCCTGAAGATCATACTTAAATCTAGGTCCGAATTTTGTAGTTTATGGCCTTGGGTGAATCACTACTAGTAAGCTTGATGCTCGGTTTTAGTCTGTTACTCGTTATTATATCAGCAGTACACCGTTACACGAAAAACATCATCATACCAGGAGTTGCAATTTTGATGTTTCTTGGAGCAACCCTAGTAGTAGTTCCTAATCTCACTCATGAAGTAGAAAATTTTTACAGCCTTGTCGAAAGAACACCGGAAATAATATTATATGTTATTATTCCTATCTTAATCTTTGAATCCGGACGCAAATTATCGATTAAACAGATAAAAAGTGAAGCAATACCGATTGGTTTCTTTTCGATTATAGGAGTAATAATAACTATCCTAATCATAGGAATTGCAGTTACTACTATATTTCAGATTCCATTTATCGACGGCTTACTTTTTGGAACTATTCTGGCTGCCACTGATCCTGTAGCTGTAGGTATAATTTTCAAGAAGTTTCCAATTCCTCATAGATTAAATCTAATCATTGAGGGAGAATCGTTGTTTAATGATGCAACTGGGCTTATTTCTTTTAATGTTGTTAAAGGGATAATCTTCTCAGGGGTGGTCTTTTCCCTGCTAGATACCTCTTTCTCCTTTCTTTGGACAATGGTGGGTGCAATCGCATTTGGAACTGGACTAGGGTGGATAGGCGGAAAAATTCTTAACAAGTGGAAGGCTGATGAGTACGTGGATTTCACTTTATCCTTAGGATTGGCCATTGGTGGCTATATAGTAGCTGACCACTATCTACATGTCTCTGGAGTAGTAACTACTTTATTTACTGCAATCCTGATCGTTACAACACACAAAGAGATTTCGACCGGCGTTAGAATACTTTTTCACAAATACTGGGATTACTTAGGTTTTATTACAAACAGTGTGCTGTTCTTTCTTATTGGAATTCCATTGCTTTCTGTGGAATCGTATGAAAGCGCTTCAGTTCCATTGATACTAATTTTAGTGATTCCCTTTGCTATCATGATGTTATCTAGGGCTGTTGTTGTCTATGGTGGAAGCACATTTTTAAGAATATTTAGAGTTAAAATTCCTCTTCAATGGCAAAATGTTCTTACCCTCGGAGGTTTAAGAGGAGGGGTTGCAGTAGCATTAGCTCTCTCAATTCCAGCCGCTTATGAATTCAAGGATCTATTCATTAGTCTAGTGGTACCTTTAATTGCAATTAATTTGGTGCTAAATCCCATTTTATTAAACTGGTATCTGAAAAAATCAATGTCCTCGAATACGGATGAATCTCGAATTTCTGAAGCGCCTCAATAATCATAATAATCATAATATGTACGTTGCAAATAGACTCAGATATAGTTTCTGTTATAGAGACCGATAATTAAAAGGCTACGGCACCACAAGCGGTTTATCCAGCAATAATTCTGAGTCATACCGATCAGATATCTGGGCCATGTACCTTATCGGATGATTCTGAACTAATACTGACAGAATTGTTTAATTGGGTTTTTAAGTTGTTTAGGACTTACCTTCCACAACTCATCATGATATTCTTTGGGTATTAGGATATACGTTTATCATCCAATCATTACCATTTAAGTATTTGATAGTAAATTAAACTATACACAATTGAGGCGACGATGAGTGCGGCTATACCACCTACTATTAATAGCGTTCCACTTCTCATTACTAGGTAGAATTAGAAGTGACTATAAATACTTTGCAAATGTTAAGGCTCCCGCCAACGTGTTGTTTTTATTAAACATCTGATAAGGCTGAGTGACTCCGAGAAAGAAGAATAGTAATAATAAAACCGACATTTCAAGATGATACTACTGCTGCATATTTGGGAAAGAACCTAAAATTAAGTACAATACAAGGTTCCGATTGGGATCATAAAAAAGGAGAATTTAAGAATAATGAATTTTTTGTATATTTAAAATAGGCGAATACAAATATAGCGAAATAGCAAAGGGGAAGATCAAAGTACATTTTTTCTAGTTAATCGTAGTTTGAATTCCAAAACTCTATAGATACACCATTGAAATTCGTCATATCAAACAGACTAATCTTCCAGAATTAAAAAGACTATCACCTTGAGTTGCTTTAGACCTATTAGTTCACTTGACTAAGGAGAAATATAATATTGGTGTCTACTGGTGCTCTAAGTGTAATTGCATAGACAAGTGGGGGTTCTTTGCTAAATTATGCATAAATCGCCAAAACTGAACGTTTACAATCTATTGCATCTAGGGTAATAGATCTAATGTCATTTTTAGTTCTGCTATTTCTTTTATTACCGCACTTTTCTCCGTTTCATCAATAGTATACTTCAATAGTCTCTCACAAGCTTGTATCTGATCTAACATAATGTCTTTCTTGTCAAGGCACAAACTGTGATAGGTGTCAACGAATGAATACGCTATCTTTACAGACTTTTCTCTACATCCACAAGTTTTGGCTTCAATACACGATGATGATTCCATATTTGCGATATTCAATGTCCAGTCAGCACCTAATATTATTTGCGAATTTCAATACAACATCTTTGGAATGACTATAATCGAAAAAACCGTTTTTATCATCGGCAATTGGCATAAAATCGATTTCTCCATTATAACAAAGAGGACATCTAGTAAATGTTGTTTGGTTCCTGATATAAGATGCACACCAGAGACAAGATTCACATATCAGAAGATATCTCGCTTTCGTAACTTTGTGTTGGACGTTCGCCAAATATTGGCTGTCTGAAGACGTAATTTGGTTTTTTATCTTAAGATCTTCAGAATTCTCTGGAATATCAAGCAACCTGATCATAATCCAAGTAATTTGTATTTAATGTAGCTAGAATCAAAAATCAAAATTTGAGACAAATTATTTAAATGACTTATTTGCAATTAATTGCATGGATTTTATTCACATTTATTACTCAGCTAAGGTGTACATCCATGAATAAACGAAAGCGTCCAACAGATTCTCTTACTTTAAGGATAGATAAAGAAATGTTAGATGGGTTACGCATAGAGTCCGAACAGAAAATGGTATCGATAAATACCCTGGCAAACCAAATTATTAGATCATATGTAAAATGGTACTCTCCGGCACAAAGGGCTGGAATTATGTTTGTTCCAAAATGCCTGTTAATTCCTATTATTGATAATTTTGCTGAGTTTCAAATTGAAAACCTTGCGGAAAAGTTTAGGAAAAGTGGGTATGAAGAAACACTATTGATGTTGAGCAAAGAATATTCTTTACCAGTAATTCTCGACCTCTTTGATTCATGGTTGAATGTGTCAAATCTCCAGTTCGATCGTGAATCTAGCGAAGGCTCTTTGACATATATAATAAATCATGGACTTGGGAGAAATTGGTCTCTTTTCTTAGAAAAGGTGTTTTGGTACATAGTTAAGGATTTGGGAATAACAGGAGCTAGATTCGATATAACAGATGGTACTGTAACTATGAAGATTAAATTAAAACAATAGCTAGGTGGGTTGAGTTTGGTAAGCTGGATGTACGAAAGAAAAAAACACTCTTGACAGGGTTCGGTGGGACTAATAATCTATCGATGCAGGAGTATCTAAGCTAAATTAGCACAGCTTATCAATATTGTCAAGCCTTCAGTTGCTGTTTTTACTACTTCCGGAGATGACTACGCTTACTCAAGTCGTAGTCTATGATGACTGTGATGATTTATCGTTGCTACTGCCAGCTTATTGCTTTCCCTGCTTTGGGAGTAATGGGGTGAGCGCCTTGGACACTATGAAACCTGTTACTGCTCCAATGGCTATCACTGGCAAAAGATCAGTTTGTCCTCCCATCAGTCCTAGCAAGAGAGTTATGGTTAATGGTAGAGGAAATGCAGCACATGCTACACCAGCCATCCCTGCAAGTACTCCTACGCCCTGTGGGACAAACGTTAGAATTTCTGTTAGTGCCAGTCCTAGTGTACCTCCTATGAATAGTAACGGAAAGACAGGACCTCCTTCAAAACCTGAGGCAAACGACGTGCTTGTAAGCAAAATCTTGACGAGCATCATCAGCAGTAGTATTCCTATACCAAATGCAGCAGGGTTATGAATAATTTGTAACAACTGATCTTGGCCTGAGTAAAGTGTCAATGGGAGGAACGAACCGATTAGGCCGATAATTACCCCGCCTATGATGGCACGACCAACTGGACGCTTGTTAAGCCGTTCAAACGCCTTGTTTATAATGCCGAATATGACTTTGAACACGATGCCGATTACCCCCGCTATGACACCTACTAGCAGTGCCCAAACCAGATCAACCAAACGAAAAGACGTAAAGTTGGGAAAGCTGTATATGCCTAGATAGGATGTATGCAGTATTGCAAAGTAGACTCCATAACCAACAGCAGCTGCAATGAGTCCTGGGATCAGGTGGCGATTGAAATCAAGCTCCTTGATATACATGTACTCGAATGCACCCACTGCACCTATGACTGGTGAGCCAAAGAAGCCACCAAATCCTCCTGCAATTCCACTGTAGACTAATACTTGTACATCATCTTTCTGGAGCTTGAGTTTTTCAGAGACAAAGCTTCCAACGCTACCTGTCAGAAAAACAAGTGGTCCCTCAGGACCGACTGCAGCACCACTCCATAATGCTATAAAGCCCTGCAGAAGTATGCTTGGTAGGTTGCGATAGTTGAGGCGTCCTGTCTGGGCATATTGGCGCTGTGCAACTCCCAATCCCCCATGCTGCCCAAAGAATTTGATGGCAAGGCCAATAAACACACCGGCGACACTCAACAGTACAAGTGGCCAAAAGTCAATGTTAAACAAGAAGAGATTTGGTTGCCCAAAGAAATTGACACCCTGATTATAGAGTGTAATGTATCCAGCCGTTAGCAGCGAGGAAAAAGCACCGAACAACGCCGCATAGAGCATAAGCCTATAATAGCCGCCATTTAATTTCGACTTTGCATTACCACTCATTCGAATCTACACCATTATCCATCCATTCAAACATCTAATGTATGCTTGAACTCTCGAGGCTGCATCGACTTGACTTGAATTTATATGGAGACACACTACACTTAACCACAAAATGTTATTAAAAAAGTATTGCTCATTGCATCACACAGTTCTGATTCCAAATATGGGCTAACTCGTTTGGTTCGTTTCTCCTTAATTTGCAAAAATATCGGTGTTTTCCAATTTTCCATAGATAAACATCCACTACTCGAAGAACTGTTCTTGTTGTGTAATCACCCAAGAAAATGCATTATTCTATGTACGTAATCATTCCAAGTTGTGAACCATTTTTGACATGATTTTAAGATTCGTGGTGTCAAGCAAATGAAACGGCTTTCCAACATAATGTCTGATGCCATCGGGATTACCGCCTTTGGTAGCGGAGGTTTGTGAATCACGTTTGACATGATTTTTAGATTCACTAAATCCGTGCGTTGGTAAACATAAAATAATGAGAATTAGAGGTTTTAAAGGATTAAAGATGAATTATAAACTAAGTTGCATTTACAAAAAGTTTAAAACATATTATTCTATCTTGTCGCTATGATGAAAATATGTACTGCGTTGCTCACACTTTTTTTTATAGTATCATTTGTTTCTCTTTATTTCAATGATGATAGTAAAGTATTTGCAGCAAATGATACCTTTAGCTCAGATGGACAGATAAGTAGCACAATTCTTGGAATGCCACCATCCGTGAATACAGTTAATATGAGTACTGTAGAGAAGTTTATCTTATCTGGTAACTGGAAGTTAGTTACTGACAAAGGTATGATAGCCAACTTTACATCGGAATTCTATACAGGTCCTGTAAATGGGGCTAATAATCATACGCATCAGCTAACTAATCTACGTATTGAAAGTGATAAACCGGTTCAACTTAGTGCAGACGGTAGCACAAAAATCTTAGGGCTTTTAGATGTAATGACAAACGGTAAGAGTGCCTGGAATGATGTACCTACTACAATATCAATCTCTAAAGGAAGAACTATTAGCATTGATATAGCTGATAATGGGACTCAAAGACATTTCATGGGTCAACCAATTTATGGCATTGTTAAAGATCTGACTATAATGAATATTCCATCTAATGACACAATGCTTAATTCTAATATAACAAACAAATCGAGTAGCCTTAACATTACAATTCCAGAACGGTTGCCTCCTCAATCTATCAATGGAAGTAATGTCCCCAAAATTTGACAAGCTATCCTGTAGAGATGAAACAGCCATTCCGAATTCCTAGATCCAAACAACCGAATTTATCATAATTAAAGTTCTATCTGCGGTAACCATAACAGAAAATGACAATATAGTAGCGATGGTTGAGGCACGGAGATTTGTGAATCATTTTTGACATGATTCGGGCCCCGGAGGAATATGACTGAATATTCAATCGGAATTGATTATCATTAATTGCTTTACCAGTGTATGTAATCTAGTCGATTGATTATATTTTGTGGTTACTAAAGCTGCTGTGAATACTATCCTTCCTACGGCAATCGGAATATGAAGTTAAATACAATGAAAATAATAAATCATGTGCTCAAATACAAGTTCCATTAATAGATGAGTTCAGTGTATCAGGTTCTGACTCATATTAAGACAGTTAGGAACAGTTAGTTGATGCCAACTTCAATTCAAACAAATACAACCCTTACATGTTTCCTGAACAGCTATGGTTTTATAGCCCACTCAAAAATAGGTATGTTATTGGGCGCCGGATTAAAAAATAAATATCTGGTTGAGATCGTTGGCACATTCATCCTCGTTTACGCTATCTGTTCAGCAGCAACTGTATATTCGGGCAACGTACTGCTTGGAATAGTTGGCCTCGGACAGCTCCAAATGATTGGAGTAGGTTTAGTTCACGCTTTTGTTTTAACTGCAATAGTATATGCTATAGGATACCGATCTGGAGCGCAGGTTAATCCAGCTGTTACAATAGGTTTACTAGTAGCAGGAAAAATGCATGGAAAAGAAGCGACACTGACTATTGCATGCCAAATATTAGGGGCTGTTATCGCTGCCGCTGTAGTATATTCAATGTTTGGAAGCGAAATGGCTGCAAGTGTCACACTTCCTGCGGGTGGAAATGCCATTAGAGCATTTATATTGGAAACTGTCATGACATTTACTCTTGTATATGTTGTATTGGTAACGACTACATCTAAAAATTATAAGATAGCGCCATTAGCCGGAGTGGCAATAGGGTTTACCCTTGGATTTAATGTCATATTGGGAGGTTCTATAAGCGGCGGATCCTTAAACCCAGCGCGTTCTTTTGGCCCTGCGCTAATTGTTGGAAACTTTGACTTCCAATGGATTTACTGGATAGCTCCCATTCTTGGAGGACTAATAGCAGCCGGTGTGTATAGGGGATTACATAAAGACTTAGACTTACCATCGCCTCAAGCGGAGCAGATAAAATAAGGTTAATTGGAAAGATCTTTTTGCTGTAAAGTTTTAATTTCTTATTCTCATTTTCCAAGATTTAGTAGAGGCCGAATTTAGTGCAAAAAATCAAGAAACACTTTGAATCTTCTTGGATTCTGTGAGTGGACTCTGGTACTCTTGGAGCTTAATCAAAGTTTTCGCTAATAAGAATTCAAAGATATTTATCGTATTCTCGCTGTTGTCTTAAAAGTTAAACAAATCACCAAAAAATCCTCTCCTTCCATATTTATTATTATAATAATAGTCATCATAGTCTCCATTTCCATAATGGTATTTTTTATTATGTTCGTCTTCATAGTTACTTTGGACTTGGATTATCTTGTCTATCTCACCCCTGTCCAACCATACTCCTCCGCAAGAAGGACAGTAATCAATAGAAGTCTTGTACTTTTGCTTTAGCTGCATTTCAGTCGAACATTTTGGACATTGCATATATGAATATCTATCGCCTCTGTCAGTATATAAAGAAAACGTGTCAATTGCCCTTTGACAAACCTTCCAAATCTAGAGAAGACTGCGCAAAAGTATGCAATCAGTCTATAATGCATTTACTAAATACTGATATTCCTTTTTTACTAAAATAAAGAACAATCCATAATATAAAGTAAATTTTAGATACTCGAGCCCGGAGGGGTTGGATTGAATATTATGTGTCTTGATGTAAAAAAATTTTTTCATCAGAAAAAATCTGATAGTTTAATCCTTCATCACGTTATTTTTTACTAAGGTCATGCTTTTAAGCTAAGCATTATCTGTACAGTGTGTTTTGGCAAAAGAAATTGCTGAACTCGATAATTCATCACTCCTTGGAGTACTAATTCATCATATGAGTGAACAACCAGAGAGCCAACATTCCTTACTCAGATTTAGTATTATTATCTATGAATAAATCAGGATGTATTTCTCGAATATGCTCACCAATCCTGGTTAATTTAACATATCCGCTCATTCTATCGGAAGCGTCAACATAGACCTTCTTGTCTAGTTCTACCGAGTTTAGCACATATTCATGACATTTATCGATTGCTTGATTAACCCTATGAACTAACTCACTTTGTTCCACAGGTGCACTTTTAAGTCCATCCCCGTACGTAGAACCAATAAATTCAGATCCGCTCTTATCCAGTATACCACCGAACCATATCACATCACCTTCAATGCCGCTGTCGAGAAAATCTAATGACATCACTTGATCTGCCAAAACCTTCTCACATTCACATAGCATAGACAACCCAGCCACAGTGCCAATGTTAATTTCAAATATCGCCGATTTCCTTTCGTCATCTCTAACTACCGAGGTTTGTTCCTGTGGTGGTTTACTATCGCTGCTGAAGGACTTGTGGAGAATAAATAATATTCCACCTTTTTGGCTTGTGAATCTTTCCAATATTTTGTATGTTTCTTTTTTACTAGGATTCATTTCTTAGATTCAGATCGCTATTGCTACATAAACTGTAATTTATCTTCTGCTAATATGATTAAGTTCAAGTCTCCTTTCCTTTTTTTTAGAGGAGATACAATCATTAGTCACGATAATGTTGGTTTGAGTAAAATGTTCAGTCAGTATAATGCCTAATTTCACTACTGCTAAAAGACATTTGGTTAAAATATTGTAGCTACATTATCGATCAAAACAATACAGTAGGAAAGAATATCAAAAAAAGGTGATGAATAAAACTTGATCAAACTTAGGATTTCTTTTAAAGTCGTTAATATATAATTCTCCCAAATTACCTAAATAGGCCTATAAGTACCTAATGATTGCATGCTAAATTTCAACTTTAGAGTCGCTGGGGCCGAGGTGCTTTGTCAATGAATTCAGAGCTACTTTCTACTATGGCGGTTTTGTCTATCGCTTATATCATTGTCGTGATTCTAGCTCCGTCTGTATTATTTCCTACTGTTCATGTGGACTCCGCAATAACGACCCTACCAACTACAAAATCGTCCATAGATACCAAATCATTTTTGAAAACCGTCGAGGCTACCACTTCACCAATTGATACTACGGCACCTGTTGTATTCGTGCCGGAGGACATCATTGCCGAAGCAACGGGACCTGAGGGCAGAATAGTAAATTATAAGGCCAATGCGACAGACATTGTCGACGGAAATCTTGCTACAGTTTGTAATCCGAAATCAGGCTCCACATTTGCTCTAGGTCAGACAAGAGTGGAATGTACGGCAAACGACAAGGCTGGTAACAATGGGAAGAATGAATTTGTCATTACTGTTAGAGATACCACTCCTCCTGAAACCATACTCGGGAACGTAACGGTTGGCTGGTTGGGTTCAATAACCTCTGGTGATACGACTCCGTCTGTTGATATTAATTTTGACTTTAACGGTACCGACTTGGTAGGGATAAGCCACTATGAATGCCGATTAGACAATGGAGCGTGGAAGTCAACTCATACATCGTCAGACTTGGTCGGTGAAAAAATTAACATTTGTACTTATACTGGGGTACGCGATCCAGGCAGTCATAACTTTCAAGTGAGAGCCGTTGATACTTCCGAAAATAAGGATCCTAGTCCCCCTAGTTTTATGTGGAATATAGAATCACCAGTTGAGGCCACACAAGGATTGATCACTCAAGTAAACAATATTTACCCGACCCTCCAGTTAGATCCTCCACTTCACCAAGTAGTTGAAGATTTATCCGACACATCAACATCTAATGATGCCAACTCGTGTTATCTGTTCAATTCATTTATGAATGAAATCAAAGTTCAGAATATGATCGGAAGTCTGAGTCTAACTTATCTTAATGGTTTTGCTATAACAACACTTGCAATCACGAACAATATCGGTTGTCCCCCACCAATTGCAAATGCAGGCTCACATCAGAGTGTTGAAGCGGGAGAAAAAGGTGTGATATTAGATGGAAGCGACTCTTTATATGCTGATAATCCTCCCAGTATCAAATGGAAGCAAACTGGTGGAAGTCCTAAAGTAGAGATCAAAAACTCTGGAAAGGCAAAGGCCACTTTTGATGCTCCTACCTCCGATCAATTCAAAGATGTTGGAAATAGCACTACGCTTAGCTTCGAGTTAACCGCGGTTGGCGCCGGAGATTTAAAGTCAACTGCTATTACGACAGTAACAGTAAATGCAGTGAACACTCCACCGGTTACAGAATCTGCAGTGAACACTCCCCCGATTGCAAAATCACAGAGAGTTACCACAGACAGGGATACATCTGCATCTATAACCCTTGATGCTACTGATAAGGATAGTGATAGCTTAACCTATTCGATAGGAACTACCTCCAATCATGGGTCACTGAGCTCCTTTGATGAAGATACTGGATCAGTTGTTTACAATCCAAACAATGGGTATACAGGATCAGATGGCTTTACATTTACTGTTAGCGATGAAAGTTCAACTAGCAATACTGCCAAGGTCTCCATAACTGTCAATCCTGTAACACATATTAATAGCCCGCCGGTTGCCGAATCACAGGATGTTACGACAAACAGGGATACATCTGCACCTATAACCCTTGATGCTACTGATAAGGATGGTGATAGCTTAATCTATTCGCTAGGAACTACGCCCAATCATGGGTCACTGAGCCCCTTTGATGAAGATACTGGATCAGTTGTTTACAATCCAAACAATGGGTATACAGGATCAGATAGCTTTACATTTACTGTTAGCGATGAAAGTTCAACTAGCAATACTGCCAAGGTCTCCATAACTGTCAATCCTGTATCAAATATTAATGCCACGTCGGCTCCTGAAAACGAAAACGGAAATGAAGATCAAAGTACTCTGTCTAATACTGCTTCTCTACCTTCTAATCAAAGTACTATGCCTAATACTACTCCTTCTTTACCTTCTAATGAGACAGACTAGACAACCGGTAAAGCAAATATTCCCCCTATAATTGCTATGAGTGCTTCTGTTCCAGGACTATTATGTGGTAACGTCTACTAAATTGTTAATAAGTTTGGTAACTGTTTGTGAATTACGCTAGTATCATCTGCTATTCGTCCAGTTTGAGGATAAAAGCTGCATCATTTTATGATCTAGAAAATTAGACAATATCCTCAATCTAGTAACATTCAATCTCCTGAACTTTTAATTATTAGGTCTAATGAGTATATCTAGTGTAAAAATCTAAAAGGCGCGACTCTCAGCTAGCGAGAGCAAACTCCCTAGGATCCAATAAGTTAAATTCCTCAAGAAAGGACTCCCAAGATAGTTCACGTGAATCTATCTTACTTTTTCTCACTTTGTCCAAATTATTAACCCCTTTTTTAAAGCGTTCTGTACTCATCACTAATCCGTAGTAGTCTCTTACTCTTTCTAATGTAGTCTTATAATGCTCTTTAATTCCTGATGCCGTAGCATCACTTATCAACGCTACATCATATCCTATGTTAAATCCCTCTCTCAATGATGTCTCTACACAAATTGAAGTATCGATTCCAGTAAAAACTAGGAAGTTGATGCCTTCGCTCTGAAGCCAGACCCGTAATTCTGTATCTTGGAAAGCTGAATCTCTCCGTTTGATAACTACATGGTCATTCTTTTTTGGCTTTAGCTTATCAAGCGTAACTCCATCCCATGTTCCTCTTATACAGATAGGAAACTTCAGTCGCTCTTGCCTTGATTTTGGTAGAAAGTTATGGATTTTTGTCAACAGATCAATTCCGCTAGCCTCCTTGACTGCTTCGGTATAAAAAATAGGAATTTCTTTACTCCTGCAGAATTCGATTAGATTCTTCAGCTTTGGTATTATCTTTCTGTAATTTGAGGTCTTCATGCCTAATTTATCATATGAACCACCTTTGCTAACAAAACCATTCTGCATATCTACAACGATTAAGGCAGGTACAACTTTACGTCCTGATGGGAAATTGACTTGGAACATTTTCTGTGCTCGTTATAAATTTCAAAATATATAAGCATATTCTCCTACAGATCACAACATTCTCTTCTAAAAAACCAAACCAGGTAATAGAAAATATTTACTTTAGTTAAGAGGTACTTAATGAAATTAAAAGACTTTGGGAAGGCAAGCCTCCAAAAAAAATAAGAGATATGGAAAAAACAAGGCTATAGACTTTCAAGAAAATATTATCCACAATCTATGAAAGGCAGGATGGATAGGATCAGGAGGATAATTGATGGTTTTTGTCACTGCGGCAAATTTAATACTCATTTATAAAAATAAAAGATGGGAGAAATTACTTTAGTAGTACGCTACTGTTCTGAGCTTGTACCAATTCAATGAATAAATGAATAGCAGTTATTTTCAAGAAAGAAAAATAAATAAAATTGGTTGATGCCTGTATTTGGAGGACCAGGCACCAGCCTATCATCTCTTCAGCATTGGATCATTTCTTAATTGATGATAGATTATTTTAGGCGAAAATTTTATTTAAAATTTTCTAATATTAAATTCAATCCTACTTTACTTCATGACTCAACGTAGGTGTTTACATAAATGGTAAAAAAAGGAAGTTGAGTCAGCGTAATTATTGTCCTTCCTTCAGAGACTGTAGGTTCATCAGCTGTTGCAATGCATACAATGCGTCAAGGGTCTTAACAGCTTCCTTTGGGTCTTCCATTGCTTTGATCTTTTCAATGGCGTCCTTCACCTTCGAGTCTTGTTGTATATCGGACAAAGTTGGATTATCTTGTTTCAAGACCTTAATCCATTGATCTACGTTTGCTCCCTTAGTCTGGTTTCCCTGGGTCTCGTTCCCCTGAGCGTTCACTGCCTTCATTGTCGGTATGGCGAGAAACGCCCCTGATAAAAGTACCGTTGCTACTATGGTTAGCATTCCTAATTGTTTATTCATAGTACTGTAATTAGTAATAATACTATAAATTACTATAATCCACTGGGTGCATCTCTCCGCAACAAAAACTCATAAAGCGAATTACTCTAGTCGTTAAAACCAATTTTGGGATTAATATTGTCACATTGTTATTTCGAATATGAAATGATTTAATCATATCTTCAACCAGCTGGAAGAGTTATTCAGGGAAGTAAAAAGAATAGAAAGACTTATCTGGACAAGCTTTATTATGGGATTTTAATGAAATGGGCTTTTATGTATATTATAGTGGCTACTCTGGCAGTAATTGCAACGTCTTTTGTCGCCACGCAACAAATTCAAGCCCAGGAAGGCAAAATGATTATCACATTCCTCTCAGGCAAAGACGAAGTTCCTCCGACTGAATCTAATGCCAGTGCGTGGGCTAAATTCCAGTCTGTTGACAATGGTTCACAATTGTCATATTGGGTCAGTATAGTTGGACTGAAGGAAATAACAGGAGCTCATATACATAAGGGAAGTGAAGGACAAAATGGTGATATTGTAACCGTTTTATCAGAAGCTAAATCTGCTGAAGGAGGGAATGAGACTATCTCGTTAAAGGGAAATATAACAAAAGATGGTCTACAGGGTCCTTTGGAGGGTAAGGAAGTTTCCGATCTTGTAAGTCTAATGCGAAATGGAAGTGTCTATGTAAACGTACATACTAATGAATACAAGGATGGAGTTATCCGTGGTCAGATTGGCTAACCTTCACTACTTTCATTATTGAATTTTAATTCTTTCCTCTTATGTAGCATTTGTAAGAGATTTCTTGTCCTGCCTTTAACATTGTTTTGCAACGACCACAGTAACTCTCAAATCTTGTTTTATTTACAGCAACTTTCAATTGATTCATCTGGTGAGCTTTAAACTTAGATTCATGTTACTAGATATAGTCAATTAATTATCTGGATCTTTCAACTTTATAATGAGTAGGGTCTCTTCTATTTTTTTGGATAACTTCTAATTCTGTATGTGGCTCACAATATAAAAACGATGTATAGCAAATCCTAGATTTATGTACTAACTGCAGAAATGTAAATAAACAAAATGTTTGTGTGCTTTCTAAATCACCATAAAAGGATTGAAAATATATTGTTATTTAATTACTTTCATTTGCGCAAGTATCCTCTTTACTAGTTCTTTGTTTCTTTCTGCGTAAACTGGAGATTCAACGTCAATCCAGTCGATGTGACTGGAAATAGGATAAGAATACAACCGAAAACCAAGTGATGGTAATTTGGCAAGGATATCAAAAGATAGATCTATGCTGTTACCAATTATTGAACTATCTCTTTGGTTGTGTATTATTGAGAACAAAGTATTACTAAAAATATATATTCCAAGAGTCTCGGGTAGATCTAATTTTGTAAATGGTTTTTCAGTAAATTCAATAATTCTGTTAGTTTCATTAGGATCACATATAATCCTACCCGTTTCTTCTCTCCGGTAATCCCTTGTCACAACCATTCCTATCATGTTTTTTCCACGATTTTTTTGACTTTCATTTAAAAATTTGTATTGTTTGACAAAGCTATCCATATCCAGTGCACACATATTATCAGCAAACCATACAATAAAGGACTCGTCACTTCCAATCTCTGTTTCGGCATTCAATATCGCACCTCCAGTCCCATTTTTTTTGTCTTCTACAAACACAATCTGCTTACCTACTATCCTTTCCTTTCCTTCAAAATAATTAATAATCTGTTTGCCATGGTCATCGAATTCACATACAATAACGAAATTGTCTACCTCTGGAAACCTCGCAAGGTATCTTACTATATGATCTATCATTGGTCGTCCGTCTAGAGAGATCATTGGTTTTGGTGTGTATTGAGAAAAAGGCTTCGCTCTACTGCCACTGCCACCTGCAATCAATAACACTTTCAGGTATCATCTTCACCTGTCATATCATGATTCCGTCCACTCAAATATTCTTATCGGCTTAGCCCGTAATGCCAAATTCTAACAATCATTTAGAATATTTCATGCGTGAGAAGATTTTCAAATTAACTATCTCCAAATATGTTTCAATATTTTAAAAACTTTCAACTCCACAAAGTGGAAAACGTTACCATTATGAATGAGGCAATATTTCACAAGACGTTAGATTAGAATGAGAAACATGCTATGTATATATTCCTATATGAATACCTTGCGACTACTTCTTTTTTCGTTCGAACCTCTTGCGAATCATAGATACGAAGTATGCTATCATCATCAAAAATAATGAAAAACCAAAAGCAGAAACCAACGAAACTCCACCCAGCGAGGACTAGCCTACGGACGTATCTATGATTACAGACACCACGACACCACAGTACCAAGGATATGCCTTTATCATCCATTTATTACGGCTTAAGTATTTGATAGTACAATAAAGTAGATACAATTGAGGCTACGATAAACGCTGCTATACCAGCTATTATTAATTTCGTTCCACTACTCATTACCATGTCCAAGTCTCACTACTATTTACGCTTTTTGTCTTGTAAAGGCAATTCGGTAACATCAAAATCCTCAACATAATGAGGATATCTTTCGAGAACGAATGTAATTCGGTGTACTGTATAAGAAAATAGCACTATCTGTCTTGGTTTCTCTCAGTGTACTAAATTTATGGTAATTTGCTTGAACGAATAAAATCTAGTTAGCTTGGGTTTTGAAATACAATTTTAAAATGGGAATAAAGTAAATAGTAAGTCGGGGGATATTGTCACATTTGTCACAAGAGGACGTAGATACATTTCTTGACTTAGGTTGGATAGTGGACTCTCAGTTACATCCAATGTGTTGTATCCAGTCTAAGGCGAGACCCGACTATTCGGATATGGTCCGTATTCCAACCAAGAAGATGGACAAGCATACGGTAATAATAGCTCAATCGGGTTCTGGAAAGTCATTCTTCCTTGGAAGACTTGTTGAAGAAATTATGATCAAATCAAAAGCAAGGTGTCTGATTTTAGATCCTAACGGCGATTTTAGGAAGATTTACAAAATTGATGAAGAACTGTGGCGACCTAATCAACCTCTAGTAAAAAAATATGACATAAAGACAGGCAAGGGGAAACTCACCCTTGAGACCAAAGATAAATTTGCAGAAAAATGGGGTCCGGTAATAGACGATTTTATCATAAAGACAAACAGAGTTCCAAAGGAACCCAATGCGGAGGAGCTAAAAGTATGGTGGCCATCAATATCCCTCGAATTTCTCATACAAAGTGATAATCCAAGGAGTACTGAAATGTTTCACTGTCATAATTGGGCAAAGGAACTGTTCAATCAATTTGCCCAATTTTCTGATGATACCGATGGAGAAGACATCATAGTTAAAGTCAAGAATATTTTCAAATCGCTGCAAGAGATACCCAATGAGGAGAGAGAGAAAATGGTAAATAGATTGAGAACGGATGGAAAAAAAATGGGTGAAAATTTGGGAACAATAAGGAATGATACGACTAGGACTAAAATGAGCAAGTTGTTAAAAAACGCAATCAAGTCAGGCTCCTTATATGATTCACTCATATCATTGGGAGCGACAAGCTTGGGTCATGAATCTATGGAAAAAGCCAAATTTGTATTTGAATCATACAGTTGGGATACAGTAAACTCTTATTTTGGATTAATTGAACGGTATCAAGCTCTTGATGTTCTTGCTAAGAGACCTTATTCTTCGAAACGTCAGAGACGCTTGGAGGTAGTAGATTTGCCTTCCATAAATAATAATGAGTTAAGAGCACTTGTTCTTAATTCAATACTAACTGAAGCATGGGAAAATGCTGAAAAGAAATGGGAAGAAGCCATGAAGAGTCCTCGTGATGAAGATCGAAGGGTACCTACTTTCATAGTACTAGATGAAGCACATAATTTTATCCCTGCAAATCCCCGTTCTCGGCATGAATCCTTGGTTAGAGAACAATTTCGTACAATTGCAGCTGAAGGAAGAAAATTCGGTTTGTTTCTTATCTTGGTGAGTCAAAGACCGGACAAACTTGATGATTTAGTCCTATCCGAATGTGGTAACAAAGCAATTTTGCATCTTGATTCCCAATCAATGGTGGATAAGGTTATCAAAACACTAGGATTAGACTTTGACATAGAATCAATTGAACGAGAAAGAATTGTGAACTTTAAACCTGGGAGAGTTCTTCTTGCAGGAAACTGGGCATGTGAACATAATATATTCTATTGCGCAGCAAGAAGAACTTTAGAAGGAGGAAGAAACCTGGAAGATGAATATTGGGCAAGGCCGACTTGAAAAAAGAATCGATGTATTGCATTTCTGTTCATATTTTTGCTAACGTTTGCCTTAGGAGCTTTATTACTTTATCGAGACCGAGAAAATATTTAGTTCCGGCCGTTATGGATTTAAATTCTCGAACTTGTAGCTAATTAACTATATACTGACGTTATTTTGATAACTGGACTTAAAATCTTGAAATAATTTTTGCTTGATATTCTCGACAAGATTTTTTACCTCGTAAACATCATTTAGCTCATTTAATTTTTCTGATCTTATTCCGAGCGATTCCAACTCGGATACCCAAGGGATGAGTGAATTGGGAATTCCGGTTTTCTGAGTATGTAGCTTTATTTGCACAATATAAAAATGGTCCGAACTTTATAAAAAGATACTGCTAACGAAATCTTTAGACAATTAGAAATCAAGTTGGATGATTTTAGTTTTGCCAGATATCATGTTAGAAAAACAGATCTTGTACATTATAATTTTCAGATATTTTGAGTAATCAGTTATGAAAGCTAATTCAATTTCGCTAATTGATTTTGCAGGAAGTTCATGCATCATATTTTGCTAATATATTATAAAAAACAACAAGTAACTTGAAGAAATTATTATATTACAAGAACCAAATATCACCCATTATTTTCTCAGATAAATCTTTGTTAGAATTTATGTATGTTATCAGTTCTTTCGCATTCGTGGTCAGGATCGGAATTTGAACTAATAAGTACTATTGCATCTGGTCAGAACTATGTTTTTGCAGTTTCGACCTGTATAATCCATTCACAGTTCACATTAGCCTTTTCATGATGCTTCTTAACAGCTTCCTCATTTGGTGCATCAAGTACACAGAAACATACATTCGCGTCCTTATTGAAAAGAAGATCCACATGAGCTACACCAAATTCATCCCTAGGTGATGCACAGAGCTCTTGAAGATGTTCCTTAGTAAAAGGAACTTTGTGAGTATCCATAAATATTGGCATCTAATAGTCTACCTCCTTTTCAAAAGACCAATCACGCATATAAGTTTCACCCTTAAGATTGAATTCCTTGTTGAATCAAAAGAAATCTTTATCCTAAAAAAAGTAAATAAAATGCTTTCTGCCATGAATTTTATATCCTTTTAAGCGAGATTCGACTAGGATATTTTAATATCTCATTTTAAAGGTTATAATAATAAATAAAAAAATAGTTATTTCAAAGATTCAACTTGTTTTATTTGTTGATGAAATTCTGCTTCAATCTCGTCTGATACTTCAAGTATAAACCTAATCTGATTCATAACAGATAATCGGTAGTAATTTAATATATCGCCTTCCATATTTTTGGATTCACGCTCTACGTCATGAATCTGCTGTTTTACCCTTTCCATTATTTCATCGCATATAAGAACTGCTATTTCTTTCTGAAATTCAACATGATCCTTATTTTGTTTCTTCAAGTGTAGTCTTAATAATTTACTTATTTTTCGTTTAGATCTATCATTGCTCATTTCTTGAATCATCCCCCGCATTTCCCACATATATCCTGTCTATCTAACAATTTCCCGCAATTTGGCATGATTTAATGTTACGATCAACTGAATTGTGTTGAGTTTTAACCATTTTATAATTTGTTGACTATTCTGTAAACAGCCAAGAACACATATGGGGCTGACGGGGTTTCTTGCTCACTATCAAAGCCTCCCACCAGTTCTAATTAACTTTAAAGACTAATAATATTAAATATTAAATAAAAAATAGTGTTCTACTTTGATTGTACTAAAATAGGTTTAGCAAAATCAAAGTCGTGTAATCCATTTCTAGTTGCTGTAATAGTGCAGGGAATATTATCTTTCATAAAACTTGACCACATCGTGTCACAAATTCTGCACTTAAATTCGCCTGGAGCACTGTCTGGTTTTATTGTTCTTACCACAGTATACTTATAGCAACTCAGGTATAATTACCCTTGTTTTATTTACTTATTTGATAAGAATAATGAGTCCAAGGATTAATGTCCCATCCTGTCAGTATTAAAGATAACACGGTCCACTTGAGAGATATGACACACCATTACCTGAGGATCTTCATAGGTGCCAAGCCAATCTTATTATCCATGCTATCATCTTGGCCATTTAGATGGACAACGGTCTGGTTGGCTACAACATAAAATAAATCTAAATACTCTTCCTCTCACTTTCCCTCGAGATTTTATTGCGTAAATAGATGTTTCAGGTTGTTATAATTAATCTTAAGAAATCAAAGAAAATGGCTCTAATCAAAGGAAAAATTAGGTTCCCTTTAGTATCAAAGGTTATTTACCCTGCAGTAATTTGAGGAATGTATAACATATTCCACTGAATTGCATTCAGCACAATTCCACGAAATGTATTCGTGACATACAATGCACAAAGAAATAGGATTCAAATTTGATCCACATCCTCTGCATGAACCTCTATTATACATACTATTAGATAGGTAACATATTGTATAAAGGCTATACTTCATTTACTCGTGTATCATTACCACTAATTTCCAAGATATTCTTTAGAAATTCTTGGCGAAGATAAGAATAAATTAAAATATCAAGGTTAATAACGGATGAAAGATAAAGTAATGACGTGTTATACATAATCAGTTCGGTGTTAATAGGTGTGATTTTGCTACTATCTTTAACAGTGGCTAATAGTCTTTTTGTGAATGCTAGTAAAAGTTTTTGTTATGATCAAGTAGGTGACAGCCATAATTGTTTTGAAACAGAAAAGAAATGCAAGCAAGTTCAAAAACACGATGAGATAGCGGAAAGTCCTTGTTACATTGATTTAGTAAATTAAGGGATATAATTGAAATTAGATACTTGTATTAGAAGTTTTAAATAAAATTTTTGTACGTAATAGTACGTCTATCTTGACGTCTATCTTGAATTCATTGTTAGGATGGTCATTGATTGGTGCCCTCTGTGTTTCACCGGATAGGCACCAATCAATTTACTTTATTGACCATCATGATGTCCTCTGCATATAATTCTCTTACCTCTTTACCATATGCTTGTTCTAAGTAGTTACTCCCTTCATTGGACTTTATTCCAACACAACAGTAACATACTCCGTTACTCAGTGCATAATCCTTAGGGGAAATTTTTATTATATCTTTATCCTCTGACCGCATTAGTTCTCTAAGCGCATACTGCTAATATACGTCAACCCGTACACTCCATTCTTTCAAACCAACTTTGGATGTAGGTGAAAATTAAGTAGAGTGATGTATTAAAATTTGCTTATAAACATGGACTATATCAGATTATAGACTATATAAGATAATAAAAGACTTAATAGATATTCCTTTCTAAGGGAAACATGAAGTCCATTTATATCGTAATGGCAATACTAGCCTCAGTAACTATTGTTGGAATGGGGTTCTGTTGGCGAAGACAGTAACGAAAAGGGCAAAAATTTAATTATCCTCATGGAATTGGCGTCGACTCCAAAGGTTACGTTTATGTAAATGAATTAGAGAATCCACGGATCCAGAAATTTCTTGAAAATGGAACATTTGTAAAACAATGGGGGTCTGAAGGAAAAGGTCCCGGACAATTTACACCTTTGTTAGAGCATTTGGAAATTGACAATAAGCAAGATATGATATATATGGTTAATAGGACTCTCAATCCCAGTATTCGGGTCCTTGACACCGATGGTAACTTCGTGACTTCAATTGGGACCAAAGGAATGGTGATGGTGAGTTATCAAAACCCGAACACATCAATATTGACTCATCAGCAAACGTGTACGTAGTAGATAGGGGTAATCAGCGCATGCAAGTATTTGCTCCTTGTTAGTAAATTCAAAAAACTTCACTGAACCTGTCCCCTACTGGTCGGAATCATTATTCAGCTAAAAGTCACTTGAAAAATTGGATATATATCGGAAATAAAAGATTGGTTCCCAGATAAGAAACAGAGAGGGGAAAAATAAAATTCTGGAGAATGTTTTAGATTACGAATACTAGTACAGGGAAAGGTACATTCACGAAAGTGGGACTAAAATAATACCGAGCATATGTCTAACTTGATAATTATCTAAATTAATTAGAGACAGACCATGAATATCTTATGTAATAATCTTGCAGTAAAGAGTTCTGTATGAATCTACTTAAATACTAGTTTATTGAAGATATGAAGTGTTTAGGACCTATCTAAAGCTTGTTAAATGTAGACAAGATAAGCTGACTTTTTTGTTTTTGACCATTTTGTCAGGGTCGATATCTATTCTAGGATATACGGAGCTTAATTATGTAAACGCACAAAACATGTCAAACTCAAGTACGATGTGGATAAACACCACCAATTCGACAGATGATGAAAAAGGTATCAGTGGAAATTCAACAGGAATAGATACAGAAACAAGTTTACCATCTGAAGGCGAAGATACTGGTAGTATTGCCAGTTTACATAATAAATGTCTAGGCTCAGCACTTTGTCCAGACTAATTGCTAGTTCAAGATCATAGTATTTATGATAACTAATTACAGGTAACTATCCTCCGTTAAATCTAGAACACTACTGTAGTAACATATAATATTAAATTAGAATTTCAGACACTGAAACCATTTAATTTGCATTTAGCAATTATTGTCGCGGAACTATCATCGATAAGTTGCGGATGTTCGATACCATCACAAAAAAACATTATGAATCCACTATCATTTGGTAGTTTGATAACTAATCTAGTAAATATATGTTTCCAGAATGATTTTGTTTAGATAATAAATACTATGTAAAGGGCAAGCTAAATGAAAAACTCGAACCTACTCCATTTGAGTTATTCTCTGCCCATATTCTTCCGCCATGCGCCTCTATTATCCCTTTCGAAATAAAAAGTCCTAGGCCTGTACCGTGACTAGATGTAGTGACGAACTTTGAGAAAAGTTTTTGCATTATTTCCGGAGTTATACCGTATCCTGTATCCATTATAGTAACAACTGCCTCCTTATCATTATTAGCATTATTATTACTACCATTGGCTATGCTGGTATTTATGGTTACGGTACCATTTTTAGTATATTTAATTGCATTATTCAACAAGTTTGAAAGTACTTGATGAATTCTGTCTTTATCGGCATACACAAAAATTGTTTCTTTGGGTTCAAAAATTATCTTAACATTACTGTTGTTTCCATCATCATAACCATTTTCAACATCATTTATTACGTTTTTAATCTTCTCATTGAGATCAATCTTAGATTTGGAAATTTTTAATAAACTGCTTTCAATTTTGGAAACGTCTAATATATCACAAGACAATCTTTGCAGCCTTTTTGCATTCCTCATTATAACATCAAGTAGCTTGGATTGATGTGAATCAGTTACGTAATCTCGTAAAACATCAGCAAGTCCAAGGATAGGTTGGATGGGAGTACGCAATTCATGAGCGGCCATATTTATAAACTCCTTCTGTATCTTATCATGCTGCCTTAATTGCTCGTTAGCATTCTGTAATGACAGGTTAGATTTTCTCAGCTGTTTGGACATGATACCCAGTTGGATATTTGTTTTATTCAGGGCATTCGTTCTCTTGATAACCTCTTTTTCCATTGTATTGTTCCATTTGAGCAGGAATATTACCAAGGATCCTACAGATACAAAAACGGCGACCAGTAATGAGTAACCCTTTAGTCTGTCCGTAAATAGTGTATCCGATATTTTTGAAAAAATAGCTTTAGTTGGCGTTACTATTTGCAGAAAATATGTTGGAGTGTTCTGTACCAAAATGGGTTGTCCTGTATTTATTCTATCGGATCTGCCATAATCATATACGCCATAGTTAGGATGCCCTTTGAGAAGACTTCCGGTCAGATTGTTTAGAATCTCGTTATGTCCAATGAAATTCTGTACTGTTGTACCAAAAAAATTCTTTCCGACTAGGTTCCTGTCAGCACCAACAGCAAGGATCGTCCCGTTCTTATCATATATGACCAAAAATTGGGAATTGACATCGTGAACATTTCCATATCTCGCAAAAAATTTTTCTGTTGGTATCGTTGCGCCAATTAGTCCCATGTATTGATTATTATCCCTATTGATAACAGGTACTCCGATGTAGATTGTGTAAATGCCTTGCCTTTCAAAACCTTTAGAAAACACTGGTTTTAGATCTCGTTTAGCTTCCTTTACCCATTCTCTTTGTGAAAAATCTGCTCCAAGATATTCATCCGTACTTGATTGAGACAGACCACTAGTAACCATATCATTCTTATCCAGTACAAAAATTTTGTCTATGACATCATCTATTATTTTGTACTTTTCTTGGATAAGCTGATTAGTTTTTTCTGAATTGATATCACCCGCCTGGATGTACCCCGAGCTTGTCAGACCATCAAGAACCGTCATAACTAACGTCAGATCTGAACCTATATGTTGAGATAGACTTTTTGAAGCAGCTCGCTGTCTTTCAATCTGTTCTGTTATGAGACTACTTTGGACATTATTCTCTGTTACAGTTTGGATGTAATAGAATAATGCAAATGAGAATATGACTATTGAGATCACAGATACAATCCCAATTTTGTAAATCCTTGGCAGCGAGAAGAGCATATGATTACACCATATTAATAGAACATGATACTAATTTCCTTTTCCTTTGCTGATAGTAGGTTTACTTCGTAGATATTATATCTAAAATGGAAAAGTCCAAGAAATATTGAAATTAAAAGACTGTTACTTTTCAGCGCCAACTTTTTGGCACTTTATAATCAGCAATTGGGGAACAATTTTCAAATAATTGTGTATTTGCATGGCACCTTTCATCTCGCCTTATTTTACTGAGTCCTAGAATCATGCTTATTCCAGTCAGCTGATATTTTTCCTTACTACTTTAATAAATTTCTCTTTCTCCACAGGCTTTTGTATCAGTTGTTCTTGTCGTAATTCAGGAATCAATGTTAAAATCTCATCAACTATTTCAAGACATGTGGCAAAGACTATCTTTACATTATCATTTATTAGTCTTAATTTGTGATACAGTTGAAAACCGTTGATTTCCGGCATTCTTATGTCGCTAATCACCAGGTCATAAGAGTAGGGATCTTCATTTGTATAATGCCTAAGTGCCTCGCGTGGACTTGAAAACGATTTGACTTCAAATCCTGCGTGGATTAGAAATTTTTCTAATACAAATAGATCATCTACTTCATCATCTATAAGTAAGATTTTCGGAACTCTGGAGGATTTCACTCTATTAATTACGAATTTTCTTATTTCATGAAAAGAGTTTAGAGTCTCAACAGGCGCGATAATTGTCTGCTTAATTCTTGATAATGAATAGATAGGATAAGAGAACTTTGCTTCTCCACAATCATAACTATCGATTTCTTTAAACGAATATGCGTCTTTAAGTTGCTTGAATGATCTTAATATGTGAAATAAATCGTTGCCTACTACAATACCATTAGGTTGTGCCCATAAATTCATTTTAGAGCAAACGTTTACTGTCGATCCGACGAGATCCTCACTATTGAATCCTTCGAAGCGAGTTCGCTCCAGTTTTCCAAAATCTGCGCTAATCCTATATCTGATTGTAGGTAGTCGCTGCTCCATAAGCATTGCATTTATGGCAAACCGCTCTTCTATCTGAGCAGAGCAACATTCCAAAACATTTTCAAATGCCTGAATATTGGTAATGTCTACCGTGTTCGGAAAGTAAGAGATTATTCCATCACCGACAGTTTTGATTATATTTGCTCGATATTTCTTGAGGACAATTGCAATTCTATTAAGAAATATCTCGTAGAATTTTCTAATGTCTTTAGAACTTCCTATTGTTGATACTATACTCGTAGAACCTACAATGTCTATCACACTCACGCAGACTTTCTCTGAATAATCAGCAAATGGAACTTTACCTGAATCATTTTGTTCATCATGAAAAGCCAAGAGGTTCGGGCGACCAGAACTAGCCTCACCTTGATTTGTTTTATTGCTTCCTATTACATCAGGGAGTGTCTTATTCTCATGAAATAAATTGCGGGCCTCATTCTTACCAACCGATACGTCCATTAGTAGATGTTACTCTTTTTTGCTTTTTAAACAATGCTTACTTTCCAAATACTGATCGTTGGATAATTTTTTCACACACATCAGCCAGAAAGTGCGTTTTCAAACTAAATACAATATTAATACCTGGAAATTATACACCGAGTGCCATTTTAATAACCTTGATAAAATTTTCTCTGTCAACAGGCTTCTTAATAATATCTTGAAATTCTATGTCTGGGAGGATGCTAGTTAGTTCTTTTGCAGCATCAAGAGCCGAGGCAAACAAAATCTTGGAAGATGGGTTCATTGCCTTCATACTTTGATATAGCTGGAGACCATTAAGATTTTCCATCCTTATATCAAGTACAACTAGATCATAAAGTCTCGGATTTGAGGCGAAATCTCTTAGTGCCTCATAAGAATCCGCAAAAGTGCTTACTTTGAATCCTGCATAGGACAGAAACGATTCGTATGTTAAAAGTACGTCAGGCTCATCATCAACAACCATAATGTTTTGATTGTCGGTAATAGCTTGATCTAACTTTTTACCTGATTCTAACGTAGAAGAGTTTGAACTCATATCATATGATGAATTATTCTGGAAATCAGAAGATGGTTGATTCAATAACCTTTTCATAACATTCCTTCCTGTTTCAGTTATCGAAACCTCAGAACTTACCTTTATCCATCCGAGAACTTTCAACATCTGGATGTATCTCAAACATACGTTGTAATTTAATCGAGTTTTTGTGGCCAAGGTGGTCTTTTTTAGCGAACCGTCATTGAATAATGTGCATAGAATCCTTTTTGTAACATCAAAAGAAAATGAACCGAGGTTCTCTGCCATTTATAATTATGAATCATCTCCACTATATGAAATTTCCTTATAGGATCCTATATCCCAACACCGCTCCCTGAATTTTAAGCAAAATTTCGCTACGCTAGAACGGTATCCCCACACACAACTGCAAATACTAGTTCTAGTTTCTTTACCTCTAATCTTATATCATTGTAATATATGATAATTACAAAAATATTTGGAATTTAAGTAGCTCCTTACTATTGGATAGTAATTATAATATTATACAAAAAATTTAGCTTAAATGACTTCGTACTCATACAGAAGCTATAGTCGAACAATCCGGTTATTGTGAATTGAGTCATACAGAGAAGTTTAACTAATAGTTTGGTATCTCATAGTATCACCTCCAGAAATATTGCGAATTGGGCAAAATGAGTCAAGGTTGCAGTAATATGGTTTATTGATAATAATTTTAGTTATTGAATATCTGTCTATTGTGACTAATGAGAGTTCCCACTGAGGGAACTATAATGTCTCATTCTTTATAAACATCTTTTTAAATCTAAGATTGCGATATTACTCATTGTTCTCTCAAGAATTAGAATTTTTGCCATTGTTTATTATGCTTGTTCATGTGGCATTGTTCAGAACAAAAATAGTCGTCACACATATAACAATATGTGGGATAGTCCTGCAGCTTTTTGCCGCAGCTTGAACAAGTTACTGACATATCCAATGCTATTATCAATTATCAATATACCTTCGTTCAATAGAAAGTTTGCTGTTATGATATACCCTTTATTTGAGGATAATTGGATCTGTGTTAAATACAATAGCCACAAATTACTAACTTTCCTAAAACACGAAATATTATCATTTAGCCAGAAAGTGGAAACATGTATTCGTATGATAAATTTTACTAAGTTTGCCAATTTTGAGCTCATATCTTTTAAAATATCAGTCACGTTATAATGAGTCATGAAAATAGGAATCATTGGCGCAGGGGATGTAGGTGGAACACTCGGGAAAAGTTGGAGACAGAGAAAGCATGAAGTCATGTTCGGGGTCCGTAATCTTCAATCTCAGAGTGTTCAAAGACTTGCTCAGATGGATAAAAGCTTAAGATTCGGAGATATCAATGAAGCTGTGGCATTTGGAGATGTCATTCTTTTTGCTATACCATGGACCTCTGTTGAAGAAACAATACGTAAATCAGGGAACTTGTCCGGTAAGATAGTGATTGATCCCACTAACCCTCTAACCCCGGACTTAAAGCAACTCGCTCTGGAGGATACTTCAGTAGCTGAAAGGATTGCAGATTTGGCAAAAGGTGCTAAAGTTGTAAAGGCCTTTAATACGATTGGGGCCAAGACATTAGATAATTTGATATTTGGTTCCGATAGAGCGGATCTTTTCATCTGCGGTGATGATACTCCTTCCAAAAAAGTCGTAGGTGAATTGGCAACTGATATTGGATTTGATGTTGTTGATGTTGGATCTCTTGCAAACGCTCGAATGTTAGAAAATCTGGCTCTCCTCTGGATAGAGCTGGCCCTCCGACAACAGTTAGGACCAAACATTGCTTTCAAACTATTGAGAAGGAAGGCAGAATATTAGTCTGTGAGTCCATTTAATATCAAAATAGTTTATACTAGTCAGATCTTCCTGGAGCAACTTAGATATAAATAGTTGCAGAGCCTTACAATACTATGTCCAGATTCTCTTTTTCAGTTGCATTATCAATAATGATTAGCTCGATGGTATTCATCCCTAGCTATACTGGATTTGTCGAAGGACAATCAGCTAAACCTGTAACAAATGTTTCGAACCTAGCTTTATCCGAGGACATGAAAAAGGTCACCTTGCAGAATAAGACGGTACAGTATTTTGAGGATGCTCAGGGATATTTGGTATATCCTGTTTCATCAAGTGATAGTCAAGGCAAGCTGCCCGCTGTTGTGATGATTCATGAATGGTGGGGTGTAAATCAAAATATCAAGGATATGGCAAATCTGCTGGCCAAACAGGGATTTGTTGTATTGGCTGCCGATCTTTACCATGGAAAAGTTGCAGACAATCCTCAACGTGCAATGGAGCTGGTGCAGATGGCAAGAAATAATCAAAATAATTCCATCGCTAATCTTCAGGAAGCAGTAAAATATTTGAGTTTGGTCTCTAATGTAGATAGCACAAAAATAACATCATTGGGTTGGTGTTTTGGTGGTGGTCAATCCTTACAATTGGCGCTGAACAGCCAGGAACACCCACTAGCGGCAACCATTCTTTATTATGGAACTCCATTGGTGACGGATAAACAATCCCTGTCAAAGATAAAATGGCCTGTATTGGGCCTATTTGGTGACAAGGATGAGGCCATCCCAATGGGAGAGGTGAACCAATTTAGAACTTCGTTGAACCAAAGTGGAATTACAAATGAGATACACATATACAATGGAGTCGGACATGCTTTTGCAAATCCCTCCGGAGATAACTATGCTCCAAAAGAGACTGCAGACGCCTGGCAAAAGACCTTATCTTTTCTGAAGAAATATGTGATAGAGACGTAATTTGAATTGAGATTTATGCTTCGCTAATTTAGACAAATATGAAAACCTTGTTATTAGAATGAAAGGCTAAACATACATGCAATTAGAACTGGTAGAACCGATGTCCAAAAACTAGATATACTGGGATAAGGGTCTGAAAACATGTATTTGATCATTACCGTCCTATCATTAGTTTTATTCTTTGTCGCGTTTTTGGTAATTTGTTCCGCAGACTACAAAATTCATGGTCAAAACGCGACAATTGCTGGACCCAAGGTAACAGATTCCAATCTTAAGGTAGAGTTAGTTGCTCGCAACCTTGATTTCCCAACTGCTATTGATTTTTTAGGAAATGATGATCTTTTGCTAACAGAGAAAGATACTGGCAATGTATATGAAATAATTAATGGCAACATTACTGCGCCTTTAATTCATCTGAATGTGACCACCAGAGACGAACGTGGATTACTGGGTCTAGCTATATCAGGAAATGTAAATAACGGTTCAAAAGACAATACATTCGTTTATCTTTACTATACCCTATGTGGAAAAGATAAAGCTACTGATTCTAAGAAGTGTGGCAATTATGTATACAGATATGAACTTGATGCAAAAGACAATAAACTCGTAGCTCCCAAATTAATTGCAAGTCTACCTGGATTGCCAGGTCCAAGTCATAACGGAGGCAAACTTTTGATGGATAAGGAGAAAAATCTTTTTGTTACTATCGGTGATCTACAAACAACTAAATTCAATCAAAACAAGACAGGTTATGATACCAAAGCACAGAATATCATAAATGGCACTTTTCCTGACGGTCGTGGAGGAATACTTCGAATAACCCAAGATGGCAAACCAGTTGGAAATGGAACACTTGGTGTTGATTATCCCCTTAATCTATACTATGCATATGGAATAAAAAATAGTTTTGGAATAGGTCTTGATCCAGTAACGGATAATTTATGGGATACAGAGAATGGCCCTCAATTCGGAGATGAAATAAACCTTGTTAAGCCAGGTTTCAATAGTGGATGGGAAAAAGTTCAGGGAATTTGGAAATTAAACCAGACAAGAGAAAAAGATGGCATTTTTGACAATTCCACCAAAGGAGTAGAATTTGTAAATTTCAGCGGTAAAGGAAAATACAGCAATCCAGAGTTTGTGTGGGACAAACCAGTTGCTCCAACTGCACTTGCATTTCTAGACTCTGATAAACTAGGTCAGCAGTATACAAATGATATTTTTGTGGGTTCCGCAAAAAAAGGAACGCTTTTTCATTTTGATCTCAAACCCGATAGAGAGTCACTAGATCTAATCGGTGATCTTGCAGATTTGGTATATAGCAAGAAAGATGACTATAGCCAAATAGTGTTTGGCGAAAATTTTGGAGTTGTCACTGATTTAAAAGTAGGACCTGACGGCTATTTGTATGTGGTCTCAGGCTCCGGAGAAACTGGCAAGGGAGCTATATACAAAATAGTTCCAAACTTGAAATAATTTCTTATTTTCCGATTGAATAATCATTATTGAATTGAGTTTGCTGTTGCTTTGATTGAACTAATTATGTTCCTGTTCCTGAGTTTTATGTAGATTTTGAGTTTTTTTATAGCAAAAATCATCATACTAAAGTAACTTCAATCAAGCGGCAGTAATTGACGAAACCACTGGCCTGAAAACTTGTATACGATAGTTGCCAGTATCTGCTACATATACAAGACCGGTTTTCATATCTACTCCAATTCCCTCTGGTAGAATAAATTGATTAGCCGCCTTACCCTGTGAACCAAATTTTGTCAGAAATGTTCCGTTAACGGTGAATACTTGTATTCTGTTATTGTTCTTGTCCGTGACATATATGTTGTCATTTTTATCAATTGACAGCCCTGCGGGTCCATTAAATTCGCCATCTCCGATGCCCTTAGAACCCCATTTTGAGATAAACTCGCCTTCTTTAGTGAATTTTTGTATCCGATGATTTCCAAAATCAGCCACATAAACATTATCCTTTGAATCAATGATGACGCTTTCTGGTTTTGATAACTGACCGTCATTTGAACCTTGTTCAGACCACTTCATAATAAATTTACCATCACCTGTAAATTTCTGAACGTTTGCTAAATCCCTATCACTTACATAAACGTTTCCTTCAGAGTCGACGGCCGGGACATGTGGATGTAGGAATTGTCCATCTGCTTCTCCCTTGGTTCCCCATGTAGTAACAAAAGTACCGTTAGCTGTAAATTCTTGGATACGATAGTTGAATTGATCACTCAAGTAAATCTTTCCTGAAGGTACAATACTCAAAGCTGAAGCCTTATGGATTTGACCATTCTCTTCCCCATAAGTTCCCCACTTTGTCAGGTAATTGCCTTTGGTATCAAAAACTTGAATCCTATGGTTAGCGTAGTCAGCAACGTACACACGACCATTAAGGGCATCCACATCGTTCTGTCCATCAAATCTCCCGTTACCCTTACCGAATGAACCCCACATATTAACAAAAGTAAACCCTTTGTCTAAGGAGGTGGATATCTCTACTGGTTTATCACCAATTCCTGCTGCGGTTAATGGCAAATCACTTTTGTTTTGTTCCTCGTTTATGGAATTCTCAACTATATTTGGCTTATCTTGTATGTCACCGGTTCCTACAAATTCAGTGTTCCCATCTACAAATATATCAACTCTATCACTAGCCGAGTTACCTTTATCGTCTTTTGCAATGATTTCAAAGGTTAATTTGTCATCGTTTTTGGTAACCTGAGGAACTGTTACTTCGAACATCAAGTTGGTTATATTTCCTCCTATCTGTGGTGCTATGTTAGAGGCAATTGTTTGTGAGGATATGTGAGCGTCTTCTGGCCCTATAGGTTCTCCTCCCGTTTGCTTCCATGTGAAAGATAACTTCTGGTTACCAGAATCATGAATTGAAGTTCCGTTAATTTTTACTAATGATCCTTCTTCCGCCCTTTGATTCTGTTCGGTGTTCAGATTCACTCTAATCAAACCATTGTTATCATTCGGACTATTCTCTAACTCTTGTATCTGAGCTGCTTCAGTATCATTTTCTACAAGGTTTTCTACTGATGGTGTATCGTCAGTAGTATTGTCAGATACTGTGAGTTCAGATGGTGTATCGTCAGTAGTATTGTCAGATACTGTGAGTTCAGATGGTGTATCGTC
>Ga0207648_10000840_pt1 | contig 34588 bp, 30 predicted proteins | sample KBSMisM32_FD_184310 | JGI IMG/M metagenome (GOLD analysis project Ga0207648, IMG submission 184310) | Miscanthus rhizosphere microbial communities from Kellogg Biological Station, Michigan, USA - KBS Miscanthus M3-2 (SPAdes) (version 2) | ecosystem: Host-associated > Plants > Roots >... | reverse complement strand
CGGTCGGCGAAGGAGAACACGATGTCCATGTCGTGCTCGATCAGCAGCACGGTGACGTCGGCGGGAAGCGCCGCGACGGTCGCCAGGATCTCGTGCCGCTCGTCGTCGGGGACGCCGGCCGCGGGCTCGTCGAGCAGGAGCACGCGCGGGCGGCAGGCGATGGCAAGCGCGATCTCGAGCAGCCGCTGCTTGCCGTAAGGCAGATTGCCGGTGCGCTCGTACATCGCGTCGGTGAGATGAAAGCGCTCGAGCAGTTCGACGATCTCAGCGACCACCGCGGGGCTGCTGCCGACCACCCGCCACCATTGCGCCCCCAGCCCCATGCGCTCCGAGATCGCGAGCCCGATCGTCTCCAGCGGCGTGAGGTCGGGGAACAACTGGTTGATCTGAAACGTGCGCGCCAGGCCGCGCCGCACCCGCCGGTAGGATTCGAGCGACGTGATGTCGGCGCCTTCGAGCAGGATGCGCCCGGAGGACGGCCGCAGCACGCCGGTGAGCAGGTTGATCACCGTGGTCTTGCCGGCCCCGTTGGGGCCGATCAGCGCGTGGCGGGCCCCCTTCTCGATCTTGAGCGAGAGCCCGGCGACCGCGGTGAGGCCGCCGAAATGCTTCTCCAGGCCCACGGTTTCGAGCACGGGGGCCATGGTCAGCGCCCCTTGCCCGGGGGCACCGGGACCGCAGCGCTGCCCCCCGTGAACCGGCGCAGCATGCCTGCAGCGAGTGCGCGCACGCCCCCAGTCCACGACCCGAAGCGGTCACGGCCGACCAGCACGATCAGGACCAGCACGAGCCCGATCCAGAACTGCCAATATTGTGGTGTCAGGTTTGCGATCCAGTCCTGCATCAGCTTGAAGATCACGGCCCCGATCAGTCCGCCGTAGAGATAGCCGGTGCCGCCGATGATCAGCACCAGCAGCAGGTCGGCGGAGCGCTCGAAGGAGAACACGTCGAGCGAGGCGAAGGCGGTGGTCTGCGCCAGCAGCGCTCCGGCCACGCCCGCGTAGAAGGCGGCGAGCGTGTAGACGGCGACCAGCCGGGCGTTGACCGAAATGCCGATCGAGGACGCCCGCAGCGAATTGCCCTTGATCGCGCGCAAGGACAGTCCGAACGGGGAATAGACGATGCGCCGCGCGAGCACGAACAGGACGAACAGGACGAACAGGCAATAGACGTAGGCGACATGCCCGAAGATGTCGAAGTCGAACATCCCGAGGATGGGTCCCACGATGACGCCCTGGAGGCCGTCGGCGCCGCCCGTGAGCTGCGGGATCTGGTTGGCGATCTCGCGCATGATGAGCGCGACGCCAAGCGTCACCATCAGCCGCGTGAGATCGGAGCCGCGCAGGACCAGAAAGCTGGTGGCGAAGCCGAGCACGGCGGCGCACAGGCCGGACACCAGGAGCGCAAGCACCGGCTCGGTCACGACGCCGTACTTGGCCAGGAGCGCGCCGGCATAGGAGCCCAGACCGAAGAACGCGGCATGACCCAGCGATATGATCCCGGCATAGCCGAGAATGAGGTCGAGCGAGAGCGCGAACAAGGCGAGCCAGGCGATCTCGGTGAGGATCAGGTGCCGCCCGGGCAGCAGGAACACGCTCGCCACCGCCGCCAGCCAGAAGACGTATTCGAGCGGGCGCCAGCGCGCGCGCGCCGCGAGATAGTGGGCTACCTGGTCCTCGACAGGCGACGACATGCGGCCCTCGGCGCTACTTGCCGCTCGCGCGGGCGAACAGGCCCTGCGGACGCAACAGCAGGACGATGATCATGATGGTGTAGATCACGAAGGCCCCGAACTTGGGGACGTAGTATTTGCCGGCCACGTCGGCGACACCGATCAGCAGCGAGGCGACGAACGGTCCGGTGATGCTCGAGGTGCCGCCGACTGTCACCACGATCAAAAAATAGACCATGTATTTGAGCGGAAAGGTCGGATCGAGGCCGAGAATCTCGGCCCCGAGCGCCCCGCCAAGACCGGCAAGGCCAGACCCGAAGGCGAAGGTCAGGGTGAAGACCGCATTGACGTTGATGCCGAGGCCGCGCGCGACCCGCGCGTCGTCGACCGACGCGCGCAACCTGCTGCCGAATCGGGTGCTCGAGAGGATGAGCTGCAGGCCGACCGTGAGCAGCCCGCAGACGACGATGATCAGCAGCCGATAGCGCCCCACGCCGATGCCGAAGATTTCGAACCGCCCCTGCAGCACACTGGGGATCTCGATGAAAACCTGCTGCGAGCCCATCACGTAGTCGACGGCGGCGACCGACATGAAAACCAGGCCGATGGTGAACAGCACCTGGTCCAGATGGCTCTTGTTGTAGACGTGCACATAGAGCGTGCGCTCGAACAGCGCGCCGATCAGCGCGGTGACGATGAAGGCGATGGGAAGCCCGGCGAAGAACGGCACGCCGGCGCGGTTGACCAGGACGAGCGTGATGTAGCCGCCCGCCATGGCGAACGAGCCATGGGCGAGGTTGACGAAATTCATCAGTCCGAGCGTGACCGACAGCCCGCATGCCAGCACGAACAGCAGCATGCCATAGGCAATCCCATCGAACAGAATGGTCAGCATGGCTGCGCGTCGTCCCCCCGTCGACGGTCCTTACCTTATACTGACGGCGGCACGGTGAGCGATGCAAGCCCGCTCCCGGCCGCCGTTGACTTGTGCCGTCCCGATCCGTCGCGATCCCGGAGCGGCGGTGGACCGCGTCCGGGCCACGAGCCCGAGATCCGGCGTCCGCTACTTCTTCATCTTCAGCGGATCCTTGACCGCATCGAAGGTCGCGAACTCGACGTTGTAGAGCTCGCCGCCGACCTTCTCCACCTTGCCGATGTAGATGTTCTGGACGATGTCGCGGGTGTCAGGATCGATCGAGATCGGGCCGCGCGGGCTCTCCCATTTCATGCCCTTCATCGCATTGACCAGGGCGTCGCCGTCGGTCTTGCCGCCGGTCTTCTTGAGCGCTTCATAGATCAGGTGCATGCCGTCGTAGCCGCCGAGCGAGATGAAGTTCGGGCGGTAATTGTTCGCCTTCTTGAAGGCGGCCACGTATTCCTTGTTGGCCGGCGAATTGTGTGCGGCCGAATAGATGCCGGCGGTGACCACGCCCAGCATGGCGTCGCCCATCCCGGCAAGGTCATTGTCGTCGACAATGTCCCCCGGTCCGATCAGCTTGATGCCCGCCTTGTCGAGCCCGCGTTCGGTGAACTGCTTGGCGAAGGTCCCGGCCTGGCCGGCCGGCACGAACACGAACAGGGTGTCGGGGTTGAGATCGCGCGCGCGCTGCAGGAACGGCGCGAAATCGGGATTGGCGAGCGGCACCTTGATGGTCTCGACCACCTGACCGCCGGCCTTGGTGAAGGCGTCGGTGAACACGGCGGTGGCTTCGGCGCCAGGGGCCCAGTCGGATTGCACGATCACGACTTTCTTGCTGCCGTTCTTCGCCGCCCATTCCGCGATGATGCCGGACTGTTGCCCCAAGGTGAAACTGGTGCGCACCATGTAGGGGTTGTTGGGATTGATCACGCCCGACGTGCCCGACACCATCACGACGTTGGCGGTCTTGCCCTGGGTCGACAACGGCCCGATCGCCATGGCGCTCGGGGTGAGCGCGGAGCCGACGACCGCGACCTTCTCGTTGACGATGAATTCCTGTGCCAGCCGCTTGGAGTTGTCGGGCACGCCGGCGTCGTCCTTGACGATGAGGTCGATCTTCTTGCCGGCGACGGTGGAGCCGTGCTTGTCCATGTAGAGCTTGGCACCGGCCTGGACCTGCTTGCCGACCGGCGCGAGCCCGCCCGTCAGCGGCAGCACCAGGCCGATCTTCGCCGTGTCCTGGGCAGCGGCGCCGGTGGACGCCAGCGCGCCCGCAGCCAATGCAATTGCGATCTTACGCAGCATGAGGTTTCCTCTCTGGGTGGTTCTTTGGGGGCAATCTATATCGGAACAGGCCGCGGGTCATGGCACAAAAAACGGACTTTGCGGACTGTGCGACAAGTGCGCGCACGCTCGCGGCAGCGCGCGCTTGCAGGCCAAGCGGACGCCGGTCGGCGGCCGGAACGCCGGCTCACATCGAGGTCTGGAGCGCACGCGGACGTGCGGCGCCAGAACCATGGAGCCGGCAAGGAGAGGCCCCGGACGCGACAGCCGCGTCCGAGGCCCTGATGAAACCGAACGATCCGAAGCGGCTTACTTTTTCGCGGCCTTGACCGGATCCTTGACCCCTTCGACGGTCGCGAACTCGACGTTGTAAAGCTCGCCGCCGACCTTCTCGACCTTGCGGATGTAGATGTTCTGCACGATGTCGCGGGTATCGGGATCGATCGAGACCGGGCCGCGCGGGCTCTCCCAGGCCAGTCCCTTCATGGCGGCGATCAGCGAAGGCCCGTCGGCCTTGCCGCCGGTCTTCTTCAGCGCCTCGTAGATCAGGTGCATGCCGTCATAGCCGCCGACCGCCATGAAGTTCGGCCGGAAGCCGGCGGCCTTCTTGAAGGCCTCGACGAACGCCTTGTTCATCGCGGAGGGATGTGCCGAGGAGTAGAGATGTGCGGTCACGGTGCCGATGACCTGATCGCCCATGGCATTGAGCAGATCGTCGTCGGTCACGTCGCCCGGGCCGATGAGCTTGACGCCGGCCTTGTCGAGCCCGCGCTCGACAAACTGCTTGACGAAGGCGCCGCCCTGCCCGGAGGGCACGAACACGAAGATGGCGTCGGGCTTGGCGTCGGCGGCGCGCTGCAGGAACGGCGAGAAATCGGGATTGGCGAGGGGAAAGCGGACGGTCTGGAGCACCTCCCCGCCGGCCTTGGTGAAGGCGTCCTTGAACGAGTTCTCGGCGTCGATGCCGGGAGCATAGTCGGACACCATGGTGACGACCTTCTTGATGCCGTTCTTGGCCGCCCATTGCGCCATCGGGACCGTCGACTGCGCCAGCGTGAAGCTGGTGCGCGTGATGTAGGGCGACGCCTCGGTAATGGCAGAGGTGCCCGCGGCCATCACAAGCTCGACCGACTTCGACTGGGTCGCGAGCGGAGCCGCCGCCATCGCCGCCGGCGTCACGCCGAAGCCCGCGATGACGCTCACCTTGTCATTGACGATGAGTTCCTGGGCGAGACGCTTGGTGTTGTCGGGCACCGCGCCGTCGTCCTTGAGAATCACCTCGATCTTCTTGCCCGCAACGGTCGCGCCATGCTGCTGCATGTACAGCTTCACGCCGGCGTCGATCTGCTTGCCGGTCGAGGCCTGCGGCCCGGTCATCGGCAGAATGAGACCGATCTTCACGCTGTCCTGTGCGAACGCGCTGCCCGCGAACAACGTTGCGAGCGCGAGCGACGCGATTCCTAAAACTGAGTTTCTAAGACACATTCCTGATTCCTCCGGGATCTTGCTTGTCAAACGTCGTATGCGGACGGCCCCACCGCGCTCGCGGCGCGGTACGGATACTTCGCCACCCGATCTGGGCGCGGTCTTGATGCCTGCGTTTTAGGCGTGGGCCTTGCGCTGCGGGTCGATGATCTGCTCGAGCTTGCCGAGGACGTGCATGCAGGGAAGCACCTGCTGGAGGCTCGCGTTCGGCTCGCGCTTTTCCCTGATCGCGGCGATGAATTCGCGGTCCTCCAGCTCGATGCCGTCCATGGAGACATCGACCTTGGACACGTCGATCTTGTTATCCTTGCCGTCGCTGAGATCGTCGTAGAACGCCTTGTAGGTGCCGTTGTCGCAGATGTAGCGGAAGAACGAGCCGAGCGGCCCGTCGTTGTTGAACGACAGCGAGAGCGTGAGGATCGCGCCCGACGGCACCTTCGCCACGATGCCCATGTCCATGGCAATTCCGAGCTGCGGATGGATCGGCCCCTGCACCGCATAGCAATCGGAAATCGTCTCGCCGGCCTGGTACTGGAACAGGTCGATGGTGTGGGCGGCGTGATGCCACAGGAGGTGGTCGGTCCAACTGCGCGCGTTACCCGCCGCGTTGATGTTCTTGCGGCGGAAGAAATAGGTCTGCACGTCCATCTGCTGGATCTTGAGCTCACCCTTCTCGATGCGCTTGTGAATCCACTGATGACTGGGGTTGAAGCGGCGCACGTGCCCGCCCATCGCCACGACGCCGGTCTCCTTGGCGATCTTCACCAGCTTTTCGGCGTCTTCGACGCTGTCGGTGACCGGGATCTCGACCAGCACATGCTTGCCGGCGCGCATCACCTGTTCGCCCTGCCGGAAATGCATCTTGGTCGGCGTGGTGAGAATGACCGCATCGGCGCGTTTGATGCCCTCGGACAGGTCGCCGGTGTGATGGGGAATGCCGTATTTCTTGGCGATCTCTGCGGTGGCGTCCTGATTGCCGCCGACCAGCGAGGTCACCTCTACGCCGGAAATGCGCTTGAGCGCGTCGAGATGCTTTTGGCCAAAGGCGCCTTGGCCGGCTACGCAAATCTTCATCGTGTTCCCTTGCTCGCGATACGGTGAATGGATTTGCGGGCTGCAGCCTGCCTGCTCTTGCCCGCGGATCCGCGCTTGCTCTTGCCCGCGACCTTGCGCGTGCCGGAGGCCTTGCGCGCGTTCTCGAGAATGATGTGACCGACCGCGGTGTTCGACGCCGGCACGGTGTAGAAGCGGTAGACCTCGTCGACCTTGTCGTCGAGCGCGCCGCGCATGATCAGCCACATCACCATCTCGATGCCCTCGGCACCGGCCTCGCGCATATATTCGAGGTGCGGAATGCGCGTGAGCTTCTTCGGATCCTTGGACAGATTGTCGAGAAAGCTCTTGTCCCACTTGCTGTTGATCAGCCCGGCGCGGGGGCCGCTGATCTGATGCGACAGCCCGCCGGTGCCGAAGATCACCACCTTCAGATCCTCGGGATAGGATTCGACCGCCCGGCGGAGCGCCTTGCCCAGCATGTAGCAGCGATGCCCGGTCGGCGGCGGATACATGACGACGTTGACCGCGAGCGGGATCACCGGGCACGGCCAGGCATCCTTGGGCTGCCCGAACAGCAGGTTCATCGGCACGGTCAGGCCGTGGTCGACCTCCATCTTGTTGACGATGGTGAGATCGAACTCATCGAGAATGACAGATTGCGCGATGTGAGCGGCCAGCGCGGGATGGCCCTTGACCACCGGCACCGGGCGCGGGCCCCAGCCCTCGTCGGCGGGCGGAAACTCCGCCGCGCAGCCAAGCGCGAAGGTCGGGATCATCTCCACGGAGAAGGCGGAGGCGTGGTCGTTATAGACCACGATGGCGACATCCGGCTTGGTCTTCGCCATCCATTCCTTGGATTTCTCGAAGCCCGAGAACACCCGCTTCCAGTAGGGTTCCTCGGTCTTGCCGTTGTCGAGCGCCGCCCCGATGGCGGGAACATGCGACGAGCCTATACCTGCGATGATCTTTGCCACGGCTCACTTCCGCTTTGCTGAAGACTTGGATTTCGGCTTGGATTTCGATTTGGACTTCGATTTCGAACTGGCCTTCGATTTGGCCTTCGACGCCGAGGCGGCCTTTGACGCGGACTTCGCCCCGGCTTTGGCCTTGGCGGCCGACTTGTCCTTGCCCGAGCGGCTGCGATTGCCTTCGACCGAGCGGCCGCCACCGAGCATCATGGCGGCGTAATCCTGCTGCGAGGCGCCAGTCATCACGGCGGCGAGATGCTGGAACGAGTGGCCGTCGGTGGCGCCGAGCTTGGCGGTGAAATAGATGTTGCCGCCGAGCTCGAGCATGCGGTTGTAGTCGCGCTTGAGCACGGCCTCGGTCTGCTCCGGCGTCAGCCGGAACTTCTTCAGGTATTCCGCCTCGTTCGCCTTGAAGGCCTTGCGGTTGTCGTCCTTCATCAGCGACATGCAGAACATGTTGATGCCGAACCCCTCGCGCGAGCGCTCGGCGTCGAACACGAACGTCCCCGGGATATCGTCATAGTCCTGCTGCGTGCGTGCCATCGGCCTTCTCCATTGACAGCCGCCCGGCTGCTACGCAACCGGCGCCCGAAGCTGCCCCTGATGTCGTCGGCATCACATAGTATAGCGCAGACCACCTTGGCAACGTATGCCCTCGTTTCAGAATTAAGCGATTCTAACTCCAATAAAGCCGCATCGGGTTGTCGACCAGGAGCTGCTTCTGCAGCGCCGGCGTGGTCGCGATATGCGGGATGCGGTCGACCAGCACGCCGTCGTCGGGCGCCTCCTTCTTCATGTTCGGATGCGGCCAATCGGTGCCCCACAGCACCCGGTCGGGGAACGCATCGACCAGGCTCCTGGCGAATGGCACGACGTCGTCATAGGGCGGACCAGCGACGCTCATCCGTTCCGGACAGGTGACCTTGACCCAGAAATTCTTGTGCCGGTCCATGAGCCGGTGGAACCGCTGGTTCTCGGGATGATCGACGCCCTTCTTGACGTCGGGCGTGCCCATGTGATCGACCACCACCGTGGTCGGAAGCGAGGTGAAGAAGTCCTCGAACTCCGGCAGGTCGGGCATCTCGAAATAGATCACGATGTGCCAGCCCAGCGGCGCGACCCGCGCCGCGATCCGCTCGAGCACATCGCGCGGAGTGAAATCGACCAGGCGCTTGACGAAGTTGAAGCGCACGCCGCGCACGCCGGCGCGATCCATGGCCTTGAGCTCGCTGTCGGTGACCTCCTCGCCCACGAAGGCGACGCCGCGCGCCCTGTCGTTCGAATTTTCGAGCGCATCGACCATCGCCCGATTGTCCTTGCTGTGGCAGCTCGCCTGCACGATCACGTTCTTGTCGAAGCCGAGAAAGTCGCGCAGCGCGAACAGCTTTTCCTTGGGCGCGTCGCAGGGGGTGTATTTGCGCTCGGGAGCGTAGGGAAACCGGCTCTCCGGCCCGAACACATGGCAGTGCGCGTCGACCGCCCCCGCCGGCGGCCGGTATTTCGGCTTCGACGGGTTGGGATGGAACGGAATGTATCCTGCACTCATGGCCACCGGCAGCGTCTCCTTACGTATGAATCTCGTGCGTATGGTTCTCGGTTTTCCGCCTCGCGCGGCGCGGTGCGCGAGCCGGACCAGGGCGTCGGTCAGGCCGTGGGGTCAGACCCGTTCGAGCGCGAGCGATACGCCCTGCCCCACGCCGACGCACATGGTGGCAAGCGCGCGCTTGCCACCGCGCTTCTCCAGGCCGTGGACCGCGGTCAGCGCAATGCGCGCGCCCGACATTCCGAGCGGATGCCCGAGCGCGATCGCGCCGCCGTGGGGATTGACGTGGTCGGCGTCATCGGCGACGCCGAGCTGCCGCAGGCAGGCGAGACCCTGCGAGGCGAACGCCTCGTTGATCTCGATCAGGTCGAAATCGCCGATCTTGAGACCGAGCCGCGCCATCAGCTTGCGGGTCGAAGGCACGGGGCCGATCCCCATCACCCGCGGCGGCACTGCCGCCGACGCCATGCCGAGCACGCGCGCGCGCGGCGTGAGCCCGTGCCGCCGCGCCGCCTCCGCCGAGGCGAGGATCACGGCCGCGGCACCGTCGTTGATGCCCGAGGCGTTGCCCGCGGTGATGGTGCCGGGATTGCGCACGATCGGCTTGAGCTTGCTCAAGCCTTCGAGCGTCGTTTCCGGGCGCGGATGCTCGTCCTTCTCCACCTTCACCGGCCCGCTCTTGCCGCCGGGAACTTCGACCGCGACGATCTCCTCGGCGAAATAGCCCGATGCCATCGCCTTGCCCGCGCGCTGCTGCGAGCGCACCGCGAAGGCATCCTGGTCGGCGCGCGAGACCTGATATTCCTCGGCCACGTTCTCGCCGGTCTCCGCCATGGAGTCGACGCCGTATTGCGCCTTGAGCAGGGGATTGATGAAGCGCCAGCCGAGCGTGGTGTCGTAGACATCGGCGCTGCGCTGGAACGCCTCCTGCGCCTTGGCCATGACCAGCGGCGCGCGGGTCATCGACTCCACGCCGCCGGCGATGGCGAACTCGGTCTCGCCGCAGCGAATGGCGCGCGCGGCGTCACCGATGGCGTTGAGGCCCGAAGCACAGAGCCGGTTGACGGTCGCGCCGGGCACGGAATCGGGAATGCCCGCCAGCAGCAGCGCCATGCGCGCCACGTTGCGGTTGTCCTCGCCGGCCTGGTTGGCGCAACCGAACACGACCTCGTCGAGCGCCGCCCAGTCGACCTTGGGATTGCGTCCCATCAGCGCCCGGATCGGGATCGCGGCGAGATCGTCGGTGCGCACGCGGGCGAGCGCGCCGCCGTAGCGCCCGATGGGAGTGCGCACCGCATCGCAGAGAAAGACGTCGCCGGTGTTGCTCATCTCATGGCCTTTACGATTGAAGTCCGTGCCCGCATGCCGGCACATCGGCACGCACACACCATAGGCATCTGCTCACGCCGCATCGCCGTGCGCGCGCGCGGTACGGGCGTGCACTTCGCGCAGAACGGAAAGCTCCCGGTCGGTCGGCGCCGGCGTCTCGGTCACGTTGGCGGCGTAGCGGACGGCCCAGCCGGTATTGGCCTTGATCGCATCGCGGGTCACGCCGGGATGGATCGAGGTGACCGTCATCTCCCGGGTCGCGGGATCGGGCTCGAAGATCGCGAGATCGGTGACGAGCTTGGTCGGGCCCTTGGTCGCAAGCCCCAGCCGGGTGCGATGATCGCCGCCCTCGCCGTGGCCGAACGAGGTGACGAAGTCGAGCTTCTCGACGAAGCTGCGCGTCGATTGCCGCATGATGATGAAAATCTCGCCGCAGGCGCTGGAGATTTCAGGCGCGCCGCCGCCGCCGGGAAGCCGCGTCTTCGGCTTGCCGTAGGGCCCGACCACCGTGGTGTTGAGATTGGCGAAGCGATCGATCTGCGCGCCGCCGAGGAAGCCGACGGAAAAGCGTCCGCCCTGCAGCCAGTAGCGGAACATCTCGACCACGGGAACGGTGGTGAGCGCGGTGTCGCACAATTCTCCGTCCCCGATCGAGAGCGGCAGCACGTCGGGCTTGGTGGCGATGGTGCCGGATTCGTAGATCAGCGTGATGTCGGGCGCATGGGTGAGCCGCGCCAGGTTGCAGGCCGCCGACGGCATGCCGATGCCGACGAAGCAGATGTCGCTGTTGCGCAGCGCGCGGGCCGCCGCGATGGTCATCATCTCGTTGGCGTTGTAGGCCATCGCGTCCTCATTCCGCCGCGTTATTTGCCCGCGCGGCCTGCTGCGGCCGGGAATGCACGGCGAACGCGTCCGGACCCTGCTCGAGCACGTTCGCCTTCATCCAGGCGAGAAAGCCGTCGCGGTCGCGCGAGATCGCGTCCCAGGCCTTGTAGAACGCGTTGTCGCGCTTGTAGTAGCCGTGCGCGTAGGAAGGATGCGCACCGCCCGGCACGCAGGCGATCGCACCGACGGTCCAGCTCGGCAGGATCACCGCGTTGGGGCTACGCTCGCCGAAGTCGTCGACGATCTCCTCCACCGTGACGAGCGAGCGCTTCGCCGCCAGCACCGCCTCCTTCTGCACGCCGACGATGCCCTCGATGAACACGTTGCCGGCACGATCGGCCTTGAGCGCGTGGATCACGGCGACGTCCGGCCGGATCGCCGGCACCGCGGCGAGCCGCTCGCCGGTGAACGGGCAGGTGATGTACCTGATGTTGGGGTTCACCGTCGGCAGATCGACGCCGAGATAGCCGCGAAAGACCGCGAGCGGCAACCCGGCCGCGCCCGCCTCGTAGGCGTTGGCCATGGCGGCGTGCGAATGCTCCTCGATCGTGATCGGCCCCGGCCAGCCGTTCTCGTAGGCGTCGCGGAAGCGATGCAGCGAGCCGACACCGGGGTTGCCCACCCAGGAGAACACCAGCTTGTCGGCGCAGCCCATGCCGATGAGCTGATCGTAGATGAGGTCCGGCGTCATCCGGATGAGGGTGAGATGCCGGCGGCGCTGGCGGATGACCTCGTGTCCCGCCGCATACGGAATGAGATGGGTGAACCCCTCCATGGCCACGGTATCGCCATCCCGGATGGTCGATTCGACGGCCTCGGCGAGGGACAGGAAACGGGACATACCGGCACTTCCCAATGATCGCGGGTTCATTTAGGGGTCATGCCCGGCAGGGTCAAATACCGCGCACGCGCGGCGGGGATGCGGATGATGATATCGCAGACGCCGATCTTCACGATCCACGCCGAGCTCGGCGACATCAGGCATTTCGGGCAGACGCCGTACGGCGAGCGCCGCGTGATCGACATTCTCGGCGGCCGCATCGATGGGCCGCGGCTCCAGGGCCGGATCCTGCCCGGCGCCGACTGGCAGATCGTGCGGCCGGACGGCGCCACCGACCTGCAGGCGCGCTACGGGATCGAGACCGATCACGGCACCCGCGTCCTCGTCACCAGCGACGGGCTGCGTCACGGCCCGCCCGAGGTGCTCGCGGCGCTGGCACGCGGCGAGGCGGTCGACCCCTCGCGCTATTATTTCCGCACCCTGATGCGGTTCGAGACCGCGGACCCGACCCTGGCCTGGCTCAACCGCATCCTGGCGCTCGGGACCGGCGCGCGCGAGGCGCGCGCGGTGCGGCTCGACGTGCATGAAGTGGTGTGAGCGCTTGACCCCTTTTGGGGGAAATGTCACCGAACCCACGTGAGATGCGAGATTTGAGGATCGCGGTGGGCAAATCCGGTAGCGGCTTCGACGTGCGACTGCCGCGGTCGCTGAAGGCCGAACGCCACGGCGACGTCGCGGTTCTGCTCCTGGCGCGTCCGGAAAAGCGCAACGCCATCGACGACCCCACGGTGTTCGGTATCGAGGCGTTCTTTGCCGGCGTGCCGGACGGGGTCAAAGCCGTCGTGCTGGCGGGCGAAGGCGACCATTTCTGCTCGGGCCTCGATCTCGGCGAACTGAGCGCGCGCGACGTCGCACAGGGCATCGCGCATTCGCGCAGCTGGCATCGCGCGTTCGAGCACATCGAGTTCGGCAAAGTCCCGGTGGTCGCGGTGCTGCACGGCGCCGTGGTCGGCGGCGGGCTGGAAATCGCGGCGGCCTGCCACATCCGGGTGGCGGAAGACACCGCCTACTACGCGCTCCCCGAAGGCAGCCGCGGCATCTTCGTCGGCGGCGGCGGCTCGGTGCGCCTGCCGCGGCTCATCGGCACCTCGCGCATGATGGACATGATGCTCACGGGGCGCAGCTATGACGCCGAGGAAGGCCAGGCGATCGGGATCTCGCACTATCTCGTCGCGCCCGGCGAGGGTCTCGCCAAGGGCATCGAGCTCGCCAAGCGCATCGCCGGCAATGCGCCCACGACCAATTTCGCGGTCACCCAGGTGCTGCCGCGGATCGCCCAATCCGATCCCGCCGCCGGCTATCTCACCGAGGCGCTGATCTCGGCGATCGCCCAGGCCGACGAGGAGGCGAAGTCGCGGCTCAAGGCTTTTCTCGAGAAGCGCGCGCCCAAAGTCGTGCACCGGTCGGCCGTGCACAGGAAACCCGCGCGAAACAAGACTTTGCGCAACAAGACCTGACCGAGCGACGCACCATGACGGCACCGGTCAAAGAGCGTCGTCCCGAAGCCGCCCCGGCGGCACCTTTGCGACCGGTTCGCCTCGGCCCGCGTGACGTTACGGTGGAGCGCCGCCGCGACGGCACCATCCATCTCACATCACCCCACGCGCTCGCGCCCTATCCGGAGAAGCTGAGCGAGCGGCTCGAACACTGGGCGGCGACCGCCCCCGAGCGGGTCTTCCTGGCACAGCGCGATGCCGCCGGCGGCTGGCGCAAACTCACCTATGCGGAGACCTTGGAGCATGTTCGCCGCATCGGCGCGGCGCTGCTGGAACGCGAGCTGTCGCCCGAGCGACCGATCGCGATCCTGTCCGGCAACGGCATCGAGCATGCGCTGGTCGGCCTCGCCGCCATGTATGTCGGCATTCCCTCCGCGCCGATCTCGCCCGCCTATTCGCTCATCTCGCAGGATTTCGGCAAGCTCCGATCCATCATCGGCCTGCTCACGCCGGGTCTCGTCTTCGTCGCCGACGGCGAGCCCTACCGCCGCGCGATCGAGGCGGTGGTGCCTCCCGGCGTCGAGGTCGTCGTCGGCCGCAACCCGTTGCCGGGTCGGCCAAGCACGCTGCTGCAGACATTGCTGGCGACGCCCACGACTTCGGCGGCCGACACGGCGCACGCCGAGGTCGGGCCGGACACCGTCGTCAAGTTCCTGTTCACCTCGGGCTCGACCGGCACGCCGAAAGCGGTGATCAACACTCAGCGCATGTGGTGCTCGAACCAGGCGATGATCCTCTCGCAGCTTGCGTTCTTCGCCGACGACCCGCCCGTAATCGTGGACTGGTCGCCCTGGCACCACACCGCCGGCGGCAACCACAATTTCGGCTTCGTGCTCTACAACGGCGGCACCATGTACATCGACGAGGGCAAGCCAGTGCCGGGGTTGATCGAAACCACGGTGGCGAACCTGCGCGAGGTCGCGAGCAACTGGTACTTTACGGTGCCGAAAGGCTACGAGGCGCTGCTGCCCTTCCTGCGCGCGGACGCGCAGCTGCGAAACACTTTCTTCCGGCGGCTCAAAGTGCTCTGGTTCGCGGGCGCGGCGCTGTCGCAATCGGTGTTCGACCAGATGCAGGAGCTTGCGCTTGCCGCCTGCGGCGAGCGCATCATGTTCCTGACCGGCCTGGGCTCGACCGAAAGCGCACCGATGGCGATCGCGCGGATGTGGCAGAGCAAGGACTCCACCAATATGGGCGTGCCGGTGCCGGGCGTGGAGCTCAAGCTCGTTCCATGCGACGACAAGCTCGAAGCGCGTCTGCGCGGCCCCAACATCATGCCGGGCTACTGGCGCCAGCGCGATCTCACCGCCGCCGCCTTCGATGCCGATGGGTTCTACAAGCTCGGTGACGCGCTCAGGTTCCAGGACCCCGACGATCCCGGTGAGGGCCTGTTGTTCGACGGCCGCATCGCCGAGGACTTCAAGCTCGCCACCGGCACCTGGGTGAATGTCGGCCCGTTGCGCGCGCGCCTGCTGGCGGAGCTCGAACCCTATGCGCGCGACGTCGTCATCGCCGGTGCCGATTGCAACGAGATCGGCGTGCTGATCTTCCCGCACCTCGACGCCTGCCGGCGGCTCGCCGCCGACGGCACGGCCGACATCACCGCCGATGCCCGTGTAATCGAGGAGCTGCGCGCACGACTCACGGCCTTTGCAGGCGGCAGCACCGGCAGCTCGAACCGCGTCTGCCGCGCCATCCTGCTCGACGAGCCGCCCTTGCTCGATGCCGGCGAAATGACCGACAAGGGCTCGATCAACCAACGTGCGGTGCTCACCCGCCGCGCCGGCCTCGTGGCCGAGCTGTACGCGCCCGAGCCGTCCGCGCGGGTGATCGTGATCGACCAGGGAGCCTGAACATGGCGAACACCACCGCAGGGCTGACCGCGAGCTGGAGCGACATCTGGCTTCTGGACGGCGTGCGCACGCCGTTCGCCGACTACAACGGCGCACTGGCGGGCGTGTCGCCGACCGATCTCGGCATCAAGGCCGCACGCGAGGTGTTCGCGCATGCCGGCGTCGCGCCGCAGGACGTCGGCGCCGTCATCACCGGCTCGATGGCGCAGGCGAGCTTCGACACCTACTGCCTGCCGCGCCACATCGGGCTCTATTCGGACGTGCCGATCGAGATCCCGGCGCACATGGTGCAACGAGTCTGCGGCACCGGCATTGAAGTCCTGATGCAGGCGGCTGACTTCATCGCCCACAAGGACATCGAGCTCGCGCTCTGCGTCGGCGCGGAATCCATGAGCCGCAACCCGGTCGCCTCCTACACCATGCGCGGCTTTCGCATGGGCGCGGTCGACTTCAAGGATTTCCTGTGGGAGGCGCTGCTCGACCCGGCCGCCAATGTGAGCATGGGCGATACCGCGGAGAACCTCGCGCGCCAGTACCAGATCACGCGGCCGCAGGTCGATGCCTTCGCCGTACAGAGCTTCGAGCGCGCGCTCGCGGCGCAGCGCGCGGGCTTCTTTACCGGCGAGATCACCCCGGTCAGGAACGAGCGGTTCGAGCGCCAGGGCTACCAGCCGCGCGAGCTCAAGCTGCGCGGCACCAAAGAGCTGGCCACCGACACCCATGTGCGCCCCTCGCCGCTCGAGGCGCTCGCCGGCATCCGGCCGGCCTTCGGCGGGGTGCAGACCGGCGGCAATTCCTCCGCCATCGTCGACGGCGCCGCAGCCGCGCTGGTCGCGTCCTCCGACTATGCCAGGAAGCGCGGCAAGCCCGCGCTGGCGCGCATCGTGGCGGGCGCCACCGTCGGCGTGCCGCCCGAGGTCATGGGCATCGGCCCGGTGCCGGCGATCAAGGCCGTGCTCGCGCGCGCCGGTCTCACGCTGGCGGATATCGACCGCTTCGAGATCAACGAAGCCTTCGGCGCGCAGGTGATGGCGTGCGCGCGCGAGCTCGGCATCGACGAGGCCAAGCTCAACGTCAATGGCGGCGCCATCGCCATCGGCCATCCGCTCGGCGCCACCGGCGTGCGCCTCGCCATCACGCTGGCGCGCGAGCTCGGCCGCGCGCGGCTGCGCTACGGCATCGCCTCCGCCTGCATCGGCGGCGGCCAGGGCATCGCACTGCTGATCGAGAACCCCGACGCCACCCCCGCACGGAAGAACTGAACCATGGACATCAAGGGACATGCCGCGGTCGTGACCGGCGGCGCCTCAGGCCTGGGCGCAGCGACCGCGGAGGAGCTTGCCCGCGCCGGCGCCAAGGTTGCCTGCCTCGACGTCAACCTCGACGGCGCGCGCGCGGTCGCGGAGCGGATCGGCGGCTGCGCGGTGCGGTGCGACGTCACCGACGGCGAGCAGGCCGCCGCCGCCCTGGCGCAGGCGCGCGACCAGCATGGCGCGGCCCGCATCCTGATCAATTGCGCCGGCGTCGGTCCAGCGAAGCGCATCGTCGGCCGCGACGGGCCGATGCCGCTCGCCGACTTCGAGCGCGTCATCGCCATCAACCTGATCGGCACCTTCAACATGATGCGGCTCGCCGCCGCCGACATGCAGAACCTCAGCCCGCTCGCCGACGAGGAGCGCGGCGTGATCATCTCCGCGGCCTCGGTCGCGGCGTTCGAGGGACAAATCGGCCAGGCCGCGTATTCCGCCTCCAAGGGCGGCGTCGCCGCGCTGACCATGCCGGCGGCGCGCGAGTTCGCGCAGTTCGGCATCCGGGTCAACGCTATCGCGCCGGGAATCTTCCATACGCCTATGCTCATGGCGCTGCCGGAGGAGGCGAAGAAAAGTCTCGCCGCCGCGGTGCCGTTCCCCAAGCTATTGGGCCGTCCCGATCAGTTCGCGTCGCTCGCGCGTCACATCATCGAGAACACGTATATCAACGGCGAGGTGATCCGCCTCGACGGCGCGCTGCGGATGGCGCCGCGCTGAACCGACCGCAAGGACCAAGAGAAATGCTCGTCAACAGCCGCGCCGTCCGCATCGAATGGGGCGACTGCGACCCGGCCGGTATCGTGTACTACCCGCGCTATTTCGCCTTTTTCGACGCTAGCACCTCGGCGCTGCTCGAGCGCGCGCTCGGGATGACCAAGCACCATTACCTGAAAGCCTATGATTTCTCCGGGCATCCGCTGGTGAACGCGCGTTCGCGCTTCCTGATTCCCACGCGCTTCGGCGACGACGTGACGATCGAAACGACGGCCACGGACCTGCGCCGTTCGAGCTTCGACGTGCACCACCGCCTGCTCAAGAACGGCGCGCTCGCGGTCGAAGGCTTCGAGACGCGGGTGTGGGTCACAGGCGACCCGGCCAAGGGCACGATGAAAGGCGCACCGATTCCACAGGCCGTGATCGAGCGCCTGTCGAAGGGTTAGCCGGAGCAACTCGCCGATGGGACAGCGCCAGGCTGGACGCTCGTCACCAGACTGCCGTCGGCCGCAAACATCGCCAGCACCCCGTTCGGATCCCGCGCCCAGGCGGCGACCGGCACTGGACCACATACCAGCAGGAAATAATCGTAAGGCGCACGCCGGTCGCTCGCCATGATGAACTGGTAGTGCAGGCGGAAGAAGTTGAAGCGGATACGCCAGTAGAACTGCCGCGACAGCATGTCGCCGAAACGCACTTTCCAGATCAGCGGATTGCAGCGCCGGCCCTCGACCCGCGCGCCGATGCCTTCGACCGGATCGAAATTCCAGAAATTGAGCACGTCGGCGCGGGACTGGGAATCGATCCACAGCACCGACGGCTCGACCGCGAGCCGCGCGAACATCGCGCGCAACCGCACCGCCCTGGGATGGAGCGCGGCGCCCGGGGCGATCGAGCCGAGCGTGACCAGCACCAGCGGCGGCCCCTTGCGGCCGATGTCGGGATCGAGTTCGAGCGCGCGCACGACCACCGCCGGCGCCAGCGCGCCGCCGCCGCTGTGGCCGACGACGATGACCTCGTCGGCGTCGTTCGCGCGCACGGCCGCGATGACGCGGTGCGCGCAGGCCTCGATCGGGGCGTCGAAGCAGGTCGCCTCGCCGCGGGCGAACTCGCAGAGATAGGGCCAGTGGTTGTTGATCTGGACCAGGAATAGGCGGTTGGCGAGCGGCCGCAGCGCGAGGAAGATCGCGATCGCCGCGAGGATGCCGACGGGAACGGCCGCCAAGCTGCCCCAGCCGCCGAGGCCGAACGCGCGCGCCGTCCCCAGCGCCACCAGCCATCCGCCGGCGGCGGAAAGGAGCAGCCACCAGATCAGCATGGTCTGGAAATAGAGCAGCACGAGCCCGAAATACGGCGAAGCCCGCAACACCCGAAAGATCGCGCCGCTGACGACGTAGTCGAACGCCCATGCCAGCGCGCGCGGAATCTGCCGCAGCAAGGGCTCCGCCATGTTGGCGCGGATAATGTGCTCCTGGCGCAGGAAGTCGTAGCGGGTCACGACCTCCCAGTTCGGCCCGGCGGCTTCGACGTCCCAGTGCGCGAAGTCCTGCGAATCCAGCGCCAGCTCGCTCAGGCGCGACTTGAGCGGCCAGACCTTGAGGAAGCGCGCCCAGGAGCGGTCGAACAGCCGGTAGTAGCCCTTGGCGCCCTGCGGATCGTAGCCCTCGACGTAGATCACGCGCCGGCGCCGGATCGAACCCGCCGGCGCCGCGCCGGCCGTTGCGCCATCAGGCACGAGCGTCATCCGCCGCCGCTTCGACCACGGTCATCGCGGGATGCGTGGTGGGGATCGTCCGTACCAGGCGAAGGCCAGCCTTCTCGAACAGGCGGGCATACTCCTCCACCGTGCGCTCGCGCCCTCCGCAGAGCACCATCACCTGCAGATCGAGCCAGCGGCCGGGACCGGGACTGTCGTCGGACGGCAGCGGCGCTTCGAGCACGAGCACGCGGCCGTCCGGGTGCATCGCGCGCCGCACATTGGCAAGAATGCGAACGCAATCGGCATCGTCATAGTCGTGCATGAGATGGCGGATCAGGTAGAGATCGCCGCCTTCCGGCGCGGCCGTGGCGAACACGTCGCCGGCGACGAAGGTCACGCCAGGAAGCGGACCACCCTCCCCGCGCTTGGCGGCGGCGATGGCTTCCGCCATGTCGAACAGCGTCGCGCGCTGGTTCGGATTGGCGGCGAGCACCGCCGACAACAGCGAGCCGTTGCCGCCGCCGACATCGACGATGTGCTTGCATTGCGAAAAATCGTAGGCGGCGACGATCGCCGGCGTCTCCGGTCCGTGCACTTCGAGCATCATGCGGTTGAAACGGCGGGCTTCGTCCGGGTGCTCGCCGAGCCAGTCGAAGAACGGCCGGCCCTTGAGCGCCTCGAACGCGGTGCGCTCGCCGGTGAGCGCGTCGTCGAGATGCGACCACATGTCGGCGAAATAGTCGTTGAGGAAGGTCGCCGTGGTGCGGGTGTTGTTGGGCGCGTGCGTGCTCAGGAGGCGTCCGAGCGGCGTGAGCGCGAAGCGGCCGCGCGCGGTCTCCGAAACGATTCCGACCGTCGAGAGCGCGCGCAACAGCCGATAGACCCGGTCGGGAACGAGGCCGCGCGCCGCCGCGATCGCGGCATGGTCCTCGACGCCGTCCTCCATCACGTCCGCCAAGCCGAGCCGCGCGAAGGTTCCCACCGCCCGGGTCACCCACAGGCTACTCAACAGTTGCAACATCTTCTTGTGCAGCAACGCCGGAGCGACGTCGGGCGCCTTGCCGCTCTTGCTATCCACGATCCCGCTCCACCAAACACCTCGACCGCAGCGGACGCCATGTCGATGGCGCCCCGCATAGACCAATTCACCGGGCGAAGCTAGGGACGCGCAGGGCGCGGCCGAGCGCGCGCGCCCGCACCCTCAGATTCGAATTTTCATGCGTCAGAATTGTGCGCACGCGCAGGCAGGGATTGTGCCCTCGAGCCTGCGAACTTCACTTTACAGTGTCCTTCACTTCGGGCTGAATGGGCGCAAAGGCCGCTTAAAGGCCAATTTCCAACCAGGAGGAAACGATGCCATCGCAACGAGGCAAGCGTCATCTTGCAACATGGGGCGCGTCGGTCGCCTGCCTGCTGATCGGCGCGTCCGCCGCGCTCGCGCAGGACAAGACTTTCGATCTCAAGCTTTCGCACTGGGTCCCGCCGTCGCATCCGCTGCAGAAAGCGATGGAGGAATGGGGCGCATCGGTCGAGAAGGCATCGAACGGCACCATCAAGTTCAAGATCTTTCCGTCCCAGCAGCTCGGCAAGGCTTTCGACCATTACGACATGGCGCGCGACGGCATCGCCGACTTCACCTACGTCAATCCCGGCTACCAGCCCGGCCGCTTCCCCATTATTGCTGCGGGCGAGCTGCCGTTCCTGGTCGGCGACGCCAAGGGCGGCATCCGGGCGGTCGATGCCTGGTATCGCAAATATGCGGCGAACGAGATGAAGGACGTGAAGTATTGCTTCTCCTTCATCCTTGATCCGCTCACGTGGCATTCGAGCAAGAAGAAGATCACGGTGCCGGGCGACATCAAGGGAATGAAGGTACGGCCGTCGCAAGCGACCGTGGCGGCTTGGGTGACGCTGCTCGGCGGCACCAATGTGCAGGCCAGCGCGACCGAGGTGCGGGATGTGATGGAGAAGGGTGTGGCGGAGGCCGTCACCTTCCCCTGGGGTTCGGTGCCGCTGCTCGGCGTCGACAAGGTCACGAAATATCACATGGACGCGCCGCTCCACACGGTGACGTTCCAATGGCTCATGAGCCCGCGCACATACGCCGCCATGTCGCCGGCGCAGAAGAAAGTGATCGACGACCATTGCACCACCGAATGGGCCGGTAAATTCGCCGACCCATGGGCGGACTTCGAGCACGCCGGGTTGGCGAAGGTTAAGGCCGAACCGGGACATGAGGTCTACACCATCACCGACGCTCAGTTGAACGAGTGGAAGAAGTCGGCCGAGCCGCTGGAGAAGCAGTGGGCCGACAATGTCCGCAAGGCCGGCGGCGATCCGGATGCCATCATGAAGGAGCTCAAGCAGTCGCTCGCGCAGAACAAGGCGGCGTACTGACCGGCGGGCGGATGAGTTCACTGGACGCTCTCCATTCGCGATGATACCGGCGGCGGCGGGATGTCCGCCGCCGTCGCCACCATGGGGCGCTGCATCCGGCGAGGGGGGAGAGCGTGCGTAGGATTGCGGATCGGTTCATCGATTCCATCGAGTTCCTGGCCGCGCTCTTCGTCGGGATCGTCGCTGCCGACGTGTTCGCCTCGATCCTTCTGCGCTACTTCTTCGGCGTCTCGATCCCCGACAGCTACGACTTCGGCCGCCTGCTGCTGGGCGTGCTGATCTTCTGGGGCATCGGCGCGACCTCCTATCGCGGCACCCACATCACCGTCGACCTGCTGTGGGCCAATGTCGGGCCGAAGTACCAGCGCGCGATCGACATCTTCGCGACCCTGGTGCTCCTGTTCGTGGTCGCGGTGCAGACCATCACCCTCTACGACAAGGTATGGACGACGCGCGCCGACAACGTGCTCACGTTCGATCTGCGGCTGCCGACCTGGCCGTTCTTCCTGCTGGCCTGGCTCGGCGACGTCTCCGCCGTCATCCTGATTGCGCTGCGTACCTATCGCCTGATCTTCCATCCCGAATTGATCGAACGCCGGGATCCCGCGAGGCCGGTGGAATGAGATCCTTGCAATGAGTTCCGACGCCATTGCCGTCCTCGGTTTCGTCGTCCTGTTCGTGCTGATGCTGCTGCGCGTGCCGGTCGGCATGGCGATGGGATTGGTGGGGGTCAGCGGCTTCGCCTACATCGTCGGCGGCCCGGCCGCCCTCAAGAATGTCGGCCACACCACCATGCGTACGGTGACCGACTACAACTTCGCCGTTGTTCCGCTGTTTCTGCTGATGGGCGCATTCGCGACCACCTCCGGCATGAGCCGGGAGCTGTTTCGCGGCGCGAATGCCTTTCTCGGCCATCTCAGGGGCGGGCTCGGCATCGCCACCATCGCCGCCTGCGGCGGGTTTGCAGCGATCTGCGGCTCGTCGGTGGCGACCGCCGCGACCTTCTCAAAGGTCGCCTATCCCGAAATGCGATCTTACGGTTACCCCCAATCCTTCGCCACCGGCGTGATCGCCGCGGGCGGTACGCTCGGCATCATGATTCCGCCTTCGACGGTGCTCGCAATCTACGGGCTGATCACCGAGCAGGACGTGGGGAAGCTCTTCATCGCCGGGGTGCTGCCAGGCATCTTGGCGGTGGCCATGTACATGATCACCATCACGATCATCGGCGCCGCGCGCCCCGGCTTCCTGCCGGCCGGCCCGCGCAGTTCCTGGAAGGAGCGCATCGAGGCGTTGCGCGATGTCTGGGCGACGCTGCTCCTGTTCGCCTTCGTCATCGGCGGCATCTATGGCGGCGTGTTCACCGCAACCGAAGCGGCGGGCGCCGGCGCCGGCGGCGCCTTCATCATCGGCGTGCTGCGCGGCCGGCTCTCCGGCAAGGACATCTTCCGGTCGCTGCTCGAGACCACGCGCATCACCGCGGCGGTGTTCACCGTGCTGATCGGCGCCATCCTGTTCGGCTATTTCCTGACCGTCACCCAGACGCCGCAGAAAGTGACGGAGTTCCTCACCGGGCTCGGGCTCGGGCGCTACGGCGTGCTCGCGCTGATCATGATCATGTACCTGGTGCTCGGGTGCCTGATGGACGCGCTCGCCATGATCATCCTCACCGTCCCGATCATCTTTCCCGTGATCAAAGAGCTTGGATTCGATCCGATCTGGTTCGGCGTCATCATCGTGATGACGGTCGAGCTCGGCCTCATCCATCCGCCAGTCGGCATGAACATCTTCGTGATAAAAAGCGTGATCGAGGATGTGAAGATTTCGACCATCTTCTACGGCGTATTGCCGTTCATCATCACCGATATCCTCCGCCTCATCATTCTGATTGCCTTTCCGATCATCGCGCTCTACCTGCCTTCGAAAATGTGACGCGCTGGTCAACAAAAGGAGTCCGCCATGTCCCGACATATGCTGATTGCCGCCCTGGCCGCGATCGCTTTTCTCGCTGCGCGTCCGGGCCTCGCCGCCGACGCCAAGCAGATGGAGGACAACAAGAAATCCGTCGCTGCGTTCTACGACGCCGTCCTCAACCAGAAGGATTTCGATGCCGCGGCGAAATATCTCGGCAGCCGCTACACCCAGCACAATCCCGGCGCCGCGGATGGACCGGACGGGCTCAAGGGCTTCATTGCCTTCCTGAAGGACAAGTTCCCGAACAATCGCAGCGAGATCAAACGCATCTTCGCGGACGGCGACTACGTCATCGTCCACGTCCACGCCGTGCGCGAGCCAGGCACGCGCGGCAACGCCATCATCGACATCTTCAAGCTCGAGAACGGCAAGATCGTCGAGCATTGGGACGTGGTGCAGCCGATCCCGGAAAAGCCCGCCAACACCAACGGGATGTTCTAGTTTCCAAGCCACGCCTCTAACCATCGATCCCGAAGGACTTCATGCTCGAGCACCTCAATTCCGGCGTGCGGACGCCACGACGCGTGGTCATCCTGGGTGCTCAAGGCTTCGTCGGACGGGCGAGCGCGCGGCTGCTGGCGGCCCAGGGTGTGCCGGTACTGCCGCTGGGGCATGCCGAGGCCGATCTTCTCGCCGCCGGGACCGCAAACCGGCTTTCCCAGGAACTCCGTCCGGACGATGCCGTCGTCGTGATCTCGGCGCGAGCGCCCTGCAAGGATGCGGCCATGCTCGTCGACAATGTGCGGATGATGGAGTGCGCGTGCCAGGCGCTCGCGCCGGCATCCGTCTCGCATGTAATCTACATCAGCTCGGATGCGGTCTATCGGGACTCGCGCACGCCCCTGACCGAAGAATCGTGCGCGGAACCGAACTCGCTGCACGGCGCGATGCATCTGGCGCGCGAGGTGATGCTGAAGTCGGCACTCACGGCCCCCTTGGCGATCCTGCGTCCGACGCTCCTGTACGGCGCTGACGACCCGCACAACGGCTACGGGCCCAATCGTTTCAGGCGGCTCGCCGCCGCCGGGCAAGAGATCGTCTTGTTCGGCGAGGGCGAGGAGCAGCGCGACCACGTGCTCATCGATGACGTAGCAGAGATCGTCAGACGCGTATTGATGCATCGCAGCCGTGGGGTGCTCAACGTGGCGACCGGAAGCGTGCACAGCTTCCGCAACATCGCCGAACGAATCGCGGCGATGTACGACCCGCCCGTGCCCGTGCGGGGCACCCCGCGGCAAGGCCCCATGCCTCACGGCGGCTATCGCCCATTCGACAGCGCCGCGTCTCAGCAAGCGTTTCCCGATTTTCGCTATACGGATCTCGCGACGGGTCTGGCCAAGGCCAAGGCTGAACAATCGCGGCCAATGTAGCGATCCAGCAGCGATTTCAGGGCGCAGCATAGCGCGGGAGCTCGTCGCCGGATGGCGACCATGGCCCCCTTCGCCGGTGGCAATCGCTTTAGAGCCGTTATAGATGTAGCCCTTCCGTGCACAGGACCAGGCGATGGAACGCTCGTTCAAGAAAGAGGTGCAGGCGCTCAAGCTCGGGGCGGGCGAGACCTTCCATGGCGAGGGCATTCTGGCGGTGACCAAGGCCCTGCTGCAGTCGGGGGTGAGCTATGTCGGCGGCTACCAGGGGGCGCCGGTGTCGCACCTGCTCGACGTGCTGGTCGACGCCGAGGACATCCTCGGCGATCTCGGCGTGCATCTGGAAACCTGCACCAACGAGGCCTCTGCCGCGGCCATGCTCGGCGCCTCCATCAACTATCCGCTCCGCGGCGCGGTGACCTGGAAATCGATCGTCGGCACCAACGTGGCGGCAGACGCGCTGTCGAACCTCTCCTCCCCGGGCGTGATCGGCGGCGTGATGATCATCCTCGGCGAGGACTATGGCGAAGGCGCGAGCGTGATCCAGGAGCGCTCCTATGCCTATGCGATGAAATCATCGATGTGGCTGCTCGATCCGCGACCGGACCTGCCGACCATCGTCCGCATGGTCGAGGAAGGCTTCGAACTCTCGGAAGCAAGCCACGCGCCCGTCATGATGGAGCTGCGCATCCGCGCCTGCCACGTCACCGGCGAGTTCAAGACCAAGGACAACCGCCGCGCCGACTTTTCCGGCAAGAATCGCATTGCCGGCCCGCCGCGCTTTCAATACGGCCGCCTTGCGCATCCTCCCGTCATCTTTTCCCAGGAGCGGCTCAAGGTCGAGGAGCGGTTGCCTGCCGCGCAGAAGTTCATCCGCGAGCGCAAGCTCAACGAAGTGATCCCCGGCGATCTCAACGACGTCGGCATCATCGTGGTCGGCGGGCTTACCACTGGGGTGCTGCGCGCGCTGGCGCGGCTCGATCTTGCCGACCTCTACGGCACGAGCCGCATCCCCATCTACGTCCTCAACGTCGCCTATCCGCTGGTGCCTGAGGAGCTGCGCGAGTTCTGCTTGGGCAAGCGGGCGGTGCTGGTAGTCGAGGAAGGCAGCCCCGATTACATCGAGCAGGCCGTCAACACCGAACTGCGCCGCGCTGACATCCAGACCCGCGTGCTCGGCAAGGGTCACTTGCCGCGCGCGGGCGAATATGTGTCGGAGGTGCTGCTCAGCGGGCTCGCCTCCTTCCTCGCCGAAGTGCGGCCGGTCGGCATCGATGGCGACGCGATCGCGGCGCGCACGAAGAAAATGCTAGCGCATAAGGCACCCGCAATCGCCGCGCTCGGCGACATTCCGCCGCGACCGCCGAACTTCTGCACCGGATGCCCGGAGCGCCCGGTGTTCACCGCGATCAAGCTGATGCAGCGCGAGCTCGGACCGACCCATATCAGCGCCGACATCGGCTGCCATTCGTTTGCGACCTTTGCCCCCTTCAGCCTCGGCAACTCCATCCTCGGCTACGGCATGTCGCTGGCAAGCGCGGCCGCGGTCACCCCCAATATGGACCGCCGCCCGATCGCCATCATGGGCGACGGGGGGTTCTGGCATAACGGGCTGATCACCGGCGTCGCCTCGAACCTGTTCAACAAAGGCGACGGCGTGCTGATCGTGATGCAGAACGGTTACGCCTCCGCCACCGGTCAGCAATATCTGCCGTCGAGCGCCGCCAACCGCATCGGCTCCCCGACCGGCATGACCATCGAGCAGACCCTGCGCTCGCTCGGGGTCAAGTGGCTGCGTACGGTGCGCAGCTACAGCGTTGCCAAGATGGCCAAGACCTTGAAAGAAGCCATGCGCACCGCGGAGCGCGGCCTCAAGGTCATCATCGCCGACGGCGAATGCCAGCTCGCGCGCCAGCGCCGCGTGCGAGCGGAAGATGCCGAGAAGCTCAAACGCGGCGAGCGCGTGGTGCGGGTACGCTTCGGCGTCGATGATGAGATTTGCACCGGCGACCATTCCTGCATCAGGCTCTCCGGCTGTCCCTCGCTCACGGTCAAGCCCAACCCCGATCCGCTGCGCAGCGATCCGGTGGCAACCGTGATCGAGAGCTGCGTCGGCTGCGGTCTGTGCGGGGAGGTCGCCCACGCCGCCGTGCTTTGTCCATCGTTCTATCGCGCGGAGATCATTCGCAATCCGACCTGGTGGGATCGCATCCTTCATCGCGGGCGCCAGACGGTGATCGGCTGGTTGGGAGGCGCACCCGCCGAGGCGCGGGCATGAGGTGCGCGTTCCGGCTGCGTACGGAGCGATCCCGATGAACGGTCCGCAGGCCCGGCCGATCGCCATCCTCATCGCCGCGCTCGGCGGCGAGGGCGGCGGCGTGCTCACGGACTGGATCGTCGCCGCCGCCGCGCAACTCGGCTTCCCCGTGCAATCGACGTCGATTCCCGGCGTTGCTCAGCGCACCGGCGCCACGACCTATTACATCGAGATCGTTCCGGTGCCGGCGCGGGAGCTTGCCGCGCGGCCGGTGCTGGCGCTGGCGCCCGGCATTGGCGACGTCGATATCGTGCTGGCGAGCGAGCTCATGGAAGCGGGCCGCACCATCACCGGCGGTTTCGTCACGCCTGACCGCACGCTGATGATCGCATCGACCGCCCGTTCCTATCTGGTGGTCGAGCGCATGGCGATGGCCGACGGGCGCTACGACAGCGCACGGCTCATCAAGGCGATCGAGGAGCATGCGCAATCCTGTCTCCTCCTCGACATGGAAACGTTGGCCAAGCAAAGCGGCGCCATGGTCAACGCGGTCATGCTCGGGCTCATCGCCGGCTGCGGGCGGTTGCCGATTCCCACGGCGGCGTTCGAAGGCGCAATCCGCGCGGATGGCAAGGCCGTGGACGCCAACCTGAAGGGTTTCCGCAGCGGGGTCGAGGCGGCGCACGCAACCAATGCGACGGTTGGCGAAGGCGACGCCGCCAAGCGCGGTTGGGTCACCACCTCGTCGCTTGCCGATCTCGAACGCGCCATCGGCGCGGACATGCCTCCGCTCGCCCGCGACGTCATTCGCGAAGGCGCCCGACGGCTCGTCGCCTATCAGGACATCGCCTATGCGCGGCTCTACCTCGACCGTCTGGCGTCGGTCCGGGCCGCCGACGAACATGCGCAATCCGGCGGGCGTCTGCTGCGCGAGGTCGCGCGGCATCTCGCGGTGCGCATGTCTTACGAGGACGTGGTCCGTGTCGCGCAGGCCAAGATCGATCCGGCACGCCTGGCGCGCATCGCCGCCGACATGGGAGTCAAACCGGGCGAGCCGTTCACGGTGACCGAGTTCCTCAAGCCGGGGATCGGGGAAAGGTGCTCGCTCCTTCCGCCCCAGTTCGCTCGGCGCATCCTCGCGCTCTCCGAGCGGCACGGATGGATCGACCGCGTGCATTGGGGCATGGAAGTCAACAGCGCATCGGTGTCCGGCTTTCTGCGTTTCTGGATGCTCGCGAAATTACGCGGCTGGCGACCGAAATCCTACCGCTTCCAGGAGGAGCAGCGCGCGATCGAGGCCTGGCTCACCCTCATCCTCGAGGCGTCACGACTCTCGGAGGATCTCGCGCTCGAAGTCGCGGAATGCGCGCGGCTGATCAAGGGCTATGGCGATACCCATAAGCGGGGCACCGCAAATTACCACCTGATCGAGGCCCGCATCCTCCGGCCGGCCCTGGCCGGCCGCATCCCACTGCGCCAAGGCGTCGACGCGACCGCGAGCGCGCGGGCGGCGGCGCTGCTCGATCCCGACGGCGAAGCGCTTACGCGCTGCCTTGCGGAGCTCGAAGGCCACCACAGCGTGCGCATTGCCGCCGAGTGACTTTCGCGCGGCAGAATGCTCCCCGCCCCGCGATGGACTCCAGTCGATCAAGCAGGTAACAAACCCCGTCCACTTCACCCGACCGGGCGCGCGGTCACCCCGCCCCGATATTCACGCCAATCACGCACGCCGAACAGGCAAGTAAAGCTGGAGGACCGCAGATGCGGATCGACGCGTATACGCACTTCTTTCCCAAAAAATTCTTCGACAAGATGCAGGACATGGCCGGTGACTACAAGGACATGGGCAAGCGCGTGCGCTCGCTGCCCGCGCTGTTCGATGTCGATGTCCGCAAGAAGATCGTGGATGGCCACAAGGACTATCAGCAGATCCTGTCCTACCCGCAGCCGCCGGTCGAGAAGTTCGCCAAGACTCCGGCGCAAATCGACGAGATCATTCGCATCATCAATGACGGCTTCGCCGAGCTGTGCGCCAAGGAGAAGGACCACTTCCCCGGCTGGGTCGCGCAGATTTCGCTCGATGCGCCCGACGCCGGGGTCGCCGAGGCAGAGCGCGCAATCAAGATGGGCGCGCTCGGCGTGCAGATCTACACCAACGTCGCGGGGAAGCCGCTCGACCGGCCACAATACCTGCCGTTCTGGAAGAAGATGAACGAGCTCGGCAAGCCGATCTGGCTGCACCCGGCGCGCGGCGCCGAGATGCCGGACTACATCGACGAGAAGAAGTCGCTCTACGAGATCTGGTGGACGTTCGGCTGGTCCTACGAGACCGCCGCTGCGATGGCGCGGCTGGTGTTCTCCAAGATCATGGACAACCATCCCAATCTCAAGATCATCACCCACCATTTCGGCGGCATCGTGCCGATGCTGGAGGGCCGCATCGGGCCGGGCTGGGACGTGCTGGGATCGCGCACCTCCGACGAGGACTACGTCACGCTGCGCAAGAGCCTGAAGAAGCGCCCGCTCGATTACTTCAAGCAGGACTTCTGGACCGACACCGCGGCCTTCACCGCCGTGCCGGCGACCAAGGCCGGGCTCGAGTTCTATCCGCTGGAGAAGATCGTCTTCGCTTCCGACTGTCCGTTCGATCCGGAAGGAGGGACGATGTATCCACGCGAGACGCTAAAGATCCTCGATTCGCTCAACATCCCAAAGGCCGACCGCGAGAAAATCGATTACAAGAACCTCGAAGCCGTCACTGGCGTGAAGCTGGTAAAATAACGTCCGGACGTCGTCCTGCCGAAAGGAATGCACATATGCGCATTCCATCGATGCGCATTGTCGTTGTGGCGCTCACGCTCCTGGGTATGAGCGTGACGCTGCTATCGGCCGCCGAGCTCCGCGTCTACAGCGGCGGCGCGCCGCAGGAGACGTTGAAACTGCTGGCGCCTGAATTCGAGAAGGCCACCGGCCATCGCGTGGCCTTCACCTTTGCCGTCGTCGGCGCGATCCAGCAGCGGCTCGAGGCGGGCGAGAAGGCCGACGTGGTGCTCCTGCCCGCGCCGCTGATCGACGCGCTGGAGAAGAAAGGCAAGATCCGTCCGGACAGCCGGAGCTTGTTGGCACGGGTTGGAATCGCGGTGGTCGTGGGCGCAGACGCTCCGAAGCCGGATGTGTCCACGCCCGGGGCGTTGCGCGCGGCTCTGACGCAGGCGCGCTCGATCACCCATGCCGACCCGCAGGCCACCCCCGGCGGCCGGCATATCGCGGCGTTGCTCAAACAATGGGACATTACCGAGACGCCGCAACGCAGGATCGCCCCCAAGAGTGCTATCAGCGGCGGCGCGGAGTTGATCGCCAATGGCGAGGTCGACATCGGGCTTTATCTGCTGAGCGAAGTGCTCACAGTGAAAGGCGTGGCAGTCGCAGGGATGCTGCCACCCGCCCTGCAGAATTACATCGTCTATGCCGGCGCGGTGCTGGCCGACAGCCCGGCTCCGGAGGCTGCGGCAGAATTCATCCGATTCATCGCCGACCCGTCGCGGGTGCCGCAATGGAAGACGACGGGATTCGAGAGCGTCAGCCAGGCTAAATAGGGCGGGCTCGCGCCCCGAACCCGGCCGGATCGCATCCGCTGTGACTATCTCCCCTCACCCGCATGAATCCCGCCACGCCATCTGCTAGCGTCGCGGCGCCATGGATGCTGCGCGCCCCTTGACCCCGTCCGGTCTCGAATCCGGTCCGTCCCCCGCGGACGGCGCGCCACGCGCCACGCCGGTCATGGAGCAGTATATCGAGATCAAAGCCGCCAATCCGGATTGCCTGCTGTTCTACCGGATGGGCGATTTCTACGAATTGTTCTTCGAGGACGCCGAAATCGCGGCCCGCGCGCTCGGCATCGTGCTCACCAAACGCGGCAAGCATCTCGGCCGCGACATCCCGATGTGCGGCGTGCCGGTCCATCGTTCCGACGAATACCTCCACCGCCTGATCGCAATGGGCCACCGCGTGGCGGTCTGCGAGCAGCTCGAAGATCCGGCCGAAGCGCGTAAGCGCGGCGGCAAGAGCGTGGTGCGACGCGACGTGATCCGTCTCGTCACCCCGGGCACGCTCACCGAGGACACCCTGCTCGATGCGCGGCGCAACAACTACCTGCTCGCGATCGCCCGCGCGCGCGCGTCCGCCGGCGAGGAAAGCCGCTTCGCGATCGCCTGGATCGATATCTCGACCGGCGAATTCCGCATTGCCGAGTGCGACCGTACCGCGGTTGCCGCCGATATCGCCCGGCTCGAGCCGGGCGAGATCATCGTGTCGGACGCGCTCTACGGCGACCCCGAGTTCGCGCCCTATCTGCGCTCGCTGCCGGCGGTGACGCCGCTCACCCGCGACGTGTTCGATGGCGCCAGCGCCGAACGGAGGCTCGCCGGGTATTTCGGGCTTTCCACCACCGAAGGGTTCGGCGCGCTCTCGCGGCTCGAGCTTACCGCCGCCGCCGCCTGCATCACCTATGTGGAGCGCACGCAGCTCGGCCAGCGCCCGCCGCTCTCGCCGCCGGTGCGCGAGCCGCAAGGCGCGACGCTCCTGATCGACCAGGCGACGCGCAGCAACCTCGAGCTGGTGCGCACCCTGTCGGGCGAGCGCCGCGGATCGCTGCTCGCCGCGATCGACCGCAGCGTGACGGCGGCGGGCTCGAGACTGCTCGCGCAACGGCTGGCCGCGCCACTCACCGATGCCGGCGCCATCGGACGCCGGCATGACGCCGTCGCATTTTTCGTGACCAGCGCCGGGGCGCGCGCGGAAATACGGGAACGCCTCAAGGCCGCGCCCGATCTTGCCCGCTCGCTGGCGCGGCTGGTGGTCGGCCGCGGCGGCCCGCGCGACCTCGCCGCCATGCGCGACGGCGTCACCGCGGCTGCGGACCTTGCGGCCGAGCTGGAAAAGTTTCCGGAACTTGCCGCCGAGCTTGCGCAGGCCATGCAGTCGCTGCGCCGACCCGATCCTGCGATCGCGGCCGAGCTCGCCGCGGCGCTGGCCGACGAACTGCCCCATCTCAAGCGCGACGGCGGCTTCGTGCGCGCGGGCTATGACGCCGCGCTCGACGAGGCGCGCGCATTGCGCGACGAGTCACGCCGCGTGATCGCGGCGCTGCAGGGCCGTTACGCCGACACGACAGCGGTGCGTGCGCTGAAAATCCGGCACAACAACGTGCTCGGCTATTTCGTGGAGGTGACGGCCCAGCACGGCGACAAGCTGATGGCGCCGCCGCTCAACGCCACGTTTATCCATCGCCAGACGCTCGCCGGCCAGGTGCGCTTCACCACCACCGAACTTGGTGCACTCGAAGCCAAGATCGCCAACGCCGCGGACCGCGCGCTCGGGATCGAGCTCGAGAGCTTCGACAAACTCGCCGCCATCGTGACGGCGGCATCCGCCGCCATCAAGGATGCCGCCGGCGCGCTTGCCATCCTCGATGTCGCCACCGCCTTGGCGCAATTGGCGGTCGAGCGCCACTACGTGCGGCCGGAGATCGACGGCTCACTCGATTTCATCGTCAAGGGTGGACGCCATCCGGTGGTGGAGCAGGTTCTCGCCGGCGACGGCGGACCGTTCGTCGCGAATGATTGCGACCTGTCGCCGCCCCCGCAGGCGCCGCACGGCCGCATCTACCTGCTGACTGGGCCGAACATGGCGGGCAAGTCCACTTACCTGCGCCAGAACGCGCTCATTGCCATCCTTGCGCAGATGGGAAGCTTCGTCCCCGCCCGCCACGCCAAGATCGGCGCCGTCGATCGGCTGTTCTCCCGCGTCGGGGCAGCCGACGACATCGCGCGTGGGCGTTCGACCTTCATGGTCGAGATGGTGGAGACCGCGGCCATCCTCAATCAGGCGGGCGAGCGAGCGCTCGTCATTCTGGATGAAATCGGACGCGGCACCGCCACTTTCGACGGCCTCTCCATCGCGTGGGCGACGATCGAGCATCTGCACGAAACGAACCGCTGCCGCGCATTGTTCGCCACCCATTTCCACGAGCTGACCGCGCTCGCGGCCAAGCTGCCGCGCCTGTTCAATGCCACGGTTCGGGTCAAGGAATGGCAGGGCGAGGTCGTGTTCCTGCACGAGGTGGTTCCGGGGGCCGCCGACCGCAGCTATGGCATCCAGGTGGCAAAGCTCGCAGGCCTGCCAGCGACCGTGATCGAGCGCGCAAAGGTGGTTCTCGCCAAGCTCGAGGCCGAGGACCGCGCGTCACCGCGCGGCTTCGACGATCTGCCGCTTTTTGCCGCAGCGCCGCGACCGTCGTCGCCCGCAACCCACGACTCGGCAGTGGACAGTGTGGTCGCCGCGCTGGCGGCGCTCCATCCCGACGAGATGTCGCCGCGCGACGCGCTTGAGGCGCTCTATGCGCTCAAGACGAAGGCGGCCGTCCAGGGACGCTAGTGTCCCGGTTCACGCTCGCAGCCCGTTGCAACGTCAAGGCCGCCCCACTCCCGGATGTGATACGCTCCAACGACGCGCGCCTGCCGCAGAAGCAGCCGTATAACCGAGGGAGCGAGCCCATGAAGCGGTTTGCATTGATCTTGCTGGCTTGCCTCGCCGGTTCGGCCGGGGCGGCGGCGCAGTCCTATCCCACGCGGACGATCACGCTCACGGTCACCGCGGCCGCCGGTGGCGTGACTGACGTGGTGGCGCGCGCGCTCGGCCAACGGCTATCAGAAACGTGGGGCCAGCAGGTGGTGATCGAAAACAAGGGAGGCGCCGCCCACGTGCTCGGCGCGCAATCAGTGGCCAAGGCGGCGCCCGACGGCTACTCGCTGCTGGTGGCCGAGGCCGGGACCTTCACCATCAATCCGACGCTCTACGGCAAGGGCAAGCTCCCATACGACGAGGAGAAGGACTTCGCCCCGATTACCGGCATCGTTCGTATCAACCAGGCGCTGCTCGGGCATACCTCGGTCCCTGCGACCAACGTGAGCGAACTCATTGCGCTTGCGAAGAAGAAACCGGGCGAGCTCACATACGGCACCGCCGGGGTCGGATCCGCGCCGCACATGAACATGGTGCTGTTCGAGAGCATGTCCGGCGCGAAGCTCCTCCCCGTTCACTACCGGGGTGCGGCCCCGGCGCTGACCGACGTCATCGCCGGCCACGTCAACCTGATGTCGGTCAGCGTGAGCCTCGCGCTGCCGCCGTTCCGCACCGGACAGATCAAGCTGTTCGGCATCGGCAGCACCAAGCGCCTCGGGCCCGCCGCCGACATCCCGACGGTCGCGGAGAACGGTCTGCCGGGCTACGAAGCGGCGACCTGGTTCGGGTTGTTCGCCACAGCGGGCACGCCGCGTGACGTCGTCATGAAGCTCAATGCGGAGATTCAAAAGATCCTCGCCGACCCGGACTTCCGCGAAAAATTCCTCGCGCCGCAGATGTTCGAACCGATGGGAAGCACACCTGAGGAGTTCGCCGATCACATCAAGGCGCAGACCCAGAAATGGGCCAATGTGATTCGCGGGCAGAAGCTCTCGATCGACAAATAGCGCCGAGGCG